>Ga0180429_10000290_pt1 | contig 44943 bp, 40 predicted proteins | sample SS_ome_FD_132428 | JGI IMG/M metagenome (GOLD analysis project Ga0180429, IMG submission 132428) | Hypersaline lake sediment archaeal communities from the Salton Sea, California, USA - SS_1_S_1 metaG | ecosystem: Environmental > Aquatic > Non-marine Saline and Alkaline > Hypersaline > Sediment ... | reverse complement strand
GAAGAAGAATACTGCAGCCTGAACGTGTGCACAGGAGACTGTGCGGAAGGGGTGTGGTGCGCCGGCGGGTTCTGTGCCTGTGACGGTGAGCTTTGCTTCTGCCACGGGGATTGCTCGAACTACTGCTTCGACTATTGCCAGGACGGAGGGGGATGGTGACCGAGAGGGACGCACACGGAGGATCATCGGTTCCATCCGTGAGGATCTCCGTGACATCCCCCTGTTTGTCCGTAGAAGAGCTGGAGCAGCGCCTCGAGACCTCTCTCCTGCGAATGATGCATGCGGAACCGTGCAATTGCCTTGGAGCACTGTGTCAATGCGACGGGCAGGACTGTGTCGGGGTCTGCGAAACCTACTGTCTGATCCACTACGTATGAGCCGTTCGAGAACGATGATGGACCTGGAGCACCAGACACTGACGGAAACCACGGAGGAGGCACTCCTCCGCATCGAAGCGATGGAGCAGCGCCTCGAGATGCAGGCGCTGGAAGGTTGTCTTGCGGACGCGTCCCTCTGCGTCTGGTTTGCCTGTACGGACGTCTGTCCACCCGGAGGTTGATATGGCCCGAGCACGGACGGTTGGCGCCACGGGGACGTGCCCGATCGAAGGCCCGCAATCCATACTCCGGCAGGAGCGTTCTCTTCCGCCCGACCTGGACGAACTTGACCAACGTCTGGAAGCTGCTCTTCTTTCGGTTTCGGGTTTTCATGAGAATGAGGCTTGTGTCTGGGCATGTGCTTGTTTTCTCGTGGACGGGAGCCTGCCGTGAAAGAAGATCTGGACGAAATCATCGAAGAACTGGAGAGGCGTCTCGAACGGGCCTGCATAGAGGTCGATCCGTGCCTAGGTGCCTTCTGCTGGCAATTTGTTTCCGGGTACCTCTGTCCCGACGCCTGCGGGATGCACTGCCAACCCTTTAATGGATGTCATCCGTACTGTTATGAGTAGTCTTCCTTCCTTCCCCAGACTACGGTCCGAGGTATCCGTTGTCCCCTTCTTCTCGAGCGCAAAGGAAGAGACCTACCTTGTCCTTCTCCCTGACGGGCGATCCCTGCAGACGACCCGAAGGCTGTACGAATTGATCATCCACCTCGACGGATCGCGCAACATAGAGGAGATTGCCCAAACCCTCTCGGGCATGTGGAACGACTCGGTCCGACCGACAGACGTTCAAGGCTGGATCGACCGATACATCGCACCCCATGATCTTCTGGTGCCCCCTCCGGGTCTGCCGTCCTCCGGACCGTCGCGCCCTGCACCCCCCCCCTCCACAAAGGGGATCCTGTTGATCCCGGGCAGGTTCGCTCAGACTCTGACCAGACGCTTGCGTCTTCTCTTCCACCCTGTCTGCTCGCTTCCCCTCTTGTGGGCTTCCGCCATTTGCCACGGCCTCATCTACCTGGACCTGTTTTCCGGGACGGGAACGGGACTCTCTTCTTCCATCCCCCCTTCCGTCTACCTGATCGCGTATTTCGTGACCTTTCTCTCCGTCCTGTTCCATGAGTTCGGGCACCTGTCTGCCTGCCAATACTTCCACTGTCCCCACGGGGAGATACGCCTGGGGCTCTATCTGGTATTTCCCGTATTCTACGCCAATGTGTCCCCTGCGTGGCGCCTGGAGCGTAAGGCAAGGGTCGTCGTAGATCTGGCAGGCATGTATTTTCAGCTGCTCGTGACCCTTCCGGTGTCCCTTCTGTTCCACCTTACCCGGGAGCCGGTCTGGCTGCTTCTCTTCCTCGAACTGGACGCGATGATCCTCTTTTCTTTGAATCCTTTCCTGCGTTTCGACGGATACTGGCTCTGTTCTGACTTGCTCGGCGTCCCGAACCTTCGTTCGCGGTCCCAGATCCTGATGAAGACCCTCCGGAACCGCCTGTTAGGCAGACCCTCCTTGCCGGGGACTCCGCTCCTGGAGATAAGCCCCGGCGCTCGCCTCGGGCTGGCCCTGTACGGTGTCGGAAGCTATCTCTTCGGAGGTCTGGTCTTGCTCTTCTTCTGTTCTGTCCTGCCCGCTCGCATTCAGACCTTGCCGTCCGAAGTCAAGAGGCTCATAGAGGAAGGGATTGGGGATTGGTCACAGGGCAATGCGACCGGAATGCTGGTGAGACTCGTGCAGATCCTCTTCCTGTGCGTCATGCTGCTGGCGGCCGGCAGGATGATGGCCCAGGTAATTCCGTCGACTGTAAGGGCAGCACGAGCCCTGTTGGGGAGACTCAGAGGACTTCTCGAAGAAGCCGCTCCTTGATCGAGGGGGGGACTTTTCGTAGAATTAACTTTAGCTATATCTTTTAAGCATTTTAATTAACATGATATAAATGCTTCGCTTCTAGTGCAATTCTCGCAGAAGCCCGTTCGCTTTGCTCTTGACCGAATTCCTGTAATGCTCCAGATGTACTACGGCATCTCGATGGATCTGCACGTCTTCCTTTGTGCGCCTGGGCAGCCGGCGCACGTATCTCTCCGGGATGATTCCCTCCTCGATCCATTGGTACACGACGCGACTGGACACCCCGAAGTGTCTGGCGATCTGGGGGATCCCGAGCGTGGGAGGCTGGGTCTTGCGCCTTTGGGCCCGTCTTTCAGGTTTCTTTCGCATCCGTCCCCTCCAACTCCATTTCAACCGCCACTTCCACGATCACCATGCCCTCTGCCGCCACCATAGCTTCCTCCCCGTCCACCCCTCCTGCCACCGCCGCTATATACTCCTCCACCTCCACGGCCCCACCCCCCTCCCCCGCGACCGCCTGGCCCCTGGCCGCCGTAAAAACCCCGGTCTCTTCCTCCTCCACCACTGCGATCTTCGCGCGGCTTGGCTTCGTTCACTTTGAGGGCCCGGCCGCCATGCTCCTTGCCGTCGAGGGCCGCAATCGCCGCCATGGCTTCCTCTTTCCTGCTCATCTCGACGAAGCCGAACCCCTTGCTCCGGCCGGTGTATCGATCGTTGATCACGTTCGCGCTTTCCACCGTGCCATACCCGGCGAACAACTGCTCCAGAGTTTTGTTGTCAACGTCGAAACCCAAATTCCCTACATACAATTTCTTGCCCATAATGATCTCCTCAGTGGGGATCTGACCCGCAGTCTGCTTTGCAGGTCGTGTTGAAAAAGAGTCTGCATTTCCGCCAGGAATCAACCAAGGCGACCGAAGAAATCCAAGGGAAGAACCATCCGAACTGTAGGAACGCTCGCGGCACGGTCGAGCAGGGGGGAATCCACAATCAGGGATTCATTCGGTCGAACAAGCCTTGTTTGGCATCTTTTCCTGCAACATCGGTCGTTGATCGGGTATGCGCGGTGTCGCCAAAGGTGTCTTCAATTATATCAAATCCGATCACCGAGGTGTTAGAGGAGTTCAAGCGAAGGATGAGCAAGTCGGCTCAACTTTTCTGCAGAATCTACTTTAGATATATCATGTAAATATCTGACTTAAAACGTTTTATCTATGGAATCACACCCTAATCTCCAGCCCATCTATCCCTCGAATACGAAGTCGGCCCACGATCCGCAACGATCCTTGTATTCGAAATGCTTCCCATGATCATTGTAGGTCCAGAAAGACGTGTGGCAGTGTTTCAGGTCGCTGAGAACCGGAATCGTCGAGTTCTCGATCCGTATAGGTCCTCCATCAAATCCTTTCATCAGGGTCTGCTTCATTTCTCCGAAGGGAGTCCGGAAGTGAATCGTTCCGTTCTCTTCCTCCACATCGATCTTCACATACTTGACGCCGAAGTTCTTCTTCATGAACAGAGCACCCATGTGGGTGGTCGTCAAGGTATCGAGGACCTTGCGTTGTTCCTCGGTGGCATGATCGCTGATGTAGATTCCTCCTTCCGACCCATGCTCCATGAAGTCGGCAAACTTCGGATAGAGGATGTCTCCATTGTAAATCACCGTGATTCCGCTCAGGTCAACACCGTTGACCTCTCCCTCTTCGATGCGGAAGACCATGTAGTACCTGCAACCGCCCTCGACATCCCGTCCGAAGTAGTAAGGACAATGCCCTTCAGCCGCACATGCTTCGTTGTACGTCCCTTTCACCTGCCAACTTGATTGCAGTTCGGCCATGGTGACCTCCTTGCTCTGATTGGTTTGAGTGTCCAGTCTCTTACATCTCCTATCCGATAGGATGAGACACGGATCTTGTTTGGTTCAACCGGTTTCCAGGTCGCGTAAAGGTCTAGCTAGGGATAAAGCGCGAGGGACTCCAGGCCGGAGGGCTCGGGAAGTTCGAAGACCACGTTCATGTTCTGGACGGCCTGGCCGGAGGCCCCCTTCACCAGGTTGTCGATCACCGAGACGATGAGGATCGTGGAGGACCGGGGGTCGTACTGGACCGCGATCTCGCACCGGTTCGTGCCCCACACGTTCTTGGTGCGGGGAAGCTCGCCATCGGTGAGCACATCGACGAAGGGCTCCTGATCGTAGAAGGCCTTGTAGAGGTCCGTGAGCTCCTTTGTGTCCGTCTCCCGGGTTGGCTTGCAGTAGACCGTGACCAGCATGCCCCGAATCATAGGGATCAGGTGAGGCACGAAGGTGACCGAGGTCTTTTGCCCGGCCAGGAGGGAAACCTCCTGCTCGATCTCCGGGATGTGCCTGTGCTTGGCAGGGTTGTACGCCTGGAGATCCTCGGTGGTCTCGGAGAAGTGGGTCCGCAGGTTCAGGGACCGGCCGGCCCCGGAGACGCCCGACTTGGCATCGATCACGATCGAATCGAGGTGCGCGAGTCCCTCCTGGAGGACGGGTGCCAGGGCAAGGATCGAGTCGGTGGGGTAACACCCCGGGTTGGCCACGATCCGGGCACCGGGCAGGCGGGACCGGTTGAGTTCGGTCAGCCCGTAAACCGCCTCTTCGAGAAGGTCCGGCTCCGTGTGCGTCATCTGGTACCACTTCTCGTACGCCTTCGGATCCTTGAGGCGGAAGTCCGCGCTCACGTCGATGACCTTGCAGCCCGCCTCGAGGAATTCCGGCACAATCGAGACGGCCACACAGTGAGGCGTGCACATGAAGACCAGGTCGGCGCCCTCGGCGGAGGCAGGCTCCAAAGGCTGGAAGACCCGCTCCGGGACCCCCCGCAGGTGCGGAAAGACCTCGTGGAGGCGCTTTCCCTCGTTGGTCTTGCCCGTCATCAACCAGCTGATCTCCGTCTGGGGATGTGTCGCGAGGAGCCGGATCAGCTCACAGCCCGTGTAGCCTGCTGCGCCCGCAATCCCCACCTTGATCTTGTTCACCCTTACTCTCCTTTGAATCCCCTTATTCTCCTTTGAATCCGCTCTCTCCCTTGATTTTTTCCTGCTATCCATTCAATTATAGGGCATCCGAACGAAAGTCATCCCATAGTATCGAAACCCTTTCACCGGGGCAACTCCCGAAACGGCCTGACATGCCCACCACGATCCGGGAAGCCATTGCACGCGTAGTCGAAGGTCAGCATCTCACCATGGAGGAGATGACCCTCACCATGGAGGAGGTCACCTCCGGCCAGGCGACCCCCGCGCAAATCGCCGCGCTGATCACCGCCCTCCGGCTGAAGGGGGAGACGGTGGAGGAAATCACCGCGGCGGCCCGGGTCATGCGCGCCAAGGCGGTCCCGATCGAGGTGGCCAGGGGGCCGGACGCACCTGTGCTTGTCGACACCTGCGGAACCGGCGGGGATCAGATCCACACCTTCAACATCTCCACGGCCACGGCCTTTGTTGTCGCCGGCGCCGGGATCCGCGTGGCCAAGCACGGCAATCGGTCCGTGTCCAGCTCGGCCGGCAGCGCGGATGTTTGCGAGGCCCTCGGGATCAACCTGGACATCTCCCCGGAAGAGGTGGCCCGTTCCGTGGATGAGCACGGAATCGGGTTCCTGTTCGCCCCTGCCCTTCACGGCACGATGAAGCACGCCATCGGGCCTCGAAGAGAAATCGGCATTCGCACGATCTTCAACATCCTGGGGCCGCTGACCAACCCGGCCGGCGCAGAGGTTCAGGTTCTCGGGGTTTTCCGCAAAGACCTGCCCGGGGTCATGGCCGAGGTGCTCGGCAAGCTCGGGTGCCGCAGGGCCCTGGTCGTGCACGGTGAGGACGGGATGGATGAGATCACCACGACCGGGAAAAGCCACGTGGCTGACTGGCAAGACGGTCGAGTCCGGCAGTACACGGTGCACCCGGAAGATTTTGGGATCCCTGTAGGCACGATCGATGAGATCCGGGGAGGCACCGCGGATGAGAACGCTCGCATCATCCTCGAGCTCTTCGAGGGCAAGAAGGGCGGCAAGAGGGACATCGTCCTGCTGAATGCCGGCGCGGCCCTGCACGCGGCAGGGTCTGCCGACACGATCGAGAAGGGCATCGAGCTTGCCAGGCAGGCGATCGATGATGGAAAGGCCATGGAGAAGCTCCAGGCCATGGTCCGGCACTCGAACCGGCAGTAGCCAACAGACCTTCCGTTCATGAGGGCGCGGGCATGAAACAACGCACATTTCTCTGGATATTCTTGAGCTTCCTCCTCGGCATGGGCATCGCCTACGGTCTTGTCACCCTGGACCGGAAGGCCACGATCCCAAGGCTGGAGAAGACGGACATCTTCGAGGTGGTTACCTCCGACGGGACCGTCCTCCGGCTCAGCCCCGCAGAGATCGAACGGGAAAGGGAGGAACTTCGCGCCCTCCAGCAGAACCGCCGGGGAAACCCGTGGGCCGGCGAGAAACGCAGGGGGCCGGGGGAAGCCCCCCCGTTCCCGGTCCCCGACCTGCCGACAGACGAAGCTCTTCCCGAGGCCTCGGCGAAGAAGCCCTCGGACAAGAACCTGAAGGACCTGTTCGCAAAGATCTTCAGCCAGCCGATCATGCAGGACCTGATGCAGGCGCAGATCGCAAGGGAGACAGGGGAACTGGCGGACGTCCTCGACCTCACGGACGAGCAATTGGCCAAGGTGGAGAAGGAAATCAAGCGCAGGAAACGAACCTTCCCCCCCAGCGTACCAGGCCGCACGTCAGGGCCCGGCGAAGAGGAGCAAGAACCCGAGACCACTCTCGAGGAAGAACTTCAGACGATCCTTACGCCGGACCAGTATCAGAGATACCAGGAATACACCGAGAAGAAGAGCTCCCTCGCAGGGGCGCCCGCGTTGGACAGGCAGGTCTTCGAGCTGGACTGGCGTCTCAAGCTCACCGAGGAGCAACAAGCCCCGGTGCGGGAGATCTTGAAGGAACAAGGGGAGAAGGGGCGGGAGATCTCCCCTGCTCCGCCTGTCGGGGGCGACGCCTCCCCCACGGAAAGGCTCGAGAAGCATCTCGAGAAACGAAACGCCTTGAACAAAGAGACCGCGGAGAAGATGAAGGAGGTCCTGGAAGAGGACCAGTACGAGGTCTTTCTGCAGTATCAAGTCGAGAGGGACACGGAGACCCAGCTGCTCAAACGCCTCATCCAGGAAGAGCGAGGAGGCGAGGCGCCTGCTAGGCCGTAAGCATCTTGGTCAGTTTCGCCACCCGCTTTCCGAGCTTCTTTGCGTTCTCTTCCGCTTTCTCGTCCGGTTCGCCCACACAGGCCGTACCGTAGTGCCCGGTCGCGTCGAGAGGGTCCCCGACGACGATCATGCCGTAGATCAACAGGGCCTGGAGAATCGACAGCATCGTTGTTTCTTTTCCGCCCGAGGCATCTCCGGAGGTAGCGAAGGCCGCACCCACCTTGCCCTCCATCTTTTTTCTGCTTCCCACGAACCTGTCCAGAAGATCCTTGAGCGGTGCAGCCATGCCCCCAAAATACACAGGAGAGCCCACGATGACACCCGTGCTCTCTTCGAATTCCTCTCGGGTGACCTCGGCCGTGGAACGGAGCAGGCAGTCTACGCCCTCGACCTCTCCCACCCCCTGTACAATCGCCTCGGCAAGTTTCTTCGTGTTGCCCGAACGTGAATAGTAGAGCACCAGAACGTGCATTCGATCCCCCTGATTTGTTTCTTCGCCTGGACCCGGTCTCGTACTCTTCCAGTACTCTTCCAGGCTTCCTTCCGCGTCCTTATAGCACACTCCCGGCGTGGAATCGAGAAGTTTTCAGGGAGAGTCTCTGGCACATGTCCCCGTGTTTTGGTATAGTTTCCAGGCATCAAACGCCTGTTTATGATTGAAGACGATCCTGCAAACATCTGGAAATCCATTTCTGACATTTAATTCAATAATTATAAATACTTACAGTTGTTATTTAAAGTTATTTATAAATTTTAAGGTTTCCGGAGAGCCGTATGGAGACAAAGCCCCTTCTCGAAGAATCGACCATCGTGGCAACGAGCCGCAATCGAGCGGTGCAGTACAGGGACAAGGTGTACCTGAGGTCCAGATTCGACCGGACAGGCCACAAGACCGAGCAGATACACACCATGACGTGGGGCGAGGTGGACGAGAAGATCCGGAGCCTCTGCAGGGCCCTGGATGCCCTCGGCATCGAGGCCTTCGACCGGATCGCCGTGTTCGGCCCGAACACGCCTCGCTGGATCATGGCCACCTTCGCGGGCATGTTTCTCAGGGGCACTGCAGTTCCCATCTATCCCTCGAGCAAGGCAGAAGATGTCTGGTGGATCCTCGAGGACTCAGGGGCCCGGGTCGTGTTCTGCCACGGGGAGGACCAGCTGAACAAGGTCCTCGAGGTGAGAGACAGGCTCGAGGATCTGGAGTGGGTCTTTGTGATGGATCCCACGGTCCGGAGCGATGCGGACCACGTTCTCTCCTTCGACGATCTGCTGGACCAAGGCCGGTCCGAGCCGGACAAGGAGGAGAAGATCAGGATCCGGCTGCGGGAGGTGGAGGAAGACGACCTGGCTGCCATCATCTACACCTCCGGCACCACGGGAAAGCCCAAGGGGGTGATGTTGACCCACAAGAACTTCGTAAGCCAGCGATCCATATGCTCTTCCTTCGACTATTCACCGGAAGACATCTGGTTCGGCCATCTGCCCATGTGCCACGTGTTCGGTTTCTCCTCGGACCTGTTGAATTCCGGCTTCCAGGCGGGCGAGCTGTTCGTGGTCGACACGGTCGAGATTGAGGAACTCCGAAAGAACCTGGCGGACTGCCGCCCCACGGTCATGACCAGTGTGCCGCGCCTCTGGGAAAAGCTATACGTACAGATCAACGGCCTGGTGGCACAAAGGCCCCCGGCCGTGCAAAGGCTCTTTCGGTGGGCCCTCACCGTGGGCAAGGAGTGCTTCTTCAAAGAACTCGAGCAGAAGCCCCTTCCCATGGGGCTCCACGTCAAGTGCAAGATAGCGGATCGGATCTTCGGCAAGGTCAGGAAACAGGCCGGTCTGGACAGGCTGCGCATCTGTCACACGGGTGGAGGGCCGATCAACCCGGACCAGATCGTGTTCTTCGGCTCCATGGGCATCCGTCTCTATCAGGGGTTCGGGCTCACCGAAACATCGCCGGTCACACACACCAGCACGCCGAAAGAGCACAAGCTGGGCTGGGTCGGCAAACCGATCCCGGAAACGGAACACAGGACCGACGCGGACGGAGAGCTTCTGATCAAGGGGCCCCAGGTGATGAAGGGGTATTACAACAACGAGGAGGCAACCCGGGAGGCCTTTACCGAAGACGGTTTCTTCCGGACCGGCGACATCGGAGAGATCGACGGCCAGGGCTACATGCGCATCACCGACCGGAAGAAGGAAATCCTCATCACGAGTGGTGGGAAGAACGTTCCCCCTCAGCCGATCGAGAACTCGTTCAACACGGATCCGTACATCGAGCAGGTCTGCGTGGTGGGCGACAACCGGAAGTACCTGGCCGCGCTCGTTGTCCCGAACTTCCTCAGCCTGGAGGCCTGGGCAAAGGAGCAGGGAATCTCCTGGAAAGACCACCAGGAACTCGTGGGGAATGAAAAGGTCCGCGCCCTGATGGAGGAGAGAATCGCCAAGGTAAACGGCACCCTGGCCCGCTACGAGACCATCAAGCGCTTCGCCATCGTCCCGGCGGAGTTCAGCGAGGTAGGCGGCGAGCTGACGCCCACGCTCAAGAAGAAGCGAAGGGTAATCGGGGAAAAGTACAAGGACCTGATCGAGGACCTGTACCCCCCTGACTAGCCCGCACCCTAGCCTGCTAGTAGTCTTCCCGCTCCACCACGGTCGCTATGCCGATCCCCCCGCCCCCGCAGACCAGTTGAAGGCCCCAGCGACCGTCCCGGGCATTCAGTTCGTGGCACATCTCGGTGAAGTAGATCACGCCGGAGGCGCCGATCGGATGGCCGAGCGCGATGGCGCCCCCGCTCGGGTTCACCCGTGGGTCGTCGTCCGCATATTCGAAGTGCCGGGCAAACGCGAGGCACGGGGAGGCAAAGGCCTCGTTCGGCTCGATCACGTCCATGTCTCCGATGCCCTTGCCCGCCCGCGCCAGGGCCTTCTCCGCAGCCGGGATCGGGGCAAGGAGCATGAGTTGAGGATCCCCACCCGCATTCCCGAAAGAGCGGATCGTGGTCAGGGGCTTCAGACCGAGTTCCTTCGCCTTGTTCTTCTCCATCAGCATGACCGCGGCCGCTCCGTCCACGATCTGGGAGGAATTGCCGGCCGTCACCATGCCCTCCTCCTTGAACCGAGAAGGCAGGGTTCCCATCTTTGCAAGTGCCCCATCCGGATCATCGAGACAGGCCGCGCGCGGCGTCTCGTCCTTCGTAATCCGGACCTCGTTGCCGTCCGTGTCTTTGCCCACGACATGTACGACACGGCCCTCCAGCCTGCCGTCCCGCTGGGCCTGCACCGCCTTCTGGTTGCTCCAGAGGCCGAACCGGTCCATGGCGTCCCGGGTCAAGCCGTACTTGTCCGCCACAAACTCGGCAGACAAGCCCTGGGGGGTCGTCATCCCTGTCTCACCAAAACGATCGGAGAACACCACTTTCTTCCCGGCGTTCATGGCCACGGTAACGTCATCGCCCATCCCGTAGTGGGACATCAACTCCACCCCTGCCGCGATCATGATGTCCCCGGCATTCGTCATAATGCTCTGGGCCGCCCAGTTGATCGCAGAGAGACCCGCATTGCAGTACCGGTTCACCGTACTGCCCGAGACTTCGTTCGGGAGCCCTGCGATCAGGGACGCAATCCGGGCGATGTTGGCGCCCTGCTCCCCGATCTGGGTCAGACAACCGACGAGCACCTCCTCGATCATCCCCTCCTCGAACCCGCCCGCCTTTTCCTTCACCCGGTCCGTCAGAGACCGCAAGATCTGGGCGAGCAGATCCTGGGCCGACGTCTCGGAGAGCATCCCCTGCTTCTTGCCTCCCCAGCCGGATTTCCCGATGGGAGAACGAATGGCGTCGACGACTACGACCTCTCTCATGGCTTCCCCCCTTGCGGTTTGAGTTGTGAATCCAATTCCTACCAGAAGTACGGGAAAGGGGTCAACGCAATTCCCTTGACCCTACAAAGCTCTGGAGCAATGAGACCAGCCCGACTCACATCCCTTTTGCCTGGTGCGACGCAGGGGAGAACACTTATTTTGAACGGGTGGTGCGCCTGGGTGGCCCTGGGAGTGGATACTTCGGCGGATCCTCCCACGTGGGAGGCAAGTGAAATTGTCTGACTAAAACTTCACAATATATTAAGTATCTTATAGATGATATTTAAACCTTATTATCAACTTACGGCCAGCCCGTTCGATCCAGGGGGGGGTCAGTCGCTCGTGAGGTCGTCCAGGTTGGTGGTGGTTCGCGCCTTCTCGAGCTTCTCTTCGAAGGCGTCACCCAGGTCCACGCCGAGTTCCTTCATCCGCTTCTTGGCCCGCAGGCCGATGTTCCGGTTGTCGCTGTAGTAGCTCTCGTCCGGCTGCCCGCTCGTACTGATGTCCGCCATCCGGTCCGACTCGGTCCGGTGGATGGCGACTCTTGAGATGAGTCGCTTGAGCTGGTTTGACCCGCACTGTCTGCACCTCAGGGCCTCCTCGTCCCCCGGCTTGAGGACGAGCCTCGTGTCTTTCCGGCCGCATTCCTGGCACGCGTATTCATGAAGAGGCATCATTCTCTCCTAAAGCTCCTGCAGCGACGTCATTCCCGCTTCCACGGGCATGACGCGCAGTTGCGCATTGATGCTTTGCCACACAGCACCTACACCCAGTAACGGAGGCCTGTCCTGCTGCGGACCTCGCCTATCGTCTTGTCGGCCACGTCACGGGCCTTGTCGGCGCCCTTCTTCAGGATGGCGCGAAGCCGGTCCTGATCCTCCAGGAGCGCATCTCTTTCTTCCCGAAAGGGGGCAAAGAAATTCCATACCCTTTCCAGGAGGTCCTTCTTCACCTCGCCGTACATCAGTCCCCCCTCGCGATAGCGATTCGCTAGATCCGCCTTCTCGTCCTCGGAAAGGAAGAGCGCCGCGACTGCAAACAGATTGCATTTGTCCGGGTCCTTCGGATCTTCCACGGGGGTCGAATCGGTCACGATGCCCATCACCTGCTTCTTGAGCGTCTTCTTGTCGCAGAAGATGTCGATCGTGTTCCCATAAGACTTGCTCATCTTCTGCCCGTCCGTGCCGGGGATGATCGCAACGTCCTCGTCGATCTCCGCTTCCGGGACGACAAAGGTCTCCCCGAAATCGTTGTTGAACTTGATCGCAATGTCTCTGGCCACCTCGAGGTGCTGTTTCTGGTCCTTGCCGACCGGCACCCGGTCGCTCTGGTAGAGCAGGATGTCGGCGGCCATCAGGACCGGGTAGGCAAACAGTCCGTGGTTCGCACCGATCCCCTTGGCGACCTTGTCCTTGTAGGAATGGCAACGCTCGAGCAGGCCCATGGGCGTGAGGTTCGACAGGACCCAGGTCAGCTCGGTCACCTCGAGCACGTCCGACTGGACCCAGAAGACCGATTTGTCAGGATCCAGGCCAAGGGCCAGGAATCCGGCAGCCGCCTCCCGGGTGTTGGCCCCGAGAACCGAGCCTTCGGGCAGGGAGGTCATGGCGTGCAGGTTCGCGATAAAGGCAAAAAGCTCCTGGTTCTCCTGGTACTCGATCATCTTCTTGATCATGGCAAAGTAGTTGCCGATGTGAAAGGCCCCGGAGGGCTGTATCCCGGACAGAACTCGCATTCTCTCTTCTCCTCAGGCAGCGCGTGCTATGAGCTTTCGATTTCGCGGGGTTTCAGGGTGAACGTACTATTATAGAACCGATCCGCCAGTGCTTCAACCCGAGGAGACGATCGTCCCTTCAAAGGACACGGGCAGGCCATATGCGACCGGCACGGAGGGATTGCTGCAGGAATGACAGATGTGTGACCACTGGATTCCCGCCTCCGGGGGAATGACGGCAGAGGTGCTTCAACCTCGCCAGGAAAGGACTTCCCTTCCGAAGGCCCGGCTCGCCTCGTCGTACAGGACCTCGACCCGCCCGTGGTACTTCGGGGAAAAATGAAACGGGACGAGACGCCGGACTTCAGCCTTCCTGGCGATCCACCCGGCCTGATGGGCAGTGAGGTGCCGCCTTTCGTCCGCCCGGGTCCGGTCCTCTTCCGAGAAGGCGGCCTCGCAGAAGAGGATGTCTGCATTTCGGGCGAGCCGGACGATTCCCTCCACGTTCGAGTCGGTGAAGGCCGCGTCCGTCACGTAGGCGATCTTCTGGCCCCGGGAGACCATGAGGATCTCTTCGCGGAGCGCTCCCAGGGCCATCTCCCTCTCGGCCCCCTCTTCCCCGGCGGCGAGAACACGGATTCGGGTCGATTCCGGCTCTCCGTTCATGACCGCTTCCTTCAGAAAGCGGATCCATGGCCCCACGCGAAGGCCCAGGGCCTCCAACCGGACCTTGTCCACGTTGATGTGTTGCTTCTCCTCGAGGGCATAGGCCAGGCAGGGAATGTCGTGCTCCAGCAGGATCGCGCTCACCCGGAGTCCCGGTTCGTCCAGGATGACCGGGTTCTCGGAAAGGGGCTCGAGTGCAGCCAGGGGCGTGCGGGAGAACCGGTCCCTGCAAGCGAAGGAGGCGGCCCGGAGGGCCCCCTCCCCCACCTCGAACACGCTGATCCGAAAGTCGTGCGGGTAATTCTCCACCAGGTTCCAGCTATACCCCCTGAGCTTCGCCTCCACGTGATCGGCAAACCCGGGGGGGCCGTACAGGCCAAGGTTCTTGCCCCGGCCCAGGTGGAGCCTGAGTACCTGGTCGAACCCGATGAAATGGTCTACGTGGGCGTGCGAGACAAAAACGTGGGTCAACTTGAGCAGGCTGCGGGCGCTCATCAGGTGAAGGTCGCCCATGTCGAAAAGGATCGCCCTTCGCTCGTACTTGAAATTCGCGTAAACCGCCGGGTCCCCTTCCGGCCCGTTCGCGAGCTGGGGGAGGATTTCGGGTCGCATCGGTCGTTTCCATCCTCTTCGTCCGCATTATTCAACTTGAAGGGTCAATTGTCGAACGCTATAATGCCGGTGTCTCTCTGATCCTTACCCGTAACTGCCTGAGGAGGCAATGCCATGACGGAAAAACGACCCGGATACAAGACACTTTTCAACAAGGCACTGAAGATCGGACGTCCACCCAACGTGGTCAAGCTCTTCCCGAACTCCAAGGCCCTGATCGTTAGCGGTAAGGCGATCGATCGGGCCATGCTTGCGAAGGGGAAGGCGATCGCCATAGCGGCGAACGGCAGGAACCAGTTTGTGATCCGGGGCGCCCTGCGGGCGGCCCAGAGGGCAAAGGCGGCCCTGATCATCGAGATTGCCAAGTCGGAAGGCGGGTCCGGGGCCTACTGTGCGGTCAATTACTGGAACATCACCCGCATGGTCGATGCCTTCTGCAACGAGATGGAAATCACCATCCCGGTAGCACTGCACGCGGACCACTACGGAATCAAGGGAGAGAAAGACATCGAGAAGGCCAGGGTCGAAATCCCGAGCCTGTTCGATGCGGGGATGACCTCGATCGCCATCGACGCCTCCCACATGCCGGACGACCAGAACCTCCTGGCCAGCATCGCGCTGAACGCCTACGTGCCCAAATGGGCCGGCCTCGAGACGGAAGTGGGCGAGATCAAGGGCAAGGCCGGGCTCTCCACGGTCCAGGAAGCCGTCTTCCTGATGCAGGGGCTGAACGCCCACGACATCTTTCCCGACTGGATTGCCCTGAACAACGGCACCACCCACGGCATCGAAGCAAGCGACGCAGGGATCCAGGTGGAATTGACAACGGAGATACACAAAGCTCTGGCCAAGTACAAGGTCTCCGGGGCACAGCACGGGACTTCAGGCAACAGTTCCAGGAGGCTGCGGAAAATCGCCAACGAGACACTCACCACGAAGGCGAACGTGGCCACCGCGCTCCAGATGATCTCGTGGGGCGTGGAGGTAAACGATTACGGGAATGCCATCCTGGACGATGACGGCAGCTTCCGTAAGGTAAACGGCAAGGGGATGAACGAGCCCATGTGGGCGGAAATGGTCGAGTACGCGGATTCCAAGGGGCTCAAGAAGGGGGACTACAAGAAGCTCAACCTGCCCTTTGAAAACAAGTTAATGGGTCTCCCGGCGGACGTGAGGGAAAGAATGGCGCAGGACGTGGAGGACTTTGTCTACAACATGCTGGTCAAGGTCCTGAACGCAAGAGGCACGGCGCGGCTCGCGCTGGAAGCGATCCTGGAGGCGGGCTCCTACGACCTTGGCCCAAAGGCCTCCCGCATCGAGGACCCGGCTGAGTGGACGGAAGCAACGATAAGGGAAAAGGCTGCCAACATCGATTCCGACAAGGGACCGGCGGGCGACTTTGAAGACTGACAACTGAACGAGAGAGGAGAAGAAGACAGATGGCAGACAAGGTAATCATCACCGCAGCACTGTCAGGGGCCGGCACATACAAGAACAACAACCCAAACGTGCCCTACACGGCCCAGGAGTTCGCCGAGGAGTCGGCCAAGTGCTTGAAGGCAGGCGCAGCCATGGTGCATGTCCACTCAAGGCTCGACGACGGAACGCCCACCCACGAGGTGGACAAGATCCGCGCGACCCACGACGCGATCAAGGACAAGTCGCCCGAGCTGATCGTGAACCTGAGTTCCGCCGTTGGCATGGGCAAAACGGCTGAAGAACGAATCACCCAGATCGTGGAGATCAAGCCGGAGATGGCCTCCCTGAACACGAACACCATGAATTTCGGGATCGTGGACAGGAAGACCGGCGCGGTACTGATCGACTACGTCTTCGAGAACACTTTCACCATGCTGCAGGATTTCGGCAAGGCCATGGAGGAGAATGGTGTAAAGCCCGAAATCGAGGTGTACGATATCGGCGGTCTCGACAACGTGCTCATGATCATGAACCAGGGCTTCTTCACCACCCCTATGAACTTCAACTTCGTCTGGGGCGTGGCGGGCGGACAAAAGTTCCGGCCCGAGGCATTCACCACGCTCTACAACGCGCTGCCGCCCGATTCCAACTTCACGACGTGCGGGGTGGGTAACGACGAGTTCCCTTGCATCATGCAGTCCTGCCTCATGGGCGGACACATGCGGGTCGGTCTCGAGGACAACGTGAGGGTCCCCACGGGCGAGCTGGCAAAAGGCAGCTATGAGTTGGTCGAGTGGGCCGTAAGGGTTGCCGAGATCCTGGGCAGAGAAGTTGCGACCCCGGACGAAGCTCGTTCAATCATGGGCCTGAGAAAGCAATAATACAGTAAATACATATATTTATATATAATTATTTAAGTATATTATTAGATTTTTTCTCCTGTGGGGCGTCCCTCAAAGGCGCCCCACGAGTCTTTTTGCTTCCTCCACCGAGGCCCCCGCGTCGGGCGCGTAGGCGTCTGCGCCGATCTCGTCCGCGTACCGCTGGTTCACGGGCGCGCCTCCCACGAGAACCTTTACCCGGTCCCGAAGGCCGGCCTCCTCCAGGGCATCGATCACCTTGCGCATCTCCGGCATGGTCGTGGTCAGCAGGGCCGAAAGGCCCAGGATCTCCGGTTCGTACGCTCTGACCTCGCGGATGAACTCTTCGGTGGTGACGTTTATCCCCACGTCCCTGATCTCGAAGCCCACGCCCCGGAGCATGATGACGACCATGTTCTTGCCGATATCGTGAAGGTCGCCGCTCACCGTGCCGATCAGCACCTTGTGCTGGGCCTCTTTCGTCCCACCGGCCAGGTGTGGTTCCAGGATGAGAAGAGCCTCGTTCATCGCCCGTGCCGACAGCAGCACCTCCGGGATGAAGACATCGCCGGTCTTGAACTTCGCCCCGATCTCTTCCATGGTCTGGAGCATTCCCCGGTCCAGTATGTCCTGGGCCGGAACGCCACGGCCCAGTAGTTCCTCCACGCTCGCGTTCAAAGCTTGCGCATCCCCGCTGACCAGGGCCTCCCGTACGGCAAGGAGTTCTTCCTCGGGAGGCACACCGGCAGAGACCCGTTTGGCAGCCTTTTCCAGGCCGGCCTCGGAGACGGGTCTCGCCCCGCCTGCCTCGAGGGGAAGCCTCCCCTCTTCCTCGATCCGGTCACCGATCCGGATCAGGCGGTCGAACACCGCGTTGGGCGGCGTGGAGTCGGCGATGCCCAGAATGAGCCGGGCGCCGGGCGCAACGCTCCGGAAAAGGTTATCCAGATAGGCATCGAGTTCCTCCTCGCTCCCGGTCTCCTCCAGGAGGAGGCATTCCGGGATCCCGCCCATGATGGTCATCCGGTCGCTCCATCGGGCGTAGTACTCCTCGATCCGGACCTTGGTCATCGGAAAGGGAGTAACCGACTCGGCAACCTGTGCGCCGCACTCTCGGATCAGGTCCATCAGGCCCTGGTTCTCTCCGTCTGTGTGGGTGGCCAGGATCTTGCCCCTTTCGAACATCCGTTGCGAGACCTTCTGAAGCCAGGGCAGGATCTCCTTTTCGAAGTAGGGCGGATAGGTGAGCATGTCGTCGTAGTTCCCGCCCCAGAGCACCACATCGCCCGGTCCCTCCTCGATCACGCACAGCGCCTTGTCGAAGTAGGCGCCCACCTTCTCGGCAAGTTCGGACATAAGCGTGTAGTTGTCCTTATACTCGTAGAAGAACTGGGTAGGGTCGAGGAACTCCTTCTGGATGTGGTGCATCGGGGATGCGGCCAGGGACGGGCCTCCTACGGCCACTACACCGCAGTCGCCTATTTCCTCCGAGTACTCCAGGGCCCCCTCGTAGTTCGGCAGCACCTCGAGGTTCTCGAAGATGTAACCCAAGACCTTGTAGTCCGCAGGCCCCTTGATCGCATGCTCCTGCGTCCAGCCCAGGGAGGCCCCTGCGCGCTGCATCGCCTCGGTCAGGCCGCCTACGGTGCGGATCGAGCCGACCGGGGTGCGGTACTCGATCACTTGTCCCCCCTCCCGGTCCTCGACCCGGATCTCGACCTCGGGCGGAAACCGGGAGGCGTAGACCGACTGCTTGAAATTGTACAGACCGAGGGCACGGTGGAGGATGTCTTCAGGCCCGCGCATCATGTTCGTAAAATCCGGCACCATGTGGTAGCAGGCCCAGCCCATCTCTTTGGCGATCTCATCCGGCTTTTTCGTCTTGAAGTGTTCCGGCAAGGTCCCGCGAAGGGCATTGGCGATCCACCAGAGGTCGAGGCGGGGCACGAAGGGGATCACATCCACCATCTCGCCCCGCATCGCCCGCAGGATTCTTTCTCGATGGGTCATGGGCTGTCGCTCCTTTCGAATTGTCAGGGAGTATAGGAAACGGCACACTCATGTGTCAAAATAAGACCGACACAAAGGCTCATCCCGGGCATTTGGTCGAAGAAGCAGGGGGACTCCATGGTCGCAAGAGCGATGGAAACAGATGTGCTCGTGGTCGGAGGGGGAGGCGCAGGCTTTCGTGCCGCCATCGGCGCCAGAGAGAAGGGGGTGCGTGCCGCGCTTCTGAGCAAAGGTCCCCTTGCCCGCTGCGGCGCGAGCCCCATGGCAGGGGCAGACTTCACTCTGGACGGCAAGTCCCTGAGCGAGCTGGGCCGGCCCGGAGCGCCGGATGACAGCAAGGAAAAGGTCTTCAACGACATCGTGACGCAGGGGTTCTTTCTGAACAACCAGAGCCTGGTGGACCAGTACATTCATCAGGCCCCTGCCCGTCTGAAGGAATTGCTCGACTGGGGGCTCGGCATCATGCTTTCCGATGAGCGGGCCATCTTCACGAGCGGACTCGGCTTGATGGACGTACTCCTGAAGCGGGCCCGGGAAGTGGGCGTGGACCTGCTCGAGGACGTCATGCTCATCGATCTCGTTGTCCAGGAGGGCATGGTCACCGGCGCACTCGTCCTGGACATCCGGAAAGGGGAATTCATTCATTTGGCGGCCAAGGCCGTGGTCATGGCCACCGGGGGCTGGCACAAGGCCTTCTGGCCCAACACGGGCATGCGCGATCTCTCGGGCGAGGGCATGGTCATCGCACACCGTGCCGGCGCCGACCTGGGGAACATGGAATTCATCACCTGCTGCTGCAACGTTTTGCTCGAGCCCCCCATGTGGCGGGGCAGCCTAGCCACCTACATCATCGGGATGCTCGCGGGACACAAGCTCACGAACAGACTTGGCGAGACGTTCCTGGACCCGTACGATCCGTATACGGTGAGCACAGGAACAACCACCGAGTGGAACAAGAGTTTCGTCTCTTACGCGACGACAAAGGAGGTCCGGGAAGGCCGGGGCCTCCCGAGGGGCGGGGTTCATTTCAGCCGGGGCGACATTCCATGGGACAACTACGAGCTCTACTGCTCGGTAGTCTTCCCGAATTGGAGATACAAGGCCCTCGACCTCACCGAGCTTGGCCGGAGGTTCAAGGAGAACGAACCGATCGAGGTGGGCCCGGTCGTCGAGTACTTTGACGGAGGCATCATCGTAGACGAGACCTTTGCGACTGGAGTCGCCGGTCTGTTCGCGGCGGGGGAATGCACCCTGGGCCTCTTCGGCGCCAACCGGGTCTTCTCCGCCATCACGGAGATGCTGGTGCACGGAGCCGATGCCGGACGGAACGCTGCGGAGTACGCTCACCGGGCGAAAGTCCCTCCACCCGCTGCGAGAAGCCTAGCCGAGAAAGAACGTGAAGTGGAACGTCCCCTGAAACGCAAGAACGGACTGCGGCCCGCTCCTGTCCGAAGGAAGGTGCAGGAGATGGCCCATGAGCGCCTCGGCCCGATCCGAACCGGGGACGAGTTGAACTCTCTTCTACACGAGATACAGCGCGTGAAGCGGGAGGAACTCCCTCTCCTCGAGACCACGACCCAGGGGAGGTCCTACAACAAGGAATGGCTGGACGCGATCGAGTTGGAGAATATTCTCGAGCTGCTCACGTTCGCGGCCACAAGCGCCCTCCAGCGCACCGAGAGCCGTGGCGTGCATTTCCGCGAAGACCACCCGGACACGGACAACGACAACTGGCTCAAGGAAAGCGTGGTCAAGAAGACCGACGCCGGATTCGAGGTGACCTCGAGACCGGTGCGCACGACCTCGCTCACACCGCCGGGGGGCGTAACGCCTTACCTGGACATGATCAAGAGGATGATGGAGTCCCATTCGGACATCGGCGGCCATCATTGAACGAGAAAGGTGACGGCATGTCTGCGAAGAATATCTCGGCTCGCGTTTTTCGGTTCGATCCCTCGGTCGACCAGGAATCGAGCTATCAGGATTACGAGGTTCCCTTCGAGCAGGGGATGTCGGCCATGGACGTGCTCGACTATATCTACCAGAATCTCGACAGCACGCTGGCATACTACGACCACGCCGGATGTTCCCTGGGAATCTGCGCCCGCTGCACGGGCAGGATCAACGGAAAGGCCGGCCTCTTCTGCCAGGTCCCTGTCATCGGAGACGTGACCCTGGACCCGATCAGCTCCGAGAGGGTCCTCAAGGACCTGGTCTGCGAAAAGAAACAGAAGGACCCTTGAAATCGAGACAGCACCAATATTTCGTAGAGTACTACTAGTGTTTTCTTGACATTTTCACACCACTTTCGTATAATACTATCATCATCCTACCAGAATAATTTCCTGCACATTAAGACATGTCTACACTACTGCCCTCCGCCTGAAAGGCGATTGCCGATATTTATCACTGACTGCACTCGGGACGACATATGATAAACCTTGGGGAAAATCGACAATATCGAGCACTGGGCCGTCCACGAAGGTGGCTTCCGAGTCGATGGCCGGCCGCCTCAAGGATTCTCATTTCTTCGGCCTGACGGCAGCGTCCTGCCCGTCTCTTCTCCTCGCCGTCCCATCAACGGACAGGCCGGGGAATCCCTGAAAGAGGCGAACCGACGGGCTGGTCTCGATATTTGGTCGCAAACAGTGGACAGCTTCTGGGATGGGGAGGCCTTGGATTATCACATGGCCGTGGACGCACTGCTGTCATACGATGACGCTTCTGCCGATCAGGAATCTCCGGGAAAACGACACCGGCCTCTCTAGAGTCACTGCACGTATCCTCCGAAAACCGGCTTTCCATCCGGCCATCCCCCCTCTTCCACGCCTGTCAGATCTCGCCAGAGGATGACCTTCGGAGCTTGGGTCGTATAGGTGCCGATATGTTTAGTTCTCTGGGCTGACCTGGGTCTCTCTTCTTTCCGACGGCATTTCATCCTGGATTCTCACGCTTGTCGGGTCCGTCCCTCTCTACAGCGGCACATGCAAACCGAGTTAGCAGGGTATCCGCACATATCCCATATACTATGAACATGATGGCTACAATGCCCAGCATGACCAGCTGTACGGAGGAAACGCCGAGGGTGATCTTACCGAAGATCGAGGCACCGAGGCCGGAACAGATGAACAACATGCCGCCCACTGTTGTCCCGCGAACCAGCTTCGATCGGCTGTGAACGCTCCTGACTGCAAGCAGCGGGATCCCCCCAACAGCGCCGACCAACGTTCCCACTACCACCGCCTCCAACCCGCCGCTCAGACTCAGATTCGGGGCATGGCCCGTAATGAGTGCGATTACTGCCGTGGCCATACGTCCGGCAATCCCCAAGACAAACGCGCCCGTAACTGCGCCTGTAAGCAGAGCCAAGGGCACCTGACGGTAGTACCTCATCTTGCGCATTCTGTCGATCAAGTCCAGGAAAGTTGGCGAAATACGTAGGTCAATATCAACAAGACTAAAAGGATCCCTAATATGATTCTGACAGCCTTCTTCACAATACACTCCTCGCCGTTACGGGCCGATGGAAACACGTCATGAACCATACACCCGTATACTCGAATCGAGGGATACAGTTCAATATGTCAAGCAGTTCTCTCAATTTCCTGACCCATCGCCTCATATTGAATAGCTCTACGCACGAGGTTAGATTTTCAGATGTCATAAGGTTTCATTCTCAGATTTTCCATATGTAGAACTATTCAACACTGGCCCGGGCTCTTCCATTCAGCAGAATTACCCTGAGGTTCTTTGACTGTCAGATCGGCAGGGACACAACATATATTCAGCAGGCGCAGGCGGCCTTGGCGCCGTCACAGATCGCTCCGGCCGGGTCAATCTTTCTTGTGGGTGAAGCGGAAATCACAGTGGTCTGCGCCTTCCATGAGGGTCTGTGTCCGTTCGAGCTTTATTTCCGGGTTGAAGCCTTCGACCATGGCAAAGTCACGCGCGCAGGAAAGGGTGAAACCCAGATCCGCCATCCCGAGTTCCTTGTACATCTCCGCATACCGGCATCGGGTCACGTTCATGGTGATCTTCTCGGCCGTCATCTCGACGAGATCGAATGTCACCGCATCATCCTGGCTCCAGAGGTCCATTCCCTTGGCAAAGTCTTCCAGGCCGCTTCCCCCTACAAACTCGCGGAGCATCTCCCCGCTTTCTTTCGCCAACAAGACGATCACCTCCTCGACGATTTCGAGGGCCTTAGCCTCCCCGGTCTCCTTCATGAAGGCCTTGATCAGCGGCCCCGCGATCCGCGCTTCGATCTCCCGCCGGGTCAAAATCCCAATCCTGCTCAAATCTGCACCCATGGCTTCCTCCTCATCTTGGCAGGCTCTTTTGTTTGCACATATAGACTTCACATCTTCGTAGAGGACCCACACAGAGAAGTCAACCAGAAGAGAGGGCGGGGAGGAGTGGGGTTCTCTGCTGTGCAGGCAAGAAAATATCGCTTTGTTCTTGCGGCAGACGCAACTTGTTCGGGCCAGACCCGGGTTCCGTCGGAGATTTTCGCCGGGCGACTTCGGGGGAGCGGGAGACGGAGCCCAAGCAAATCGGAGACGGAACCCGGGTCTGGCCCGAACGCTGAGCCCCTACCCAAACAAAGCGATATTTTCAGCCAACCACTCTAGTCTTTGAGGTAGTACTCGATCGTAGACACGACCCGGACCGTCTTCTGGAGCTGGCTTCCCTCCATGATGCCGGGCGCCCGGTCACGGGCGAGAATCACGAACACCCCCTGATTGGCGCGGCGGATGGTCCCGATCTCGCTTCCCGAATCTTTCGCAAACCGCTCGGCCGCACGGCGAGCCTCGGCCGTGGCCTCTGCGATCATCTCCGGCTTGAGCTCGTTCAAGCCGGTAAACAGGAAGGTGGGACCGCTGGCCTGCCCTCCGGACGAAGACAGCACCACGCCCGCATCGACCAGCTCACCCACGGCCTGACTGGCCTTTTCGATCGTCCCGGTATCTTCTGTGCGGACCATCAAGGTCTCGGTGATGATGTAACGGCTCTGGGTCGACCCGCTCCGATAGGGGTTCGCCAGCAGATCGTTCACCTCCAGCCTTTGAATCTCGGCCGCGGCCGGATCGATGCCCTGCTTCTCCAGGAAGGCGAGGATATGCTGATGACTCTGTTTGATCGTGGCCTGGGCCCGCCCCAAGTCATCATTCGTGGCCACGAAGCGGAGCGGCCACAGGGCGACGTCGGCCTGCACGTCCCGCTCCGCCACGCCCTTGACCGTCACAAACCGGTCCGTTGAACGCCCCTTGACGAACCCATCCCCCACGAACCAGCCGGCAACCGCGATCCCGATGGCCAGTAAGATTGTGCCTCGCATGCTCGTACCTCCTGCCGTGAAGTCCACCAGACCCGGTTAGACACCCAGGCCCACGATCTCCTTCGGTTTCTCCGGTGGCTGAATCTCCGAACAACGCAACAGAGACAGGCTCTCCGAGGGACATGCAGAGATGCAATTGCCGCAACCGATACAGTACTCCTCGATCACCTTGACCGTCTCCCCCTCCATCTCCAGTGCGTCCATTGGACAGCGGTCCACGCAGTCACCGCAACCGATGCAGGTTTCCTGATCCACCTCGGCCAGGAAGTTGGAACCTGCCACCTGCTTGAGCCCCCGGTATTCCTTCATTCGCACCAGGAAGTTGCAGCAGCACCCGCAGCAGTTGCACAGCACGATGTTGTCTCCCAAGAAGTTGTTCATGTTGTGCACCAGGCCGTACTCTTCGCACGTTTTCAGAAGAGCGACGAGCTCTTCCCTGGAATGACGCTTGGCGAATCCCCGGTCAATCATGAATTCGGCGACCTTACCGAAATAGACACAGGCATCTCTCGGCGCATCTATCTTGCAGGGGTCCCCGCTCAGTTTCTTCTCCTGTCGGCACGCGCAAGCCCCCACGGCGAAAGACTCCTCCCGGTCGAGGACCGAAGATATCTGCTCCCAGGTAGCCACCTGCGCGTCGGTGGGCAACTCTTTCTCCACGGCCAGGGTCCTCAGGCCCGGGGCACCCAATTGCTCGTTCGCCAATTTCGGGTTTCTGAACAGATCGCCGGCCAGCGCCTCGATGCCTTCGTGCACCTCCCCGAGCAGTGCCAGTCGCCTCCTGACCTTGTCGGTCTCCTCGCCCTTGATGGACTGAAACTCGAAGATACCGGGCACAAAGGGCGAGAGAGAATATTCCTTCAGACCCTCTTCCTTCTTCTCAACAAAGACGAGGCCCTCATCCGCCATTTCTTCGAGCAACCTCTCCAATCCGGCCTCATCCCGTTTGAACTGGGTGGCCAGTTGCTTCAGCGTATGCGCCCCGGTCGGAAACTCGGCCCCCAGTTCGGCATATTCCTCGGTGAAGACGTCACGCAGGAAGGCCAGAATCGGCTCTATGAGAGGAAACTTGACCTGATTCTGATTCAACCGTTCCCCCAGCTTTACGTAGACGTCTTCGCCCATGATTTCCACCTCCTTTGGCGCTTCAAGGGGTCTGATCGGTACATCATACAGGACGGATTCTAGCAGATCCTCGGGGGAAACGCATGTCCAGAAATCATCGAATCCTGCCAAGAAATGTCGCCAAATAGCCCTAAACTCTTGCTTCAATAAACGATCGATCTGGGTGCGGGTCTTTCCACCTCGCTCAATGCGAACATCCGCAGTAGTTCCGCTGTTGGGTTCCGGTGTGCCCGTGGCGAAGCGTACGGCCCGTAGGCCTGATTCCCCATCAGGCCAGCCCGGGCGTAAACAGATTGGGCGGCCGTAAACCTCGATGACAGATTCAAGTGGGCTGCGAAGGGGCTTCACGTTCTCCAATCTGCAACCATCTCGACTCCTTAGCGGAACCTACCTGTTTGGCACATCGCTTGCTGTATCTCACCCACAAGCAGCAAGCCCCTTGACAGGGGTAAAGGATCATGGCACCCACAGCCCGATCATCATCGGCGGCCATGAGCCTTCCTCCCTTCACCCGGACAGGAAATCGTCAACTGTCTGGGCGAAGAGGAGAGAAACAAAAGAGAAGACCTGAGCCTTTTTTCGTTGCGGCTACTCCGCAGGTATTCGGCATCCTCGGTGCTGCGTTTCACCGACTCCTCCGATCCGCCCGTCCTCGAGCTGTCAAGAGGCAAAAGCGACGCATTCCCAGTCAGGCCATCTCATCTTTACTCTGGAGGGAGACGATCTCCAGACGCCCCGTCTGTTGCCCTTCGACCCTTCGAAGGTGCTTCGGGAAAGGAGGTGATGTGAAACGGGATAGGATCTCTCGCTTTACCCATCCACCCTGATGGGGCATTTACACGCACCGGGCTGTTCGAAACCGTTTGTTCCTCGTGTATGGGTAGGCCCACCTTGCAGGCCTGGCCTGATAAGAAAGGAGGTCATCCAATGCGCCGTAAAATCAAACCAAAGGTGAGTATCATGGTCGTCTGTTCTTTTCTTGCCCTGACTCTTCTTGGCTGCGTATCCCCCCAGCAGTGCTATGTTCTCGGATCGTTCTGCGGGCTCATTTGCGCGGCAACAGGCTTCGATGATGTCTGCGTGTCTTGCATGGGCGCCGGGGCTTCGATGTGCGAAGACTCAACTGCAACTGTAACGGGATCTCTCCTCCAACAGTGCGCGGAGAACCCGGACGAGTGCTCGGACCTCCTCAGCAATGCCGCCGAATCATACGATACGGGTGCTGGGGAATAGTGCTGTATTTCCAGAACGGAACAAACGGTTTCGAACAGCCCGGGGCGGTCTACGACGAATAGCTTTTTCCAACTCTCCATGGGGAAGCATCCATTGGAGCATCGGAACGGCCCGTAAGGCAGGAGGCCACGACCCGGAAGACCTGTGGCGAGACCAGGTACTGGGAGTGGGACACATCCGGGAGGAACACATTCTCGGCCCCGGGGTGGGTCATCCCTTCGGCAGGGACCACATAGACGTCTCGGTTGGAGAAGATCGAAAAGAACCGCATCGGATAGCCCGTCAGGTCTTCTGCGTTCAAGTCGCAGATCACATCGCTTTCGGGCCGCAGGGGACGGGTGAGTGTCGTGTTGGCATATTGAGCGGCATAGGTTCCCTGGTGAGGGGTGGCCATGGTAACGAGGGTGCGCGCCGTGTCCCTGAGCCCGAGTCGTTGAATCGCATATCGCGAGATAATGCCGCCCAGTGAATGGGCGACGATGTCCACCCGCGTTTCAGCCGTGGCTCGAAGAATGGAATCGACAAAGTCCTTCAGACTCTTCGCATGGTCTTCGATCGTCCCGTCTTCGTACCCGAAGGCATAGATGCGGCGGTGTCCGTTCACCCTGAGGAAGAGGCGAAGAGGCCACCACAATCCCCGGTTCCCCCCCAACCCGTGAACGAGCACGAGCGGCACGAGGCCGTCTGCGCCCCTGTCCACCACCTCCTCGCGGCGGGGCAACAGCAGGGAATACGAGGACATCGTAACGTATCCCAACTCACGCCACACATCCGGGTTCACCTTTTCGAAGAGGCGTCCAATTCCGGCGCCCACCTTCTTGACGGCATCGCCGATCGCCTCCATGGACCCTAGATCTTGCATTTGCACCCCTCACAGATCACGAAGGTGCGGCTGCCCGGGGCCCCGACGCTCATGAACGCCTCACACCCCTTCTGGATCGGATGACCGCAGTGGGAGCAGGCAAGCCGTTTGTTGGCAATCATGGGCTGCCAGCCCAGGACGGACGAGAGATCAGTATCGTCCATTCCTTTTCCGATGGCTTCCGCAATCTCGATGCCGCTGTCCACGATGTTCTCGACCATGCGGGTCGAGTCTTCGAGGATGTTGCGCACGAGGTTGGAGACCGGCACCCGCAACCGGCGAGCCTGTGCAACCAGATCGTTGTAAAGGGACGGAGAAACCCTGGCCTGGAGCACATGGTCCTTGCGTTCCGCCTCCGGCCGGTTGACGCTGCCTTTCTCCGGTTTGGGCCCTTGCCGCGGTGGTTTCTTCGGGGATGGCTTCTTCATGTCAACTATTGTAGTACAAAATAATACAATGTCAAGTGCCTTTCCCGCGGGAATCGAGGAGTTTCTGGCTCGTGGAGGGCTTGTACATCCCCATGTCCCGGGAGCCGATCTGGGTCAGGTGCCCCAGGATCAGCCCCTCCGTGGCGTGGGCCGAGGCCGGGTCGAATGCTTTTCGGCTGGCGTAAAAGGAATCAATGGCGGTTGAGAGCATCTCCTCGCACCGATTCCGGAAGGCGAGATCACGCGCGCGGCCCTCCCCCGCAGCTTCCCGGACAAAGGATTTGAGGTCCTCCGGAACCTGCCCTCCTCTCTCCTCGATGGCATCCACGATCTTCTGGGTCGTCTCACGGGTCATCTCGATCTCCTGCTCGACAATCTCTGCCTTATAATCGATTCGGTCCGCGAGCTGGTCGAGAAGGTAGACCGCGCCCAGAAGCTGTCCCCGCGCGAAGTCGGATTCGATCAGGGGCGCAACCACGTGCTCCAGGGCGTGGGTGATCCGATGCAAGTATTCCTCGCTGCTGATGAACATGATCATCCTCCTTGCCGGGATGAATGGTGTTTGTACAATTCGGTGAGCAGGGCAAAGCTGCTGAGGTAGTTCGTCATGCTGAACACACCGATCCTCAAGTCCAGGTCGTGTCTCGACCGCCAGGCGCCTGCGGCCGTGGCGCCGATACCGAAGGACTTGAACTTGTGGAGCATGTGATAGAACTCGAGCTTGTCCATGTCGATCTTGATTCCGCTCGCTTCCTGGTACTGCGCGAAGAACGCCTCCTCGGGCAGAAGATGGCTGAGCCAATTGTGCGGCTCCGCTGAGCGCCACGCCCCCATGATGTAGGCGATATCGTCCAGCGGATCGCCCAGGTGCACGAGCTCCCAGTCCAGGATGGCCAGGATGCGGCCGTTCCGCTTGATGTAGTTGCCGGAACGATAGTCTCCGTGGATCAGGCTGATCCGGTCATTCTCCACCAGGTTGTCCTTGAGCCAGTTCGCCGCATAAGCGACTACGGGCTTCTTGCCGAAGCCGGCCCTCGCGATTCGGTCTTCCCAGTACTCAACGGCCATGCGTGCGGCCCCGGTCCCGGGACCCGGAACCCCGAGGAAATCCAGGCCCAGAAATTGCCAGTCCACCGTGTGGATGAGGGCAAGGTTCCTGACGAAATCATCGGCCAGGCTCTTCCGCTCCTCTTCGTCCGGAATGAGCCGGAAATCCGGATCAAAGGACATGGGTGGCGGGTAAGGGATGTCCCCCACCACCTTCTCCATCACGTAGAAGGGCTGACCGAGGATCTCCGGGTCCGGCTCGTACCACAGGGTCTTTGGAACGGCCACCTCGGTCCGGTTGAGCGCGCTCAGAACCCGGTACTCGATGGAAACATCGTAGTTGTCGTCCATCAGGCCGATTTCGGGCGCCTTGCGCACGATGATGTCCTGCTCCACCGGCCTGCCGTCCTTCCTGTAGGAAAGACCGAGGCTGTAGGTCTCCATGGACCAGCCTTCCAGGTTCTTCCACACGTTGGTGACCAACAGGTCTTCCGCTTCGATCTTTTCGCTCAGATAGGCGACCGTCCCAGGGTCATCGAGAGTCGGCATGCGGGATCCTCCCCTCCGTCCTGTTCACGTTCAGTCGATCGAAATTCCCGGACTCTCGTGGTACGGCTCGTTCGGGCTGAGAAGGTACTCGTCCACCCCGTGGCCCTTCTCTCCGGTATCCAGGTCGGTGAACTCCACGAAATTCTCGTAAATGAGCATGTCTTCCTTGTCCTGCATCGGCAGGCAGAGCCGGGAGAACATGTCCGTCTTGAGCCGGGCCAGGACCCGGCCCTCGCTGTCGTATCCCGTGTAGACCGCCGACACGGGAGCGTCATTCACGAATTTCGTATCCATCACCTCGAGGCGGCTGACACGGGTGTTTCCCTCCGGGGCAGACAGATAGCCGGCCGCAAAGGCGTGTTCTCTGACGAGGATACGGTTGAAGTTCACTGTTCTCGCCGGGAAGTAGGCCCCCACCCAGTTCCAGCCGGTGAGCATGCCTTCATTCCGGTATCCCCATGTGTGGTCGCGGTCGCACACGCACTCGATGGGCCGGGCCTCACCGTCCTTGATGAGCGTTCCCTTCGCCACGAGCGCCTGGCGGTAATGATCAATGGACAGGGCCTTGTTTTCATCCGCCTTGTCCCGCTTACCGTAGTCAAATGCGGGAAAGAGGGCATCATAGTCGATCTTCACCTGATGTCTCGGCCCGTCAAAGGTCACCCGGAACTTCTTGAAGGGCTCCAGGACCTCGAAGGTAAGGCTTCCGTCGGTGGTGTCACGGAGATCCTCGATGTCGATCACGTTCGAGTAGGGGATGATCTCGTCATCCACGACATGGACGGCCGTGAACCGGCCCTTGTTCGTGTGGCGCATGAGCGAGATGTGGTTGATGCCCCACGCCCTGTTCTTCCGGTCGATGAAATTGAAGTACCAGTTCTCTTTCCAGGGGGTGTCCAGGTTCTCCGGGTAGGCGTGGATGAACTCGTCTTTCGGGTCCATGGGTCCCTCCCCCTTTTTCCCCTACCTATATCTCCTAAGCCCCTTCTTTTGCAAGTAAACCGACGATTCAAGGCTGCTCGAAATTGACATTTCCGGGCTCTTCCAATACCTTTCCAAAAGTTCCGAATCCCTTGACCAACAAGAGAAAAAGACCTCATGGACCTCTACCAGGGCGCCCTCATCATCCTGTTCACCCTCGCCATTTCCGACCTGATCGTGGGTGTGAGCAACGACGCAGCCAACTTCCTGAACTCCTCGATCGGATCTCGTGTCGCCCCTCGCCACGTGATCATGATCATCGCCAGCCTCGGCATCCTTGCGGGTGTGACGTTCTCGAGCGGCATGATGGAAGTGGCCCGGAAAGGCATCTTCCACCCCAGGTTCTTCACCATGCCCGAGTTGATGACCGTCTTCCTGGCCGTCATGCTCACCGACATCGTTCTGCTCGACCTTTACAACACCTTCGGCCTGCCCACGTCCACGACGGTTTCCATCGTCTTCGAGTTGCTGGGCGCTGCGGTCGCGGTATCACTCGTCAAGATCTCCCAGGCGGGAGCCCCTTATGCCTCCATCGTGGAATACATCAACACGGCAAAGGCACTCGCCATCATCTCAGGCATTCTACTGTCGGTGGCAGTCGCATTCATTGTCGGCGCCCTGGTCATGTTCGTGACCCGGGTCATCTTTACCTTCGATTTCGAAAGGCGGGTCAAACGATACGGTTCCCTCTGGGGCGGCCTCGCCCTGGCGTCCATCGTCTACTTCATCCTGATCAAGGGATCCAAGGGCGCCTCGTTCATCACCCCGGAAACCCTGGCCTGGATCAAGGGGAACACATGGTTGATCCTGGGCGTGTCCTTCGTGCTCTGCGCGGCCCTCCTCCAGTTGATCATCCTCTTCACCCGCGTGAACATCCTGAAGATCGTCGTTCTGGTCGGGACCTTTGCCCTTGCCATGGCCTTCGCGGCGAACGATCTGGTGAATTTCATCGGGGTCCCGCTGGCGGGACTGAGCGCTTACACAGTCGCCCAGGGGAGCGGGAGCATGCTCGACCAAACCATGGAGGCCCTGCAGAAACCTGTCCAGGCGAACACCCTTTTCCTGCTCATCGCCGGGACCGTCATGGTGGTCACCCTGTGGTTTTCGCACAAGGCGCGCACCGTCTCAAAGACCGAAGTGAGTCTCGGGCGACAGGAAGAGGGATTCGAGCGGTTCGAAGCCACCGCCCTGTCCCAGACGATCGTAAGGATGGTGGCCTCCATGTTCAACACGGTCAGGAATGTCGTTCCCCGGGGAGTGCGCGATGGGATCGCAGGCCGTTTCGAACGCGCGCAATACCGTCCCCCGCCCGATCCGGACGGAACCGTCCCCTCCTTCGACCTGGTCCGGGCCTCGGTGAACCTGATGGTCGCCAGCGCGCTCATTTCCTGGGCCACTTCCATGAAACTGCCCCTGTCCACGACGTACGTCACCTTCATGGTCGCCATGGGCACCTCCCTGTCCGACCAGGCATGGGGAAGGGAGAGCGCTGTGTTCCGGGTCACCGGCGTGCTCACCGTGATCGGAGGATGGTTCTTCACGGCCATGATGGCTGTCACGGTCTCATCTCTCATCGCCGCGGCCATCTCTTACGGTGGTCCACCCGCTGTCCTCGGAATCGTTTGCCTGGCCGTTCTTATCATCCTCCTCAACCGGCGAACACACAAGTCCCGCGAAGTCGAGGCAGAGGCGATCGAAGTCTTCAACCTGAAGAAGATCCAGGACTCCTCTGCGGCGATCAGTCTTACCTTCGAACACACAGGCATCTTTCTGCGGGAGGTCAGTCTGGCCCTGAACGCCGCCTTCGAAGGCCTCTTCGAACAGGACCGCGCCCGACTGAAGGAGGCGAGGCGGCAGCAGAAGCAGGTCCAACAGTGGGCCAACATCCTCGTGGCCAATACCTTCAAGGTGCTGCGGCTCCTGCAGAGGGAGGAGGTCGAGAACACCCAGAGGTACACGGAGACGATCAGCACCCTGCAGCGGATCGCCGAAAGTCAGCGTGACGTGATCATGCGGGCCTACCTGCACGTGGCGAATAACCACGCCGGTCTGCTCGAGATGCAGGTACAGGAACTTTCCGGAATCAGGGACTGCATCTGCGATCTTCTCGACAGCACCGCGGACGCCTTTCTGAACAAACGGCCTCTGAACAAGGCTTCTGTCGAAGCAAAGAGCCGGCAGCTCGACGAACTGATCCACGAGTTCGATCAAAACCAGATCAGGCGCATCCAGGACAATTCCTCCAAGACACGCCTGAGCATCCTCTTTTACAGCTTCATGTGGAATTCCCAGAGGATCGCCGGGCAGACCGTCGTCCTCCTCCAGATCTTCCAGGATCCCCTTGCCCATCGTCTGGACGAATAGGGCCAAGCGTCTTACCATAGGAGAATCAAGAACCCTTACTGATTCCATCCTGTTTCAATGGCTAGGAAGGCCTAGAGGTTGGTGATGACGATCCCCAAAACAAACCGCGATGCAGGAATCCCTCTTACGTTTCTGCAGGAAAGCGTGTGGATTCGCCAGTCCGAAGACAAGGCGAACAAGGTCTTTCATCTTCCTGTTGCACTGCGCATTCGAGGTGCGATCGATATTCAGGCGCTCGAGGATGCATTCAGAGTGCTGATCACCCGTCACGCGTCCCTGAGAACGAATATTGTCTGTGAAAGTGGACGGCCTGTGCAACGAATTCATGAAGGGAGGGACTGGAAACTCCATGTCGAGGATCTGTCGGGACTGAACGCAGCGCAGGTAGAAACAGAGGCATTTCTTCGTATGGAGCATGAGGGCAGAGTACCGTTTTCCGATCTTGAGAATGACTCCCTCTTGCGTACGACGCTCTACAGATTGACTGACAATGATTCCATCCTGTTTGTCAACATGCACCCCATCATCAGCGACCCAAGCTCCTTGAACGTACTGGCCACGGAGATCTCTCAGATCTATCGTTCGTTCCTGAAAAAGGAGTGGCCCTCGCTCCCTCCCCTTCCCGTCCAATACGGCGACTTCTCGGCCTGGCAGAGGGGCACCGTACAGCAGACCACGCTTGATTTGCAGCGAGCGTACTGGCGCGAGAGGCTCGAGGGGAGCGCACCCTTCGAACTTCCAACGGATTTCGTACGAACAGCAGATTCCGCGGTCAATAGCCGGGTCGTAGCCTTTGAGATCCCGAAGCAGGCCGTTCGGGGCGTTCGGTCGTTCAGCAAGAAGGAGGGGGTGCCGCCCGAAGTGATCTTTCTGGCGGCCTTTTCCGTTTTCCTTCACAGGTACAGCGGGCGCGATCGCATCTGTTTCGGTCGGGTGATCTCGAACCGTAGAACCCCGGAGCTATCATCCCTGATCGGGCTTTTTGCCAATACCTTGCCGCTGCGAACGGATCTGACAGGGAACCCTCGCTTCCTGGAACTCCTGAACCGGATCAAGGAAACAGCGGAGGCTGATCGCGAGCAATCCGACATCGCCTTTGACGAGATCGTTGAAGTGACAAGAGGGGATCGTCAGGCACTCGCCCCGCCTCTGACGCAAGTCTCTTTCGCGTACGACACGTGGAACGGGATCTCGTCGGACGAGGGGTTGGATATTTCGGTGATCCATACATTGCCAAGGTGTCCGGGAGTTGATCTAGGCGTTGAACTGGTGAAAGAGGGAGATGCAGTAAGAGGCCGCGCTGAGTACAATACCGACGTCTTCAAGAGGGAAACGATTCAACGGATGACGGCCCACTTCGGGACCTTGATCGCCGACATTCTTCGAGATCCTGACCAACGGGTGGGCCAATTCGAGTTGCTGCCGCGTAAAGAAAAGAAACAGATCCTCGCGGACTGGAACAGAACAGGGGTCAAGTACCCGAAATCGGTCTGCGTGCATTCGCTCTTTGAGGACCAAGCGGGAAAAGCACCGGACAAGGCTGCACTCATCCGGGGCGATGAGGTGCTCACCTACAGGGAACTGAACCGGAAGGCAAATCGGCTGGCCCATTATCTCAAGAAACACGGTGTGTCGACCGAGACCTTGGTCGCCGTCAACCTTGACCTCTCGTTTGAACTCGTCATCGGCCTTCTCGGCATCATCAAAGCCGGCGGGGCCTATGTACCGCTCGACCCAACCCATCCGTCGAATCGGCTCAGAACGGTGCTGGACGACTGCAAGGCCCGGTTCCTGCTCACAAGGGACGGTCTCTCGGAAGGAATCTCTGATTTCTGTGAGCGAACTGTCTTTGTTGACCGGGAATGGGGAGAGATCAAGGGCGAACCGGATACGAATCCGGACAACCCGCTGAACCAGGACAATTTGTTTTACGTAATCTACACCTCGGGATCCACAGGAAGACCGAAGGGCGTAGCCGGAATCTACCAAGGGATCATCAATCGTCTCTATTGGATGTGGGACGCGTTCCCCTTCGCTGAAGACGAAATATGCTCCATGAAGACTTCTCCGAGCTTTGTAGACCACGTGGCAGAAATCTTCGGCCCTCTTCTCAAGGGGATACCACTGGTGATCTTCTCCCATGAGGAAGCGCTGGACGCCCAGAAGACAGTGGACCTGATCATCGAGAAGGGAATCACCCGGATGGTTCTGGTTCCATCGCAACTGCGTAAGATCCTGTCCATGAAGAAGGAAAAGGTCTACCAGTTGACAGGGTTGAGGTACGTGTTCTGCAGCGGCGAGGCACTGCCGGTTCGACTGGCAAAGCAGTTCTATCAAGAGATTCGAAATGCGAAACTGGTCAACATATACGGGTCAACCGAAGTAAGTGCGGATGTCACATACTACGAGGTGAAGAGGTTCCACGTTGATGACGTGCTCAAGTACTTCACTCGATCCGTAGAGTTTCCAGGCAGCCTGATCGATGATTCGCCTCCTGGCCATCCAAACCCAATGGCTGGCGGCCAGGTCACAACGGCAGACGTTGGCATAGCTCAGGTGGCAGGTAGATTCACTTCTTCGAGAATCACGGAATTTCCGATCACCCTTGAAGAGTACTACAAGAAACTCAATGCGGATGTTCTTCCCTATGTGATCAACACGGCCGCACCGACATTCATCGGCCACATGACCTCGGCACTGCCCGATTTCGTGCACGACCTGAGCAAGCTGATTTCGCAACTGAACCAGAACCTGGTGAAGCTCGAAACGGGGAAGTCTCTCATTTTTCTCGAACGCGAGGCACTTGCAATTCTGCATCGCTGTTTCTATGAATATCCGGATACATTTTACGAGGCGAATGCCCAGCAAGTGAATATGAATCTCGGGTTGATTACAACAGGCGGCACGACGGCAAATGTCATGGCGCTATTGACTGCGCGGAACAAGGCCCTCTTTGGTGGCGAAGAGGATCCCTCTCGCAGAAGCATTTATGCACTTCTCCGTGAAAAGGGTTACGACGATATGACCATCCTCGGGTCCCGGCTGATGCATTATTCGATGCAAAAAGCCACTTCCGTGCTGGGCCTGGGAATCGATACCATCACGTATGTGGACACAGACCGAGAGGGCTCGCTGGACCTACAGGATCTGATGCACAAGGTCGAGGAATGCCGCCGGAAGAAGGTGCTTGTACTCGCGATTGTGGGAATCGCGGGTGCGACCGAAACCGGGCGGATTGAGCCCCTTGATGCGATGGGGGATTTGGCCAATTCCTGCGATATCCACTTTCATGTGGACGCAGCGTGGGGAGGAACGGCCATCCTGTCAGAGAAACACAGAACCAAACTCAGGGGCATTCACAAGGCAGACTCGATCACCTTCTGTGGCCACAAGCAGCTTTACCTTCCTCAGGGTATCAGTGTTTGCCTGTTCAAGGACCCCCGACAGGCGCAATACGGTGCCACGACTGCAACGTATCAGGCAGCAGCCGACACCTACGATGTGGGCCGCTTCACCCTGGAAGGATCGAGATCGGCCATTTCCCTTTGCCTCCATGCGGCATTGCGGCTCATCGGGAAGAAGGGGTATGAGCTCCTCGTGGACAGCGGAATCGAGCAGGCACGCTTCTTCGCTGACGTGGTCAAATCCACAGAGGGGTTCGAACTCGTGGGCTCCCCCGAGTTGAATATTGTCAACTATCGTTATGTCCCCGCCGCCTTCCGCGGAAAGGCACAATCCGGAACGCTGTCAGACGAGGACAATCGAAAGATCAACTACATAAACGGAAAGATCCAGGAGACACAGTTCTACAAAGGCAAGACATTTGTATCGAAAACCACGCTTCTTTCTACAAAGTATGGGAAGGGAAAGAAGATCGTCGTGTTCAGGGTGGTCCTGTCCAACCCGCTGACCACCCAGGCGGATATCTGCAGCGTGCTCGAAGACCAACTGGCCATCGTCAATGACCTGTTCGGCGAGGTGAACGAAGTCTTTTTCGACGACAAAGGGGCCGTTACAGGCCCAGGGTGGGAGAGTCCATTCACAAAGAAGCCCGTGTTCGTTGATGAGTACCAGGAGGCATTTGTGCCCATCGGGAAGCCGTTGGCGAATTGCAGGGTCTACATCCTTGACAAGTATGGCAACCCGGCACCCGTGGGCATCCCGGGCGAGCTGCACGTGGCAGGGGCGGCGGTGAGCCGGGGATATTTCAATCTGCCTGACTTGACGAGTGAGGTCTTTGTTCCGGACCCTTTCGTCGGGGAGCCGGAAGCACGAATGCTGAAGACCGGGGACAGGGCCAGATTCCTGCACGATGGCAATATCGAGTACCTCGGCCGGAACGACGACCAGGTCAAGATCCAGGGGTACAGAATCGAGATCGCGGAAATCGAATCGGCTCTGGGAGAAATCGAGCATGTACACCAGTGCGCGGTCGTTGCAAGGACGGACGCCGAGGGGAACAAATATCTCGTAGCCTATGTCGTCCTCGAAAAGGGCGGGCAGGACGTGTCGGTCGTCCGTCGGACCCTTGCGGAGAAACTGCCGAAGTACATGGTTCCCTCCCTGTTCGAGGTCGTTGAAGCGATGCCCCTGACGCCGAGCGGGAAGACAGACAAGAAGGCTCTCACAGGAGGCTTGAGGCCCCTGTGATTGCGTATCCTTTCAGGATCATTCGGCCAACAAGCAGGCGTCGAAGAAACAATTGACCGAACACAGGTACTCTTGCAGCTGATCCAGCGGTAGATTGCACTGATTCCTGCAGTCTATGTAGTCCGGGTTCTGAAAACCGAATTCGCAATCACAGTTCAGGTCGTAGTCGTTGTTGCAGGAAGTGATACAGAAGTTGAAGTTGATGTTGAGAGGGCTGCAGTCCAGCAGACAGTCCCTGTATTCCTCACAACTCGTGCAACGCATGCGCTCGATTTCCCAACCCAGGCCCGGCCCGCACTCACACGAGAAGGCGTCTTCACCCACCGGCGTACAGGTGTCGGGGATCGCGTCCACAATGAGTCCGCAGGGATCCGGGTCGCACATGTGATCCGTGCATACTTCCGCCACCGGCTCCCAGATGAATCCGGAGTCGCATTCGCAGGTGAAGGCGTCAACGTCTACGACCTCGCACGTACCTGCGATTGCATCCTCGATGTCCGCGCACGGGTCCGGATCGCAGGGGCCAAGGCACGTCAGCGTCGCGTCGTCCCAAGCATACGCGCTCTCGCAGTCGCAAGTGAATTCATCGGCACCTGTGCCCGCACACGTGTCTGCAACCGCATTGTCTATGTCTTCACACGGGTCCGGATCGCACGGATCCTCGCAGGTATCTGTCAAATCATCCCAGAAATAGCCGGCATCACATCCGCACGCAAAGTCATCGACACCGAGGCCATTGCAGGTACCTGCCGTGGCGTTGACGATCGATGCACACGGATCCGGATCGCACGGATCCTCGCACGATTCGGTGAGTGCGTCCCAGAAAAAGCCGGTATCGCACCCACAGGCGAAGGTCGTTGCCGTGGGCATGGTGCAAGAGCCCGGGACGGCATCATCGACTTGGGCACAAGGGTCCGGGAAACACAGGTCGTTCACGCAGCCGACGGTCCCGGGATCCCACACGTATCCTGTACCGCAGTCACAGCTGAAGACCGTGGCGCTGAAGCCCTCGCAGGAGTCCCGAATCGCATTCGTGATGTCCCTGCACGGATCCGGGAAGCAGGGATCCTCGCAGGTCCCGCTGTTCCCCTCCCACACCCAGAAGGTGTTCTCCTCGCACTCGCAGACATAACTCGCTGCACCAAGCATGTCACACGTGCCGGGAACCCCATCGGCGATCAGTCCGCAAGGGTCAGGGTCGCAGAGATTGTCCACGCACGCCGTCGTCCCCAAGTCCCAGACGTATCCTGCCAGGCAGTCGCAATAGAAGACTGTCGGAGAGGGCGAGGTGCACGTGTCGGCCACCGCGTTCTGGGTATCCACACAGGGGTCAGGGTCGCAGGGATTACCGCCCTCTCCCGGTTGCGCCGGGTCCCCATCCGAAGAACAACCAATCAACCACATGCCGATGAAGAAACTGCACAAGAGGCAGAGCACTAAGGAGTGTCTTCGTTCCATGGGGGCCCTTTCATTCGTACGGTTTTGTCCCGAATGGCTGTCGGTTGCAAAACAACATACAGCGACGTTTGGTCTCACACAAGCTTGCCGCCGGAAAGGTCCTGGCTCGAGGCCTGCAGCTCGGCCGCCTTTTCCTCGAATCCGGGCTTGCCCAGCAAAGCGAACATGTTCTGCTTGTAGGCCTCCACGCCCGGCTGGTTGAAGGGGTTCACGCCGAGGAGGTAACCGGAGATCCCGCAGGCCGTCTCGAAGAACAGGATCATCTGCCCGACGGTGAAGGCATTCCGTGTGGGGGCCTCCAGGACCAGGACCGGCACTTCCCCCTGATGGTGGGCCATCTTGGTTCCCTCGTAGGCCTTGTCCTGGATTTCCGGCCAGGTTCTGCCTTCCAGGTAGGCGAGCCCGTCCTCCAGCCCGGACGCGTCCACAGGCACTTGAAGGGTGGAATCCTCCTCGTCCATGTGGATAACGGTTTCAAAAATCTCCCGCCGGCCTTCCTGGATCCACTGTCCCATGGAGTGCAGGTCCGAGGTGAACAGGACCGACGCGGGGAAGATGCCCTTGCCGTCCTTGCCCTCGCTCTCCCCGAAGAGCTGCTTCCACCATTCGGCAAAGTACTGGAGCTTCGGGTCGTAGGACACGAGGATCTCTGTCGAATGTCCTTTCTCCAGGAGGAGATTCCGGGTCGCTGCATACAGGGCTGCAGGGTTCTGGAACAGGCCCGGCCTGCCGCACGGCTCAATCATGCTCGCCGCCCCTTCGACGAGCGTATCGATCCGAATCCCTGCCACTGCGATCGGAAAGAGCCCCACCGGGGTGAGAACAGAAAAACGGCCCCCGATGTCGTCCGGGATCACGAAGCTCCTGTATCCCTCCTCGTCGGTCACCTTCCGAAGAGCGCCCCGGGCGGCATCGGTGGTCGAGATGATGCGTTGCGCCGCCCCCTCCCGGCCGTACCGCTCGATCAGGTGCTCGCGAAGAACCCGAAAGGCCAGGCCCGGCTCGGTGGTGGTCCCGGACTTGGAGATCATGTTCACGTAGACGCTCCTGTCTTCGAGCACCTCGAGCAGTTCCTCCAGATAGCTTCCGCTCAGGTTCTGACCCGCGAAGAAGACCAGAGGGGCCTTCGACCTGTCCGGAGACAGGAGGGACGGAAAGGAGTGACTCAACCCCTCGATGACCGCTCTGGCTCCCAGGTACGACCCCCCGATCCCGATGACCACAAAGGCATCCGCCTCTGCCCGTACCTCTTCGGCCAGGCTCTCCATCCTTCGAAGCTCGGAGGCGGGCATCGACTCCGGATAGCGCAGCCAGCCCGTGTACTCCCCCCCTGCCCCCTGGCCCGTTGCCAGGGTTCGGAGCGCGATCTGCACCTCCTCTTCCGTTGCCTCGATTTCCGCTTCCTTCAAAAACGGGAACACGCCGCTGTAGTCAATCCGGATCAGATCGCTCACAGGTTCTCCTTTTCGTATTCAAGTAGGAGCCGCCCAAAGTTGATTTTCATTCCGTCTGAAATACGAAACTACCCCAAAACAGGGCCTTCCCGCAAGTAGTTAATCTTGATGGAAAGCCCTTTCTTTTTATATATTTATGCACACTCCAATCCGGATGGCTATTGTCTGTCCAGGACCATAGTCGTCCATAGTCATGTGAGGATTTCTGGGCTTCAAGGCAATCCTCTGCTATACTCCTTCCGGGTTGAGAGAATTCCTATCTGCGGGGAGGGAAAATCGTGGGACTGAAAAACGGGCACGGCCGAAGACTTGAGCCCCTCCTGGCCCGGAACCCCTGCAGAGGCCTCTGCATACGGACAAACATCAAGGGTCGGTTCCGGCCTGTTCAATAATCTCGCAATTCTTCTTGTGCCGATCGGCGCCGTCATTCTCCTGAGGGCCTCGAGAAGAAGGAAGTGAGTGGAAGAAGGGGAACATGGAGACCTGGAAACACGTTCGGACAGCCGCACAGCTCTTCTCCTCCTGGGTGATCTTGTACCTGTTGATCGGGGCTGTCGTGGCCTACGGGATCCTCTTCACCTTCGGTCTCCTGGCCGGGCCGCTGATCGGCGGCTTTGTGAACCTGGGGCTGGTTCATCTTCGCACCGGGAGGCCCCCGGGTCTCGGGGACCTTGTCTCCGGGTTCCAGAACCTGGGCCACCTCTTCCTGTTGAGCCTCCTCCTGATCGCCTGCTGGCTGGGGTTGGGAGTCGTCCTTCCCGCCCTCATAGCATTCGTGTGGTGGGCCTATATCCCCCTTCTCATTCTGCTCGTCTCTCTGGTCACCTGTTGGATGTATGTTCCAGCCCTGCTGGTAGACAAGGGAATGAGCATCTGGGGAGCGATGCGGGATAGCAGGGCGCGCGTTACGACCCGGGGCGGCTTCTTTCCCCATCTCGGTTTCGTGGTTTGCATCTTCGTGCTCCCCCCGCTGGCGATATTCGGCCTCTCCGCCATGTTCCCTGTTGTGGGCTTGTTGAATTTCGTGGTTTGCCCTTTTCAGTTCCTGGCACTGGCATCCGCTTACGATGACGATCGGGTAGCCTCATGAACGAACCACTGCTCCTGCCCTCCATGTATCGAATCCGCCAGCACCTCGACGCCGAGGAGATTGACGACCTGGCCGAAGCTCTTCACAGCACTCTGTCGGCCGAGGCGCTGGCAGGACGAATCCGCCCGGGCATGCGTGTAGCAGTAACCGCGGGAAGCCGGGGAATCGACCGCATCGCAGAGGTGCTTCGCCTGACCGTGGCCTGGCTGGACGGCCTGCGTGCGAAACCCTTCATCGTACCTGCCATGGGGTCGCACGGCGGAAAGCCGCCGGAAGGGCCCGTGAACCTCCTCGCCGCCCTCGGCATCACGGAAGAGACAGTGGGCGCTCCCGTGGAAGGGGATCATGAAACCGTTGTTCTGGGAAGCGTGGAGGGCATGGCCGTACACTGCACGCGCATTGCGGCCGAGGCGGACGGCATTTTCGTGGTCAACCGCGTCAAGCCGCACACCAGCTTCTCCGGAGAGATTGAAAGCGGCCTGACAAAGATGCTCGCCGTCGGGCTGGGCCGTCGGCAGGGCGCCACATTCGTTCATACCCAGGGCGTTTCGGCTATGCCGGCGATCATCCCGAAGATGGCACAGGTGGTCCTTGGCCACACAAAGGTAGTCGCAGGGATTGCCCTGGTGGAGAACGGGCTCGATCGCCTGAAGAAGATCGAAGCCATGCCCGCAGAGGAGATCATGACCCGCGAACCCGGGCTCCTGGAGGAAGCCAGACGGCTCCGGCCGATGCTCCCCTTCGAGGGGGCGGACGTCCTGGTCGTCGACTCTCTCGGAAAGGACCTGTCAGGCACCGGCATGGACGCACAAGTTATCGGCCGACGCTTCCTCACCGGGGAACAGGAACCGGACCTGCCACGGATCAAGAGAATTGCGGTCCTCAGGCTCTCTCCCGGGAGCAAGGGCAACGCCTACGGGATCGGGCTCGCGGATGTGACCACACGGACCGTGGTAGAGGCCATGGACCTCGCAAGCATGCAAGCCAACGCCATGACGAGCACCTTCATAGAGAGGATTCGGGTGCCCCTGGCCCTGCCTTCGGACCGGCAGGCCATCGAGGCGGCCATGTCCACCTGCAATCACCCCGACCTCGAGACCCTCAAACTGGGAAGGATCCCGAACACCCTTCACCTCGAGGAGCTGTATGTCTCGGAGAGCCTGATGAATGCCCTGTCGAAACCGGTGGACGTGCTCGAAGGGCCGCTGGAATGGCCGTTCGACGATCATGGAAACCTGGACCTCGCCTGAGAAAAAAATTCCATAAGCGCCCAAAGGGGGCCTTGCCTTCCCGTGCGCCCTTTCGGGAAACCTGCTTGAAAAACCCCACAAAATCATAGAGTTAAAGTAGAACTCACAGACTCCCGACGGATGGCACGCTGGTTGCTTATTACAGGGGGCGACCCGTTTTCACCCTGTCCCGAGGAACAGCGAGAAGCAGAAAAGCATGGAAGGCAGATCCTCACCGCGAGTCAAGGTCAGAGATATCCCTGCCACGATCAGGCGGAAGGGATTCCCCTTGACCCTGAGCAGGCCGGAACCCGCAAGGGTCATCGACATGGGGCCAAAGGGCTTGAGTCTCGTGTGCGAATCCACCCTCGAGTCAAACACCCGATTGGCAATGAGGGTAATCATCCCTGACAAGAGAACGATCAAGTGCTCGGGGATCGTCCGGAATGTGCGTAAGAGCGACAATGGCTATCTTCTGGGCATCGAGTTCACCCGGCTGGCAACTCGGGACAAGGAATACCTGGCGAACAACATTCTGGAAATAGCAGAGATCGACGTTCTGGAAAGCTGCCGGATGCTCAAAGATCGGGTCCGTGGGCTCAGGACGGCACTGGACCTCACGGTATCCGAGTTGTCGGACCTGACGGGCGTGCCACCCGAGCGCATCGTGCAGATCGAATTCGGAATGGAAAAGACGCCCCCCGAGGATATCCTCGAAAACATCGCTGCGGGACTGGGGGTATCCTTAGAGGTTCTGGTCGGAGAGGATCCCATCACGGACGAGGAACTGGCGGCCGAGGTCCTGGCATCACGTTACGCCGTCTCTTGATCTAGTGCGGGTTACATTCCGGCGAGCCCCTTCTTTTTCCTTCTATCAGCGAAATAGACCACGCACTCCTGCCTGAACTTGCAGTGGTCGTCCGGCGACGAACATGCACACCCCTGCTCTTCCACAGGCGCCTCGCAGCATTCCAGGCAGTACCCGTATCCAAACTTCTGGCACACGGCCACGGCCTCCTTATCAGGGTGGTATCGGCACTTCACTGCGCTGCCCAGTCTCAGGGTCGAATCCATCGTTTGAAGTAGAAGTCGCTGTCCTCGTCCTCGTTCAGGCGGGTGAGGACCTCGATAAACCAGAGGTCGAGGGACGCCTCGTGCAAATCGAGCCTCGGGAACGGGTTGTCGCTCTCGGCCCGAACGGCCCTGCCGATCCGGTCCAGCATGCCCAGGGCAAGTTCGGGAGGATATACGATTGGGATGGCTTCCTTTTCCATCAGGGTTTCGTACAGGCAGGCCATGGCCATCGCCCCGGGCACCATGCTCAGGGCCTGGGTCTTCATCACGGGCAGGAAGCAGTCGAGGGTTGGTCTTCCCCCCGCCCGGTAGGCGGCGGACGTTGCGGCCTGTATGATCTCCTTGGGCAGGTACAGGCTGGTTGAATAAGCGCCCTGCCGCCCGTAGTCGGGCGAGGCGGGATCCCGGCTGCTCAGGTCGACGCTTCCGCGCCAGTCGGCAAATGCGACCGCCTCGACGACGATCCCGGCTTTCTCGAGGGCGTCGGGCATATGGACCGCCATCGTTCCCATGGTGAACTTCGTTGCCTCGATACTCCTCTCATCGAGGGGCGTGAGCTCCCACTCGAACAGGCCTTCTTCGTCCACGTCTCTCACGAACACGGGAGGATATCCGGGCAGCAGGCCGGACATGGCGGCTGCGACCGTGTTCACATACACCACACGGTCCGCACCCGCTTCCTTCACGGCCCGGACGATCTGGTCTAACCTCTCCCCTTCCAGGGCCGCTCCCGTGTTCAGCCACTGGAACCGCTTCCCGAGCCCAACCTGCTCCGCCTTCTCCTTCAGGAGCAGGGCGCTCTGGTAACCCAGAGATCGTTTCAGGTCCCGAGCCACGATCGTGAGGCTCCCGGAGTCTCCGAGCAGGTTCAGGACAGCCGCGGCCAGGGCACCCCCCAGGCCTGAACCGGTGCCCCCCACGAGCAGGAAATGCTTTCCCTCGATCCACTCCAGAGGGTAGGCACCATGCTCCAGGCAGGCCGCCTGAGACTTCATCGTGTTCTCGACCAGGCTTCTCGCCTTTTCCGGGAAGGCGGCAACCTCCGCCGGTTCCGGCCGCCGAAGGGGCGGGCCTCCCTGCTTGATTCGAAGCCCGGGCGACGGGGAAGCAAAAGGACTCGTCTGGTTGTCCGTCATGTTGAGTGTCCCTCTCTATAAGGGTTACATGTTGTGGGCGAGCATCACGAGGGTGGCGTGACAGGAAGCTACGATGATCGTGACGTAGGCCAGCCGCTTGTGCCATTTGAGCAGCGCCTTCGGGTTCTTCCTCATGAAGAAACCGAAGCAGAACGTAACGATGAGCAAAGAGAGGGTTGCCAACCCGAAGGGCTCGACATACTGTCCCGGTTCGAACATATTCTCTTCCCTCCTCGGCCTGGAATCGTGTTTTGGTATCTTTTAACGGTTTTAGCACGCTACGGCAAGGGGGCCGCTTCCCCCCATTGGACCTTCACCGGTACGGTATTGTAGCAT
>Ga0180429_10000289_pt1 | contig 45011 bp, 41 predicted proteins | sample SS_ome_FD_132428 | JGI IMG/M metagenome (GOLD analysis project Ga0180429, IMG submission 132428) | Hypersaline lake sediment archaeal communities from the Salton Sea, California, USA - SS_1_S_1 metaG | ecosystem: Environmental > Aquatic > Non-marine Saline and Alkaline > Hypersaline > Sediment ... | reverse complement strand
CGGGCCGCGGGGAAGCCCATGGCAGTCAAGATTCACCGCACGGCGATCGTCCACGAGGACGCCGTCCTCGAAGATGGCGTGCGCGTCGGGCCCTACTCCGTGATCGGCCCCGCGGTCCACATCGGCGCCGACTGCGAGATTCACAGCCACGTCGTGATCGAATGCAACACGCGCATCGGCGCCCGCTGCGTGGTCAAGCCGCACGCCGTGATCGCCTCAGCGGCCCAGGACTTCAGCTACCACGGTGAGCCGGCCTTCGTCGCAATCGGCGACGACAACACCATCGGCGAGTTCGTGATGATCAGCCGCGGCAGCCACGGCACGCGCACCACCACCATCGGCAGCAGCAACCTGATCATGTCCGGGGCCCACATCGCCCACGATTGCCAGGTCGGCAGCCACGTGATCCTTTCGAACTACGCCCAGATCGCCGGTCACATCGAGATCGAGGACCACGCCGTGATCGGCGGGCTGGCGGCCTTTCACCAGTTCTGCCGGATCGGCACGCTGTCGATGGTCGGGGGCACCGCCGGCGTGATGCAGGATGTGCCGCCCTACTGCATGGTCCAGGGCGGGCCTCCCGCCACCGTCCGCGGGCTCAATCGGATCGGCATCCAGCGCGCCGGCGTCAGCCAGGAGAGCCAGACTGCCCTCCGGCATGCCTTCCGGCTGCTGTTCAGGCGCGGGATGACCCGCGAGAACGCGCTGGAGGAGATCGAGCGGCTGGTGGTGCTGACGCCGGAAGTCAGGCACTTCGTCAGCTTCTGCCGCGGGCCCAGCAAGCGCGGGATCTGCAAGCCCGAGCAGTCCGCGCTGGGGGTGGTGCCGGGCGGTCCGGACGACAGCGGGCCCGCCAGGCCGGAGGCGGCCGGCGATCCGGAGCAACCGGCCCGCAGCAGCGGCGCCTGACATGTCGCGCTGGGAGCGACAGCTCGCGGACGAGGAAGACGAAATGCGCCGGCAGCTGGCGGAGCGCACCCGCGTGGAGGGCGATAGCGGGCACGGCTTCACCAACATCCCGCTGACGCTCTTGAAGTGGGGCCTGATTGTGTTGGGCTGCGCGACCCTCGCCCTGGCGATCGCCGCGCTGCTGTTCATTCTCGGCGTAACCACCAACGTCGCCCGGGTGATCCGCTGAGCAGCTTCAGTGCTACAATCCCAGCATGGCCAAGCTGGATCTTCCGGCCAGCCTCGACGTACTGGTAGTGCTGGGCAGCCTCAGCGACCAGGAGATCGCGCAGCAGATCGCGCCGGTGCTGGAGCACCTGGGCGTCAGCGCGCACTTCGAGGTCTGCAGCGCCCACCGCGACCACGAGCGGCTGGCGGAGCTGATTCCCGCCGCCGAGCGGGCCGGCGCCCGGGTGTTCATCGGCGTGGCGGGAATGGCGGCGCATCTGCCGGGCGTGATCGCCGCGCTGACCCTGCGGCCCGTGATCGGCGTGCCGTGCGCCGGCAGCCTGGAGGGGCTGGACGCGCTGATGAGCGTCGCGCAGATGCCGCCGGGCATCCCGGTCGCCTGCCTGGCGGTGGGCGGCGGGACCAACGCGGCGCTGCTGGCGGCGCAGATGCTGGCGATCGGCGATCCGGAACTGGCCGAGCGGCTGGACGCGCATCGCGCGACGCTGCGCAGTAAGAACCGCGCAGCCGGCGCGCAGTTGCGATCGCGGCTGGCCGACGGTAAATAAATAGCATCAAGGAGCGCGCACAATGATCGCGCGATATACGCGCCCCCAAATGGGGCGCCTGTTTGCTGACAAGGCCAAGTTCGACACCTGGCTCAAGGTCGAACTGGCGGTTTGCGAGGCCTGGGCCGAACGCGGCGAGATTCCCAAGGCGGCCTGGCAGCGGATCAAGAGCAAGGCCCGTTTCCGCCTGCGCCGCATCGAGGAACTTGAGGCCGAGCTGCATCACGACGTGATCGCCTTCACCGCCGCGGTCGCCGACTACATCGGCGACGACAGCGCCTACTTCCACCGGGGTCTGACCTCGATGGACATCGTCGACACCGCCCAGAATCTGACACTCCGGGAGGCCGGCCGGCTGCTGGAGAAGGGCCTGGGCCGCCTGCGGCGGATCGTCGGCGAACAGGCCCTGCGCTACAAGCACACCCCGATGGTCGGCCGCACCCACGGGATGCACGCCGAACCGACCACCTTCGGGCTCAGGCTGCTGGTCTACTACGACGAACTCAATCGCCATGAAGAACGACTGGCGGCGGCGATCGACGGGATCGCGGTCGGCAAGCTCTCGGGCGCGGTCGGCAACTTCGCCAACATCCCCCCCGCCGTCGAGGAGCAGGTTCTGAAGAAGCTCGGCCTGCGGGCGGCGCCGGTCAGCAACCAGGTGGTCCAGCGCGATCGCCACGCCTTCTACGTCGGCGTGCTGGCCGGGATCGGCGCGACGCTGGAGAAGATCGCGGTGCATATGCGCACCGCCCAGCGGCCGGAACTGGGCGAGGTCCAGGAGCCGTTCGCCAAGGGTCAGAAGGGCTCCAGCGCGATGCCGCACAAGCGCAATCCGATTCTGCTGGAGCGCGTAACGGGCCTCGCCCGCGTGCTCAGGGGCTACGCCGTCACCGCGCTGGAGAACGTGGCGCTCTGGGACGAGCGCGACATCTCCAACAGCGGCGCCGAGCGCGTGATCCTGGCCGACAGCTGCATCCTGCTGGACTACATGCTGGACAAGCTGGCCGGAGTCATCGAGAACCTGGTGGTTCACGAAGACCGCATGCGCGATAACATCTTCCTGACCCACGGGCTGGTCTTCAGCCAGCGCGTGATGCTCCGCCTGACGGCGGCCGGGCTGAGCCGGGAAGACGCCTACGAACTGGTCCAGCGCAACGCGATGCGCTGCTTCGACGAGGGCACGCCGCTGCTGGACGCACTGATCTACGACCCGGAAGTGCGCGCCGTGCTGGATGCCCGGGACATCAGCGAGGCGTTCGAACTGGAGCCGTACCTGAAGCACGTGGACGCCATCTTCGAGCGGGTCGGCCTCAGGGGCAAACGTCGGGGCCGGGCGCCCGCCGCCCCCGAGACCGAGCCCCACGAGCAGGCGGTCCAGAACATCCTGGAGCGGCCCTCGGACTGGTACGAGACGGTGCCCAGTTCCGCCGACGCGCTCTCGCGGGTGCCGATCGAGGCCGACGAGACGCTGGGCGAAGCCGACCATCAGAAACGGCCGGTACGCCGCGACCACAAACCCGCCGGTGCCGCCAAGGCGCCGCGCCGCAAGCCGGCGACGCGCAAACCGGCCGCCCGCAAGCCGGCCGCCCGCAAGCCGGCCGCCAAACCAGACGCAAAGCCCAAGGAACCGGCGGCGACCGGCGCGCCGGAAAACAAAGACAAGGAGCAGGAGGAGAAGAAGCCGCGGCGCCGGCGCGGTACCCGTGGCGGCAAGCGCCATCGCAAGAAGACGGACAGCGGCTCGGCCCCGCCACCCGACAACGGCGACGATGACACCTACGTGGACTGAGCCAGCCGCGGTGTATAGTGTCCCGCCCCCACTCACTGGAGGAATCTGATGCAGGCAAAAGCGCTATTGATCGCCATCCTGGGGCTGCCGGTGCTGCTGGCCGGTTGCCCGGCTCCCGACGGCAGCGAGGGCTCCGATACGGCCGGCACCGCGCCGGGCGTGACGGCCGGCGATGATCAGGCCGCGCCGCCGGGTGCCGCGCGGAGGATCACGAGCGGCTTCGAGGTGGACGGCCTCAGGCTGGGCCTGGACGTGAGTGAAGTCCTGGGGCGCTACCCGGCGGACGGCGAGCTGCAAACGCATCCATACTGGGCCGAGGAGAACGTGACCGGAATCGTCGCCGCCGACCGGCCCGACGGCTCGACGGCGATACTGGAGAACGTCTACTTCCTCGCGGGCCAGCTGGTGGGCTTCGCCCGCCACGTGGAGCAGTCCGAGGAAGCCTTCACCACCGAGACCGACGCGCTCAGCGCCGTTGCCGGCGAGCCGCAGACCAGCCCGCCCGCCTGGGCGCTCGAAACGCCGTTCTTCGACGGCTTCGAGGAGGCCGCCCAGGAGGAGTTCATCACCTACAAGTACTGGGGCGACGAGCCGGCCCGGGTGATCATGATCGCAATGTACAACTCCCAGCTCGGCGGCAGCGACTACATGCTGCTGCACACCGATCTCTTCGACGAGTGCCTGAGCGCCGCGGCTGATGCCGACGAGGCCGGGCAGCCGCCGGCGGCGCAGCAGCCGCCACCACCGCCCCCGGGCCTCCCGACCGAGGATCCCGAGATTCCCGACGAACCGGGCCAGAGCGGCTTTTACCGGCTGGACGGCGTCAAGCTGGGCAGCAGCTATGAGGAAGTGTCCCGGCGCTATCCCGAGGACGGGGAGCTGCAGACCACCGAGGCCTGGCGTGAGGACGGCGAGACCGGCATGATCACCGCCACGGCCACGGACGCGCCGCGGACGGAATCGGCGGTTTTCCACCAGGGCCGGCTGGTGGGCTTTTCGCGCGTCGAGCCGGCCAATGCGGAGCAGTTCGGCGGCATGATCGACGCTCTGACAGCCACCTTCGGCAAGCCCGCCTCCCAGCCGCCGACGTGGGTCCGGGAGTCGGCGTTCTTCGCCGACGGCTATCAGGATGCCCCGCCGCACATCACGCCCCGCTTCTGGGCCGACGAGGACAGCCGCACCGTGCTGATGGCGCTGCTGGACAGCGAGAAAGGCGCCGCCACCACCATGCTGGCGGATGCCGACCGCTATCAGCCCGCGATGCAGCTGGCGATGCGGGCCGCGATGAGGAAGATGATGAACGAGATGCAGCAGCAGGAGCAGCCGCCCCTGACGGTGCCCACGCCCTGATCGAGGCCGGCCGGCGGCATGCGACAATACCCGCCGAATACTGACGCATCACTGAGGAACAGCGACATGGGCAAGATCGACAAGGGTGAACTGCTCTACGAGGGCAAGGCCAAGCGGCTCTACTCCACGCCGAATCCCGACGAGCTGGTGATGGAGTTCAAGGACTCCCTGACCGCCTTCGACGCCGTCAAGAAGGACACGCTGGCCGGTAAGGGCGCGATCAACAACCGCGTCAGCGCCCTGCTGATGGGCGCGCTGGGCGAGGCCGGCCTGGAGACGGCGTTCATCGAGCTGCTCGACGAGACCCACTGCCTGGTCAAGCGGGTCGAGATCGTGCTGCTGGAGACGATCGTGCGCTACGAGGCCCACGGCAGCCTCTGCCGCCGCTACGGCATCGAGGCGGGCCTGCCGGTCGACCCGCCGCTCATTGAGATCGGCTACAAGAACGACGAGCTGCACGATCCGTTCCTGACGGACGAGATCGCGGCGCTGATGGGCCTCGCCACCCTTGAGGAGATCGCGCGCATCAAGTACCTGGCGCTAATCACCGGCGAGAAACTGAAGCAGATCTACCTGGCCCAGGGCATCCGCCTGCTGGACTTCAAGCTGGAGTTCGGCCGCTTCACGCCCGCGAGCGACAAGTGGGCCGCGGGCGGAGAGCGGATCATCCTGGCCGACGAGATTACCCCGGATACCTGCCGCCTGGTGGACGCCCAGACGGGCGAGAAGATGGACAAGGACCTCTTCCGCTTCGACCTCGGCGACGTCGGCGCGGGCTACCAGAAGCTGCTCGCCAGGCTGGGGGGCTAGGGGGAGAGGCTACAGGGGACAGGGAACAGGTTGCAGGGGACAGGGGCCGGGGCGATGGTCCGCAGTGCGGGGTCCGGGGCAGGGCCGCCTGGGAGCGCTGGCATCTTGCCGGCATCCCCGGTAGCAGGGAACTCCAGCCCCCCTGATCTCAATCAAACGGTAGCGGCGGGTTTCATCCCCCCCCGACCTTAGCCTGCCCACCCGTCGATGCGCGGGGTTGAAACCCCGCCTACCGGGCGTAAGCTCCGATTCCACCGTCTACCGCACCATCGGGTATAACCGTGGTGATGAGGGCCGCTCAAGCCGAAACCGTAGTGCACGCCGCGCGCCCGCTGCTGATCGTCGCGGTCGCTCTGCTCGCTTCCCTGCTGCTGTGCGCCTGTCCGGCGCAGCGCGATGCGACCGAGGCTCAGTCTCAGCCGCCTGTCCCCGATACCGCCGCGTCGGCGGATGCAGCAGCCGCGGCGGAGGGGGCCGCCGGCGATGCGGAGCCGGGTGCGGTGGACGAGGGAGCGGGTGAGGACACCAAGGAAGTGGACGGTGGCGCGCCGGTGGATTCCGCTGGCCACGCGGAGGATGGTGACGGAGCGAGTGCCGAGGAGCAGCTGCCGCCGCCCGAGGCGCTGGTGACGCAGTGGGAGCTGGACGGCTTTAAGCTGGGGATGAGCGTGCGCGAGACGCGGGCGCGGATGGGCCCGCTGCTGGAGGGCCACCTGCACGAGAACTGGGTCGTCGAGGGCGAGACCGGCATGATCCTGGCCGGCACCTACGCCGAGCCGGTGAAGATGCAGGGCTCGCTGCTGTTCCTCGACGGCGAACTGGTCGCCGTGCTGGCCAGCAAGCTGCAGGAAAAGCACATCTTCAACCAGAACTTCGCCACCCTGCGCGCCCAGCTGGGGCAGACCACCGGCCAGGTGCCGGAGTTCGCGCAGGGACGCCGTTTCATCGACGAGATGCTGGCCGCCGACCCGCAGCCAAGCCCCCAGTACATGTGGGCCCAAGAGGAGACGCACAGCCTCTACATCATCGGCTACTTCGAGCCCGACATGCTGGCCAGCTACATCCTGCTCAACGCCGACAAGTATGACGAGGTCGCGGCGGCACTGGCCGGGGACCAGGGCAGCTAGCCGCGGGCCGATCCCCGCGGTAACATAGTGCCGCAAGGCCGATCAGGGAGCGCGTATGCAGTTCAACTGCGAGGTATACATCCGGCCGCGGGCCGACATCCTGGATCCCCAGGGGGACGCGGTCAATGCCGCGCTGAGCAACCTCAACTTCGCCGGCGTCAGCGAGGTCAAGGTCGGCAAGTACCTGATCCTGACGCTCGAGGCGGACACCCAGACCGCCGCCGAGACCCAGCTGGACGAGATGTGCCAGAAGCTGCTGGCCAATCCGATCATCGAGGACTACGAGATGAAGGTGACGGCGACGTAGCCGCCGCAGGTCCGAGGTCCGGGAATCACAAGTCCGAAGTCCGAAGTCCGAAGTCCAGGGAGTGACCAGACTCCGGAATCTACTTGTAGGGGCGACGCATGCGTCGCCCGCATCGCACCCGGCACCACAGACGACGGCTGCAATTCAGCAGGGCCAGCAACCACGGCCAGTGGCCCGGGCATCCTGCCTGCGATTAGCGGGATGGCAGGCTGACAGCCTGCCCCACTGGATGTGGTAGCCGCGCGTCTCATGCGCGGCCCGCCAGCGCGCGGATAAGATCCGCGCCTACCGGGTAGGCGGGGCTTCAGCCCCGCGATTCGAATGTCGGCGGGTTGAAACCCGCCGCTACCCCTCATTCAAAGGTCGGCGGGTTGAAACCCGCCGCTGCCAATCACAAGCGGGACGCTTGCGCCACCGGGGACGGGCGACGCATGCGTCGCCCCTACTGCCACACGTACTTCGGACTCCGGACACCGCGTCGCGCGTGCAGCCGCTATCATATGCGCGTGAGGTGCCTTAGGTGAAAGTCGCCGTCGTCGTCTTCCCCGGGTCGAACTGCGATCACGACGCGCTGCACGTCAGCGGCAAGGTGATGGGCTGGGACACCATTCCGGTCTGGCACGAGAGCCACGAGCTGGGCGGGGCCGACCTGGTGATCCTGCCCGGCGGCTTCAGCTACGGCGACTACCTGCGCTGCGGCGCGATCGCGCGGTTCAGCCCGGTGATGGAGGCCGTCGCCCGCCACGCCGGCAAGGGCGGGCTGACGCTGGGGATCTGCAACGGCTTCCAGGTGCTGATCGAGGCCGGCCTGCTGCCCGGCGCGCTGCTGAATAACGACAGCCTCGAGTTCCGCTGCGTCTGGACTCACCTCAAGGTGCAGACCATCGACTGCCCGTTCACCGCCAAGCTGGAGGTCGGCGACGTGCTCAAGGTCCCGATCGCCCACGGCGAGGGCAACTACTTCGCCCCGCCGGAGCTGCTGAAGCAGCTCAGGGACGAGCGGCGGATCGCTTTCCGCTACTGCGACGAGGGCGGGCGCATCGCGCCCGAGGCCAACCCCAACGGCAGCCTGGACAACATCGCGGGCATCCTCAGCGAGGGCCGCAACGTGCTGGGGATGATGCCCCACCCCGAGCGCGCCAGCGAACTGGTGCTGGGCAGCGCCGACGGCAAGCGCATCTTCGACTCGCTGGGCAACGCCTACGCCGAAGTGGGCTGGTAGCCGCCGCGCCTAGTTCCCGCCGGCGGGCGCCGCGTCATCATCACCGCCAGCGACGAAGCGCGTCAGGTCGGTCCCGTCGTGGGCCCCCCCTGCGCCGGCAAGTGCGCGCAGCCGCGCTTTGGCTTCCTGGTCTAGGCGCAGGCCCTCGTCGAGTGGCTGGAACGGCTCGGCCCGCCCGGCCCGGCGCTTACGCCTGATCCCGCGCAGGTCGGCGCAGATCAGATAGATCGCCAGCGCCAGCGTGCCGCAGACGGCGCAGCTGTCCGCGACGTTGAAGATCGGGAAGTCATAGGGATCGCCGAGGGTCGGGATCAGCCGGCCGATCCAGGGGATCTTGACGTCGATGAAGTCGACCACCTCGCGCAGCCGGAAGCGGTCCACGAAGTTGCCCAGCGCCCCGCCGATGATCGCGCCCAGCGCCCAGGTCATCCCCAGGTGGGCGCGGAAGCGCCGGTGCCAGACGTACCACAGCAGCAGCGCCATCGCGATGCTGACGAAGCTCAGGGCATAGCTGTTGCCGGCGAACAGGCTCCAGGCCGCGCCGGTGTTGGTGGTCAGGTTCCAGGCGATCCACGGCTCCCAGACCCAGATGAGCGGCCCAAAGACGCTGTGGTTGGAACCCGCCAGGGTGCCGTAGGCCTCCGTCACGGCGCCCCGCGCGCCGCCCCAGAGGGTGAAGTACTCGGCGGCGAAGCTGAGGAAACCAGTGTGCTGGTGGTCGCCGAGCAGCCAGACGAACCAGGCCTTGCTCAGCTGATCCAGCAGGACAATCAGCGCGGCCAGCCCGCCGAGCAGACGGCCGAAGGAGACGCGGCGGATTGCCTCGCTGGACATGAGCGCATCAGTGTAACCGATGCCAGCCCGACGCAGCAGCGGCGGCGGCGGTTCGTCATTCGGCCCGCGCCTGTGGCTTGCCCTCGCTGCGGTTGTCGTAAAACCGCGTAGTGGGGTAGGCGAAGTCGATGTCGCTGCGCTGGGCGAAGGCGTCCAGGATCGCCTCCCAGATGCCCTCGTCCGTGCCGCGCCGCTCGCGGGCCCGGGTCAGGAACCGCATCGTCAGCAGCACCCCGCAGTCGCGCACCGCGGTATAGACGATCGGCGTCAGCTTGCCCGCCACGATCATGTAGCGCTGGGCCGCGCGCCGAATCTGACGCTCGGCCTCGGGGGTGAAATGCTCGCAATGGGTGGCCGCGATCTCCTGCAGGATGCGCTTGGCCTCGCGCCAGTTGCTCTCGAAGGTGACCAGCACCGGCACCTCGTGCCAGATGTACTCGAAGCCGGTGGTATAGTTCGCGACCGGCTCCTTGAGCACCTTGGCGTTGGGGATGTGCACGATCCGGCCCGTCGACTGGTCGGCGTCCACCCAGTGGCGCACCTCGACCACGGTGAACTGGAAGATGCGGATGTCGACGATATCCCCGATGATGCCCTCGATCTCGATGCGGTCGCCGAGCACGAACGGCTTGCGCCAGACGACGAAGACGAAGCCCGCCAGGTTGCTGACGGTGTCCTGCAGGGCGATCACCAGGCCGGCGCCGACGATGCTGACGTAGGTGGCCAGGTACCTGAAGCCGGAGAACCAGATCACCCCCAGGATGATCATCACCAGCGCGCTGATGATGTAGCGCAGCGCCACCAGGCTGCGGTAGGCCAGGGTGGGATCCTTGGCGCGCTTGCGGATCACCACCAGGATCAACCACTGAACGATTGGCGCCAGCACCAGCACCAGCAGCGAGTAGATCAGCTTCCACTGGGTGTCGGTGATCTGGCCGACGATCTCCTGAAGCGACTTCAGCAGCTGCGCGATGTCCATGGGATTATCGTAGCCGATAGCTAGGCGCGCCGCCAGCTGTGCCTCGCACCGGTAGCCGCGCATCCTATGCGCGGTACTGCCAATGGGCGCGAAGAGGCTTCGCGCCTACCGGGGCAGGCGAAGCATGGCTTCGCCCCTACGCCACCACGCCCACGTAGATCCACGCCGCGCCGCCGGTCAGCGGATGGGCGCGGACCTCGCTGAATGCTCCGACGCCGCGCAGCATGGCAAGGAAGTCATCGCCGCTGGGGAAGCGGCCGGCTGTGTAGTTCAGGTCGCGGTATGGTCCGGCGTCCCCCAGCACCAGCCGGCCGGCTGCGGGCACGATGCGCGCCATGTACCAGCGCTGCAGGGTGCGCAAAAGGCCGGTCCGCATCAGGCCGGTCTCCAGCACCACCACGCGGCCGCCAGGGCGCACCACGCGCGCCATCTCACTCAGCCCGCGCGACGGGTCCGCCAGGTTGCGCACCCCGAAGCCGATGGTGGCGGCGTCGAAACGGCCACTCTCAAACGCCAGGTCGAGCACATCCCCCGCCTGCCAGTCGATCCACAGCCCGCAGCGCTGCGCCTTGGCGCGCGCGACCTTAAGCATCGCCGGAGTGAAGTCCAGCCCGATCACCTCGCCGCCCGGCCCGACGATCCGCGCCAGCGCGAGCGCGATCTCGCCGCTGCCCGTCGCGCAGTCCAGCGCGCGGCCGCCGGGTGTCAGCTCCGCCAGCCGGGCGGTCAGCCGGTGCCAGCGCCCCACCTGGCCGAAGGTCATCAGCTGGTTCATCAGGTCATAGCGCCAGGCGACGGCGCCGAACATCTCGCGGACGGCCCGGGGATTACGCGGGGCGGGGGTGGTCATCGGGCGCTACTTGCCTTCGCCCTCGCCGCGCAGGGTGTCGTAGCCGGCCTTGAGCCCCTCGCGCAGCGCCCCCAGCGAGGTGCTGATCCCGCCGGCGCGGCGGCGTGCGTTGTCCACCACCCCGCCGATGTTGCTGACCAGCGGCTTGCCGTGCTCCAGATAGCTGTTGGCGTTCTCCGTCAGGATGCCGATGTCGGCGGCCAGCAGCGAGGTGTCGGTCAGCACGTTGGCCAGCTTGGCCGCCAGCTCGCGGTCCCGCACGTCGCCGATCACGTCCGTCAGCGCCCCGGCCAGCGCCGTCAGCTCGCTCTGGGTCGCCGCCAGATCGTCCACCCGCGCGCGCACGGACTGGCTGGTCTGGGTGGCGTCGTCCAGCAACTCGCGCGCCTCGCCCAGCGTCGCCTGCAGGTCGGTGGCCAGCGGATCGATGCGCCCCACCGCGCCCTGGGCCTCGCTCAGCGCGGCGTCGAGCTTGTCGACCAGGCCCTTCTCGCGCAGCTCGCGCAGCAGCTCCTCGATGTGGAACATCGCGCGCTGCGCCCCGCCCAGCGTGGTCTGCAGCTCCTCGATCAACTCCAGCAGCCGCGGCCGCAGGCCGAGCAGCCCGACCACCAACACGACGATCGCCAGCACCCCGACGGCGATCGCGATCGCGATATAGACATCAGTCATCCTGGGGGGATTATACCTAAGCCACGGCCACCAGCTGCCCCGGCGCGCCACTGAGGTTGCCCAGCAGCCCCTCGTCCCCCCTGACCCGCGCCAGCGTCCACCAGTAGAAGTCGCTCTTGGGCCAGTTGTAGCTCTCCTCCAGCCAGGCGGCCAGCAGCTCCGGCGGGGCCTGATCGCGGGCACTGAGCAGGACGTGGCAGCCCAGGGTGATCCGCCACGGCACGACCAGCGCCGCGGGCCACTGGGTCGGCGGTGCGCCCAAAACCGAGTCGAGGCTCGGCCAGCGCTCGCGTGCCCGCCGCGGTGGGCTGAGAGTCGTGAGATCGATCCCCGCCGCCCGCATGATCAGCCCGGTCTCGCCCCGGCCAAGCAGAGTATTGGCGATCAGGGTGCGGCCGATCAGATCCGCGGTATCGGCGCGGGCCGCCAGCTCGGCCGCGGCCGGCTGATCCGCCGCGCCGTCATCGTCCGCGAGCAGGTGCAGCCTCAGCAGGCCAAGTGTTTCGCAGAGGGGCGTGCCCGCCAGCGCCGCCTCGTCGAAGTCCCAGCCGGCCAGCACCCGCACCAACTGGTAGAGCTGGAAGAAGGCGGGGGCGCTGAACTGCTCGGCGCTGTAGACGCCCAGCTCCTGGCGCGACAGGGGGCGGCCGCGCACGACAGCCAGCAGGCTGGCCAGCAGGCGCTCGACGGGCTCGTGATGCTGGCCGAAGATCGTCTTGAGTTCACCCAGCGCCGGCAACGCACCCTCGACGCCGCCGTCGAGCAGCTCGACCAGCACCAGCAGGGTGGCGATCATCAAATCGCCGCGTACCACCCGCCGCGTCTCGCCGAGCAGCTCGCGGGCCAGCGGCGCCTGGCCGGCGGCAGCGAGATTGAGCGCCCGGGCGGCGAGCTGGCCCCGCAGCTCCGCGGTCAGCCGCTCGCGCTCCTCCCGGGTGCCGGTCTGGCGGCCCTCCAGCTCCTTGATGTCGTCAGCGAGTGTCCGCGACCGCTGCTCGCTGTCGGCGGCCTGGGCCGCATCGCGCCCGGCCAGCGCCTTCAGCTCCCGCCGACGCTGCTCGGCGGCCTGCTGCTCGGCTGTAGGTTTCGGTCCCAGCAGGCGGCGCTGCGGCGGGGCGGGCGCTTCGCTCTCGAACAGCTCGAGGTCCAGCTGCGACTGACGGGCGGCCCGTCGGGTTTCCAGCTCGCGGGCGGCGGCGATCTCCACTTCCGCGCGGCGCGTGCTCAGCAGCTGCTGGGTCTCGGTTTGCGCGCCCTGCAGGTGCTCCAGCCGCCGCTGCGTCAGGCCCGCCGCGGCGGGGTCGCTGCCGCCGGCCAGCGCGCGGCAAAGCAGGCCGCCGAGCGCCTGCGGAGCGAGTGCATTGAGCCGCGGCATGCTCACTGCCTGAGTATAGCAGCGCAGTGGCGGCCCGCTGGGAAGATGTGAGACCACCGGCCGGTCTCGGGAGAGGGAGGGAGGCAGGATGAAGACTCCGGCCAGTGGTCCCGATGATTCTCGGGAGGGACAGCCGGGTGGCTGTCCGTTCAGTATTTGAGACTGCCTGCCGGCCCGTTATGTTCGCAGTCGGGCGCCGGCGGTTAAGGGCGGGTTAACCATGAAAGCCCAGCATCCGCAGCAGGGCGCGCGCGCGCAGCCGCGCGTACAGCGGCCGGCCCGCCGCCCACTCCAGGATCCACTGGTAGCCGTGGCCCGTCATCGCCGCCAGGTCCCGGCGGCGCAGCACCAGCCGGGCGATCACCGCCAGCGCCAGCACCGCCGCGCCGCAGATCAGCGCAGCGTCGGACAGCGGGCGGCGCAGCAGCGGCGAGTACCACCACAGGTCGCGCCAGGGCGGCAGCGGGATCAGGCTGAGCAGCATCACCAGCACCATCAGCCAGGCGACGAGCCCGAACGGCTGCGCCAAAGCCGCGCTGAGCCGCCGCGGCACGAAGCTGCCCGCCAGATAGATCGCCGCCAGCAGCAGGCAGCCCAGCAGCAGCTGGCTGTCGAACAGCCCCAGCTTGCGGGTCAGCAGCCAGTTGCCGCCCCCGCGCAGCAACAGCGCCGCGACGAGCACCCACGCCGCGCCCTCGCCCAGCCAGTACTCATAGCGCATCACCAGCGGCCGCTCGGCCATGCAACCAGTTTAGCAGCGCAGGGGTCGCATTTGCTAGAATCAGGCGCAGACGTGGGAGGTGCCCATGACCGACGATCAGCAGAAGCCCGATCCTAAGCCGCAGCTGCCGCCCGGCGATGCCCCCGCCCCCTGGGAGCGGCGCCCGGCCGCCGGCGAGGGCGGCGAACTGAAACACACCCTGCAGGGCGGAGATGAGGTGGAGTACACCGCCGATGAGAGCCAGCAGGCCGGCTACCTGGCCGACGACCAGCAGAGCCTCGATTCGCGGCTGAAGGGCGGGGGACGCGACCTGAGCACCGATGCCGGCTCTGAACAGGCCCGGCTGTGCCCCGCCTGCGGCGCGGTCACCACCTTCGTGCAGGGCAAGTGCAGCAACTGCGGCCATAAGCTCGGCTCCCAGCCCGCGCCGCCGCCCGACACCGGCGTGCCGTCCTACAGCCTGCCGGCCGCCGGCAGCGGCAGTCCGGTGCTGCGCAACGTCGTGATCGCGGTGATCGTGGTTGTCGTCCTGGCGGCGATCGTCTATTTCTTCGTCACGTCGCAGGGCGCCGGTTCGAGCGAATCCGCTACGGAGACGGCTGGCGTCGGCAGCCCCGGCGTCTCGACCTCGGCCGGTCACGCCGGCGGGCTCAATGCCGTCAGCATCGACGACTACTTCCACGACGACGCGCGCCTGGCGCTGGAGGCCGGCAATCAGGCCTGGGCCGACGAGGGCGTGGACTGCTACGTCTACCGCTACAGCGTTTTCGAGCAGACCGAGCCCGCCCAGTCCCAGTCCGTCCGCATCACCGCCTTCCTGGGCGGCGAGGAGGCCACCGCCTGCGTCGAGCCGCCCTCTGACGGGCCCTTCCGTACCGGCACCGCCGCCTTCGTCGACAAGCTCAACGCGCGCGCCGGCGTCGACGCGTCGATCTTCCTGATGGCGACGGGCGGCGAGGAGGCCCCGGCCCCCAGCGACGTCTACATCCGCTACGGCTACTACTACGGCCTCGAGCATTTCGACGAGATTGAGCCGATCATCCTGGCGCTGAAATCGATCAGGAACTCCGAGGGCCAGTATCCGCTCTCGCTCAGCGAGAGCATCGTGCGGCCCGTGATCCGCACCAACGGCGGACTCAGCTTCATGTCCAATGGTTACGGCTATGTGCCGGTCTTCGAGACCGACAGCGCCGGCAAGGTGATCATGGGGCGGGGCAGCGGCATCGCCGCCTATAAGCCCGAGAGCTGCAACGGTTACTACCTGTTCTGTTACACCACCACCGAGAGCATGGGGCTGGACCGCTACGGCCAGGACGCGATCATCTACTATCGAGAGAAGATCTCGCCGTTCCCCTATCAGCCCAAGTCACCGATCACCAACGTCAAGCTGGAGCCCGACGGCAAGCCCGACGGCATCGCCTGCGTGGTCAAGGACGGCGAACTGGTTCGCGACTGAGCGGCACCCGGCCCGGCGCCGGTCCGCGCTGCCAGTGAACATTGGCCGCCGATCCCGGTCATTGGCTATAATTCTCGTTCGCCCGGGACACCCGGCGGAACTGTGCGGCTGGACAGCCAGCCCTGGAGCTAACTATGCGTTTCATGGAGCTGATCAGGCGCAGGGGCTCGACCTGCCTGATCATATTCTTGGCGGTCTTTCTGGTCTCGCTGTTCGCGGGACTGACGATCAGCGGAATGTCGCTGCGCGGCTGCCAGTTTGAGCAGCCGCAGCAGCAGGGCGCTGCCAGTAGCCGCGCCACGCTGGTGCCGGACGAGGCCCTGGCCAAGACGGTAATGAGCGTCAACGGCCGCGAGGTCGACGAGCAGCTGTTCTTCACCAAACTCGATGTCGTGCTGAACAACGCCCGCCAGGGCGACGACGACCCGGCGCTCCCGCTTTACGCCTATGGCGCGGTGGCCAACTTCCTGGTCAATGAGGAAGTCTCCCTCGGCCGCGGCATGGAACTGGGGGTCAAGGTCACCGGCGAGGACATCAATGAAGCACGCGAGACGGCCACCAGCCAGTACATGGGCACCCAGGAGAGCTCGACCGGCAACGTGCTGGGCGATCTGGCCCAGCGGCTGGGCAGTCAGCGCGAGCGCAAGGCGGCCTTCAACGAGTTCCTGGAGCGCCAGGGCCTGACCGAGCAGACCTGGCTGGTCAACGTCCGCCGCGAACTGCTGATCCGCAAGACCCGCGAGGCCTGGCAGGCGGAGCTGGACGCCGCCAAGGCGCTTGAGGCGGCGGAGACGCGCGCCATCATCGACCAGCGGCTGGCGGACGGCGAGAGCTTCGAGGCGCTGTCGCTGGAACTGAGCGAGGATCCCGCCGGCGGCGCCCAGGCGGTGCCGCTCAGCCGTGGCATCATGCTGCCCGAACAGGAGGAGGCGCTGTTCAGCACCGCGGAGGGTGAGCTGACGGACTGGATCGAGATTCCGGCGGGCTGGAACCGCTTCGAAGTGGTCAAGCTCAAGCTGGCCGAGGGTGAGGAGTTCGAGGCCGAGAAACCCAAGATCGTCGCCAACCTCAAGGAGGGCAGCGACGACGAGGAATACGAGCCGAGCCACGAAGAGATCGCGCAGCAGTACGAGCAGGTTACGGCCCGGCAGATTCTGCTCAAGACCAGCGTGCCCGGCGGGGTTGACGAGGCGCTGACCAAGCTGGTGGAAGCAGCGCAGGTGGAGATCAACGACCCGATCATCATGGCCTACCAAGCGCTGAGCGAAGGCAAACTGCAGCCGCCGACCAGCATGGGCTATGACGAACTGGTGGGGGTGGCCTCGGTTGCGGCGATCGGTGAGGACTATGACTTCGGCCTGATCGAAGCCGCACTCAACAAGGGCCGCGGCGGCGCGATGGCGGACGAGGCGCCCGCCACCGATGAGGACGCCGGTGAGGCGGCGGACGAGGCGGACGCTGACAGTGCCGAAGCCCCGGCAGACGACGAGGCGGAGGCGGCCGACGAGGAGGAAGACGGCGGCCTGAGCATGACGCCGATCGACCCGGCTACCGGCGAGGAGCCGGAGGTGATAACCCCGATCTACGCGCTGGCCGTCGGGCTCTTCCAGCTGGCGATCCAGCAGGACGAGGACAACGTCGGCTGGTTCCCCTACTACATGACGGGCCGCGTCTATCTGGACTGGCTGGACGACACCGACCGCCATGACAAGCAGCCGATCGACCGCGAGCTGGCCCGCCAGGAGATCGAGACCAGCCTGGCCCGGGCCGCCGAGGGCCGGGAGTACAGCTACCTGCTGCACGCCGCCCGCGGGCTCAATCTGGCCTGGCTGGAACGCAGTGACGAAGCATTGGCCAGCCTCGAGGCCGCCACGAAGTATGCACCCCACGTCTCCAGCAACCCGGTCTGGGAGACACTGCGCGAGGCCTACGAGGTGCTCGACGCGCAGGACAAGCTGGAAGAGCTGGACGCGCAGGTCGCCGAATTCCGGCAGGCGGAACTGCAGGCGATGATCGAGCAGCAGCAGTCCCAGCAGCCGCCGGCGGCGCAGAGCGTCCCGATCACGATTCCCGCCGGTGGTGACGACGAGGAGCCCGCGGCAGATACGGACGCCGAAGCCGAAGACGGTGAACCCGGCGAGGGGGAGGACACGCCGCCTGCCGACGAGGCCCAGGCCGAGGACGACGGAGCGGCCGAGGAGTAGCAGGCGCCGACAGCCGGGCCGGCGGTGCGTCCGCCGACAACTCTCGTCGCGCACCGGCCGCCGGGTGCGGGTATAATCTGTCGTGGCGTTTCTAGAGGGCTTCGGGGACATGCACATCAAAGGTGCCAAGAAGCACCGGCTGGTGGGCGATCCTCCGGCCCCAGTCGAGACCGACGACGACCAGGACGCCGCCGATCAGCCGCGGCAAATTCGCGAGCAGATCCCGCTGCGCCAGCCGGGCCGGCGCGGCAGCCACGAGTACCTGTCCAGCACCAACATCTTCGGCCTGACCAGCCGCAGCGAGCAGTTCTATCCCGAGCTGTTCCGGCCGGTCTCGCGCCTCTACTGGCTGAGGTCGTCAACCGAGGAGCAGGCCGAACTGATTCGCCGGCAGGCCGAGATCGTCGAGAAGCTCTCCTACCGCGACAAGGGCGAGCCGCGGATTCCCACCACGCAGGCCGACATGGCCTACGACTCGGCGCGCTCGCGCCGCTACATGGCGATGCGTCGCCGGCGCAAACGGCGCGGCTACGAGGCCCGCAAGCAGGAGGAAGAGGAGCGCCGCAAGGCTCCACTGGTGCGCCGCTACATCAGCCGTGACGCCCGCTTCGGCATTACGCCGATCATGACGGTCGGCGCGCTGGCGACTCCGGTGGTGATCAGCGGGCTGCTGCGCAAGGCGCCGGCGGGTGCACGCGGCCGGCGGGAGTTTCTGGAAGCCCAGGTGCGGGGGCAGACCCGTCCGCCGCCCCGACTGCCCGTGATCGATACCAGCGGCAGCCCGCAGGTCAGCACCAGAGCCTTCAACAACAAGTTCGGCCTCAGGTCGCGGGCGGTCGCTGACTATCCGGAGGTCTATGCCAAGGTCAGCCAGGCCTACTGGCGCAGCATGTCGGCCGAGGATCGGCGGTCCGTGTACGCCGTGCAGGCCTCGGCGATGGAGAAAGTCGGTTTCGAGCAGGGCACCGCGAAGTATTTCACCCTGGATTTCGATCCGATGCAGCAAAACATCTACAGCACGGGACGCGAGGAGCCCGCGCCCGCCGAGGTCCCGCAAACACGCCCGACCAGCGTCATCGCCTGCATACTGCTGATCCTGGCGGGTGTCGTCAGCTCGATCGCGGCGCTGTTCGCCGGCGCCGAGCCCGGCTGGCTGCTGATCGGCGCGGCTCTGATCGCCGTCGGCATCTGCCTGGGCATCCCGGTGCGCCGGCGGCCCGGCGGCTAGTCCTGCTCCGGCAGCAGCCCGGCGGCGAACTCCCGAGGCTCAAAGCCCACTAGGTCCTCCAGCGATTCGCCGATCCCCGCGTAGAGCACCGGCAGGTGCAGCTGATCCACCACCGCCAGCAGGGCGCCGCCCTTGGCCGTGCCGTCGAGCTTGGTCACCGCCAGCCCGCTGAGCCGGCAGGCCTCGTTGAACAGCAGCGCCTGACTCAGCGCGTTCTGGCCCACCGTGGCGTCCAGCACCAGCAGATGCGCGATGTTGGCCCCGGGACAGGCCTTAGCCACCGTACGTGAGACCTTGCCCAGCTCCTCCATCAGGTTCTTCTTGGTCTGCAGGCGCCCGGCGGTGTCCACCAGCATCACCTCGACCCCCCGCGCCCGGGCCGCCTGGGCCGCGTCGTAGACCACGCTGGCCGGATCGGCGCCCTCCTGGCCGGCGACGATCTCGACTCCGGCCCGCTCAGCCCAGACCCGCAGCTGATCGACGGCGGCGGCACGGAACGTATCGGCCGCCACCAGCAGCACGTGCCGCCCCCGGCTTCGCAGCCGGTGGGCCAGCTTGGCCGCCAGCGTGGTCTTGCCGCTGCCGTTGACCCCCACCAGCAGCACCACGCTGAGCTGCGCGGGGTCCAGCGCCGCGGGCTCCGGCGCCTCGCTGAGCAGGGCTGCGATCACCTGCCGCGCCACCCGCGGGACGTCGGCGCGCCGCACCAGGCCCTGAACCTGCATCCCGTCCTTGATCGCCGCGGTCAGGGCCTGGGCCAGTTTGGTGCCGACGTCGGCCAGCACGAAGGCATCGACCAGCTCGTCGTAGAACTCCTCGTCCACCAGCCCCGCCGGATCGGTGGCGAAGGCCGCCGTCAGGAAGGCCCGGGTCCGGTTCAGCGCACCCCGCAGCCGCGAGGGTGCCGCCGCCTCATCAACAGCACTGTCAACAGGGAACGGCTGCGGTTCCTCGTCCGCCGCGGCTGGTTTACGTTTGAACAGGTCGAACAGCCCCATGACATCGGTATTCTAGCGTTCGCGGCCTGAGCCGCAATCACCGGCTCACAACCACCTGGCAATCCACGCCCAGGCCTGCAACCTGTTGAAGATTCAAGCCGTCCAAGTTGATAGGGGCACGCCTTACGTGAACAGCGCCGCGCGGCGATTCACACTGCGCGCCACCGGCGGCCGGGACTTAAGTCCGATGGCAGATAGTGAGCAAATGGGCAAAAGACCTGCGCACGGCTCAGACGGGTATAATCCTGCTGCGACACTGGGCTCTTGGCACTTATGCACATTGTCAAGGAGCCTACAACGATTACCAAGGTATCTATACTATGAAAGAGAGGATTGAAGAAGCTCGTCCGTCCGAGGTGGACAACGGGCTGTATGAACGAATTCGCCAGGATCCCGAGATCATCGAGTATCTGAAACTGGCCGATGAACACCTCGGGGCGATTGGCTATACCGAGCACGGGGCTCGTCACGGATCCAAGGTCGGCAAGTGGGCCGGCATGATCCTCGAGGAGCTTAACCACGATCACACATCCTGTGAACTTGCCCGTATCGCCGGGTTCCTGCACGATATCGGCAACTTCGTCTGCCGGACGGACCACGGTCAGACGGGCGCCAACCTGCTCTATCCGATCCTCAGGCGCTATGCGCTGACCGAGCGGCAGCTGGGGCTGATCCTCAGTGCGGTCGGCAACCACGAGGAGCAGTACGGCCAGGTGTTCAACGACCTCTGCGCGGCGGTGGTGATCGCCGACAAGAGCGACGTGCATCGCAGCCGGGTGCGGGACTACGACCCCAGCCGCGGCGATATTCACGACGACGTGAACTACGCGGTGACGGAGTCCAAGCTGGTGGTGGAGCCCGAGCTGCGCGAGATTCGCCTGGAGCTGGTGATCGACGACAAGATCGCCAGCGTGATGGACTACTTCGAGATCTTCATGGAGCGGATGGTGATGTGCCGCAACGCCAGCGAGTTCCTGGGCTGTAACTTCCGCATCACCTGCAACGGGACCAGCATCAGCTAGCCGCTATAATCGGCTGAGACCAGTCAACGGAGGTAGGACCATGCTCCTGCGAACGTCACAGATCGCGGTCATCCTGACGGCCGTCGCGCTGCTGCTCAGCTGTAACGGTGGTGACGATCCGATCACCGACGCACTGGTGGTACATGGCGACAATTCCCTCACCGCCAGCGAACTGGCGATGATCGACCGACACAACACCACGCGCGGGGCCCAGGGCGCGGGTGCCCTGAGCGCCAACGTGCAGCTGAATCAGATCGCCCAGAACCAGGCCAACTACATGGCCGATATCGGCAACTACACCCATGAGGACAACCAGGGCGGGCACGTCGACGATCGGGCCACCGCCGTCGGCTATACCTATACGAGGATTGCCGAGAACGTCGGGTATGACATCAGCTCTGAGGCGCTCTACAGCGGCTGGCTGGACAGCAGCGGCCACCTGGGCAACATCGTCAATCCCGACTACGACGAAATCGGCGTGGGGCGCGCCGACCGCGGCATCTACCAGTACTGGAGCGTGGTCTTCGGCGCCCAGTGAGCGCGGGCGGCCTCAGGCAAAGACTGTGATCTCGGGTTTGAGATCCAGTTTGTTGAGATAGACCTCGAAAATCTCGCTGGAGACCATGTCGCCCTGGCTCTTGATCAGCGCCACCAGGCAGCCCTCCAGCACGTTCATCCCGAAGCTGCGGCCGTCAATCACGGGTGTGGTGGTGATCAGGCAGGCCGCGCCGCGCTGGCGGAGCAGCTCCTGATCCTCGGCCGTGGTGGTGTTGGTCAGAATCACCTTGCCGTCGAGGCGCTCGGGCAGGTTACGGCGGATGTAGTGGAAGTCGCCGCACAGCCAGTCGGCCCAGACCAGATACTCCGTGAAGCGCGGCTTGTGCTGCTTCTGCTTGCTGCCCGTGGGGTAGAGCACTTGGAACGGCAGACGCGTCAGCACCGGCAGCATGATGCGGGCGAGGGTCTCCACCGTGCGCAGCCGGCGGATGGGGATCGGGACGCCGAGGGCGAACATCAGGTCGCCGAACAGCACCTCCTTGGCGTGCTCGCTCAGCCGCTCCGCCATCCCCCAGCGATCGACTCCCGAGACCATCAGCACGCGCGAGTCACCGAGCGCCGGGCTGGGGAAGTTATCGGCCAGCCAGTCGACGTGACGGCGCTCCAGGGTGAGTTTGAGGCTGCTGCCGTCGACGACCGGCGTCTGCTTCGCCGCGCTGGCCAGGCGCCGCGCGTCGCGCACGGTGTACTTGCGACGACCGGCACAGAGGTAGAGGTCAATGCCGCCGAGGCCGATCGCGTCCACCTCGCCGTCCAGCTCGGTGATCATGCGGCGGGCCGCTTCGAGGCTGCCGTCCGTGCCGACCCGGCTCAGCTCGACCTCCTGGTCCAGAAAAGTGGCGCGCGAGACCTTGTCGCGACTGCTGGACCCCAGGGACACGGATACCACCCTCAGCATGCAGGTCCATTATAGCCGGGCCGCAGCTCAGCGCGGGCGCTGGCCCCCGCGCCCCCCGAGCGGGGGACCCCTGGGTGGCTGCTCCGCTTCGCCCTGGTCAGCGTCATCCTCGCCGCCCTCACCGTCGCCCTGAGCCTCCTCTTCCGGCGGCGTGTCTGTCGCGACTAGCTGCTCCGCCGGTGCGGGCGGGGGCTCGCTGCTCACTTCCAGCGGCTCGCGCGGGCTGCTCAGCACGCGCAGCGCGTCGTCGACAGCGCAGCCCAGCACCGCCTCGAACTGCTCGCGGGTGAGGCTGCGCAGCTCGAAGCCGGCTACGCCTGTCAGCGCGTCGGGGAGCGGGGGCAGCTGGCCATTGATGATCAGCCGCGCCCCGCCGGTGTCGGCGGGCAGCACGTAGCCGCCGAAGCCGTAGCCCGGGCGGGTGTCGACCGGCGGCGCCGGGGGATCGGTGGTGGCCATCGCCGGGCGCTCGGGCAGCTCGACGGGCGGCGGTACGCGGTAGGCGCCGGTGAAGCTCAGGCGATCCTCGCTGTGGCTGAGTTCCAGGTCCAGGTCGCCGAGCTGCAGGTCCGCGTGACTGAGGGTCAGCGTCCAGGCGCGGCGCGTCATGTCCTCGCTGTTCTGAAGCGGCAGTTCCAGCAGGTCGCCGTCCACCGGGATCAGCACGGTGAAGCCGTAGGTCATGTGCGTGTCGTCCGTCAGCTCCTCGACCAAAAGCGGCCAGCTGGCCACGGGCGCGCTGTAAGCGTCGAGCGCCACCAGCTCGAAGCAGCCCTGCTCGGGATAGTCGCAGGATGCAAGCACCATGATCGCCAGCCCTCCCGCCAGGCAGCAGCCGATTGCCCGGAATGCAGCCATCGCGACCATTGTAGCGGCGGCGGCGCTGTTACAATCTGAGCAAGGTGCTGCTTTGAGATCAGTGCTGCTCAATCCGCGCCGCTGGCCATTCTGGGTCGCAGTAGTCGTCTTGTTCCTCGCCGCGGCTGCCGGCGTGACCGCCTGGCTGCTGAGGCCCACATACGTTGACATCGATCCCGTGCCATGGATTGAGCGGAGCATCAGCTGGCCGGTCGTGGTGGTGGAGCGATCTCCGGAACGCATGGGCATCCTCCTCTTGGCTGATGAATCGAGGCCCATCCGTGTCAACGGGCACGAGTTGGGAGTGTGTAGCTTGCAGAATCCAGTCATCTACGGGGTAGAGCATTTGCCGGTTGAGTTCCTGGGCGAGTGTACAGAGGTGCTTGCGTGGGAGTGGTTGACGCGCGAAGTCTACGGGCGTAATGCTCAACTCAATGAAAGGTGGTGCCCGATGGTGCTGTTGGAGATCAATAACGAACAGGCCATCGCCGCGCTGGGTGCAGGCCGACTACTCAGAAGGCGCTTGCCGATACAGCAGGAGAATCCGTGGGCACACGGTACGGGCTGGAATTGGTGCAGGTGCCGCTATGAAGGGAACATGCCGATTGAGCTACTGGACTGCAACCCAGTGCCGAGAATGTTGGAACCTCACGGCCTGCACGGTGCAGCGCCTGAAGATGTAGTCTGCAGCGAGCTGGAAGTAGATTCACGATTCCCGTACTACCTGCTGACAACGAACGACCATCCAATCGGATGGGTGATATCAGCCATGATGGGAACTGCTGAGCCCTACCTGAAGAATGCGCAGGGTTGGCTCATCATCTCCAATCCGCTCCTCCACGGCGATGGCAACGGCAGCTACTGCCTCCAAAGCGACGAATGAAGGGCATAACTGCCCGCCTCAGTATCGCGCCGGGCGCAAGCAGGGGCGCTTGCGCTACTAGGAATCGCGGCATCGGGTACAATCCGGCCCGGCAGGCGCGGATGGAGTGGCTGAGCGATCTGATTAGCTACAGCGGCCAGTGGGGTCCGCTGAAGATCATCTTCCCGGCCGTGATGGTCGTCAGCGGGCTGTGGATCTACGTCGACGCCGAGACCCGGGTCGGCAACGGCTGCTTCTGGGGGGCGCTGGCCTTCGCCGTGCCACCGATCGGGGTGCCGCTCTACTACATCGGCCTGCTGGTGATGAACGTCCGCGATACCGACCCGGCTTTCCGCAGCCGCAAACTGGAGCGCGAGCAGCAGGAGCAGGAGCGCAAACGCCGCGTGGGGATGGGGGACATCGAAAGGCTCCGCGAGGAGCGCGAGCGCGATGAGCACGGCGGCACCATGTTCGATCCCCTCAGCGGCATCAGCGTCAGCCGCACGGGATACGCGCACTTCCGCGACGCCCGCGCCGAGGAGCTGATCGAGCAGCAGCACTTCGAGCAGGCCTGGGAGTACCTCAGCGACCTCTACCGGCTGGCCCGCAGTGAGGGCGACGGCCGCGCGCAGGACACCTACCGCCACTACCTGAGCCAGCTGCCGGACTGCCTCAGGCGCCTGCGCGAGCTCAGGGACTAGCCCCCGGCGCAGCAGGCTGGTAGAATTCCCCGGCCGGTCAGTATACCGGCGGGGGTATCTTTGAGCAGCAGAGCACTTGAATCTGATGCCGGGCCGGCAGCGTCGCGCACCGTCAGCCGCACGGCGCTGAACTTCTGGATCAACCTGGCCACCCTGGCGGCGTTCTGCGTGCTGCTGGGCAGCAGCATGATCATGAAGTGGATCCTGCCGCCGGGCACCTGCGACGAGGCGGGCGTCAAGGTCTGGCTGGGCCATAGCCGCCACTGGTGGGGCGACATCCACTTCTGGGCCGCGATGCTGATGCTGATCCTGATCATCGTGCACCTCTGGCTGCACTGGGGCTGGGTGCTGAGCACGTGGCAGCGCTTTCTCGGCGGCCTGCGCGCCGCCCGCAGCTGGGCTGCGCTGCTCACGCTGGCCGGCGTGATCGCCGTGCCGTGGGTGATTCCGGCGTATTACCTGGAAGTTGAGACGGAGCAGGCCGTCGTCGCTGCTGATGGCGCTGCAGCTGACGCGTCTGGCGAGAGCGCCGCGGCGACCGTGGCGCCCTGCGGAATCGAGGGTCTGAGCTGCGCGGACTGCCCGGCCGCCGATGACCGGCTGTTCGGCGGCGGCTGCGCGGGCGGAGACGACGAGCAAGAACCGGCCGAGGATGGCGCCGCGAATGAGGATACCGGCGAGGATGCGACCGCTGATGCCGAGACCGCCGCCGCCTGCGAGGACGGCGACTGCGCCAGCTGTCCGTTCGCTGCTGACTGCGCGGACGACTGATCCGGGGCGCTGCTAGTAGGATTCCCGGCTCAGCAGCAGCAGGTCCACGCCGTCGTTTGAGACCAGAGGCTCCTCACCGATCTGCTCGACGGTGTCCAGCGCGACCTCGGCATTGCTCCAGTTGATGCTCAGGTCGGCCAGCTGCAGGCTGGCGCTTTCGACCCGGTAGCCAAGGTCAGTGAACTCCACCACGGTGATTTCGGTCGAATCGACGTGGCGCGTACCCCACTCGCCGATGGCGGCTTCCGCGATGCCGAGATGTACCAGCGCATCGTCGGTGATCGTGGTGCAGGTCGTCCGCTGGCTCATAGCGTAGCTGTGGTTGAAGGGCCTGTAGGCGTCAGCATCGGCCAGCGGAATGCCGGTGGCGTCCGCCAGGGGTACGAACAGCTCCTCGAGGTAGTATTGCTCCGGCTCGTCGTTCTGATACCAGTAGGAGCCAACAAGCAGGGGGTGCCCGCCGGACGTGTGGACTATCTCGCATGGATAGATGTGCTGCGAGTAGTCGATGTAGTCATCCTTGCTGCTGTACTCGCGGGTCCAGGCCACCGTACCGTCACCTGCCACCCGCATGACTACGGTCGAATAGAGCTGCAGCTCGTCGACCGCGATGCGACCGATCAGGTAGGCGCCGGTCGGGGCGCCGCCGAAGGCGTTGTGCCAGGACATCAGGTCTCCGTCATCAGAGATCCTTGTCGTGTCCCAGATTCTGGCCAGCTCCACCTCCCCGGTGGGACTGAGCTTCAGGATGGCCATTTCGAAGTCCGGCTCCGCGCTGAAGTAGTTCATGATTACGCCGGTCCAGATGAAGCCCTGCCCGTCAGTGACCAGCCGCGTGCAGGCGGTGTAGTCCGCGCTGGGGAGAATGACCGCCCGCTGCCAGCGGGGCGTGCCATCCGGCGATAACTGGGCCGCCAGCACGCCGCACTCCTCCCCGTCGCCGAGTATTACCGTTCCCGACAGCAGCAGGTCACCGTTCGGAGCGGCGCTGAGCTGCACGTTGCTCAGTCTCGGGCTGCAGGTGATCTCGCGGTTCCAGACGACATTGCCGTCCGTGCTGACTCCGATCAGAACGTAGTACCTGCGGGATTCCTCGTTGTCCCAGAGGTCCGCCAGACCGACCAGATCGCCACTGCCGGTCAGCACCAGCTGGTACATCTGGTCGTAGAACTCAGTCTGCCCCCCCAGGGCCCAGATCGATTCCCCATCCGGTGCCCACTTAGCGATGTAACAGGCTTCTGAGTCAACATCGTAGCTGGCCAGATGCAGACTGCCGGCTGTGTAGATGTTGCCCTCACTGTCCACCGCGAGGCCGCCTGGTAGATCCCAGTGCGAGGTGCCCACTGTATGCGCCCAGGTCAGGTTCGGCTCGGGGGCGATGTACTGCACGGCGTCGCCCGCCAACCCAGTGACCTCCCCCAGATACGGCGTGACGCGGTACCAGTTGCCGTCGACCGGATCAGCCAGCTCCAGTTCATAGCGGCGCAGTCCCCCCGCAGCCGGTATCGGACCGTCGGCGATGGTTGCTTCCGCGACCTGCTCCCACAGGGCGGCATCCGCGGCGGGCGCCGTCTCCAGCCGGTAGCCGCTGATCTGGTTGAGCCAGTTCTGCCCGATCGCGGTGATGTCGGCAACCGTGATTTGGCCGTCCCCGCTGCCGTCCGCCACCCGGGCCCAGGGCCACTGCGGATCGCCCTCGGCCGCGCCGAAGTAGACGCCGACGGGTGTCAGATCGCTGACGCCCACCAGCCCGTCCTGGTTGTAGTCTCCCGGATTGGCGTAGGCCCAGGCGAACACAACGCCTTCATCCAGCTGTGTGATGGCGAGATCGCTGACGCGGCTGCCCTCGCCGTCGGGCACCTGCTGGCTGGCCTCGCGCCGCCCGGCGGCCCCGATCGCCCGCTCAAGCTCCGCCGTTAGTTCGGCCCAGAGCTGCGAATCGACGTCCGCCGTCGACAGGGCGTCACCGCCGGCCAAGTCACCCGCCCCTGACATAGCTGATCCCGCCGGCGCACCTGAACCGCAGCCAGCGCAGATGAGCAGCAGCAAAGCAATGCTGACGCCGCGATACCACATAGCACACCCCATGCTCTCAGAATCGTACTGCTTTGGACCCCGCGTACGACCAACTGGTTCCGGGCATTGTCGAAAAGGCTGCGCTGAGGGCAAACTGGTGGCAGTCCGCGGATGCTAGAATTCTTCCGCCGCGAATACAACGGAGGCAGGGACACACCATGGCCATTCTCGTAGACAAGAGCAGCCGCGTGGTCGTGCAGGGCATCACCGGGCACGAGGGCACCTTCCACACCGCCGCGATGCTGGACTTCGGCACCAACATCGTCGCCGGCGTGACGCCGGGCAAGGGCGGGCAGGTCGTCGAGCATGGCGGCGTGAAGATTCCGGTGTTCAACAGCGTGGCCGAGGCCGTCGCCCACACGGAGTGCGACGTGAGCTGCATCTTCGTGCCGCCGAACTTCGCGGCGGACTCCGCCTGCGAGGCCGCCGACGCCGGCGTCGAGGTGATCGTCAACATCACCGAGGGCATCCCGGTGCTGGACGCGCTCAGGCAGTACAACTACGTGGTCGAGCACATGGGCGCGCGGATGGTGGGCCCCAACTGCCCCGGCGTGGTGACCGCCGGCCAGTGCAAGGTGGGGATCATGCCGGCCAAGATCTTCACGCCCGGGCCGGTCGGGCTCGTCAGCCGCTCGGGCACCCTGACCTACGAGGTGGTCAACGGCCTGACCGAGGCGGGCCTGGGCCAGACCACCTGCATCGGGATCGGCGGCGATCCGGTGATCGGCTCCAAGTTCCTGGACCTGCTGGTCGACTTCGAGGACGACCCGGAGACGGAGTGCGTGGTGCTGATCGGCGAGATCGGTGGCAGTGACGAGGAAGAAGCCGCCGAGTACGTCAGGGACATGCAGACGCCGGTGGTGGGCTTCATCAGCGGCCGGACGGCGCCCCCGGGCAAGCGGATGGGCCACGCCGGCGCGATCGTCAGCGGCGGCAAGGGCACCGCCGAGAGCAAGGTCAAGGCCTTCGAGGAAGCCGGCATCCCGCTGGCCGACCTGACGATGGAGATCCCCGACCTGGTGAAGAAGGCCCTGGGGTAAGCCGGCCCCTTGATCCAGCGGGAGGTAGCCTCACATGCAGGAGCCATACATCCCGGTTTTCAACTGGGCGATTACCGAGCTGACCGTCGCCGAACGCCTGAAGACGCTTGAGCCGCTCTGGCGCGAAATAAGGCCGCTGATCGAGCCCGGCATGCGCGTGCTGGACATCTGCTGCGGCTCGGGAGCGGCGGCGTTTCTGGCGGCGGAGGCCGGTGCCGAGGTGACGGCGCTCGATTCCTCGCCGCTGTTGATCGAGCAGGGCCGAGCGGAAAACGCCCGGCGCGGTGCGGCGGTTACCTTTGTCCAGGCCGATGCACTGGCCTATGAATTCGAGGCCGGGGCCTTCGATCTGGCACTGATCCTGGGCAACCCCTTCGTGGACTTCCCACCCGAGCGACTGGCCGGCTTCCGCGACCACGTACACGCGGCGCTGAGGCCCCGCGCGCGACTGGTTGCCGAGTACTACGACGGGGTCATGAGCCTGCGCAAGTGGTCCGAGCCAGCCGAGCGCATCACCGAGCAGGAACCCGAGGAGATCGCCGCCCGCTATCATAGCTACGAGTCGGAACGGGGCGAGTTCACCATCGAACTGCACAACCGCACGCGCGATGAGCGAAGCGTCTACCGCGGCTACGTGCACACCATTCCCATGCTCCGGCTGTGGCTGGAGCCCTGTTTCACGCTCGAGGCGTCCCACCGCCTGGCGGACTGGAAATTCCTGGATGTGCATAGCAGACGCAGCAGAGGGACGTAGACTCCGGCCACGGGTAGCAGCCGCGCAGCACTAGACCCAGCCGGGGCCGTCAGCTTCCCGCTCCGCCCATATCCCGACGCCCAGCCAGTCGGCGGCGAACTCGTCCCAGCTTTTCGTGTATTCCCCCGCCAGCGGGTCGCGGACGCGCACCCGCCGCCCGCCGTCCTCCACGCGCACCACCACCGCGTGGCCGACGGCGAAGGCCCAGCGTACGGAAACGATGTGCCAGCGGCCGCTTTCGGTCAGCTGCGCGCGGCTCAGCGGCGCGATCGAGACCTCGTACTCCGGCGGCAGGCTGAGGCGCAGGATTCGCCAGGCCTGCACCTGGGTCCCGCCGCTGTTACCACTGATCAGGCCGCGCGCGACCGCCTCGGCCTCGCTGAGTTCGACGCCCAGGGTGCGCAGGTAGGTGCAGCTCGCCGCGGCGATGCAGGTGGAGTCCGTGCTCTGCATCAGCACCTCGCCTTCCCACCAGCTGCGCGGGCTGACCTGCGGGTCGACCAGCTGCCGCCCGACCAGAAACACCCCGTAGAGCCCCACCAGCACCGTCAGCACGTAGAGCGCGCGCCGGTCCCGGGTGCGCTCCAGCCGCCGCGTCAGGCCCAGCACCACAGCGATTAGCGGGCCCCAGACCGCCGCCAGCATCAGTACTGCCGCCGCCGGATGCGGCACCAGCCAGACCCAGATGAAGTCGAAGAGCGAGTCGAGGACGTGGACGACGAAGACTACCGCGGCCAGCGCATAGGCCGGCACATAGAGCCGCGGCTGGTCGCTGAGCGTGCTGAGGCTGAGCACGATGCCCAGCAGCACGCAGCCCGCGAGCGCGACGTAGTCCGCTGGCAGCAGCATGGATAAGTAGACGCTCGACCGCGCCGCCGGGTTTCCCGCCGCGCCGCTGCTATAGTGCTGTGATGCCAGCGGCCGATGTGAGCGAGGTCTACTTCCGCGAGACTCAGCGCTTCACCCAGTGGTGGCTGTGGGTGATCGTGATCGGCGTGGCGTTCCTGCAGTGGGACGCCTTCATCCGGCAGATCCTGCTCGGCCAGCCGTTCGGCGACCGGCCGGCGCCCGACGCGCTGATCATCGTGTTCCTGCTGCTGTTCGGTCTCGGCCTGCCCTGGCTGTTCATCGTCGCCAACCTGCGCACCGAAGTGCGCGCCGACGCGGTCTACGTGCGGCTCTACCCCTTTCATCTGCGGGACGTGCGGATCGCGCCGGAGACCATTATCAGCGCGGCCGCCGGCAGCTATAACCCGCTGACGGACTACGGGGGCTGGGGCATCCGGATGGGGCGCGGCGGCAAGGCCTACAACGCCAGCGGCAACCAGGGCGTGCGGCTGGAGCTGAACAGCGGCCAGCACCTGCTGATCGGCTCGCAGCGGGCGCCGGAACTGGCGGCGGCGCTCGAGCGGATGCTGGCCGGCCATCGGGAGGACTGAGGATGCGTAGCGCCTTCGACCCTGCGCAGTGGATCGAGCAGAACATCAGCCTCGATCCCTGCGACACGGTGGGCTTCATCTACGACCATGTGGAGTCGCAATCGGGATTCAGCCTGCCGCTGATCTACGAGGAGTTCGACGCCGCGAAGCGCGGGCACTTCGCCGACCGCGCCGACGCCCACGACTACTCCCAGGCCGTCGGCGGGGGGCGCGTGCTGGACTTCGGCCCGGGAGACGGCTGGCCGTCGTTGATCATCGCGCCCTACGTGGACGAGGTGGTCGGCGTGGACGGATCGGCCCGGCGCGTGGAAATCTGCGCGGAAAACGCCGCGCGGCTGGGGATCGGCAACGCGCGGTTCGTCTGCTGCCCGCCCGGCCAGCCGCTGCCCTTCGAGGACGGCGAGTTCGACGGCGTGGTGGCCGCCTCCTCCGTCGAGCAGGCGCCCGATCCCGGGGCCACGCTTCGGGAGCTCTGCCGCGTGCTGAGGCCCGGCGGTCGGCTGAGGATGTGCTACGAGGCGCTTCAGCGCTACCGCGGCGGCCGCGAGCGCGAGCTGTGGCGCTGGCGCGACCAGCCCCAGCCACGGCACGTCATCCTGCACGTGCGGGATCTGGCCGGCGAGCGGGCGCGGCAATACCGGCTGACGGTGGACCTCAGCGGCGAGGGAATCGACGCCCTGTTCAGGGCCCACGGTGCCGAGTTCGGCTACGACGCCCTGACGGAGGAGTTGCTCGGGGAACTGGCCGGTCACGTGACCTCCGCTGCCGTCTGCGACACCATCCACCCGGCGGGCGGCACCTGGATGCGGATGCTGAAGGATGCCGGCTTCGGCGAGGTGCGCGCCACCCACAGCGGCCGCGGCTTCGCGCGCTCGCTGTTCGACAGCCTGCCGGAAGCAGAGCGGCCGCGTACGATGGCGGAGGTGGACGCTTACCTCAGGCCCCTGGTGGCGCAGGTGATCGAGATGCCTGCCCCGCCCGAGACGGACCCGATGCTTACGGCTGTGAAGCAGGCTCCGGCGGCAGCGGCGGTTTGACGGGCAGATAGACCGGTGCGGCGCCCATCGCCAGCTCGGTCTCGGGCCAGCCCGCAGAATTGAGCGCGCTGAGCAGGTCCAGCAGATTGGAGAGCGCCGTATCGCGCCCGTCGATGTCGCGGCCCGGCAGATCCTCGACCAGGTCGAACCACGAGTAGGCGATCACGCTGTCGGCCCCGAAGGTGTGCGCGCCGCAGAGCATCCGATCCAGTTCGTCGCGCGTCGGGAAGGGCGCGCCGGCGGCGTTCACCGGATCGTACTGCGCCCAGCTGAAGGCCTGGAAGATGAACACCAGCGGCTGGGCCGGGCCGCTGAGGGTGGCGGCGCGCTGAGTGAGCGCCATCACGTCCAGTTCCGGCGGCGGGCTGCCGCCGTCGCGCCAGGGGGCGCCGACCGGATAGCTGTCGATCATCACCCAGTCGCAGGTCTCCCTCAGCATGTCGCTCAGCGCCTGCTCGTAGGCGGCCTCGCTGAGCATCCAGTCCGGGCGCCCGTAGGGCGTGTACTGGTCCGTGTAGATCAGGTTGAACAGCTCGAAGCTGGGCAGGGTGTGCCAGACGCTGATCTGTGGCCGGCTGGGATCCTCTAAGTGGATCAGGTCGTAGAGCTGCTGCATCTGCTCCAGCGACATCGAATAGCGCGTGGTGCCCGCCTCGCCGGCGATCGAGGGTAGGATCTCGTCGTGGATGTACCAGGCGGTGATCGCCGGGTGCTTCTTCAACGCCGCGACCTGGGCGACGGTATCGGTCAGGTGCGTCCCCGGCGCCAGCGGCGTCATGCCCTCCAGCGTGTCCTTCAGCCAGAAGGCCACCCCGATGCCGTGGAAGGCCGCCGCATTCAGATAGCGCTGGAACCCGGCCTGCCAGTATTCGTCCTCCGGGGCGGTCAGCGCGTAGTCGATCACGAAGTTGACGCCGGCGTCGGCCAGCCCCGCGAAGGTGGCGTTGATCTTGTCCTCATCCCAGTAGCCCAGGGAGATGTAGGCGCCGACAAGCTCCGGGCCGGCAGGCTCCTCCGGCTCCGGTTCGGGTTCCGGCTCCGGCTCGGGATCGGGCTGGGGGCTTTCGTCGGCGGTGACTTCGCCGCCGCTGAACGTCGCGCTGTCGCCGTTGTAGACGGCCAGGGTGAAGTACAGGGCCTCGCTCTCCGCCAGCGCCAGGTCGGAGTCGATGCCGAGTTCGACGGCGGGGCCCTCGGGCAGCTGCTGCCACTCCCAGCTGGCGCGCGCGAAATCGGCGAGACCCAGCCACAGCGTCCCTTCCCGCTCGGCGAAGCTCAGCTCAAGTGCACTGGGGCGCAGCCCGCCCTCAAGCCCGCCGGCGACGTAGACCGCCCAGGCCATCTGCCGGTCGCCGCAGCTGAGCCGCAGGCCGTCCTCCGTCTCCGCGGCCGTCTCGCTGCGCAGCGGCTGCTGATCCTCGCCCAGGGCGCACTGCCAGGGGCTGATCTGCGGCTCGGGGGCCGTGTCCGCGGCGGACAGGTCCCGGGGACTGGGATGCCCGATCGCCGCCAGCGACTGCTCCGCTCCGCTGAGCAGCTGGACCGTGCCCTTGTCGCCCATCGGATCGCAGCTCGCCAGCAGCAGAGCGGCGGCGAGCAGCAGCAGCAGTGTGTATCGCGCTGTGGCAGTGATCATGCTGAGGGGATTGTACCTAGACAACCGGCGGTTGCGGGCGCTTTTCAGCCCGATTTAACAACGTGCCGGCGAGGTCGTCAGCGGAGCGCACAGGCCCGCAGGGCGGCGATAAGTGAGACTAAGTCGCAGTTCTGTCGATAGAGAGCTCCGTCTCCCGCCCGCATTGCATGGGTTATCAACAACGATTATGGTTATCCACATCGCGCTCAGCGGGCATCCGGATTGGGCTCAGCGAGCCAAATTCGCGAGATTCCGGATCAATTCTGGCCAAAAGGCTTGACAAGGGCGTTTTTTCCCGCTATATCTAGCTTTATCCAATACCACTTTGGAGGATAGCTATGGCGAGGAAACCGTTGGGCAAGACCGATCTGATCGATGCGGTCGCTAAGGCAGCTGGCATGGAGAAGACCAAGGCCAAGGCGGCGGTCGAGCACACGATCGACATCGTCACCAAGGAGCTGAAGAGGGGCGGCCGCGTGCAGCTCACGGGCTTCGGCACCTTCAGCACCACCCGTCGCAAGAAGCGGATGGGTGTCAACCCCAAGACGGGCGCCAAGATCACCATCCCCGCCCGCAAGGTTCCGAAGTTCACGGCTGGCAAGGCGCTCAAGGACGCGATCGACTAGCACTCGGTCCAGTGTCGAACGACAGACGCCCCGCTTCGGCGGGGCGCTTCGTTTTCCGGGGCCTGATGCGGGCCGGGCGGCGCTAGGTTTTGCCGCGCGCCGAGTGGCCCAGATATGCCTTGCGCATCTTGCGCAGCGCCTCCCGCTCGATCTGGCGGATGCGCTCGCGGCTGACGCCGCGCTCGCGGGCCAGGCTCTCCAGCGTCGCGCCGTCGTCGATCTGGCTGACGCCGCCCTCGCTGCCGTCCTCGACCTCCAGGCCGAAGCGGCGGCAGATTACGTAGCGCTCCTTGTCGTCGAGGTGCCTCAGCAGCGAGCGCACCGTGATTTCGTCCATGGTGCGCAGGAACAGCTCGTTGTCCCCGGCGATGCGGTCGGCGATTGGCTGGGCCGACTCCTGGATCTCGTCGCCGTCGCTGTGCTCGAAGCCGCTCTCCAGCGACATCACGTAGGGCACCGCGCTGCTGTAGCGCCGGATGTCTTCCTCGCTCATTCCGCTCTGGCTGGCCAGCTCCGCGATTGTCGGCTCGCGATTCTCGCGCTGGCGGAAGCGCTCGGTCTCCTTGCGCAGCTTGTTGATCTTGTCGATGATATGCTCGGGCACGCGGATGATCGACTGGTTGGAGATGATGTAACGCAGAATCCGCTGCCGGATCCACCAGGTGGCGTAGGTGCTCAGCCGGTGGCCCAGTTCGGGTTTGAACTTGTCGATCGCCGTCATCAGCCCGATGTTGCCCTCGCTGATCAGGTCGGCGAACGGCAGACCCATGTGACGGTACTGCTTGGCGATGTTCAGCACCAGCCGCAGGTTGGCCTCGATCAGCTGGCGGCGGGATTCCTCACGCACCAGCGGTTCGTTGGTCTTGTCGGCGAGCGAACGCGTCAGGTGCTCTTCTTCCGGATGGGTGAGCAGCGACACCTGGGACAGAAAATCCAGGTAGTGGATCAGCGCGTTCTCCAGGTAGTCCCGGTTGCGCTCTTCCTGAGCCTTCTGATCACGGTTTGTCACTGAGCGCCTTCTCATACAATCCTACCACTGCCCCCGCTTGCCGGGAGAGCCGGACCCGCCGGCCTGCGCTCGGACTGGACCGCGGCACCGCCGCTGCGGCGGGCTGCCGCGTTGATGCCGCCTTGCTGTCCCACGTCAGAGCCGGTAGTGCGCCGGTATGCGGCGCGCGCTACACCTGAGTATACCCGTGGGCTGCGGCCGCTAGCTTCGCCGGCCGCGCCGGATGATCCAGACCACCGCCACGCCGATCAGATAGAGCGCCAGCAGCGGGGCGGTCAGCACCAGCATATTGACCGCGTCGCCGGTCGGGGTGATGACCGCGGCGAGGATCATCAGCGCCACCAGTGCCCAGCCCGTGCGGCGCCACAGCCACGGGGCGTCGACGAGGCCCAGCCAGCCGAGGACCGCCAGCACCGCCGGCAGCTGGAACAAGACGCCGCCCGCCAGGCACAACATGGTGACGAAGCCGAAGTAGCGCTCCTGGGTCAGCACCGGCTCGGCGGTCTCGTGCGCGAAGCCCAGCAGGAAGCCGATACTGACTGGCAGCAGCACGAAGTAGACGAACAGCACGCCCGCCGCGAACAGGCTCAGCACGATCGGCAGGATCGGCGCGATCAGGCGCTTCTCGCTTGGCTTCAGCGCCGGCGAGATAAAGGCCCAGGCCTGCCAGAGCACCACTGGCGAGGCCAGCACCAGCCCACCGAACAGCGCCAGCCTGATGTAGACCACCCAGGGCTCCTGCACGGCCAGGAACTTGAGATTGACCTCGGGCGCCGCGACGTGCAGCGGCCGGATCAGCAGGGAGTAGAGCCAGCTGCGGAAGACGAAGGCCACCACCATGCCGGCCAGCAGCCCCAGGACGGCCACGAAGATGCGGCGCCTGAGCTCGCCGAGATGATCCCAGAAGGTCAGCTCGGCCGCACCCGTCTTGGGAGTGTCGTCGGCGCTCACGGCGCATTTCCCTCCGGCGGCCGGGCGTCGTCCGGCTGCGTCGCTTCCGGTGCAGCCTGCTCATCGCCGGCTGCAGCCAGATAGTCGTCGCTGTCACCGCCGGCCGGTGGCACGGGGGGCGGGGTGGCCGTCGCGGACGAAGCGGCGCGGGGCTTGGTCAGAGCGGCGGGCCGCGGGCTGAGGTCTTCCAGTTCGGCGCTGAGGTTGATGTCCTGGCGCAACTCGGCGACGGTGGAGTCCACCTGCTGGCGCAGCTTGGCCAGTTCCTTGTAGCCGCGGGCGATGGTGCGCACCACTTCCGGAATGCGGCCGGGCCCGAACACCAGCAGCGCCACCAGCGCGATTACCAGTACCTCGCTGCCGCCCAGTCCAAACATGATCGATGCCTGCCTGCCGCCTCGGTGCTATTCCGTGGCCGCCGTTTCGCCGCTCTCCTCGGCGGCGAAGTCCTCGTCACCGCCGACGCCCTGATGGTTGGGACACTCGGTGTTGCTGCAGTAGCGGCGCCAGCGGTCGGTGCCGCGGATCTTCTGCTCGGCGAGGAAGTAGCCGCACAGCGGGCACTTCTCCAGCAGCGGCTTGCCCCACAGCACGAAGTCGCATTTCTCGCCCTTGCTGTCCTCGTTGGCCTGGCAGATCAGGATCACCCGCCGGTTCGGCAGCCGGCGCTTAATCAGGTCCGCGCCGCACTTGGGGCACTGGGTCTGCAGTTCGCTGGTGTAGTCGCACTTGGGGTACGACGAGCAGCCGACGAACTTCGTGCCCCAGCGGCTGACCTTGACCGCCAGCCTGCTGCCGCACCTGGGGCAGGGGCGCTCGACCTCCTGGCCGGCCTCGCTGACCGGGCGGTCGACGATGTTGCCGTTTTTGTCGACGTTGCGGATGTTGGAGCACTTGGGGTAGGCCGAGCAGCTCAGGAACCGGCCGTACTTGCCGTGGCGCAGCACCATCACGCTGCCGCACTTGTCGCAGCGGTGCTCGGTCTCCTGCGGCTTGGCCTTGAAGTAGCGCTTCTCCTCGCCGGCGGCGGTCAGCCGCTCGCTGAACGGGCCGTAGAAGCCCTGCAGCACGTCGCGCCAGTCGGCCTGCCCGTGCTCGACCTGGTCCAGCATCGCCTCCATCTCGCGGGTGAAGCCGACGTCGACGATGTCGGGGAAGTAATGCTCCATCATCTCGGTGGTGACGAAGCCCCACTCGGTCGGCTCGAAGTGGCGGCCGACGCGCACCACGTACCCGCGATGCAGAATCGTCTCGATGATCGGGGCATAGGTCGACGGCCGGCCGATACCGTTCTCCTCCAGCGCGCGCACCAGCGTAGCGTCGGTGTAGCGGGCCGGCGGCTTGGTGAAGTGCTGAGCCGTGCTGAGTTCACCCAGCTGGGCGGCGTCACCGGTGGCGACGGCCGGCAGCGGGCGCGCCTGCTGATCGGCGGCGCGCTCCTCGCCGTACGCCGCCAGATGGCCGTTGAAGGTCACGCTGGTGGCGGTGGCGCGGAACAGGAACGGGCCGCCCGTGACTTCCACGCTGCGGGTCTCGAACTCGGCGGGTGGCATCTGGCTGGCCAGGAAGCGCCGGTAGATCAGCCGGTAGAGCTTGAACTGGTCGCTGGACAGCCGCGGCTTGATCGCGTCCGGCTCGCGGCGGGCGCTGGTGGGCCGGATCGCCTCGTGGGCTTCCTGGGCCCCCTTCTTGGCCCTGTAGACGTTGGGTTTGTCGGGCACGTAGCGGTCGCCGTAGCGCCCCGCGATCTCACTTCGGGCTTCGTCGATCGCGCTGGGCGCGACGCGCACGCTGTCGGTGCGCATATAGGTGATCAGACCCTCGCTGCCGCCTTCCAGCTCGACGCCTTCGTAGAGCTGCTGGGCGATGCTCATGGTGCGGCGCGCGGTCCAGCCCAGCTTGCGGGCGGCGTCCTGCTGCAGCGTCGAGGTGGTGAACGGCGGCAGCGCGCGCCGCTGATGCTCGCGGATACCGGTTTCGCCGATGCTGTAGGTCTCGGCCTTGATCCGCGCGGCCAGCTCCTGGGCCTGTTGCTCGCCGGCGATCACGATCGTATTGCCGTTCAGCTCCTCCTCGCGGCGCAGGTCCTCGCCGGGGCGGCTGAGGCGTTTACCGTCGATCCGCGTCAGCTCGGCGCTGAACGGCTCGTGGCCGGCACAGCTGAACTCGCCGCTGAAACTCCAGTACTCGCTGGGGGTGAAGGCGCGGATCTCGGTCTCGCGCTCGCAGAGCAGCCGCACCGCGACGCTCTGGACGCGGCCGGCGCTGAGGCCCGGCTTGATCTTGCGCCACATCAGCGGGCTGATCTGGTAGCCGACCAGGCGGTCCAGCACACGGCGGGCCTGCTGGGCGTTGACGCGGTCGAAGTCGATCTCGCGCGGAGTCTCCAGCGCCGCCAGCACCGCGCGCTTGGTGATCTCGTGGAACTCGATGCGCTTGACCGGCAGCTTGAGGATCTCGGCGACGTGCCAGGCGATCGCCTCGCCCTCGCGGTCGGGGTCGGGCGCCAGGTAGATCTCGTCGGCGCCCTTGGCGGCGTCCTTGATCGCCTTGATCGTCTTGGTCTTGCCCTTGATCGTCTGGTAGTCGGGCTTGAAGCCGTCCTCGATGTCGACGCCCAGCTTGCTCTTGGGCAGGTCGCGGATATGGCCGACGGTGGAGACCACCTTATAGTCGCCGCCCAGATAGCGCGTGATCGTGCGCGCCTTGGTCGGCGACTCGACTACTACTACTTTCTTGCCCATCAGCAAACCTCGCTTGGCCGCGGCCGCGCTTCCGCCAGTGCTCTACCGCTGCTCCTACAAGCGCACATAATAGCCGCTGCCAGCGGCGGAGATTAAACCCTTGATCTCCAGCATCGTCAAGTGCGCGATGCAGTCCTGGGTGTCGAGCCCCAGTTTGCGCACCAGCGCGTTGACGTGGGTGCCCTCGTAGCTGAGGGCGCTGAGCAGCCGCTGCTCGTCGGCGCTGAGCTCCAGCGCGGGCGCGGCGGCCGCCACTTCCGGGGCGGCTTGCGGGGCGCTGTCCTCCGCCGGAGCCGGTGCGGCGCCGGGTTGCGGCAGGCGCTCGAGGCGCAGAGCGGCGCGGCTGGTGCCGAACTCGGCCAGGATATCGTCAACGCCTTCGGTAAGCTGGGCCTGGCCGCGCTTGATCAAGTCGTGGGTACCGCGGCTGTAGGGGCTGCTCAGCGGCCCGGGATAGGCGAAGACCGCCCGTCCCTGCTCGGTGGCGATCCGCGCCGTGATCAGCGCCCCGCTGCCCAGCGGCGCCTCGACCACCACCACCCCGCGGCTCAGCCCGCTGATGATCCGGTTGCGCTGGGGGAAGTGCTCGCGCAGGGGCGCGGTGCCCGGCGGATACTCGCTGATCACCAGCGCGCGCTCGCAGAGCTGTTCGTAGAGCTCCTGATGCTGCGGGGGGTAGACCACGTCGACGCCGCAACCCAGCACCGCCACCGTCGGCCCGCCGGCGCTGAGCGCCCCGCGGTGGGCGGCGCCGTCGATGCCCAGCGCCATCCCGCTGACCACCGGCACCTTAAGCTCCGCCAGCTCGCCGCCCAGCCGGTGCGCCAGCGTGCGCCCGTGCTCGCTGCACTTGCGGCTGCCGACGATGCCGATCCCCTCGTGGCGCATCAGCTGCGCGTCGCCGCGGGCAAACAGCAGCAGCGGCGCGTCGGGCAGTTGCGCCAGCAGTTCCGGGTACTGCGGGCTGTCCCAGCCGACCAGCGCGGTCCCCTGCTCGCTCAGCTGTGCCAGCTCGGCGGCGGGGTCCACGTTGCGGCGCGCGTCGCGCAGGCGCTGCTTGTGGCCGGCCTGCAGCTCCAGCCGCTCGAAGTCGTCGTCGCTGAGCTCCGGCAGCGCCTCGAGGCCGCCCAGCTGCCCGGCGATCAGATCGTGGTGGCGGGGAAAGAAGTTGCGGGCGCGAGCCAGCAGATACAGCGCCTCAAGCCGCCGGTCCATAGCGCAATCATAGCGCAACGCCCGGGCGTGAGCGCGGCGATACCGCGGTAGGCGGGGTTTCAACCCCGCGATTACCCGGTAGGCGGGGCTTCAGCCCCGCGATTCAAATGTCGGCGGGTTGAAACCCGCCGCTACCGAAGACGGGCCCGGCTGCCGATCAACATGGTATGAGACGTGGTATCATATCGGCAGAGCGCGCGGGGGTACTGGCGACGGCGGTTGTGGATGGTTGCCGGACGTGTGCTGCAAGGCTGTTGGATGATTCCAGGCGGAACGGCGGGCCGGGCCGGAGCGACGGCGCGCAGGCCGACGCCCGGAATGGCAATGGAGGGTGGGCCGCGATGCAGCCCCACGATATTGAGCGGGCGCTTTATGTAATGCAGCTCTGCGCCGAAATGGGCATTGAGCCGCCCGATACTGACGAGGCGCTGGCGCTGGTGCGCTCGATGCGGCAGCTGGAGCGCCGCGAGCAGAAAGAAGCGGTGGTGCGCCACGTGTTCAGCCAGCGGGCCCGGGTTCAGCCCAATGGACGGCAGCTGAGCGCCTGATCGGTCGCAGCACGGTAGAATAACTACGGGGAATCACCCGAACCTCTCAGTGCGTGAGGATCGACTATGGCGCGTAAACTGCTCGCTCTGCTCATTGCTGGATCGCTGCTGGGCGCGGTCGCCTGCGGTGGCGGCGGGGGCCTCAATCAGCCCGCGCCGGACGGCGGCGGGGTGCCCGATGTGCGGCTGCTGCCGGACCTTACCGACCTGCCGGCCAGCGGACTGGCACGCAAACGCGTCAGCGACGCCAGCTACGACCTGCTGCTGGTCGAGCCGCAGTTGACTTCGCAGTGGCCTGGTGCCCAGCACGCGGACGGCGAGTTGATCCTGGACCCCGAGCTGGGCGGCGGCCTGGCCTGGGCGATCTATGCGCTGCCGGGGTTTCCGACGGACGGCACTATCCTGCCACTGAGCGTCACCGTCCAGAAAGGATTGCCGACGGTCTGGGTCGGGGTGAGCAACTTCGCGCGCGGCAGCTGGCAGTTCATGGAGTTCAAGAACAGCGGCGGCTACCTGATCGACAACGGCGCCGACCTGATCAGCGAGGAGGGCGTGATGTACGTCGCCGTGATCGGCGTCGATGCGGATAACCACGTGATTGTAACCAGTCTCAGAATGACGCTCAGTGCTGATCTTCCGCCGGCGCCAGTGCCTGTCATCAACGTGCCTGATTTCATCTACGAGGGCCATGAGGCGCTGTTCAACGCCGTCGGTTCTTCCGGGGGAGACGGCAGCATCACCGAGCTGGTCTGGACGATGGACATGGCGGACAGGCGGTCGACGATTGATCCGGCTGAAGATGTGGATTACACACTGGCCACACCCGGGCAGCACGTGGTCGGCCTCGTGGTGAAGAACGACATGCCGCTGGCCACTGCTGGACAGAAGATGATAGAGGTGCTGCCGCTGGTGCGGGATCTGCTGATCGTCTACAACAGCGAGATGCCGGAGGACCTGGACCTGGTGGAGTACTACAGCTCGCCGCTGACCGGCCGCGCAATCCACCCCGACTACCGGCTGGGGCTGCCGCTGGGCGAGAGTGCCGCCGAGACCATCAGCCGCGCCGATTACGGCACAAATATCCGCGACGCCATCATCGCCTTTCTCGACGACCCGGCCAACGCCGAGATCAAGGCCAACGTCAAGTACCTGCTGATGATGAAGGGCGTGCCCTACAAGATCCCGGGTACCAACGGCGGCAATCACGACCTGTCCACCAATTCCAGCGTGGACGCTGAGCTGTGCCTGCTCCGCAGCGGCGGCGTCTCAAGCGATGACGGCTACCGGCTGGAGGGCCCGATCTGGAACGAGCCCACCTACTACGGCTTCACCAAGCAGGGCTTTTACAACGCCGACGATCTCGACTTCGCGCCGGACACCTATCAGGTCACCGACCTGGACGGGGTGAACTGGCCGCTGAATTATCTGGTCGGCCGTATTAGTGCCTACACCTATGACAACTGCAAGGCAATGATCGACCGCTCGCTGGTGGCGGATACCAGCGGCCTCGGCTGGATTATCTACGATACCAAGTCCGGCTCGCAGCATTACGAGCGGATGTTCGATCCCGTCTGGCCGAACGCCGAAGATAACTGGGACAGCGGCTATGAGCTGTTCACGGCGGGTGGATTCAACGTCTTCGGCGAGGAGACCAACGAAGTCGTGACCTGGGACTACGAGCCGCTGCCCGAGGGAGCGGAACACAGCATCCTGGCCTACTGCTCCTGGGGTAAGCACTCCGCCTTCGACCAGTTCTACATCCTGGACGATCTGGGCTTCACCTATCTGCCGGGCGCATGCTTCATGAGCTACGAGAGCTTCAACGGCCAGACGATGCGCTGCTCGAATCCCGAGGACCCCTCCGAGGGCCACCCCGGCCAGGGCCAGATTGCGGACTTCATCTTCATGGGCGGGACCTGCGCGATCGGCAACGTCTACGAGCCGTGGACCGACGGCGTGGGCGACGAGCGCTGGGTGTTCAATCGCTACATCGAGCACGGCGACCGCTGGATTGAGGCGGCCTACAAGGGCCTGTGCTACGTCAGCTGGCAGGAGATCGTGATCGGCGATCCGCTCTGCCGCGTGGTGGCTGAGTAGCGCGGGGAGGCAAGGTCGGCGGGTTAAAACCCGCCGCTACCGGGATAAAGGTAGGCGGGGTTTCAACCCCGCGATTCGAAGGCGCGCAGTGGCGAAATCAGGGGGCTGAAGCCCCCTGCTACCGATTCACGGTAGGCGGGGATTCATCCCCGCGATTGCAGAGGTGGGCTGGGCTAAGGTCGGCGGGTTAAAACCCGCCGCTACCGGGATAAAGGTAGGCGGGGTTTCAACCCCGCGATTCGAAGGCGCGCAGTGGCGAAATCAGGGGGCTGAAGCCCCCTGCTACCAAGATGGTAGGCGGGGTTTTAACCCCGCGACTACCCCACGGTACAATCAGCCAATGCGATACCGGCCTCACGACTACTCCAGTGCTGCCGGGTATTTCGTAACCTTCGCCACCAGGAATCGCAGGCCCCTGCTGGGTGCCATCGTCAACGCTTCATTTCGTGCCTCTGCCGCTGGCCGGATCGTCGAGGACGTCTGGCGGCAACTGCCAGTCCGCTACCCGACTGCGCAGTGCGACGCGTTCCAGCTGATGCCCGACCACGTTCACTGCATAGTCGTGCTGCTCGACGCACGCGTGGCGGGGATTCCCGACGCCGGGAGCGTGGACTTGCCGGCAGTGATGCACTGGCTGAAGGGCGTCAGCTCCAGGCGCATCAACGCTGCCATGGGCACAACCGGCAAACCCGTGTGGCAGGCGGGCTACACCGACCGGGTAATCAGGAGCGAGCGCGAGCTGGAGAAGTTCCGGCAATACACGTTGACCAATCCGCTGCGGTACTCGCTGCGCGAATCAGAGAGCCAGTGCCAGGGGGGGTGATGTCAGGGGGCTGAAGCCCCCTGCTACCCGTCTCCCGGTAGGCGGGGCTTCAACCCCGCGATTACCCGGTAGGCCGGGCTTCAGCCCGGCGATTCATAGATGGACGGGTACAAGGTCGGCGGGTTGAAACCCGCCGCTACCGGAGGATCGGGACGTCCCTCACACATCCCCGGCTGCATACCCCGCCACGGCGCGCTCGACCCAGTCGGCGATGTTCAGGTCGTAGCCGCGCAGGTAGAGCAGCGTCCGGCCCGCGCCGTCGAGCAGGATCACTGCAGGCTTCTCATCCTCGTCCGTGACCTTGAGATCCTCGCGGATCCAGTCCGTCAGGTCGGCGCAGTCCGAGGTGTACGGGTCTTCCTCGAAAAGCACGCGCTCGTCATCCGCGAAGGGCGCCAGCAGCGCGCGGGCGCGCACGGACGGCTCGCCGTCGTCATAGATCACCATCAGCAGCAGCGGCGGCATGCCTTCTTCGCGCTCCCACCGCCAGTCCACAGTGCGCTCGATCAGCGCCGCCTGCGGCAGGTCGGCCGGGGCATCCAGCGCCACCTCGATCAGCACGTCTCCGCCGGCCGCGGCCTCGAAGTCGCGGGTCTGGACGTGAACCACGGCGCCGGGATAGCGCACCCCGCACTGCAGGCGGTAATCGCCCGGCGCGCCGACGTAGTAGACGTCGCCCTCGGCTTCAGTCGCGTCCGGGGGATAGTCCAGCTCGCCCAGCGGGTAGCCGAGGTCGTCCAGCGGAACAAAGGTGCCCTCGTGCCAGGCGGTGATGGAGTAGTGCTCGAAGTCCGGCTGCGGCTCGCCCCCCTCGCTGAAGCGCGGCCGGACGGCGCAGATGTCGCTGTAGCGGCCCGTCACCTGCTCGCGACCGAAGGCGTCCCCGGCCGTCACCAGCGCGATCCGTCCGCCGCACAGGTCGGCGGCATGGCCTGCTTCGCCGGTGCGCTCCGGCGCACCGGGGTAGACCGGCAGCCAGGCGGCGGGATCGTAGTCGCCCGGCCCGCCGTCATAGACCTCCACCCAGCTCTCGCCGCTGAGATTCTCCCTGACGAAGCGGGTGGGATAGCCCTGGGCCCGAAGCGCAGCGGCGGTCAGGATCGCCAGTTCGCGGCCGGTGCCCGCCCGGGCATTGTCGACGCTGAGCGGATCGGCCAGGTTGCCGTAGTAGCCACGCTCGCGCTCGATGAAGCCCGCTGTGATCCGCGCCACCAGCGCGCCTAGCTCCCGCTCCCCTCCCGCGTAGCGCAGCCTTAGCTCGCGGCGCCAGCGGGTGACCGGCTCGTCGTCGAGGCGGTAGTTCAGCACGTAGCGGCGGAACAGCTCGCCGGCCTTGTCCCAGCCGTCGCGGCCGGCGATGCTAAGCGCCTCGTCCATGTTCTCGACCAGAATCTCGCTCGTCAGTTCCAGGCGGTCGAGGTGGGTGGCGTGCTGAAGCAGCCAGACCATGTTCAGGTAGTCCTGCTGGTCGTAGGGCTGGCTGGCGCCGGGATGGACGGCGCTGAGCGCACCGGCCAGCTCTTCCCAGTTGCCACCGGCGTCGGTCAGCGCCTCGCGGATCGCGTCGCGGTCGGCCCAGTCGGGAGTATCGGCGAGCACATAGCTTTCGATCCCGGCCAGGCGCGGGTCATCGTCCTGCGCGGCCGCTATGGGCGGCAGCAGCAGACAGAGCAGGATCAGCGGAGCGGTCGAGCGCATCGGCGCACCTCCAGGTGCCCTAGATGGTAGCACTCAGGCTG
>Ga0180429_10000288_pt1 | contig 45073 bp, 40 predicted proteins | sample SS_ome_FD_132428 | JGI IMG/M metagenome (GOLD analysis project Ga0180429, IMG submission 132428) | Hypersaline lake sediment archaeal communities from the Salton Sea, California, USA - SS_1_S_1 metaG | ecosystem: Environmental > Aquatic > Non-marine Saline and Alkaline > Hypersaline > Sediment ... | reverse complement strand
CCGTAGTTGTAGTACGGATCCTTTGCCTTCATTTCGATCACATACGCAGGATGCTTCACCCAAACCCAGTTCACGGGTGCCCAGGATGCCCCTTGCCATCCCTCCTTCTGATACCCGTAAGTGAATTCTTTCACCCCTTCGGTCGTTTCCCATTCGCCCTCGTCATTCCTGACGATGCGTCCCGAACCGCACTCCGCAAAGGGCAGGACTGCTTCTCGTTTCCCGACCAGGCTCCAGTCCATGGACGTCACCTTTCCATCAAAGCAACTCGTATCATCGACCGAGAAATCGGACCCGAACAAGGCATCCGACCGATTCCCGGGACTCATGCGTCGGACCCTCCGGATCGCAGGGACGTAGCCGAACGTATTGTCTTCCTTCTTTGGATTTTGGTAACGCCAGGTCATGATAGCCGTCCCCGCGATGTCATAAGGGCTTGTTACGCGTGCAATTTGGTATTTTATCATTCCATCCGGATTGGGCTCTGTCACGGACTTCGGGTTTCCATCCATAACCATCTGATACATTCTGCCCTTCTGGGTTCGAAGATAGCCCGAACGGTCCACGAACGGTGTCTGGAAGGTATTGCGGAGGTTGCCAAGAATGTAGGCGACATATTCGCGGGAGTACATGATCTTCGTGGCCGCTTCCGGATCATCCGGATCGATTTCCGGAAAGGGAAGGCCGATGATGCCCTTCGCCGGCTTGCCCGAGGCAGCCTCGATGATCCAGTCGTCCTCGTTCAGGTCATATTTGCCAACGTTCGTCACCCTTGCATCCCCGGCAAATTTGGGAAAGCATTCGCGGGACTTGTATTCCTTGTCCTTGATGTCGAGTATGAACTCACCCCGCTTCACCATCTCGAGGAATTTCTCGGGCACCATCCCCTGCACCTTCTCCCAGTTCGTCTTGTCGATCACATCGCCCGGGGCAACATCGGCAAAGGCCTGCGGGATGATGAGAAGAAGACTTGGGACGAGGAGAAGAATCGCTAGAAGCCTGGCTCTCAGCATGGCGTACTCTCCTTCTAAGAAGATAGGAAGCGTTTTTCCCCAAAGAACTCTGTGCAGTGCTTCGTTTGCTTTGTAAGAGACTCCTTTACAGAATCCCGTCATTCCTCAATCGTTGTGCCAGGCTTCTCCCAGCCTCATCCGGCGACTCCCCATCAATGAGATGACACTGCCCCTTGCGCATCTCCGGGGCAAAGAGCCTCTTCAGGACGACCCGGTTCTGTGGAGCGACCTCGAAGCCGATATCCGACGTCCCCCACGCCGTGACCGGCTTCTTCTTCGCCTGCCGGCGCTGGATCATCGTGGGGTATCGCATCTCGCCGACTTCGTTGCTCGCGATAACCACAGCCGGAAGCTTCGTCCTGACCGTCTCGTGCCCGTTGGGAATCAGCCGCTCCACGACTACATGCTCCCCTTGGACATCCACCTTCTTCGCAAGCGTCACGGCCGGATGCCCGAGGAGTCCGGCCAGGAAGATCCCCACCTGGCCCGCATTCCAGTCCGCTGCCTGCCTCCCCGCCAGGATCAGATCGTACTCACCGATCCGTCGGATCGTTGCCGCAAGGGCGGAAGCCGTTCCATAACTGTCCAGCCCTCCCGATTCGAGGGCCTCCCCCTCGACCTTCACCAGATCGTCCGCTCCCACGGCCAGGGCCTTCTGGAGCACTGCATTCGAGACCCTTCCGCCCAGGGTGACCAGGGTGATCTTCACATCCTCCCCGTGGTCATCCTTGATTTGAAGAGCCGCCTCGAGGGCATTCTCGTCGAACAGGCTCAACACGGGCGGAATTCCTCTCGGCTCGACTCTCACCGTTTCCGGGTTGATGGCAAAGCAGTCCTGGGGGCCTTCAGGGTCGGGCACCTGTTTCATGCATACGATGATTTTCATTCCACCCCCCCCTTCCCCAGAACCTCTTTCATGGCCTCGTGAAAGGCGGGCAGCACTTCCTCATGCTTGCCAACCACCCCGTAGTCCGCGACCTTGAAGATGTTCGCCTTGGAATCCTTGTTGATCGCGACGATCGTCCTGGAGGCGCTCATGCCCGCAATGTGCTGGGTGGCTCCGGAAATCCCGACGGCGATGTACACGGACGGTCCGACCTTCTCTCCAGTCTGTCCCACCTGTGCCTTTGGCGGTGCCCAGCCCAGGTCCACCGGAGGTCGGCTCGCACCCACCGCTCCGTTCAAAAGGGCGGCGAGTTCGGCGACTTGCTCGAATCCCTCAATGCCGCCCACTCCCCTGCCCCCGGACACGATGATGTCCGAGCTCGTGAGCCTGGGGCCCTCTTCTTCCTCAAGGGTCCTTTCGATGACCACCGTCTCCAGGGCGGAAGCGTCGAGCTCCACTTCGAGGCCGATCACTTCCGCTCCTGCTTCATCTCGCCTCTCGGCAGGATCCTCCACCCTGGACCGCATCGTGACCAAGTACGGCTCGGTGGCGAAGGCATAGGTTGCCATGACGTTACTGCTGTAAACGGGCTTCACAAAATAAATATCGCCCTCATCCACCTCGAAGCCCACGCAGTCCGTGATCAATCCGGTGCTCAGGGCGAAAGCCACCCTTGGAGCCAGGTCGACCGATGTGAGGGTTTCCCCCATGAGGATTGCCCTCGGCTTCACCACCTCGCAGGCCTGCAGAAATGCCGCACAGGACGGTTCCGGGTGGTAGATATCAAGCAAGGGGTGGTCCACCACATACACACGCTCCAGCCCGAAACGGCTCAATTCCTGTGTCGCTTCACCAAACGAACTGCCCAAGACAAGGCCTTCCACCCCACACCCCAGCGCCTCCGCAAGTTTCCTGGCCGCGGTCACGCACTCGAGCGACACGGGCAGAATGCTCCCGTCCGGGCCGAGTTCGACAAAGATCAGAACCGAGTTGTCAGGGTCCATTCGCTTCCTCTATCCGTGCTTGATGATGATCCCCGCGCCTCCATTCGGATACCTGAAGTAGATCGCATCCGCCTCACACACCGCATAACAGGCAGCGCACTCCATGCAGAGTTCGCGGTACTTCGGGGCGAGTCGTGCTTTCTTTCCCTTGGGGACCGTCCAAAGGCCTGGAGCGCACACCATGGCACAGTTGCCGCAGCTGTCACATTTCCCCTCGTCATAGGAGATGAAGTCGCCCGGATCCGCTCCGTCGACCCGAAAGACGAAGTCCTTGACTTTCCATTGGGTGAGATCGTTTGATTGCGTCTGTTTGCTTGGCATCGTCTGTATCCTCCTATTTTACGCCGAGGACTTTTCCGAGAAGGGCCCGAATGGGCCAGCGCGGAACGAACCCTCGCAGCTTTGCCTGAATGGACCCGGTCAGCATATCGGCAATCCTCGCCCGGTTTTCCATGGAGATACCTTTTCCCAGGGGAACCAGATTCTCTTTGGCAAAGCCGGACAGATCGGGCAGGACGTCCAGGAAATGCCCGAGGTGTTCGTTGAAGATCGTCATGTGGTCGTCACTCCAGTCGAACACGGGGCCCGGGAAGTTCAGGTACTGCAACTCCCCGATGAACAGAACGAGCTTCTTCATCAGCTCCGGATTGAAGGCGGAATTCCTCCAGAAATTGACGTATTCCTGGCCGAATTCATACTCCCTGCCCAAGGGGGGTTCCTTCCACCTCTGCTCGTACTCCCTCAGGGTTGCCTCCGAGGGGTCGCCTTCGGAGATGGCCTTCGCGGCAACCTGAGCAGCGATCTTCCCTGTCATGCAGGCGTGCCAGACCCCTTCTCCCTCGAGAGGGCAGGGAAATCCCCCTGCGTCCCCCACCAACAACACCCCGTCGGCATAGGTCTTGGGTGGGTGGGGCATCCAGGGAAGCAGGTGATTCTGGAATTCTCTGATTTCCGCATCCACCGACCTGCACATGGCCTGAAACGCCGGAATCTGCAGGATCCTCTTGATGAAGTCGGTAGGTTTTGTATCCCAGATATCCAGCCACTGTCCAAGCCCGAGATGAAACCCGTCCCGGAAGTTCACCTGGTACGCACCACAGTAGGGCCCGAACCAGACCAGGTTGGCCCCCCCGATCACATCCTCGAGCCGCGACTCGTTGCAGGAAAAATCGACTTGGGGCACCAGGGTGATCTCGTTCTTCCGGAATCGCTTCCGGATTCCGGATTTGACCGCTACCGTGGAATGGGCCCCGTCCGCCCCGATCACGATGTCTGCTTCGATCTTCTCCCCCTTGTCCGTCCGGAGGCCTGTCACCCTGCCGTTTTTCTTCACCACATCCGTGACGCAGGTCGAGGTTCTCAGTTCCGCGCCGGCCTTGCAGGCGAGATCCACCAGAAACGGGTCGAGACAGGATCTGTACACGGCCGTTCCGGACATGCCCCGGGGCACACCCTTGTGGACGATTCGCTCGTTATCCTTTCGGGTGAACCCGGTCGACAATGTCGTGACCAGGTTGTCTTCCTCATCCGTAATCTTGAAGACACAGTGGTGTGTTTCTCGGTAAGACGGCAGCTTGACGATCTCTTCCATCTCGTCCGGGAAATCCTTCCACCACCTTTGACCGAGACCACAGCCCGAGGCGTTCTTTTCCCCCGCCTTTCGGGCCCTTTCGAGAAAGACGGTCTTGAGCCCCTGTTCCGCGGCTGTTTTTGCTGCATAGGCCCCACCGGGCCCCCCTCCCGCAATCGCAACATCGAACTTGGACATGCTCTCCTCCTCTGTGAAAAGGAAAACCGACGGGTCTATTTTCCAAAGGACTGCTCACATTACTTCTTCTTCCGGGTCGCTGCTTTCTTCTTCCTCTCCTTGACCTTCCTCTTCCTGAAGGGAGAGAGAGACGAGGATTGGCGCTGCTGCGCCATCCGAATCGTCATTTCCCAGGCGTGATCCTTCAATATTCTCAGGAACTCCGGCGAATCCGCATCGATGCCCATGTACCGCGCGAGGAAAGAAGGCTGAGCGAACAGGCCCCAGTACATCCAACTCCAGGACATGTTGAGCAGGAAGGGATTCGTGCCACGAAGACGCTCTTCGCCGAGTTGTGCTTCTATCTCTTCTGCCCAATTGCGAACGAGCGGCAGCATGCTTTCCGACTCGACACTTCTCAAGTCCGGATCCTGAACCAGCCACTGCCGGTAGAAGAGAGGTGCATAGTTCGGGTTGGCCTGCAGCAGATCGAACAACTCGTCGATGATCCTCGCAATCGATTCCTCGAGGACGTGAACGTCTGTCAGATCCTGCTCGAGCATCTTCTGGACATACCGGTTGATCAGGTCCGTGACAGGGATCACGGTCCTCTCCAGCACGGCCCTGTAGAGGTTCTTCTTTCCGCCGCAGTGATACTGAAGGGTTTGAATCGAGACGCCTGCTGCTGCCGCAATCTGGCGGGTGGAGGTACCGCTGTAGCCCTGCCTGGCGAACAGGGTTTCCGCGCTCTCCAGGATACGCTCCCAAGTATCTTGAGATTTCCTCAGCCCCGGCATGTCTCCCCCCTGGCTGCCGAGAAGCGCCCGCATGGGCCCTAGCAGCTGATAGTCAGGCTCAATCATTCGATTGATATCACGGTCGCTGTACCGGGTCAAGGAAAAAATGAAAACCCTTGAAAACCTACGAAACCCTTTGGAAAACGAGAGCTTCTACGCTATTGAACCAGAACGACCCCGCGGTGTCTTTGCGGGGAGTCGGGTGTCTTCGCGACCTCGATCGCGATGCCGTTGTTTTCTTCTTGACATGAAGCCCCGCACTATGATGATATCAATCGAACGGTTCTTTCATCCTATCATGCGATTGAACACTTGGCAACAAAAATCTGCAGGAGGACGGATATGGAAGGTCAAACGAGAATCATTTGGGATTTTGCGGAGACCGCCTTCCGGACGGGAGCACTGGACAGAATCCTCGACCTGGTCCAGGTCCTGACAGGCAACAACTCGCAGACCTTGTATGACGCCCTGGCCGACCTGGAGGATGTCTTCATTGAGATGGAGGACACCGCTCCCATGGAGGAAAGGCTGGGGCGCATCTACGAAACGCTGCAGGCGTTAACGGATGACGACATTCTTGACGGCATCGGCACCCTGCTCTCGGTTCTCACACCGGCCATCAGCATGTTGGCAGCTCAAGCAGACGGCGCTCCCATGACACCGAAGAAACAGGCGGAAATCAAAAAGAAGGCGGCGAATGTCTTGAAAGCATTGGGTGCTATCGGCGGTATCGGTTTGGCCGCCTATCTGGCCGGTCCGGGCAACAAACCTGCCAGAGAACATGGTAGGGCTGTAGGTAGGGCCGTGAACACGATGACAGCCATCGGCAATGGCCTTGTCTCCAAGGACCCGGGCGGAGTGTCCGAGTTCATGGCAGGCCTTTTCGATGGGGTTGACGGGCAGGCCATGCGCCAAATGACGGACACCATTACGGATGGGTTCCTTGACCAGCGGCCGCCGATTCTCAGATGGATGGCTTCCGCTCTGGTAACCAGGGCCAAGAAACGTTTGTCCATAAAGTAGGGAGGGACCTCGTTATGGGAAAAAAGGACGAGTTGGCAACCATCGTGGGCAAGGAACGCGTCCTCACCGATCAGGCGATCCTGGAAGGGTTTCAGAGCGATTCCAGTCTGGTTTCGGGCGAAGCCCCGGAATGTGTCGTACAACCGAGGAGCCTTGAGGATGTCCAGTGGCTGGTGCGGCTGGCGAACGAAAAGGGATGGCCCCTGCTGCCCTGCTCTTCTTCCGACGGCCCGAGGTTCGGCGGCGACACCGTGCCGAAGGTGGCCGGCGCCGTGATCGTTGATCTTTCACAGATGAACTCCATTCTGCGGGTGGACAAGCGGAACAAGGTCGCCATGGTGGAGCCGGGCGTTACCTTTGGAGAGTTGATCCGCGAGGTGGACAAGGAGGGCCTCCGGGTGGAGATGCCCATGATGCCCAAGAAAGAGAAGTCGGTTCTCGCAAGCCTTCTCGAGAGAGAACCCACCACGGCACCAAAGTACAACTGGGATGCCTGCGACCCCATGTGCTGCCTGGAACTGATCCTGGGAACGGGGGATATGTTCCGAACCGGCAATGCGGCAGGCCCCGGAACCCTGGAGGAGCAGTGGGCGGCCGGCCAGGCCCAGAAGGTGGCCATGGGCCCGGCCCAGACCGACATGGGACGGATCATGCAGGGCGCCCAGGGCACGATGGGGATTGCGACCTGGGCAACGATCAAGCTGGAACTGAAGCCGGAGCTCCGAAAGGGCTTCTTCGTCGCAGCGGATCGTCCGGAAGGGTTGATGGATTTCACATACAAGCTGTTGTGGCGCAAACTTCCGGACGTCTGCCTCCTGCTGAACAACGTCGATCTGGCGGCCATCTATGGCGCAGATCCGGCGGGCCTGCCCCCCTGGGTGCTGGTCTACAGCATCTCGGGACTGGAGCACCTGCCGGAAGAGCGGTTGCGCTACCTGGAGGAGGATGTCGCCGAGATCGCCGAGGCCTTCCAGGTGGAACCGATGCAATACGTGGCAGGGCTTTCAGCGGACAGGCTGGTGGATATCATCACGAAACCCAGCGGCGAGACCTACTGGAAACTGGGTCCCACGGGAGGGTGCCAGGACCTCTTTTTCCTGACCACCCTGGACCAAACACCCGGTTTCGTGGAGGTGTTGGAGGCCGAGGCCGAAGCACAGGGATTCTCCAGAGACAAACTTGGAACCTACATCCAGCCCATACGGCACGGAACGGGCTGCCACCTGGAGTTCAACCTCATGGTTGACCCCAGGCTTCCGGAAGAGGTCGAACAGGTCGGCGCCCTGTTCGAGAGTGCCGCTCAGAAATGTATGGACAAGGGCGGCTTCTTCTCCCGGCCCTATGGTTCACTGGCGGACAGGGTCTACGAGAAATGCCCGGACACGGTCAGCGCCTTGAAGAAGGTCAAAGGCATCCTGGATCCCCAGGGCATCATGAATCCCGGCAAGCTCTGTTTCAGCTAAGGAGGTATGGATCGTGAGCAATCTGGCTGCACTGAAGAAGGATATGGAGGCCTGCTCCCGCTGCTCCCTCTGCAAATGGGTACCCATGGCCCAGCTCAAGAGCTGGCGGTTCGCAAAGATGTGTCCTTCTGTGGACCGATTCAATTTCCACATCTATTCCGGCGGCGGGAAGATGATCGCCGCCAATTCCGTTCTGGAAGGGCGAAGCGAGCTGAACGACGCGGTTGCCGACATTGTCTACAACTGCCAGCTGTGCGGCGCCTGCCAGGTAGCCTGTCAGGCTTACCGGGATGAAATCGACCTGGCGGATGTGCTTCTGGAGCTCCGTGCCAAATGCGTGGAAGAGGCCTACGTAGTGGCCGAGCATCTGGCCATGCTCGACAGCATGAAGAAGGAGGACAACACCCTGGGAATGAAGAAACAGGATCGCGGCGACTGGGCCGAGGGCCTGGACATTCCCAATGTGAACACCCAGGAAGTGCAGGTGCTCTTTCACGCGGGATGCCAGTTCTCCTATGACGAGGAGCTGAGAGACACGGCCCGCGCATGGGTCACCCTTCTCAAGAATGCGGGCACGGACCTGGGCATTGCCGGCAAGGAAGAAGCCTGCTGCGGCGGCCGGGCCTTCGAGATCGGGTACCAGGGGGAGATGAAGAATTTTGCCGAGGACATGGCCGGTCGGGTCAAGGCCTCGGGTGCCAAGCTCCTGCTGACCCCTTGTTCGGACTGCTATTACACGTTCAAGTATCTCTACCCCAAGAACGGCCTGGACCTCTGCATCCCGGTGCTGCACACCACGGAGTACACCGATCAACTCATCAAGAAGGGCCGTCTCCAGCCCAAGAAGAGCGTTCCCATGCGAGTGACCTACCATGATCCCTGCCACCTGGGACGTCGCGGCGAGATCTACAAGGGCGGCTGGACGGGCGACGACAAACTGGAGCGTCCCGTTCGGTTCAAGCAGACCGGATCCCTGGGAATATTTGAACCGCCCCGGGACATCATCCGCTCGGTTCCGGGAGTCGACTTCGTGGAGATGGAGCGGATCCGGGAATGGAGCTGGTGTTGCGGCGCAGGCGGCGGGGTGTACGAGGCCTTTCCCGAGTTTGCCGAGTGGACGGCCGCCGACCGGCTGCAAGAAGCCAAGGACACCGGCGCCGAGGCCCTCGTGACCGCCTGTCCCTGGTGCGAGCGGCTTTTCAAGGACACGCTCGAGCAGACCGGGGACGACCTGAAGGTCCTGGATGTCATGGATCTGCTCACCCTGTCTCTGGGAGGGAAATGAAATGAAACAGCTTTCAAGCGAAGTGTATAAGGAGCTGGAAGGTGTGCTCGGGCCGGAAAATGTCTCCCAGGAGCCGGCCGTACTGGACGGCTACTCCTGGCAGCCGATCTTCAACATCACGAGTGAAAAGTGGCGTCCCCGGCCGGCAGCCGTAGTCCTGCCACAGACGACCGAAGAGGTCTCCGAGATTGTGAAGCTGTGCAACAAGCACAAGGTCAAGTTCAAGCCCCACAGTACCGGATGGGCCGCCTGGGGCAGCCCCTCCGAAGAAGGGGAACTGCAGATCGACCTGCGGCGCATGAACCGGATCGTCGAACTGGATGAGAAGAACAAGTTCGCCGTGGTGGAGCCCTATGTATGCTGTGGCCAGCTCCAGGCCGAAGCGATCAAGAAAGGCCTGACCTGCCACATTATCGGCGCGGGGCCGAACACCTCCGCCCTGGCCAGCGCTACTTCCGGATGGGGATACGGCGGAACCGGCACGTCCACCGGCTATAGCGGCCGCAACGTACTCGGGGTGGAGTGGGTCCTGCCGAACGGCGATGTCTTGAAACTGGGTTCGCCCGGATCCGATGCCGGCTGGTTCAGCGGCGAGGGCCCGGGTCCCGGCTTGAGAGGAATCATGAGGGGCTTTTCCGGCGCCCACGGATCCATGGGGGTCTTTACCAAGTGCGCTGTCAAGCTGTTTCCGTACTACGGCCCCAAGGAACCGAAAGTGGAAGGCGTTCTTCTGGATGCCCGGGCAGAGGTCCCGAAGACGGAGAAGCTGTTCTATCTCATGGCGCCGAGCTATGAGAAGTTTGCAGACGTCTGCTACAAGATCGGCAATGCCGAGGTCGCCAACTGGGTATGCAGAGGTACCATGGCCGCGGCCATAGGCCTGCTGGTCCCCAGGGCCGCAAAAACGATTTACACCTCCCCTGCCATCCGCGCATTGCTCAAATCCTTCCAGCATCAGGGCAACGTGCTGCTCAGCTCCGAATCCGAAAGGGAAGTGGCTTATCAGGAAAAGGTTCTTCGGAAAATCGTGCGTGAGACCGGCTGTATTGTGGTGGACACAAGCAAGCTGCCCAACTATGGCTTCTTCTGGTGGGTCTTTGCGGTTCGGTCCATCCCCACTGCACTGACGTTCCGGGAGGGGGGTGATTTTCTCACCAGTTACGGCAGCCCGGTGGAGTATGACAACGCCATCCTCCAGGCAAGAGACGCTACGGAATACAAGCAGAAATTCATTGATGAGGGTGTCTTCTTTGACGACACCTCGGATATCGGTTGGGGCGGCATCTATGAAGGAACAGCCAACTGGGGCCACTGCGAGATGGCAGCCATGTTCAAGCGCAGTGACGGCAGAGCCGATGACCGGTCGAGATATCTGGAAGAGTCTGCAAAGAGCACCGAAGAGAACGCCCTCGGCTTGGGCTTGTCCAACCTGCCGCCGGGCGCCTGGAAGATATATGGTCCCAAGCTGTACAACTACCATCTCTGGCAGGCAAGCCTGAAGAAGGCCTTTGATCCCAATTCCGTGGGCGACGAGGAGTTCTATGTGCCTTCCATCGACGAGATCGAGGAGCCCCAGGAAGCGTAATCACTGCCCCTTCTTCCGAGTCGGTGATCTTTTCTTGCTTGTCCCGGCTTTCTTCTTCCTGAAGGGAGAAGGGGAGGAGGATTGACGCTGCTGATACATCCGAACGATCATCTCCCAGGCATGATCCTTCATGATTCTCAAAAATTCCGGCGAGTCCGCATCGATACCCATGTACTGCGCCAGGAAAGAAGGCTGAACGAACAAGCCCCAGCACATGACAGCTTGAGACACGTTAATCAGGAACATATCTGTGCCGCGGAGTCCCTCTTCGCCTAGTTGTGCTTCCGTCTCTTCTGCCCACCTGCCCACAAGCGGTATCGGGCCCTCCCACTCGACACTTCTCAAGTCCGGATCATGAACCAGCCACTGGCGGTAGAGAAGAGGCGCATAGTTCGGGTTTGCCTGAAGCAGATCGAACAGCTCGTCCACAATCCGCGCCACCGATTGCTCGAATACTCGTACATCAGAGAGGTCCTGCTCGAGCATCTTCTCGGCATAACGGGTGACCAGGTCCGTTACAGGGGTCAGTACCCTCTCAAAGACCGCCCGGTAGAGATTCTTCTTCCCGCCGCAGTGATACTGAAGTGTTTGAATCGAGATGCCCGCCTCGGCTGCGATCTGGCGCGTAGACGTGCCGCTGTAGCCCTGCCTGGCGAACAGGCCTTCCGCACTGTCCAGGATCCGAATCCACGTCTCGTTTGATTTCCTCGGTGCGGTCATTGTGCAGTCCCATGATTCTGATGCGGGAGCCAACCAGGAAGAGTCGAACCCCTGAGGCGCTCTACTTCCTACCGAGAGCGACCCCGCTGTAACGCTGCTGAGGGTCGAGTATCTTCGCAAGCCAAATCGTAACGCCGTTCTTGTCTCACGTCAACCAAGTGCGACTCCAAGTTATCAACTGCCCCCTCCGAGGATCTATCCTCTCAAGCGCTTCCATGATGGTGTCTGGAGAACGCTGTCGTCTGCCTCCCGTTCCATACGATGGTAGAGCGGCGCAGGCAGGGCAAGCGTGAGCGTCTCTTTCCGAAATCGCCTGCGCATGACCTCCCGGCCATCCACCCCCAACATGCCCAGGATTGCCCTGGGTGAGGAAGACTCGGCCTGGGCATATGCGAAAGCGCTGATACTGTTACAGTCCGCTCCTTGCGGGACCTGGACCGGATCGGTCCCCGCCATGACGGAACCGGCAAGCGTGACCAACCCCCCAAGCTCATCCGGACTCACCGGGAAGATGACGGCTCGCAGGTTCTCATCAGGATCCGTGCGGCTCAAGGGCTTGAACAGCACGTATTCGTACGGAATGTCATAACGGGGCAGACCATGGAGGATCCACTCCCTGGCCAACTCTGCACTGCAGTGTCTGCGCTCACCATACTCGAACATGGTTCGCCAACTCCTGGGCGCGGCTTCCATGCTGGCTCGGTAGGCTACCTGATTGCGTGCGGATTTGAGCCCCTTGCTGAAAACTGCCGAATAGCGATCCAGCAGTTCCTCGGATACATCGAAGTCGACCCCAAGGCCCAGGGCAGCGCGGCCTCCGTTGCACGTTATCGTGTCGCGACTGCCGCCGGCCGTCTTCCCCCTTCGGGCGGCTTCGGCGAAGAGATAGAGAATGCAGCCGAATCTGCCCTTCTTGAACTGGAACGCATCGTCGGGAATGCTGTTGCTCCAGAGGACTGCCACCGGTTCGAACTCCGGCTGCAGGTTTCGCACGATCGCAGATTCCATGTTCTCCACCTTATTCATAAACGGATGTTCAGGTTGAGTTGTCTGTCTTTCTGCAGCTCCAATAGATTCTTCCTGAGCTTCGTCCAACAGGGATGATCTCTCGAGAAGATCGCCTTTTCTATCTGTTCGCGCAGGTTCGCGAAATCGCGAGCCAGTATCCTTTCAACATTCTTCCAGTTCTCCTCTGAACGATCCGGGATGTTGAGGCCGTATATCCAGATCCTGTCCGTAAGAGGCACGAGCTCTTCGATCAACGGCTCTACTTCCGTAATGTAGGGGATTACCGGACAAATCAAAGCGGACGTCCTTACGCCTGTTCTCCGCAATTCGGCCAGGGCGTTGATTCTGGACTCGGTGGGTATCGTATTCCCTTCAAACCGCCGGCGGACAGAATCGTCGTCAAAGGCAACGGAGACGCTGACGGAAGCGTCGTTCATCTCCTGCAGCAGGTCCGCATCACGCAAGACCAAATCAGATTTTGTCAAGGTGCTGGCGGAAAACCCTTTCGCCAGGAGGCATTCGAGCGCCTGGCGGGTTTGACGACATTCTCCTTCACATGGCTGGTAAGGGTCTTTTTCCCATCCCATGTAGATGGTCTGCGGTGGGATTTCCGAGAGTTCGTCGTTCAGCTGATTCGTGATGTCCCTGTAAATGAGGACTTCCTTTGTCCAGTCCGTCTCTGCCTGGTTGAGAGCATAGCAATAGTAGCAGTAATGTTCGCATCCGATGTAAGGATCCACTTGAAAATCGAGGGTTTCCAGAGTGCATTTGTTCAAGACGGGGCGAGAGGAGCAAGCTCGTACTTTCATTCGAATTGTCTTTCCACCGGATGAAGGTTCAGATACGCTGGGTGTGTGTCCCCCTTCTACCTCTTTCCTCCTCTATCCACAAGGAATGATTCACGAGGCCGAACTCCTTGAGGGCCGAGGCCAGGTGCTGACCCAGGGCGCTTGGCTGTGCTTCGGGCCCGAAGGACTGGAACAGGAGATGTATGCTCAAGTCCGTACCCACGGTCGCGTGGCGGTAAACCTGGACGCATACCAGATTCTTCGTCCGATCCACTTCAACCGCCGATCTTGGGATCTTCTGCTCTATCGAGTCCCTCGGAGTGCCTGCAGACCGAAGGGTTATGATCTCTATCCATTTCATTGGCGGCCGCCTTCCTGAAGGTCAGTTTCTGTTCTCGCAATCCGTCGGCCGATGCGTTTCAACAAGTTCCTTTGCCTTCACGGCCCGGTAAGGAGTGAAATCCTTGTTGGTTATCCGTACGGCTCCTGTGGGACAAAAAGAGAGGCACCGCATGCAAGTCTCGCACTGGTCGGACCATTCCGGGGTTTCGTTCATGGTGATATTGCCCACGGGACAAAGGCTGACACAGAGACCACAGGCCACGCATTTGTCACGGTCTACTTCGATCCTTCTCCCCGGCGCCGTATTCACATTCTTCATCATGTAGTCGTTGCAGCAGAGTCCATAGAACAGATCGGATAGAACCGGAATTCTTCCCCATACCGATCTTCCATGGACCAGATCGTGGGCATACATGCGGGCCTGTTCCAACCCCTCTTCCATGGTTGCCTCGTTCTTCTTTTCATCGATTCTCCTGGGGAACCAGTTGCTCGGCATGACGATTTCCTTTGCCCCGATGCAATGATATCCCTTTCTCTCCAACGTCTTCTTCAAGGGGCCGACAATGGCGCCCGAGAAGGACATCATGGTATCGATCATGAAGACCTCTGTTCCATTGCAGCCGGGGAGTGCCCTGAAGAAATTCCACAAGAAAGGGAATGTGGACTGAAAGGAAACAGGAAAGGCAAGCCCGAGGGTCGTGTCGGTGCTGACGGCTGCAGGATCCGTCTCTTCAATTCTGTGCATGCGGACAGGGATTCCGTTCTCTTCGAAAACCCGGACCATTTCCTTCATCACCAATAGGGTGTTTCCTGTACCCGAATAATAGTACAGATCGATCTCGCTCTTCTTCACAGTCGCATCTCCCTCCCACTTGGGTTGCTCACTCAGATACATGCGTACAACCGGTCCATTGCCGGCGTAGGAACCGATGTGGTTCGAGCCAATGCCATGAATTCGTCCGCGATCTGTTTCATCTCATCCCTCGCGACATTCGCGTGCCCCGCCATGGTGATTTCAGCCTGCTTGGTGTCCACCATGAGCCTCATCAGGAAGGTGACAACAGGCTCGGGTAACCATTCCACGACCTTGAGCTTGGGCGGCAGGATAGGGATTTGGAGTGCCCGCAGGACCTGAAAACCCTCCCGCATGGCCCTTACCATGAGGGCGAGGACATCCCGCCTGCGCGCCAGCTCGTGATTGTCACCCCCGGCCATGTACAGGGCGTTCGCTACGGGGCTCACCTTCACGACATGGGTCTTGAGCCAGGCATCCATGTTCTTGCTGGTTTCCACAGGAAACCCGGCGGCTTTGAAAGCGCGGGCAACCCTTCGTAGCCGAGGCGTTGTTTTTCCGCCCGGTTCCCCTAAGGTGGTCGCCTGGTTGCGGCCCGAGACCACAACGTAACGAACGACGTGTCCTGTCAGCACACCCCCTGCGCCCGGAAAGCCCAGCAGGACTCGGTTTCGACCCAGTGCCTCGATCATTTCGTCCGGCCCGGAGGCATTGTTGCACATGAACAGCACATTGGGTGTGTGTCGATTCTCGGCCAGGATCGGCAGTACGGCACCTATCTGGGTTCTACGCATGAGCACGACGACCAGATCATAGGCGTCCTCGGGGGACAGCCGATCGATCGAACGGACGGCGGTGGTGGTTCGCTGCCCGGCGGTCGCGTCTTCCAGCACCAACCCGTGCTCCCGGATCTCTTCCAGTCGTTTGCCACGGGCCAAGACCGTGACATCTTGCCCGGACTCCTCGAGCCGCGCACCGTACAGGCTGCCCATTACCCCTGCGCCGTAAACGAGAATCTTCATCTTCTCTTCCCGGCTCTTTCTTCCAGCCATTTCACGTTCCCTCCGTGTCGCGCTTGGACGGAAGCAGTGCTCGATTCGTGCCACGGGGTAAATACTTTGTAATAACAGGAGCTTATGGTGAAACGACCGAAGCTGACTGCCCCCTGATTGCCATTATTGGCAATTTCGTTTGCCATATTAGGCAGACTAGTGTATGAATTGCGAAATAAGGCAAAACAGCCACTGTGCATCGGAAGGGGCAACCCATGCGTGTGAATGAGAACGACTTCTTCCGGCAGGGCACTGTACGCATCTGCAGGCACCTCGACATCGAGAAGGCCATGTTTCTGTGTCTCGAGTATCTCGAACCGATCATGCCCGCGGACATGATGTACCTGGAGCTGTACGAGAGGGACCTCGGAACCATGCGAGGTGTCGCCATGGCCACTCCGGAGGGGGGTACGAAGCTCAACGAACTGGTGCCCATGCCGCCGGAGGTGAAGACCTTCATAGAAGAGATCTTGAAAGACTACGAAGAGTCGGGTGGGCCGGACGAGGTATTCATCGTCAATCGTCCCGAGGGGCAGCCGATCAGCCGTGTCATGCTCGAGCATCTCGGCCGGCAGGGCTCCTCTCACATGCTCCTGCATCTGGTGATCGATGACAGGGCGCTCGGCACATTGGTTCTGTTAGCGAACGGGCGGGACAGGTACACAAAACAACACGCACGCCTCCTGTCTCTCTTGAAAGAGCCCTTCAGCATCGCCATGTCCAATACGCTCCAGCATCGTGAGGTCCTCAAGCTCAAGGATATGCTCGTCGACGACAACCGGTATCTTCAACAAGAGCTTCTGCGTTTGTCCGGGGACGACATCGTGGGGGCAGACTTCGGCCTGAAGGGCGTGATGGAGATGGTCAGGCAGGTGGCCCCGCTCGACAGCCCCGTGTTGCTCTTGGGAGAAACCGGGGTGGGCAAGGATGTCATCGCCAACGCCATTCACTATTCATCCCCCCGAAGGGAGCATCCGTTCATCGCGGTCAACAGTGGTGCCATTCCGGAGAATCTGCTGGACAGCGAGTTGTTCGGGCACGAGAAGGGGGCGTTCACCGGGGCCATCGCTCAGAAACGCGGACGTTTCGAACGGGCCGACAAGGGAACCATCTTCCTGGACGAGATCGGCGAGCTGCCGCCTCAGGCACAGGTGAGAATGCTCCGCGTGCTGGAGAACAAAGAGGTCGAGCGGGTAGGAGGGTCGAAGCCGATTCATGTGGACACGAGGGTCATTGCGGCCACGCATCGGAATCTGCCGGAAATGGTCAAGACAGGCCTCTTCCGCGAGGATCTGTGGTTTCGTCTCAACGTCTTCCCCATCCTGATCCCTCCGCTCCGGGCGAGAAAGGCAGACATCCCCGCACTCGTGCACCACTTCGTGCAGCGCAAAGCAAGAGAGTTGAAGCTGGCCGAGCGCCCTGCACTTGCTCCTGGTGCCATAGACCAACTGGTGGCCTACCACTGGCCGGGGAATGTGCGTGAACTGGAAAACGTGGTTGAACGGGCCCTGATCCTGAACAGGAACGGCCCCTTGAGCTTTGCATTCCACGATTCAGCCGGGCAGGAAGATTTCCAGGGGTTGTCCGAGGCCGCCTCCCGCGACGAGGAGACTCTGCTGCTCGATCACGCCGTACGGAGTCATATACAGAAGGTCCTGAAGATGACAAGAGGCAAGATTCACGGACCCGGCGGCGCCGCCGAGTTGATGGGCGTGAATCCCAGCACCCTCAGAAACAGAATGAACAAGCTGGCAATCCCGTACGGGCGGGGGAAGTAGATCGGCGGAAACGGGGACGTTGTTTACTTCGTTAACTCGCGGTTCTTCTCAGAAGACCTCAGACTGCGATGGGAGTAAGCTGGAAAATTCGGTTAAACCGACTGGCCGCTTTGGTATCGCCTCTCCGTAATGCCTCTCGGACGCTGTCCAATTTCTTGGCATCATCGAGGGTGAGATAGGGAGACCATCCTTCGTCAGTGTCGATGAGCTCCACTTCGACTTCTGCGACATACTGTCCCTCAGCATCTTCCGACAATGCCTGGCACAAACGGACCGCGACAGAAATTCTGGACGCAAGAGTCTGGATTTTGGCGTCGCGGAAAAGGTGTCAGGAACCTTTTCCGTCCGGCTAGAGATCTTCTAGGGCGATGTCGGCCGACGCGTTTCGGATCGCCTCCTCGAAAAGGGCGAGCCTTTGGCTAAGCTTCTCCCAATCCTGGGATTCCCCGTAAGGCATCTCGTCCACACCGCTCTGCAGCAGCCGGTTGATCACCTCCACGACCGTGAGCGAATCAATGGCCCGTGCCGGCTGATATGCCGGGACCCCTTCCTCGTCGGTCAACACCTCTGAAAGGATGCGTGCGCCCACGAGTTCGGAGAGGACCTGGCGGATAAACCGGATCGGTACCTCGAGGGCCTCGGCGAGATGTTGCGCGGTCCGGGGGCTCTTGCCCGCGCGGAAGTCTTGCACACAGAGCTGTGTCAGCCGAAGGGCGACGACAGCCGTGAGGCGGTGACTCACCTTATCGATTCTCGGCGCGAAAGCAAAGGTTTCCGCGTTCTGTGCTGCAAAGGAGATTTCCGCCCCAAGCAGAACCACGAGCCAGCTCGTCTGCATCCAGACCAGGAAGAGCGGAAGGGCAGCAAAACTGCCGTAGACCGCATTGTAGGTCGAAACCCCCACCTGAAACTCTATGTAGATCCACTGCACGATTTGATACGTTGTGCCGGCCAGGATTCCGGCAACAAGGCCTGATTTAAAGGTGACCTTCGTGTTGGGCATGAGCATGTAGATCAGGGTGAACAGGATCCAGACCGCGCCGTAAGGCAGCAGTCTCAACAGGCCGGTGAGAAGCGGCCCCGCAGACTCCAGGAAGGCCACCCTGTCGGCAAGAAGCGCGGCATGAGTCGAGATCACGACCGTCGCACTGCTGGCCATGACAAGCAACAGGGGGGCGATGATCATGATGGAGAGGTACTCTGTGAACTTCCTGCCGAGTGAGCGCCCCTTTCGAACGCCCCAGATGTCGTTCAAACATTCCTCGATGTGCCCCAGCAACTGGATCACGGCCCAGATCAGGACCGCCACTCCCACGCCGGCAACGACCCCGCCCTGCGCGTTCTCCAGGAAGGAATGGGCATAGTCGATGATCCGGACGGCAACCTCCTGCTGATTCGGCAGGGCTCGAAGAATCAGCCCCTCGAGGCGCTGCTCGATGCCGAATCCCTTCGAAACTCCGAATGCCAGGGCCAGAAGAGGAACAAGCGAGAGCAAGGAGTAGAAGGTCAGCGCGGACGCCCGAAGATGGCACTTGTCCTCGCTGAAACCTCGGGCGGCCAGGACAAGAACCCTGAGCTCGTGAAGCAGGAAGGCCTTGCTCCTCGGCAGGTCTCGGGCCGGGACGCGCCAGATCCCGGTCTTGAGGAAACCCGCGAGCCTGGACAGGTGCGATGCTTTGTCTGTTTTCATGGCATGTTCTTCCCGAGAATTCGGATGGGAAAAAAGGTTCCTGACACCTTTTTCCTTGACACCTTTTTCCTTTCCTTGCGGACACGTTTCCTATGTGGGCTTCTCTTCGGTTTCTTGCGTGGTGATCGGGAAGGCATCCTCTACGGACCGGATGTGGATGTCCTGCTGCGGGAAGGCGATCTCGATTCCCGCCTCCCGGAACGCCTTGTCCACGGCCATGTTGAGCTCGTCCTGAACGGCCAACCTCGTCTCGGCCTTGGTGAACACCCTCAGCTCGAAGTCCAGCGAGCTCGCACCGAATCCCATGAAAAGAACACTCGGGGGCAGGTCCTGGACGACCTTTTCGTTCCGCCTGGCCACCTCGAGCATTCTTTCTTTTGCCTTCTCCGTGTCAGAGCCGTAGGCAATCCCCACGGGGATTTCAACACGGAGAATGCTGTCCGTGAGAGTCCAGTTGACCAGCCTACCCGTGACGAACTCCTTGTTCGGAATGATACACTCCTTTCTGTCCCAGCCTGTGATCGCTGTGGCACGAATGCGGATCCGGTGCACGGTTCCGCTCATGTCTCCCACGGTCACCATATCCCCGACCCGGATCGGCCGTTCGAACAGGAGGATCAACCCGGAGATGAAGTTGGCCACGATCTCCTGGAGGCCGAACCCGATGCCCACGCCCAGGGCCGCAACGAGCCACTGAACGTTGCCCCAGCCGATCCCGATGATCCTGAAGATGAGCACCGCACCGATTACGGCAACCGTGTACTGCACAATGGTGCTGATCGCGTTGATCTCGCCGGGTGCCAGACGGGTCCTCTGCAGGAGAACGGCCTGAAGTGTCCCCGGCAGGTTCCTCGTAGCAAGAACGGTCATCATGAGGATCACGAGGGCGACGATCAAGTCTGCCAGCGTGACGGCCCGGAACTGGTCCACGGTTTGCACGCTCGTCCTGCCCTCGGCATCCGTGACGACCTGGGATATCTTCTGGGTGGTATGCCAGAGCTCGACTTCCCGCAAGATACCGAGGGCTGCGACCACTTCGACCCAGATCAGCCAGATACCGACCGCTAACGCCAAGAGGACGACCCCCCTGACGAGACGGTTCGTCTGCACCTGCACCTTTGCAAGATCGAGTTCCTCCTCAGGCTCCGGCGCTTCGGCATCTTCCTCGGCGGATGCCTTCTCCGCAAGGGCCTCCCATTTCTTCCTGTTTTCCTCGATCGCCAGCCTTCGCCGCGTGAGCAGGAGCCAGCGCAGGATCATCCCCTGCAGGGTCAACACCGTGAGGACGAGACACGTTGTCGCGTGAAGCCTCAAGGCCAGATCGAGGGCTGCGTAGTAATAGCCCAGGGCCGCCACGACCACGATCGCCCCCGGAACTCCCAGGACGTAGAGGTAGAGAATCCGTTGGAACAGCAGGCGAACCCCGCCGCTCTCGGGCGCTTCCGATGTTTTCGTCTGGCGAAGGATGGACCGCAGTGCCCACCACATCAGGAGGCCGATGGCAACGATGAGAAAGCAGAAAGCAAACCTTCCGAGCGTTGCCTTCAACCCCTCGTCCGCTTGCATCTCGGTAGCCACAACGACGAAGACTGCCGGCAACCCGACAACAAGCGACCTCGCAAATAGCTTGTACAGGCCGTCCATCCAGGCGGCGGGCCATCCGAAGTGGATCCTGCCCAACCCATCCTGCCTGAACACCTGGCGGGGAATCTCCAGGGAGAGGTAGATGACAGCGGTAAACTCCAGGGCGGATCCGATCGCTCGGACGAACTCGGCGTTCCCTCCCAGAGAGCGCAAACGCCAGCCGAACAGCCCGACCAAGAAAGGCAGGAGGGCAGCGGCCAGCACGGTCAAGAGCAAGGCCTTGACGGTTGTTGTGAAGTCGGTGCATCTGGGGCTGTGGGCCTTCTCATGCAGTCCCTGAAGGCGAACGGTCGTCCTGCGGCGCCCAACCAGGGCGCCCACGAGCAGCAGGGCGACGAGGACGTAGACGGCAAGGTTTGCCGAGACGTCGGCCCGGAGGGTATCCAAGACCTGTCCCCAATGCTCTGCACGTGTCAGCCAACGCAATCCCGGGATCACACCCGAAAGGGTCTCCGCCTGGAAGGGCTGCGCACTTCGGACCCACAGGATCCGTTCGTCGATAAAGAAGGCGAATTCCTGCACCTCGTCGGCCAGGGCGCGCTCCCTCACATCGAGCTCCATCAGCTTCTCGAAGTAGGTCGTGTAGTCATTCACGAGCGACTGCAAAGAACTCCGTTTGGTCCAGAGGAGTTCCCGCAAGAGCCGCTCCACGCGCCTTCGCTGGTAGGCCCGCAGGGAAGGGTCGACCCCTTTCATCTTTTCGGACACGATCCCTTCGGCATCGGAGACCACCCGCCTCTCTTCCCGGAGATCGATGATCTTCAGTTGTGCTCCCTCGATCTCCTGCCGCCGGGCCCAGATGTCGTCCTTTTGGTCTGCAAGATCCGGCAGGTCCGCCCGGTGTTGGCGGAGCATCACACCGAGGGCAGCTGTCAGGCCTCCGGCCTCTACCCTCTTCTTGACGCTCGAGAAATCGGTCTCAACCTTCTTCAGGAGCCCGTTCACCTCCCCGAGTCTCTGCGCGACTCCCTCGAGCCTGTGCAAGATCCCTTGAGGCCCCGTGCGCTCCTCGGCAAGGGCCGCGTTTTCCGCTGCCAGTTCCTCGGCGAACTGTCGAACACCAGGGCTGGCCCCCGTCGCTTCCAGGAGCGCCTCCTTTGCCGCCTGGGCCGCCCGTTCCGCCTCTTCCCGCCGGCGCTCCCTGAGTTTCTCCTGCCACACCTCGACCTCTTTCTCCCTGGCAGAATGCATGCGCAGGGCCTGGTCGATCCGCAGGGTGAGGAGTTTTTCCCGGGCCTCGTAGCTCGGCAACTCTCGCTTGAGGCCCGCGATCTCGGCCTCGGTGGCAAGGATCATGGCCGCAAGGAGGGTTCCCTGGGCGTTGATCAACTCGGCAGGGCCCTGCCCGGCGCCAATCGCGGCCTCTTGCCCCCTCGCCTCCAGGAGACGCTGCCTGGCGGACGCCAACAACGCCGGGACCTTCTTCCGCCGCTCCCGTCGTTGCTTGACCTCGGCCTCCAGCTTGGTGACCTCTTCGCTCAAGGTGTCCACCTCGAGCTTCACTTCCCGGAACTTGTGTTCGAGCTGGTCCAGCGAAGCATCCTTGGGCAATTCTACCGTGGGTTCCGGCAAAGGCTCCTTGAGCTGTTTTTCCAGGGCCTCCGCCAACTCCGGCGCCTCCTGCCGGGCCCTGTCAAAGGCGGCCGCCTTTTCCGACCACACCGCCACGGCCTCGAGCTGGCCGACGGCCTGATCAAAGGTTTCCAGGATCTTTGCCTTGACGTCCTCTTCTAGGCCGCCGGCTTGTTCGACCTGCTGGCGAAGGCCCTGGACTTCTCCTAGGCTCAACGGCGCTCGCTCTTCTGCCTCCCTCTCCTGTGCAAGGGCTTCGAGTGGCAGGGCCGGACCCAGGAGCATGCCGAGGGCCGGCAACAAAACCAGAAGAGCCACAACGGCCGTTGCTCGGGGAAGTAACTTCATTTCCGTCCCTCCTGAATGCTACAGTCCTGTCGGCAGAGTCAGGATCGGGGCCGCTGCCGACGTTGCGGCGCTGAATCGGGCACAGGCCGGCAGCACCATGCTGACCGCCAGGAGCGCTATCCCGAGAGTGAGACTCAGTCGATGAACTTCTGTTCCGGACAACATCGTCTTCTGCCTCCCATGTCGGTTAGCCAAAAGAAGGCGTAACTCACTTGATTTTGTACCACTGCCCGAACTGGATGCTTACGCCCAGGAAGGGACCGTGCAGGGTCGTGTCAAACTTGAACCCACCGACGTTGTCGGACTGAAAGTCCTGGCCCAGCGCCCGATAGCCGAAGAGCACGTTGCCCATGATTCTCTTGGAGAAGTGAAATCGATAGCCCGCGAGCCCGATGGCCGACCAGGCCAGGTCCGTGCCGACCCCGAAACCGCCCACATCCCCGCCGAAGGTAAGGTTCCAGCGCGGGTAGAGGTTCCATTGGGTCATGACGCCGAAGATCGGATCGGCCCAGCCCGTGTCATCCTCAAAAGGAAAGCTTCGACTGCCGAGGACATCCGTGACCGTAACGTCCAGGTCCACGTCCAGCTTGGTCCACCTGCCCCCGACATAGGGCTCCACAACCACGGCCGGGGTCCGGCCTCCCTCTTGCCCGCCCAGGGGGTACGGCCCCAGTCGATACCCCGCTCCGAAACTCATGATGAGCATTTTGAGCGTGGCACCCAGCTTCACGTCTGTCTGCAGGAGGGTTCCACCAAGGAGGCTCACGTTCTCCTCATCCTCCAGCTTCGCATACAGGGTATTGACGAACAGGCCGAACCGGTCCTTGTGCACGATGAAGTCCAGCATGGCAGCGGCGCTCAAGTCCTTGAGAATATCCTCGAACGGGACACCCGCCTCCCCTTCCAGGCCCAGGGCCCCAACGGTCCCATCCAGGGAAACGGCAAAGACGTAGGGAACCACCGAGATCGACCACCCGTTCCGTTTGAGAGGCCCCTCCTCGATCTCTTCCGCCGACACCGGCGCTGCGAATGCGCATAGGGCAAAGCCGACCAGCGCCAGGACGATAAGAGCTATTCTTCGTTGCCTCATCTCAAGCATGTTCCTTATTGTTCTGTTTTTTTCTTCTCTGAACCGCCCCGGCGTCGGCACGCCTGGGGGGTTACCCACCCCCGACGGGCAGTACAACTTGAGGGGACGCTTCTCCGGCCTGTTTGGAGCCCACCCTAGAGTTGTATGTCGCCACCATGGCCTCCAGAAACACCTTCGAATCTACGTCAGAGTCGTCCACGTAAAACCAGTATCCACGGTGCTGCACACGGTACCGAAAGGGGGGTTTTTTTTCTGAACTACGAATCCTCACGGAAGATATCACCGAAGAATCCCCGCCAAAGGGCTCCAAAGGCGGAACGATCCCGACGTGTGCTGAAGGGACCTCTACGAATCGAGTGGCGAGGTTGATCACGTCGCTCATCGACCTGGGCGTGACCCAAATGGCATAAGGGTCCTCAATACCCGGGGTGGCATGCAGGGGCGGGCGCAAGATATACCGCGACCTGCCGGGCTTGACGCCTAGGGTCTCGAGTGCGGCCACAACTTCCGGCCTGTCCGGATCCGGCAGGGACAAAGCCAGCACCATTCTGTACCTCGCGAGCCTGACGTTCTTTCCGTCATCTTCCTCGATAAAGAATAGCCCCATTCTGAATGACCACACCTTATCCTCGGCGGTGACCCTTTCTTTGGGGAGCGCCAGGCTGTCGAAGTCCCATTCGGCAACCTGTTGGTAGGACGCACCCAGTTCGAGGAGCCTCACGATTGCGTCGACCCGTCGCCCGTAAATCTGGTTGTACCGTCCACCAATGTAATCGTCGGCACCGTTGATCGCGGCATAGGAGAACCTCAGGCTCAGCGCCTGCCAGTCGGGGCCCGTGCGCGCGAAACGATACGAGAGCCCAAAACCAATCGCCTCACCGACTTCGAGGGGACTCGACAGTGAGTTGTAGAAAGCGTTGTCGGACTGGGGTATGAAAGTGATCGTGGGAGCGTCGCTGTAGCCCACCGAACCGCCAGCTTCACCCACAGTCCCTGCCTGGCCGATTCCACCCACACCCCCCGAGGCTCCGGCGCTCACGGAGAATTGCGAATTGATGGCGCTCACCGTGATGAACTGCATCGGGTCTGCATAGCGCGACCTCACGATGTTGGAGAGGACCTCGCGGGTAACCGTGAGCTGGACCGCATCGTTGTATGCCGTGTGACTCGACACGAGTTTCTTCGACCCGATCGTGGCGCACGATGAGCTCATGAGAGCAGCGAGCAGCACGCTCGCCCCGAAGATCCGCCGCACAGAGAATATGTCATGTCGTATCATGTCGGTTCTCCACCCTATTTAAGGGCCTTGACCAGCATCCCCATCAGCGGGCCGAGCGTATTCGACGCCGCGCCGGAGAAGGACTTGATGCTGGAGCTGATGTTCCGCACATCGTCGGTAATCTGGACGATCTCCGCCTTGACCTGGTCCACGTCGCGATTGATCTGGGTATAGGCCAGGTCGCGGATCTCGCGGGCAAGCTTCTCCTCCTTCTCCCCGGGACCGACCTTGCGCGAGGCCACCAGCACAACCCCCGTGATCGCGAAATTCACCAGGGAAACGATCAATGCGGCCACAGCCGGCCCCCATCTGGGGCTCACGGCGTAGAAGGCTGCGAAGTTGATCATTCCCAGTCCAATCAGTGCAAAAACCATGGAAACAACAAACATTACGGACCGCCCGGCCGTTCGCTGGGCACGCATCTGCGCCAGGGCCAGCTCGGCCCGGGCGAGAATCTCAAGCTTCATCATAGGATCAGACATGGTGCTCCCTCCTATCGCGACAACAGCCGCCCGAAGAGTATGCCCAGGGCGAAGACCGCCAGCAGCGTGATCGGATTGCTGTCCTTGAGCTCGCGGTTCAGCCCTTCCAGGAGTTCCTGGAACTGCGTCGACAGATCCGGGGCCGGGGTCTCTCCCTCCTGCGTCTCTACAGGTTGCGGCGTGGTCTCGGCGGTTGGCGGGGCGGACGGCGTGGATGCCGTACCCGTACCTGCGCCTGGGTCCGCGGTCGCCTCTCCCACAGGCTTATCACTCTTGCTCACCGGAGGGTCGCTTGCCTCCGAGGCTTCGAGCTTGGCCCGCATCTCTGCCAGTTCCTTTTGCATCGAATCGTCCTTTGCCATAGCCTTATTCCTCCATGTTCGCGATTGCGCCGACCGCGCCCGCAACGCTGCTGTCCTCATCCATCGCGCTTCCCCAAAGCTGCCAGACCGTCACGTACAGGGCGCCGATGATGGGCCCCACAACGATGCCTGCGGCACCGAAGAGGGCCAAGCCCCCAAGGGTCGTCAACATCACGAGCAGGTCCGGCATCTCGGTCTCCTTGCCGACCAGCAGCGGGCGTAGAACGTTGTCGATCGTGCCTACGACGACCGCGCACCAGAGACCAACCCCCACGGCCGCCCCTATCTGCCCGTCCAGGGCGAGGAAAATTACGACCGGAACCCAGACCAGGGCCGTACCCACACCCGGGACGATGGAGAGTACGGCCATCACCGCGCTCCAGAACACCACGCCTTTGATGCCCGCAACCCAAAAGGACAACCCGGCCAGCCCGCCCTGCACAATGCCGATAATCGCCGTGCCCTTCAGCGTCGCGCGACCGACAGAGGCGAAGGTTCCGAGCAGACGAGCCTTGTCATCGGCCGAAAGCGGTGTAAAGCGCAGCACAGCATCGAGGATCGCAGGGCCATCGGTCAGGAAATAAAACATCGCGAAGAGCATAACAAAGAGCATCAGGAAGAACTCCGCTGTGCCCTTGGCACCCGCAGCAACAAGCGTGGCCACCAGGGAGCCCGCCTTGGATGCTAGCTGGCCGGCTTTCGCCATGATCTCGTCCTCATAGGGCAGCAGCCGCTTGAGGTGCGGGTCTTCCTCGATCTTCTTTTGCAGGTCCTCCGAACCTTCCACCTGGCTGGTCACCCATTCTCCTGCCGACTCGCTGATCTCGACCGCCTGACCAACGAGTATGCTCAGAAAGAGAAGCCCCGGAATGACGACCAGAACCAGGCTCAACAAGACGGTCAGGCCCGAGGCGAGGGACTTGCGGTCCCCCAGCAGGCCCGCAAGACGACCGTAGAATGGGTAGACAAGGGCGGCGAAGACGGCCGCCAGCAACAGCGCCACCAGGAAGCCCTTTACGAGCCAGAAGAACAGCAGCGTGATGCTGAGCGCCAGGACGAGTAAGAAGCCGACACGGGACTGGGTCAGGCTGGAGTCTTGCGTTTGCATTTGGTTCCCCTTTGCCTTGAAGGATGGCCGCTGCGGTTCAGGTGCTCTGCCCTCCCGGCGGCTGGCCGGGTGCATCCAGCCCGAGCGATTTCTTCAGATCCTTGGTGGCCCCTGCGAGGCCTGTGCGCAGCTTCTCGAAAACCACATTGGCCTCTTGCTGCGCCTTGCCCCAGGATTCCTTGGTGGCCGAGGCGGCCTCCTGCATCACGACTCTCGCTTCCCCGAGGTCCCGGTTCAGGTTCTGTATGGCCGGGTCGATCTCGGAGGCTGCCACCTTCGTCTCGAGTTCCTTGCCGAGGAGCAGGAGCATGGCCGTAAGATCCACCAAAGCCGCCTGCGTTTCCTGGAGCGCATGGGCGCCGGCGCGTACGTGGCCCTCCAGGGCCTCAATGCGAGCGTCCTGGAGGTGGGTCAGGTTCTCCTGGCCGGTTCTGCCCAGGGCCATGAGCATCCAGCCGTGCATCAGCATCCGGATCCCCACCAGGAGGCCCACCGCCCAGACGCCCGAGGCAGGCCACTGCGCGACGATGAGGATTCCAAGTAGGACCGACACCATACCGCTCGACAGCATCCAGCCCCAGCCCTCCTCCGGCCGCAGCCTCACTGCCAGGACGATGTCCACGACACCTCCGATGAAGAAGAGACCCGCGAGAACGATCGTCAGCACGGCCAGGCTCGCCACAGGGGTCACCAGGACGACCAACCCGGCCAGAAGGCCGAGCCCGCCGAAGAGGAACACAAGCACACCCTTTCCAAAGGAGTCGGACTTGAAGGCAAAAACTATTTCCACCATACCGGCGGCGGCGAGCAGAAGCCCCACCAGCACCGTAACCGCTATGCCCGAGAACATGGGCGCCAGCACGGCAAAGACCCCCAGCACTGCCAGAACCGCCCCGAACGCGCTGCTGGCCTTCGAGGCCTCCCGTGCAGCGAGCATCTCCGTGCTTGACAGATTCGTTACATCATTCATGATTGACCCTCCTCCTGGTCTTTGTTTTGGTTGCCCGCCAACTGCCTCATGATTTCCCGCTGGTATTGACGACCTTCCCGGTGTTTCTTTTCTACGTAGTTCTGGAGCAGCACGGTTGTCGCCACGCCGCCCCAGAGCGCCACGCCCAGCTCGAAGATCAGGTCGACAGTAAGCTCCACGCCGGGAGCCGAGGCATCGCCGTAGATGTACTTAATCACCTTGGAGGCCGCCACGAGCAGAAATCCGACCACGAAGACGGCAATCAAGACAAACCGGTGAATGGTCGTCTTGTCACCGAAAGCGTGTACCAGTTCCGGATGCTTGCGGTAAAATGCCAGTTCTGCTTCGGTCACCTTGTCTTTCTTCTTCATGAATCACCTCACACGCCGAAGCTACTTGACCAACTCGAGCTCGCTCGGCCGCCAGGTCTTGTCGATCCAGGGCTGAAGGGGGCCATAGGCCCGCAGGAGAATGAGCCAGCTCTTGCCGGGGATGGTTTGAATCCAGTTCTTCTCCATGCCCTTGGGCGCTTTGGGAGCAAAGATGACGTCGATGGAGCCGTCCTTGTTCTTTCTCTGGTCTCCGCTCAGGCTGTTGATGCCCGCAAAGGGCTGATCGGTCTGGAGCATGGAGCGGGTCTGGGTGTCGTAGATGGTCACCGACCAGTTGTCTTTCACCGGGAAATTGGGCGGCAGGTGCAGCTTGTAGGTCTTGGCGCCATCGAGCGGGCGCCCCTCGGAATCCAGGCCAGTGATCATGTAGTCCGACCCGGCACCGGGACGGGTAAGGGCCATGGCGGGAGTGACGCAGACCGCGTTGTAGTGCATCCATAGCCGGCCGTCCATGCGACGGGCGCCGTTCTCCAGGAAGTACGTGTCCTTCTCCGGGTAGGCCATCACCCACTCGGTATGCTGGTCCTGGTAGATGTACTGCCCCGGATCCTTGGGATACACCGTATTGACGCGGGCGTAGCCGTTGCCGATGGCGACCGCATCGGTGAGGATCTTCTTCATGTGCGCATCCGGGTTGAAGGGCCGGCCTTTCACGATGCCGATGGCACGCAGCTGACCCAGCAGTTCCGGGTCGAGCCAGCCGTCCGCTTCTTCCTGAACGATTTCGTTCAACACTTCATAGAAGCTGAAGTCGTTCGGCATGATCGTGTTGTAGCCCGCCAGGCCCGACATGTTCTTGAAATCCATCTTCGGCGGGTTGTCCTTCTTCGCCAGCGGGTAGACCCTCAGGTTCTTCTTGATGTTTTCGGCGGCGCGCTTGACGTTGGCCGGGTCCTGGACGTTGCCGCGCACGTAGCCGCGCATGAAGTTCCAGACGCAGTAGGTCTTCGACTTCACCACGTAGTAGCCGTCCGGCACGGCGCCGTCATATCCCGGAGGCAGCACCAGGTACTTGCCGCCCTTGCCCTTGTCCGGGCCGGCCGCCCCCATGTCGGACATGTAGCGGAAATACATGTCGTCCAGGATGCCCAGCACGTCCGGAGGCAGCTCGATCACGGTGGGCCCGTCCCTTTTGAGATCGAGGAAACCCCAAGTATAGAGGGAGGTGTTGTTCCAGGTGAGCACCAGCGGCTTGGAGTCCCCCAACTGCTCGGCGATCAGGATTTGATGGCATTCGGTCAGGCCGAGGTCCCGGTGCCCCTGACGCAGGGAGTACATGGAGGCCGCGGGCGTCATGTTGATGAACGCCTCCACCGCCCGCCCCCGATCGACGAAGTCGTGGAGCATCTCACTGGTATTCCCGATGGGCACGCCATCGAAGAACTCCAAGCTGCCGATCGATGTTTGTACCTTGTCCTGCGTGGTGAGATTCTCCGGAATCGGGATGGTCATCTCCATCCTGGGTTCCTGCGTAATCATTTTCGTTGTGGATGCCTGCACCCAGGGTGTGGCAAGCAGGCTGGTCGCCATAAGGACGGCCAATACCAGTGTGAGCAAGTGTCTTGTCTTCACTTTGTCTCCCCCTCTGTTCATTCCGTTTCCTCGTCGTCCAAGACCTCCACCGACACGATCGGCAGGTGCATTTCATAGAGGGCGTTCAACACCCCGCTCAGCTGGGCCTGGTCCAGGAGGCGGCCGACCAGGCTCGTCAGGGGCTTCTGTCCCTCTCGGCTCTCCGATGTGATCCGCATCCCTGCCAGGCGGTCGGACAGGTTCGCCTCCAGGCCACCCCTGACGACGATCCGATACGTGGCAGGCCCCTCGAATTTCACTTCATTGGTGCGGGATGATCTCGCCATGATTCGTGCCCCCTTGCCTCAAGCCCGGAATATGTGAGCTAGGTCTGTATGGTCCCAGAATAGGTGCAATCTATCTTGGGCACATCCCTCAAAAGGGGGATAAATGGGGGATATTTCCCTTGTTCTCTCGGGATTTAGGGGGATATGGCGGGTACGCCAGGGGGACCCGCTGGAAAAAAGGTGTCAGGAACCTTTTTGGGGAAGAGGAGATTGGAAAAAGGTGTCAGGAACCTTTTTCTCGTCGCCTGTGCCCGAAACTCACAGCCAGCCTTCCGGCAGACCTTTGGTCAACAAGTGAGAAACGCCCGTTCGCGAAACGCAGCGATGGGCCTTTTCGTCGAAAGTGAGCCACTTGCCCTCCAGTTGCATCGCCAGGGCTGCGTAGCAGGCATCATATCCTGTGAGGCCTCGTTTCGTGAATCGAACGGCGTCCTTTGCCAGATCATCAGTCATAGGGCTTCTCAGGATCCCACTGTATAGGATCGGACTGATCCCCGTAAGGTAGGCTTCCAATGGGGAAGGGTGAATTCTACACAAGACAGCATATACCTCATAGCAAAACAGTTCGGGAACAGCGAAAAACCCGGGACTGTTGATCAGCCTCTCTAGTACAGCATCAGCGTGAGGGTGCTCTTCATCCTGTAGTAACCAGCGAATGGCCACAGAGGCATCCAGCACCCAGATCATGGCTTGTATCCCCTCAATTCCCTCAACATTTCGAGGCTGCTTCTCTGCACGACTTTGCCTTTTCGCGCACCCTTTATGGATTGAAGTAGCCTTTCTTTGGCTTCGGCAGCCTGCACGTCGAGGAAACGCTTCTGGAAGTCGTCCGGCGTAATCAGCACCGCTCTTACTCGCCTTCCCTTGCTCACAAGAATCGGCTCGCCGGTTCTTGTGAGGGTCTCCAATACCTCTCCCAGTTTGTTCCGAACGGTGAGGGCATTTGCGGTCTTCATTTCTACACCTCCCTATGTCGATCCTGGGACCAAGATAGCACGGCAATGTATACACGTCAAGTGTATAGATGTATATACACGTATACATATTTTATCGAAAAAGGTGTCAGGAACCTTTTTTCGGCTTTGGCGGGCGCCCTCGAGGCCTGACGGTCGTTTGGAGGCGGAAACGGGTAATTGTCCTTTTTCTCCAACGATCGCTTCCGAACGGTTTTCCACGCCGGATGCAGCCCCGTATCGCGTCCAACTCTGATTCGGTCTGCAGCGTGTTAACATACTCAGTCCATCCGCGGGTCCGGGGGATTGGCCACGCACCTAACAACCGATCCTCCTGCTCGGTTCCATGGACATACCTCCACAAGCTGCCCCAGCGCCATTGTTGCGCCGTCGAGACGAACCCCGCTCGTAGAGGGTTCCTCTCGACGTACCGGCAGACCGTTACGAAGTGCTCGTCGTCTTGTATCGGAAAGGACTTGAATCGCCCCTGGTAAACGTGCCCGCTGCCTGCCGTGCCGCGCACTGCGTGCAGACGCTGCGTGTGCGTCAACGTCAACCAACCTACAAATCGCGACAAATCCCCATCGTTGGCCGGACAGAGTACCTGATGCCAGTGGTTCGGCATCAGGCAATAGGCGAGAAGCTTGACATTGTAGTGGGCGACGGCCTCGCCAAGTATCCGTTCAAAAGCAGCGTAGTCAGCGTCTTGCATGAAGAATGGAACTCGCGAATTGGCGCGATTGAGTACGTGGTAAATCAATCCGCCCTTCGATGTTCGCAAGGGGCGTCCCATAGAAGGCAATCCCTAGCCAGGGATGAGAAGAGGAGGAAAAGGTTCCTGACACCTTTTTCTGCTATCTTGCTGCAATCCTGGTTCCATTTGGAGCACATTCGTCCGGGACCCTGCCAGAAGCTGGGAATGGACTATCCAACCCCTCCCTTTCACGGTCTTCTTGATCAAGGATGAAGATCCGGGACGAGTTGGCTGCATTCGATTGCAGGAGGCTGAAGACTCGAAGAATGTGAACCTATGTGCACACTTCGATTCGCTGGAGGGAATGGTCTCGTCTTGGATTGGAAACCCTGCGTTTGTTTCTCTCCCAGCCTAGAAAAAGGTTCCTGACACCTTTTTTTCACCGCCCTGTCTTGGTGCCGTCTTCCAGATTCGGGTCGGTGTGAACGAGCTGGATTTCCAGAGGCCCCTGTTCGGCGTCACGCTTCCAGTACGAGTGCCGTAGGGGCAGCGAAAATTGGATGCCCGCCGTCTCAAGGGCGCGAAAGATCTCGAAATTCAGCTTGTCCCCGAACGCCTTGTGCTGCCAGTAATCCGGCGGTGAGTACCAATAGATGAACCCTATACGAAACCCCTCCGGGTCAAACTCCTCAAAGAATACCCTCGGCGGAAACTCAGGATCCATTCCTTCATGGTCCGCCAGTCTTTCCCGGATGATCGCGGCCGCACTTTCAACTTTTTCACACGGCGTGTCGAGGGGTAGGCAGATTTGAGCACTTCTACGGATCCTCTCCCGCCGTGTGACGTTCTCCACGTTGTGGGCGGCGAGTTGATCGTTCGGGATGGTGACCAGGTGACCGTCCAGCAGACGAAGCTTGGTCGACCGAAGGCCGATATCCTCAACGAACCCCGTGTACTCGTCGAGGTGGATCATTTCGCCCACACGACAAGGTTTGTCCGCCATGAGCGCGATCGTTGCAAATACGTTCTTCAAAGTGTCCTGCGCCCCCAACGCCACCGCAATGCCCCCAATGCCTGCACTGGCAAGCAGTGTGCCTATCGGGATGCCGAGGTACTGTCCACCCAGAATAAAAAGAACCACCGTTCCCAGGATAGCGGCCATCTTGGCAGCGATTCGGATAAGCTGTGCGTTCAGCCCGTGCTCTTCGATTCGAGGGGTGGCGATGATGGATTCCGCAACTCGGTTCGAGGCTGAGAAAATAACAATAGCTGCCGCCAGGATTGCAGCCAGATAGGAGCAGAAGCTGATGATATAGAGAGGCGTGCCTCGAACGGTCAGGTAGTACTCTGACACGTAAAGGAATGCAAGCGGAACCAGCATGGCTGCGATCGAGAACAGAAGGGTCGGATAGTATTTGACAACTCTCTTGGGTGACACCCGTGCGCCGATCGAGTAGTGCAAAGAGTAGAGCACCCGCATCAACAGGATCGCTACGGCGAGCAACAGGAGAACCCCGGGCCATTTCCAGTTTGTGAGCCCCAAGGTTCTTTTGAACCGCATCCAACCCGGAAGTTTCTCGACAACCACGCCCAGCAGTGGGTGCCCCGGAGCAGAAGTGAGCCAATCGTACAAGCCGGGAGACGTTTTGGGCGCGTCCGTACGATACGGTCTGTGCGCAATCTCTTTGTAATATTCCACCGCCCGCTCAACCGTCCCGGAAGAGAACAGGTATTCGTGTCGTTGCGGGCCTTCTTCCGCACGCTCGATCGTGATCCGCGTGTCCGGAATCCGCCAGCGTGTCAGCTTCTCGAATCCTCCTGCCGCATGTATCTCTTCCGCATCGGGAATCTCGTCCCAGGAAGGAAGCTCCGTCCGATCGAGAATTTCCTTGAGGGCGGCTGCGACCTGGCCTGCGTATTGATCGCGGGCAAAGGCGGGAAGATCACTTGCGTCGATGCAGTCGAGGATGCGCAGGGCGAGTTCCCGATGCTCGCGGGTAGTTCGGTCCACACACCGGGTTTCCTGAATCAAGTCGTGAAGCCGGTTACACCCTTCAATGAAGCTCCGCAGGGTATCCCGCGGGCTGGACGTATCCGCCGCCTTGAATTGGGTTGACGGCTTGCCGATGGCAAAGGCGGGGGCCAGAACGAAACAGGCCGCAATCAAAAGCAGGCGGATTCTCAGTGAGAATGCCGTGGCCCCCGCGCCATGTCGCTTCTTCTGTATCTCGCTCATGTGCTTTCCCGTTCCTCCTCACTGCGGACGAACATCCTTGTCCCCACGAAGGTCTTGCTTCGACCGTCCCGCCTCGGCTCCCGCTTCACTTCGTTTCTTTCTCTTCCTTGAAATGGTCCTTTGCTTTATCAAAGGATTTCTGCATCGTGCTGATCGATCGTTTCAATCCGCTGTGGATATCCTTCCACGCGCTTTCCGAAGCACTTTCGAGCTTCTCCCAATCCTTCTCTGCCTGGCTCAACTCCGCTTCGATTTTCTTGACCTGGGGCTCGATCTTGTCCTTGGCTTCTTTTGCCGCCAGGTTCATCTGTACTTTGGCTTCATCCATTTTCGTCTGCCATTTGGCCACTTCTTCCTTGATCTGTGCGGTCAATGCTTGTTGCTCCGGCTCTTGCTCTGCTGGTTTGGCAGGCTCTTTCTGCGATGTCTTCTTGGTTTTCTTCTCTGTCTGCTTGGCCATGACTGTCTCCTTCTTTATGGAATTTGTGCGTGTTTTCCAGTTATTCAACCAACTCGAAGTCATTGAGTACCCAGGTCTTCTCGATATAACCCTCGAGGGGACCGTAAAAACGAAAGACCACGAAGAAGCCTTTCGCAGGATCGGTCTTGATGAAGTTCTTTTCTTTCCCTTCCGGTGCTTCCTGACCGAAGTAGATATCGACCGAGCCATCCGGATTGGTATCCACCCCGCGCGTGCTGCTGACCGTGATGTTGCCATCCGAATCCAGCAGGCTGCGGCTCAGGGCGTCATAAGCGGTGACCGCCCAGAAGCGCTTGACGGGGGGGGTGGCCGGTACGCGAAGCCGGTAGGTCTTGTTGCCCAACAGGTAGTCACCGTTCTTGTCCCGGAAACAGGTCAGATAGGAGGTGCCCACGCCCGGGGTGGTCGAGAGCAAATTCGGCGAGACACAGATGGCCTGGTAGTGCCAGAGGGTGCGGGCGTCGATGTCGCTGTGGCCGTGGATCTTGAACTCGGTGTTGCGAATGAACATCTTCTCCCAGTGCCGGCCGGGCCAGTAGCTGATCTCCGGATCCCTGGAGGCATAAACGATGGCCCTGGACATGGCGACACCTTGCTTGGCCGCCTGGTCGAAAATGCGCTTCATCCGTGCATCCGGCTCGAAGGCTTTGCCCTTCTCGATCCCCAGGGTGGCCAACCGACCCAGAAGTTCGGCGCTGAACAACTCCGAAGGCTCATACTGGATGATCTCGTTCAGCATCTCAAAGGCGGAGCCGTCTTCCGGCGGCAATGTGTTCGCAGCCATGCCCGAGGTGTTGACAGCCTTGTTTTCCCGAGGCCCTGTGGCCAAGGGATAAACCTTGAGACGCTCCTTGAACCATTGCACTGCCTGATCGCCGTTGCCGACCTCCCCGAACCCGCGCATCATGGCCCAGATCCGGTAGCCCGGAGAACGGAACACGAAGAAGCCTTCGGGGTCCTTCCCTTTATGGCCGGGAGGCAGGAAGAGGTACTTGCCGCCCTTGCCCTTGTCTGGACCGGTGGGGCCGAAGTCGGTGAGATACTTGAAAGCAGCGTCGTTGGCATTGCCGTACATAGCTGGCGGAATTTCCACCACCGTGGGTCCGTCGACCTTCAGATCGATGGAAGCAAAGGCGTAAACAGTGACGTCGTTACCGGTCAGGTAGTTCTCACTCGGTTTCATGAAGTCGGCCATAACACCCACATCAGAGGAGGACTCAAACCCGAAGTCCCGGATCTGCGCCTTGACGATGCCGTAAATCGACAGGGCCGGGAAAAAGTCCATGTAGGCCTGGGTGGCGCGCTGCAGATCCATCTCGTCGTAGATCTTCTGCACCGAGGCCTCTGTCGGAAAAGCGCCGCCCTCGAATTCCAGCGTGCCGAAATTGGTTTTGATCTTATCCGGTGCCGGCTTAAAATCGGCTGCGGTCTGTTTTTTCCCGGCATTTTTAAATATATTCTTGTCTTCGCTACCGGCCTGAACCGGCGCTACCATGCTGACAGCCAGCAGTGCGGCCAGGACACTGGTAGCGAGTGATTTGGCTTTCATGATTTCCTCCTTGAGTTGCGATAAGGTATCGATACCGGCAGGCAATACTCCCGGCGTCTGTAACTTCCTCTTTCGGTGCTACTCGACCAGCTCGACCTCGCTCGGCCGCCAGGTCTTGTCGAACCAAGCCTGCTCCGGACCGTAGAGGCGGAACAGCATGTGCCAACCTTTGCCGGGGATGGTTTGCAGCCAGTTACTTTCTTTCCCCTTGGGAGGTTTAGGCCCGAAGTACACGTCATATGAGCCATCTTTGTTTGGCTTGACGGCACCTTCCGCACTGGTAATTTCCGGAAAGCGCTGATCGGTCTGCAGCATGGATCGGGTTTGTACGTCATACAGCGTAAACGCCCAAAATTGATTCGCCGGCACATTGGGCGGCAAGTGAACTTTGTAGGTTTTGTTGCCATCGAGCGGACGACCTTTTGAATCACGCATGCCGGCAATGTACTGGGTACCGCTGCCGACCTTCGGTGTCACCATGGCCGGGGTAATGCCGGTGGCATACATATGGAAGCGTGTACGAGCATCAAGGAGTCGTGCACCATTACGTGTAAAAGTGTAGCTCCCGCCGATCCAGGGGTGTTCCCAGCCACTATTGGGATAAACCTTGGCTTCCGCATCGCGATTACGATACAACACAACGCGTGACGCAGCCGAGCCGACAGCCGCTGCTTCTTTGAAAATTTTTTTCATGCGCGCGTCGGGCTTGAAAGGCTTGCCCTTTTCGATGCCGATGGACGTTAGCAGCCCGAGGATTTCGGGACTCTGTGATTCAACCGGTTCTTCCTGAACTATGTTGTTGATCTCCGCAAAGTAGGTTTCATCCGAGGCATGAATGGTGTTGAGATACTTCATGGAAATATCGTGATACTTAACCTTGGAGGCACTGGCTGTTTCGCCCAGCGGATAGAGCTTGAAATTATCCTTGATGTTCTTCGCTGCAGGTTTTGGGTCACCATTTTCCAGAAAGCCGCGGATCAATAGCCAGTTGCCGTAAGTCTGCGATTGGGCCACGTGGTAGCCTTTGGGTGTCTCACCTTTATAGCCCGGCGGCAGAATGACGTATTTGCCGCCCTTGCCTTTATCCGGGCCGGCCATGCCAAAGTCAGTGACGTAGTGAAACCAGAAATCATCGATCAGTCCCAGCACCTTTGGCGGCGCCTCTACTACCATGGGTCCGTCCTTCAGGTTGAGCCACAGGAACACGTAGACCACCGTGGTGTTGGGCGTCAGTAACTGGACCTTGGAGTCCATGCGCTCTTCCCAGATGATCGCGGCCTCGTTATCCGGGCCATATTGGCGAATCCCATTACGAAATTTCGTCAAAGAGGCACCCGGCGTCGTCATCATGACGCTCTCCACCGCACGCTGGAAATCCAACTGGTCGTAAATCTTCTGGGCGGTCTCCTCCGTGGGAAAGCCGTCCTGGAAGTTTAGAGTACCCACCCGGGTTTCAACCTTGTCTGGAATCGTGATCGAAGCCGGAATCTCGGTGGTCATTTTGTATTGGACCGGTGCAACCTTTTGTGCAGTATGAGCCGTCTCATCCCGATCACTTTTTGTGGCCTCGCCACAGCCAATGGCCATCACCAGCAAGAAAGCAATGACCAGGGATGGGACAGTCCGTGTTTTGAAACGATTTGTTCTTGAAATTCTCATTCTCTTCTCCTCTTATCCAGAAAATCCTTAAAAATGCTCTCGCAATGCTAGTTTTTCACTTCACCGACACCACGTCGTTCGGCACCCACGTCTTGTCGTTGAACGCCTTGAGCGGACCGTAGTAACGGATATAGACGAAGAAACCCTGGTCGGACAGCGTCCGGATCCAGTTCTGCTCGGGAACACCGTTCGGTTTTTCGGTTGCGAAATAGATGTCGACGGAGCCGTCGGCCTTGGCCTTGGGCGCCGGGGTCTGCTGGCTGCTGATGCTCGGGTACGGCTGGCTCTGTATTTCGCTACGGGTCCACGGATCGTAGACCGTGACCGACCAGAAGAGCGCTACGGGTACCTTCGGCGGCATGTTCAGCTTGTAGGTCTTGTTGCCGTCGAAGTACTCACCGTCCGCGTCCTTGTAGGTGGTCTGGTACCGGGACCCCTTGCCCTCGGGCATCTGGGCCGCCATGGCCGGTGTAATGCCATCGGCGGTGAAGTGGAACACCGTACGCGCCTCGAGGTGGATGTAGTCGGCGCGGTAGAACGTCGAGTTGTTGGTGACGTAGGGGCTTTCCCAGCGTCGTTTCGGATAGACCTGGGCCTCGTCGTCGCGGCATTCGAATGCGATTACACGGGACATCGCGATGCCCTGCTGGGCGGCCTTTTCGAAGATCCCTTTCATGCGGGCGTCGGGCTTAAACGGCTTTCCCTTCTCGATGCCGAGAGAGGCGAGCCTCCCGAGGAGCTCCTTGCCGAAAGCCTCGGCCGGCTCGTAGTCGATGATCTGGTGCATCCACTCGAAGGCCGAGGCGTCCTCGGGCACGAGCGTGTTGGAAGAAACGCCGGTCACGTTCTCGTAGGTTCCCTTCCTGGGACCGGTCTTCAGCGGATAGACCCGAAGGTTCTCGCGATAGAACTTCATGGCCTTCTCGCCGAAGCCGACCGCGGCGGCATTGGCGCGGATGAACGAAAAGTTGCAGTAGGTGGGTGAGCGGACCACCATGTATCCGTCCGGCACATCGCCCTCGTAGTCCGGCGGCAGCAGGAGGAGCTTCCCGCCTTTGCCCTTGTCCGGTCCGGTCGGGCCGATGTCGAGCACGAACTTGAAGTTGTGATCATCGAGGGGGCCCATCACGCCGGGCGGGATCTCGAGGACCGTCGGCCCGTCCTTCTTCAGGTCGACCAGGATGAAGGCATAGAGGCTCTCGGTATTGCCGGTCAGGATCACCGCCTTGGAATCCAGCCGGTTCGCCGTCACCCGGATGTCCGAGCAATTGTCGATGCCGTAGTCGCGCGCCATCCCCGTCAAGAGTCCGTGCATGGAAAGCGCGGGATACATGTCGAGGTAGAGCTGCGTGGCGCGCTGCAGGTCCAGCTCGTCGTAGACCTTTTTGACCGTTTCTTCCGTCGGGTAGCCGCCGGGGAACTCCAGCGTGCCAAACCTTGTCTTCATTTTCTGTGGAGCCGGTGTAAACACATTCGCGCTCTTAAGCGAATCGGAATCGGCGAGTTCGAAGATGCTTGAGTGACGGACCTGGGCGCTGGATGGGATCGCCATGCCGACTATGAACACCAGCGCTAAATAGAGCATGTAAATTTGTCTTTCTTTCATTTGCATTTGTCCTTTCGTGTTTCACAAGAAGAAGGTTCCTGACACCTTCTTCTAGGGTTACTCCACCAGCTCGACATCACTCGGCCGCCATTTACCTTCGATCCAGGGCTTGGTCGGCCCGTACATGCGCAGGCAGACGAAGAAACTCTTGCCCGCAACAGTTTGCAGCCAATTGCCGCCCTTGCCTTTGGGGGCCTTGGGACCGAAGTAGATGGTGTAGGAACCGTCCTTGTTCTTCTGCAGCCCCTTGGTGTAGGTGTCCAGGGTCGGGAACTGCTGGTCGGTCTGCAGCTGCGAGCGGGTCTGGGTGTCGTACAGCGTTATCGCCCAGAAATCGGCAACCGGCACATTGGGCGGCAATGTCATCTTGTAGTTTTTGTCCCCCTCCAGAATTTTTTTCTCCGAATCCAGCGAGGCGAAGACATACTCCGACCCCTTGCCCGGCCCCGGGGCCACGGCCATCGCCGGCGTTACCACGATGCAGTTGTAGTGATAGTAGAGCTGGCATTCGATCTTCCGGGCGCCGTTTTCGATCCAGCTGGAGTCGTGATCGGCAAAGGGAACCACCCAGGTGCCCTCTGTATCTCTCCAGGCGTACGTTCCGGCATGGCGCGGATAATAGGTCACCGAACGGGCCGTGGCTTCGGCAATGGCGGCGGCATCGGTGAGAATCTTCATCATGCGGGCATCCGGATTGAAGGGCTGCCCTTTCACAATGCCGATGGACCGCAGCAGGCCGAGGACTTCCAGGTCGAGGAAGCCTTCCGGCTCTTTCTGGACCACTTCATTGATGCGCTCAAAGAAGGTGTAATCCGTCGGAAGAATGGTATTCATTTCTTTGCCGGAGACATTGATGAATTCCATGGCCGGCGGGTTCTCCGCCCCGCTCAGCGGATAAACCTTGAGGTTGTTTCGGATATTGTCGGACGCCGCTTTCACGCCTTTGTCCAGGTAGCCGCGCATAAAGTTCCAGACGTTGTAGGTTTTGGACTGCACGACGAAATAGCCGTCGGGCACCTGACCCCCGTAACCGGGAGGCAGCACCAGGTACTTGCCGCCCTTGCCCTTGTCGGGGCCGGCCGCGCCGAGGTCCGTCATGTGGAGGAACCCCATGTCGTTGAGCACGCCGAGCATGCGGGGCGGCAGTTCGATCACCGTAGGGCCATCCTTTTCCAGGTCGAGGAAGCCCAGCGCATACATGGTGGAGGTGTTCCCGGTCAGGAAGAGCCCTTTGGAGTCCATCAACGTATCGAAGATGCAGATCTGATTAGACGTCTTCGCGCCAACCGCGGCCTGGCCCCTGCGCAGTTCATTGATGGAAACGGTCGGAATCGTGCTCAGAAACGCCTTGAAGGCATTCGCCTTGTCCAGAAAGTCATAGGCCATTTCCGTGCTTTTCTTGGTCGGCACCCCATCGAAAAACTCGAAGGTTCCAATCGATGTTTCTACCTCGTCCGGTGTGGTGATCGACTCCGGAATGTCGGTGGTCATCTTCATCCTGGGCGGCTGTTCGGCGGAATGCCTGGCCGGCTCGGCACAACCCGCCGAATCAAGGCTCCCCACCATCAGCACGGCCAGGGTCAGTGTCAACAACGCTCTCGTCTTCATTTTCTCTTCCTCCTCAATCGGCTAGAAGCGCTTGTGTTCGAAAGTCGGGACACCTATCTCCACCTACTTGACCAACTCGATTTCACTCGGCCGCCAGCCGCCGTCGTACCAGACCTGCGTGGGGCCATAGATGCGCCACAGCAGGTTGAATCCCTTGGCGGGATCGGTCTGGATCCAGTTGACCTTGCCATCGGGTTTCTTCGGTCCCAGGTAGACGTCGTACGAGCCATCGGCATTGGCCACGGTGGCCGGGTCGATGCTGGTGACACCCGGGTACGGGTTGCCGGTCTGCAACATGGAGCGGCTCTGGTTGTCGTAGAGCGTGATATCCCAGAAACGCTTGGCGGGAATGTTGGGCGGCACGTGAATCCGGTAGGTCTTGCTGCCGTCCAGCGGATTGCCCTTCTCGTCCCGCAGCCCGATCACGTATTGCGAACCTGCACCGATCGGCGGCTTGACCATCGCCGGGGTGATGCCCGTCGCGTAGAAGTGGAAGCGCACTCGCGAGTTGATCAGGCTGACCCCGTCATTCAGGAACTCATGGCTGCCGCCGAGAAATCCGACCTCCCAGCTCTTGCTGTCAGGCCAGAGCAAGCGCATTTCGTCGCGGTTGCGCCAGATGATGGCCCGCTGCGTTGCGGTACCGACCTTGGCTGCGTCGGCCAGGATCTTCTTCATGCGCGCATCGGGGGCAAACGGCTTGCCTTTCTGGATGCCGATGGAGGCCAGCAGGCCCAGAATCTCCGGACTCTCTGCCGAATTAGGCTCTTCCTGAACGGTGGTGTTGACCTCTTCGAAGAAGGTAATGTCCTGCGCATGCAGGGTGCTGAAGTCTTCCATGGCCACGTTGATCCAGTTGACCTCTTGGGGCGCACTGCCCAGCGGATACAGGCGGAAGTGGTCCTTCATGTTCTTGACCACAGGGTCCGGCTCGAAGTTGTTCATGAACCCGCGAATGGCCAGCCAGTGGCCGTAGGTCTTCGACTTCCTGACGATGTAGCCGTCGGGAATCTCGCCCTCGAAGTCGGGCGGAAGCAGCAGGAATTTGCCCCCCTTGCCCTTGTCCGGGCCGGCGTTGCCGAAGTCGGTGAGGTAATGGAACCAGGCGTCATCGATGATACCGAGCACGTTGGGCGGGGTCTCCATCACCATGGGACCGTCCTTCAGGTCGATCCACATGAAGCCATACACCACGGTCGTGTTGCCGGTCAGGAGCAGTCCCTTGGAATCCAGCCGCCCATGCCAGTAGATCATGGTCTCGTTGTCCGGCCCCCACTTCTGGATCCCTTTGCGGAATCCCTGCAGCGAGGCGGTCGGGGTGGTCATGATCATGGATTCCACGGCACGCGAGAAATCCTGGTTGTCCCAGATCTTCTCCGCTGTTTCCGCAGTGGGAACGCCGTCGACGAACTCCAGGGTCCCCAGGCGCGTCTCCGTCCGGTCGGGAGTGGTGACGTTCGCTGGAATGTCGGTGGTCATCTTCATCCCGGGTGGTTTTGCCGAGACTGTGGTCGTCATGCTGCCTACCATCAGAACGGCCAGAGCCAGTTTGAATAATTGTCTTGCTTTCATGCTGTAATCTCCTTGTCTGTCTGTGAATTTGTTTGATGCTTGTCGTTTCGCTCGCCCTATTTCGGAAACAGGAACTGAAGTTGCACCCGCAGGGTCCAGTCGGGTCCGTTCAACGGCTTGTCCAGATTGTAGAAGCCCTGCAGTTGCCCGTTCAGCGGCTGCTTTCCGATCCGAAAGATCTTTCCGACGCCCCCTCCAAGGGGCAGGGTCCACTGGTTGCCGCTCTCCGCCTCCCAGTTGGCCGTGAGAATGGGGGCGGCCGAAACATACCAGCCGCGAGCCATGTTGTAGTTGATGAAGTACTGAAAGAGGAACTGGTTCACATCCTTCCGATCATCGTCACCGGCGAAGGACCACACATTGTTGGCCAGCAAACCGACAACCCAGGGCCCCCGGATCGTCAGGGCCACCAACGAAGGGCCTGCGCTCCATTTGTCGGTCCCGAGCGTGTTTTCCGTTGCAGAGGGGAAGACGAAGACCGGGCCCACGCCCCAGATGAGCTTTTCCGCCTTGGCGGGTGACAGGAACAGGGTCAGATTGATATCACCGAGGCCGAAATCGCTGCCCGTTCCTGGAACCAGCTCCGGCTGATAGATCACCGGGGCGATGGTGCGGGCAATCAAGTTCCAGTCCTCGCTGAGGGTCAGAGGAATCACCGGCTGGATGTTGAGCACGTTCTGCACGTCATCGCCCGGCCCAACATTGAAGTTGATGTTGTTCTGGAGCGGCAGGCTGATCATGGCGGCCACCGGGTTCTGTGCGGCCTTGGCCAGCTCCTGGGTACCTTTCTCCTCCGCCCGGGCGGCATGGGGGAAGGCAGCGAACACGAGCATGATGAGAGTGGCAAGGCAAAGTCTTCTGATTCGAAGCATCTTCATTTCTCCTCCTCCTCGTCCAGGATTTCCACCGACAGGATCGGCAGGTGCATTTCGTAGAGGGCGTTCAACACGCCGCACAACTGGGCCTGGTCCAGCAACCTTCCGACCAGGGTTGCCACGGGCTTTTCCCCACCTCTGTCCTTCGATGTGATCCGCATTCCGCCCAAGCGGTCGGACAGCCTTTGGTCCAGGCCCCCCCGGGCAACGATGAGATACGTCGCTGGCCCCTCGAACTTCACGTGATCCTTGTGGTTTCTGACTGCCATCATGTGTAGCCCTCTTCTTGGGTTGGTGGCGAAAAAAGGTGTCAGGAACCTTTTTTCTCTGCCAACCCGCATAAACCCAGCATAGGCACGTTGGACCTCGAGCACATCCCTCAAAAGGGGGATAAATGGGGGATTTTTGAATGATTTCGGGGGATAGAGGGGGATTCAGAAATCGATACCGAGCCCTACTGTCAGCTTGACATCATGCTGCTTCGGAATCGACCCGTCCTCCCTGGGCTCGGGGGTCACCACCCGATCCCAGATCCAGGAGATGTCAACATCGAGCACCTTGGTCAACTCGATCGAGAAAACCAGTTCGCCGTGCATGGTCGTGTCTCCTGTGTCAGGAATGCCGAGCTGGGCGGAGTATAGGAAATCAGCTTCGAGGTCTTCGAGTGGATCCGTCTCCATACGAATCGTGGTGGTGAGGGAGCCGGTCCACTTGTCCTCGTCCGCTCCGGCCTGGACCGATCGGTATCGTGTGTACTGATAGCCACCTGACGATTCGAGATCACAGGTGATCTTCTTCCTTTTGATGGCGTGATACCCGATACCCGCAGAGGGCGTGACCTGAATATCGATGTTCTGGAACTTGTCGTGGTACGCCCTGACATTCCAAAGGGTAATATAGAAGCGGGGGGTGGCAAAGAGGTCGAGCTTCAGGATCGACCTATGGTTATTCACATTCTGCTCCCCGAAGTCCTCGCCGATGGCTCCGTTGAAATCGAGACGGGTCCGGGTGAGCTTGTCCTGGCGCCGGACGAAGCCCTGGTAGGTGAACTCTGTCTTCTCCGTGTTGCCGCGCCGGAAGGAGAGGCCCGCACTCGCCTTTCCGTCCCAATGATCCCGCTCCCGGCCGGCGGCCGGGACGATCGACATCAGCTCAGAACGTTTCCGGACTCGATCCTCCCCGTCAGACGAGATCACGACCATCTCATCCAGGATCAGGGCGGTACCGATCAGGCTCGTCCGATCCGTGAAGACATAGGAGTACAGCCGGGAGGAGCGTACCTCTGCAACGTCTTCCCAGTCGAAGGTCTGCTCGTCCATTTCATCGCTGTCAAATTCGAGCTTCTCGTCCCGAAGGGTGAGAATGTCGCCCTTCAGCCATTCCCCGGAGGTGAGCCGGATCCAGTCGTAATGCTCGGGACCGAAGGCCGGGGCCATCTGGCCGGCCGGCATCATGGGTGGCGTCATCATGTTCACCGGAGACGTTGAGGCCCCCTCCTTCTCCCGCTGGTTGTCGGGTCCCAGACCTTCACCGATGGAGACGGGTTCTGTCTGGCCTGAGGCTTCCACAGATGGTTCTTCCTGGGCCCTGACTGCGGTATCCACCAGGAGGGCGACTAGACAGACGAGCAGCGAGAGGGACTTCACGAGATGTTTAGCGCGGTTGGCTCGTCTCATAGTCCAGTTCCGGTCAAGGCTTCCATCAGTGATCTGCTAGATATCCCGAGACTTCCTGATTAGCCTCATCTCGATCTCCCGGAT
>Ga0180429_10000287_pt1 | contig 45092 bp, 35 predicted proteins | sample SS_ome_FD_132428 | JGI IMG/M metagenome (GOLD analysis project Ga0180429, IMG submission 132428) | Hypersaline lake sediment archaeal communities from the Salton Sea, California, USA - SS_1_S_1 metaG | ecosystem: Environmental > Aquatic > Non-marine Saline and Alkaline > Hypersaline > Sediment ... | reverse complement strand
GTCTTGCATGCAGGAGTTCACTCGAGCGCGCGGTCACCCCCCACTCCTCGCCGACCAAGAACCAGGACGTCATTCTCGAATCCGGCAATCCGCGACAGGCCGTGATGCCACTCGGGACCCGCATCGCGGGTTCTCGTGAGCAGGCACCCCGAACGCCTCAGCTGCTGGGCTGGATGAGTTGGTAGCCAAGCTGCCGGCAGTAGGCATCGATGTCGGGTAGCGGCCAGCTCTCGACGATCTTGCCGTCAGACAAGCGTGCAATCCAGATCTCTCTCCAGATCGCCTCTCGCTTGAACTCGGCGTGGGTGCCGCGGTACTCCTTCAGGCAGACGACCTTGTCCCCATCTTCGAGCGTCATCTTGACCTCGACGCTCAGGTCTGGGACCTGCCTCGTCATGAAGTCCCGCATCTCCGATTTCGCCCGGTCGTTGTCGGTATCGAAGCCCTGGATGAGGCCACGGGTCAGTTCGACCTCGACGGTCTCCGCTCCCCGACGTACGCCCACCTTGAGACTGCTTCCCTTGTGGCGCTGGAGACCCTCCGAGATGTCCTCGTAGGTCGCCCAGCGCTCGTGTTCATCCTCAACCCAGAGCAGTTCGTCTCCAGGCTGGAGCGTCCCCTCGGCCGGACTGCCGGGGATGACGAAGTCGATGACGTGCTTGTTGCCCGAGGTATCGTGAGAGAAGCCGAACCCGATGAATGGAGCCCCCCGTGCGGTGTAGTCCGGGCCAAAGTACTCGTCCCACGCATCGATTCGCTTCCGATTGACGACCTGCTCAAGGACCTCGTGGATGATCTCGGTGTTGGACTTGGCCTCGGGCTTCATCGGATCATGACCTCCCTCTCTGACCGTCGTAGGTGGGAACGAGCGACCCTCGCCGGATCGGTGTCAGCCGTTCGGCCGATCATGCGGTCAGTGGGCATCCCCTGCAAGGCAGCTCGCTCGTGGTCCGACCGTTGCGAAACCGGCAGCGGGAACAGAGACTGCGGGCACACAGCACTTGGCTCATCAACCTCCAGCCTCCGAACCCACATCGATCCTGCAAGCTCGGAATCCTGCAAGACCTGACTCTCTCTCCCCAGAGAAGCGCTCCACTCCGCGCCGTGAGGCCGCGGAGTGGAACGCCCAGTGCAGTGCTACGTTGGGTGCTTGTCTAGTCCTCGGGGTAGTAGCCGCAGCCGATGTACAGATCCTGGCCGGGCACCTTCATCACGTAGGTCATCTTGAGTGAAGACGCCTCCTCACCCGGCTTCGGCCACCAATACTCGACCCAGCCCGCACCGGCGTCCGAAGCGACGCCCACAAACTCGACGAAGAAGAAGTTGCCCTGCTCGTCCTGGTAGTCACTCAAGTCGACGTTGAGCATGTGCGGCGCGTAGGGATGCGCAGTCGAGATGACCGCACTGACGAAACCTGCGAAGAGATAGAGATCGCCCTCAATGAAAGGACCTTCGGGATCACTGATTGCTGTCAGGACGGCCTCCTCCCCCTCAATCACGGCCATGATCACTCCTCGTTCGACCAAGGCCTTGACGGCCGCGGCTGCATCATCGTCCGCTACCGCTGTCGCCGCGCAGAGTGCGACCGCCAACGCGGCCAGAACGCACGAGATTCCGATGGTCCTTCGAGTGCTTCTCACAAAACCCTCCTCTAACACTTACCGAGACTGCGTGTCCATGCCGAGGACACGCTCCTTGATCACCGAGGCACAGAGCCTTGACTCATCCCCCTTCCCGGCACCGAACTGCGAAGTAATGTCGGCATCCTCGCATGTCACGCTCGGGCAATGCAACTGCAAGCACACAGATACGCAGATGACAATCCGTGAGGCAGATCATTGAGCTTGGGGTACCGCGACGGATCAAGCCCCGGACTCAGTCCGCATCGGGAGTTCCGGGGCGTGGGGTCGCGAAGTTCCGGAGGCACCATGATGAACTCCGGAACCTGAACTGCCACATGCCTGCTCTTCAACGATCAGATCCTGTCGTAGCGCGCTCGGCACGTGTTGTCATCCCGGGACTGCCGCATCGCGTCAGTCAACGCAGCGTCCGGGGAATGGATGTCTTCTTCTCCGGTGAAGACCGAATGGAGTACTTGAAGCACCTAAGCTGAGCAAGCTGCTCGCTTTGGCCTCTAAGACCTGGGCGGAAGCGATACGTACGAGTCGATCCATCCGAGGTGAGGGATGTGGCCCCCGATTCCGAGCCCTATCGATCCTACGTCGTTCGCTTCGTCCTCCTAGCAGAGCCCTTCCAGCTCGTCGACCATGCCGGCAAGCACATCGAATCCGCGCTGCCAGAACTCGGGCGCAAGGATGTCGAAACAGGCCTCCGCGAGGATGTCTTCCGTGGATTTGGATCCGCCGTAGGCAAGAATCCTGAGGTATTTGGGGACGAAGGCATCCCCCTCGATCTTGTAGCGCTGGAAGAGACTGAGCACGAGAAGCAGTCCAAACGCGTAGGCGTAGCAGTAGAACGGCGAGTTGTACAGCTGAGAGATGCTCAGCCACTCCAACCGAAACGGCTCGATGTCGCTGAGACTGTCCCCGAACTGCTCCCGGAGATTTGCAAGATAGGCTGCGTTGAGTTGGTCGAGTGTCCCTTCTCCATCGGCAATCATCCGGTGCGCATCCTGCTCGAAGAGCGTGAAGAAGGCTTGCCGGGGGATGGTCATGTAGCTGTCATCGATGTATGCCGCGAGAAGCGCTTGCCGCTCCGCAGGTGCGCTGGATTTCTCCAGCATCGTTTCCAGAACGAGCATCTCGGCGAATGCGGACGCCGTCTCGGCTAGTGGAAGGGACGAGTCGAAGGTAAGGACGGAGTGTTCTGCCGACAGCATCGAGTGAACGGCGTGTGCCAGCTCGTGTGCCAATGTCGATACATCGCGCGCCTTGCCCTCGTAGTTGACGAGGACCCACGGTGTCCTGTCAGGAAGGATCGGTGCGCAAGCTGCGCTGGAGTACCTTCCGTGACGAGGAAGTGAGTCCAGATGCTTCTCGGAGATCACACGCTCGGCGAGTTCAGCGAACTGCGGTGCGAAGCCCCGGAAGCACTCCAGAACGATCTTCACGCCTTCGTCGAAGCCGTATTCGGCTTCCGCATCCGCAAGAGGGGCATAGAGATCGGAGCGCCGCAGCTTCGGAAGGCCCAGAATCCTGGCCTTCAGACGGAAGAACCTCTGGTACAGCACTGCATTCCGTCTGCACGCCTCCAGAAGCAGCTCGACCGCCTCGTCGGGCACGCTGTTCCGGACGTTTCGCGCGCTAATGGAGGACGGCATTCCGCGAAGGCCGACGTTCTCGGCATGCCAATCTGCGGCGATGTGTTTGTAGATCTGAGCGAGTTCGCCTGCTCTTGCCTCGTGAGCGCCGAGGAACACGCGACAGGCCTCCTCGCGCTTCTCTGGCGAGGGATCTCTCATGTAGGACCGGACTTCTGATCGCGAGAGGTCCTTGGACTCACAGTCTATCTCGACCGGGTAGGCGAGTGACTCGGTGATCATCGCGTAGAGCACGTTGAGCGCATCGAACCCGTTGACGTCCTTGACCCGGACGACTCGCTCTTCTCCTTCGGACAGCTGGAAGGGCGTGAAGGCTCTGAGATCCTCAAGGTGAAAGGCGAGACCGCCTGCCGCCGCAAGCAGGCGTGCCACGTTGTCTGCGTCGAGTCCTTGCCACCAGAGGTCGAAGAAGGCAATCCGGCTGCGGGCCTCGGCGACCACGCCATGGACACGACCTTGAAGTGCAAGTACATCCTGATCGTTCGCGTCCTCAACGGCTCGGAGAATCGCATAGCCGTGGATCCGCTGGATCGCGTAGTTCGCGTGATCGACAAGTCCGAGGATCTCGGTGAATGCGCCTTCGGGGATCGTCGCGTCGAGTTCCCCCCTCCTCTCCTCCAGCACTGCGACGGCTTCCTCAACACGGGAGATTGCACTGTCCATCTCCGGGCCCTTGTCGGCTGCAATGAGATCAGCCAGCGTCCAGCTTCCCCTCGTGTATTTCCGATCCGCCATGTGTTCCTCCACCTTCTGCTCCGCGCCACCCCTGCGTGTTGCGCTGCCAGACTCCATGCGGCAGCTGACAGCCCATCTACGTCCTCACAGCAAGTATCCAGCGGAGAGTCACGTCAGAGTTTCCCGAACGTTGCGTGTTGATCTCGGCAGCTCGCCTCCGGTGCCAAGATACCAGATGCTGTACTGGATGTATCAACGGGGACTGGCACCTGCTAGTTCCATGCGAGAATCCCGTTATGTTGTTGGACTCTTGGGCCATGCGCTTCGAGCGCAGCATGCGAACTCCTACGGAACGTGTAATCACTCCCGAATCGCGGTGGAGATCCACGCAGCTGGCGAGGGCAACGAGGAGCAACCTCCGTGTTGCGGCAGTCCGGGCGGGCGTCTCCAGCGTTCGGGCGCCTCAAACAGCCGCTTCACGCGGGCGTCGCCCCGGGCGATGCTGGGTCAGTCTGCTCGACGGTCTGTCCAAACTGCAGCGTACGGACTTCCTGATCCGTCAGCAGCATCAGCTGTGCCGCGAAGCCGGCGGCCTCCGTGATGATCTCGCGGCAGAAGAGGGCGTGTTCCCGGCAGAGCCAGTCGCCGTGCCAGCGCGCCGTCAGCTCGCGGCACTGCGTGCAGCCGTAGCGGTCTCGGAACCAGTTGGGCAGCTGGTTGAAGATCCGGTAGAGGCCGGGATCGGTGTAGAGCTGCCGGCGCGATGCGTCGAGCACGTCCTGTCTCGTTTCGGCTTCCGGGAGATCGCTCCGACCGTGGACGGCGCCGACCGCCATCGCCGCTCCGGCCAGTACTCCGCACGTGTCGCCGTACAGCCCGATGCCGCCGCCGAAGCCGGTCGAGAGCTTCCACGCGTCCGAAGGGAGGTCGGACGCGAGTTCTCCCAGAAGCGCCTCGGCGACACACTCGGCGCAGTTGAAGCCCGACGAGAAGTTCCGTCGCGCACGCTGTTTCGCATCCTCAATCCGGGTTCGTCTGTCGGCGTCCATCGCATCCCTGGTCTCTCTGCGTCACATCATACCAGGGACAGGACAGAACTAGCCCGTGAACTCCGGGAGCGTCTCCCCATCTATCGCCGTACCATTTCATGTCCGTGTATTGATGGGTCTATGTGACACTGAACTGCCGTTTGTGATATGGTATGGTCGGCACACCCTCCGGCTGCCTTGGACGCTCCTGTGCTCCACCACACGCTGAGCCCCTCACAACCCTGCCACGAGCATACTCGACTAACCAGGGAGGTGATGACCCAAGAGGAACCCTCGCGAAGGCACGCATGACCAACACGGATCACATGCACAACAAGGAGGCAACCCCATGACCTGGATGAAACACACTGGCTGCCGATACCACACCCAGGATACGGGCTACTACTGTGGTGCAGCGGCGGCGATGATGATTCTGGCGGAAATCGGTGTGCCATACTCCTCGCTTGATCAGGTGACGCTCTACAACTCCAACCACAGCCACAACGCGCAGTCGGGTTGGTACACCGATCCTTACGGTCTTCGGTATACGCTGGTTGATCGAAGGCCGGCGAGCTTCACGAACACGTTCGTCGTCCACAAGCCGACAAGCGAATCTGAGGGCACACGGGACATTGTGTACACGTTGTATCAATACGGCGTGTCCCCTGCAGTGCTGGTGTTCGGATGCGCGCACTGGATCACCGTGCCGGGAGTTCAAACGGACGTAGAGCCAACCTCGGGAGCCAGCTACACGGTTGACGGGTTCTGGATTCATAATCCGGTCTTCTACTCTGGTTCGCCACCCCCACCGCACGACGGGTCCGATGCCTGCGGATCAGGAGGCGCTCTGGGGACTTCGAACGACTTCGTGACCTACGCTGGATGGCAGGGCACGTACCTTACCGGCTGCAACTACGACGATCCGTCGGGGAGCAGCCAATTCATCAGTGTCTGCGATCCCGACGTCCGGGATCTGGAACTCCCCCGGCGCAGAGAGAAGCAGTTCCTGGCTGATGGGAGGCGGATTCTGGGTCCGGAGGAGGCAATCGAGTTCAGCCACGTCGGCCTGAGTGAGTACGACTTACTCAACGTAGAGCACGTGGCCACCGCGATAGCGGATGCCCAGCCCGGAGAGCCGCAAGTCGTTCTTCGACTCGATCGGCCGAACTCCTACTACTACCTCGTTCCCTGGAGGACGAAAGCAGGAATCACAGCGCAAACCCAGGTGGATGCCCGATTCGGAGTCTTCGAGAGTCTTCATGTGTGCGAGAGCCCTGGGGCCGGTGAGTCCCTCCCCAGAGATGCCGTCCTCAAGCTCATCGGGAGCAAGGCGGTGGACCTTCTCGAGGACCGAGGTCAGCTTGTCATCTTCCCCGAAGCTGTCTGTCTAGCGCCGACGTTGGTCTGGCGCCCCTGCTGGGAGTCATGGTCACCGCACCTCCCCTTCTACCAGCTAACCCTCGGTGAGCATACGATCTACGTACGCATCGACGGCGAGGTGTTCACTCAGCTGACCACCGCAGGACGCGGAGTCTAGGCGGATAGGGAGCGAAGATCCAAGGGACGAGCAGTGTGACTACGAATCGGAAGTGGTTGGATGCCAAGACTGTGGTGAATGCCGCCAGGCGGGGCATCCTGAGCCACGGGCTTGACAGGGATCCCGACGTCGCAAGCGCCATCCAATCAGAGCCCCCGCCGATCCCTTTGCTGGTGGAGTGCCTGGACAGACCACACACCGCCTACTACTTGGTCCCATGGACGCTGACAGAGGGTGTTGCCTTCGTCGCGGAGGTGGATGCTTCGAGCGGCGCTCTGCTCGGCGCCACCACCCTCCGGAAGCCAGCACCCTCCTTCTTCCTCTCCCCAGAGGACGCACTCAATCGGGCCGCGCAGACACAGCCCCGCACCGAGCTCGGCAAACCGCGCCTTGTCTGGCGACCATGTCGCGAGAGCACACATCGCACTCGTCCGTTCTACAGCATTCGAACCGGCGACGCGATCCTGTTTGTCGACATGAATGGTTCCGTCCATGCGCAGCTCGCGCCCCTCGGGAAAGGTGGCGAGCTGCTTCCGCCCGAGGAAGACACAAGAAAGAAAGGCGCCGAACTCCTCTAGACGACTATCGACTATCCGACGGTCCCTATCGCTGCACTTGCTCGGATTGCTGAGTGCGAGATCTTCGGGTCTCTCTCGCACTTCAAGTAGCTCTTGCATCAGGTGTAGCGGAATCCCTTGCGAACTCACCGGGGCGGACGCCCGTTGGCCGCACCCCGTCGATCGGCTAGGGTCAATCGGAATGAGCCCGGGAAAGAGAGCACGGACGATCAGGATCTACTGCGCCCACTGCGGCTGCCTCCTCTGGAAGTACCAGAAGGGCGGACCGGGGCGACTTGTCAAGTGCTTCCGAGACAAGATCGTCAAGGACTACACCTGTGCCAATCTGCGCTGCCCCGACTGCGGACAGGCATTCGCCCGCGAGACGATGGTCTACGGACGGCCGGCGAACAAGATCATCCAGGGGAAGGTCGTCGTGAAGGGCTGAGAAGGAAGAGCAACGCTCGATCCTTGCCGCCCCGCGCCCCGATGCGATCGCGCCGCCCTGGCGTTGCCGCCATCGCTTCCACCCTGGACAGACCCGGCGATCACGTCGCCGTGCCCCCACTCGGCCATGCCGATGCTCTTGAACCCCGCCTCGCGCTGGATTGTGCAACCTCTCGATGCTTCAACTAAACTTCCCGTTCCCTGGAGGGGGTATGCGCATGTTCATTCGCCGCGGGGCTGTCCTCGGTTGCCTGTTGGGGGTCGTCGTTCTTGCGGGATGCTCGCTTCTCCCATGGAGCGGGACGTCCGTTCTCCCGGAGCCGGAGAACCTCCTGACGAACTCGGACGCGAGCGACGGGGAGACCGGATGGACGATCATCTCCCATGAAGCGTTCGTCGAGCCGGTGAATGGCGATCCGGCGTTCGCCGTCACGCACTTCGAGACGATTCGCCAATCGGTCGACGTGACGGACGCCCCCGGCCACTACCTCGTGATCCTGGCGTCCTCAGCCTCCGAAACGACGGATCCGAACCTCGGGCTGGGGCAGGTGATCGCCGCCTGCTACGACGACGAGGACCCTGGCGCCGCCCAGCGTCACCTCCGCGTGCTGTTCGAGCCCGATGCGCCTCATGAGTGGGACGCCCAGGGCGACTACTGCCTCCTCCCCGTGGGGACGGACCGGATCGAGGTAACCCTGACGAGGACGATCCTGATCGGCACGCCGGAGCCCCCCGACGAGTCACTTCCGCCGGTCAAGCCCGCTCCCTGGGGTGTCCCGCCGACCTACAACGGCGAAGCCACGTGGTTTGACGACATCGAGCTGTGGATCGTGCAGAACGAGTCGGATGCCGCTGCCTTGATCGATGACCACAAGGCCAGACACGTGGCGGGGGATGGGCTCTAGCGCCGGACGAAGGCCGTTCTCCGCCCCCAAGTCTGCCCTGCTGCCCGAGCCCGGGAGCGGCCTCGCCCCAAGAGGTGATGCACACGGGAGGCACTCCGGGGTAGCAGCGGTGTGACGATGCGGCAATGCCAGAGCATACGCTTCGAGGCAACCACCGCCCCACAAGGAGCCCCGTGTCCGAACGAGCGATCCGAAACGTCGTCCAGATCGCCTACGTCTAAGGCATCCACGTCGAGTGCCCTTCGCCCCAGACCGTCTCGCGAGACGATGCCGAGACAGCGTGGACACGGCACCCAGGATCCTGGGTAAGTGCGCGGAGCTGGAGGCATTCGGCGCGTGTCGTCCGCCAGTCCGCGTACGATCTCTCGCGGCTTCCTGGAGGCTGAATGAGGGCAAAGAGATGGGCGAGTAGGTTCTTCACGATCTGGATCGGCCAGCAGCTCTCCTGGATCGGCAGCCGAGCCGGCGGATTCGCGCTGGTCTGGTGGCTGACGCAGGAGACCGGATCCGCCCAGGTGCTCGCGACGGCCACGCTAGGGCTGATCGTTCCCATGGTCGTTCTCGGCCCCATCGCCGGGACCTACGTCGATCGATGGAATCGTCGGCTGACGATCCTCGTCTCCGACGCCTCGATCGCGTGCGTCTCTCTCCTCCTCGCCTACCTGTTCTGGTCTGGGCGAATGGAGATCTGGCACGTCTACCTCGTGATTGTCGCGCGATCGATCGGCGGTGCGTTCCACGGACCGGCGATCGGCGCGTCGACGACGATGCTCGTGCCCGAGCGCTACCTCGCGCGCGTCGCCGGGCTGAACCAGAGCATGATCGGGGCAATCCAGGTGTTCGGGCCTGTCGCCGGCGCCACGCTGATCAGCATCATGCCACTCCACGGTGTAATGCTCGTGGACGTGGGGACCGCCGCGTTCGCGATCCTCCCTCTCCTCTTCCTCCGAATCCCTCAGCCCAGACCGGAGACGATGGAGAAGGGGGAGCCGCTCCTCACGTCGCTCCGGATTGCACTCGGCTTCGTCTGGCAGAAGCGCGGCATCTTCTACATCGCGGCGCTCGCTGGATTCATGAACTTCGTCATCAACCCGGTCTTCGTCCTGCTCCCGCTCCTCGTCACAGAGCACTTCGAGGCCGGAGCGCTCGAACTCGGGTGACTGCAATCGGCCTCCGGCGCTGGCCTCATCGCAGGGGGCCTCGTCCTTTCGATGTGGGGCGGGTTCAAGAAGAAGGTCGTGACGATGTACGTCGGAGGGGGACTCCAGGGTCTCGCACTCGTCGTCCTCGGAGTCGTTCCGTCGAATCTCTTCCTCGTTGCGGTCGCCGCCATGGGCGCCAATGGATTCCTCAACGCTTGGTACAACGGAGCGACCGCGCCGGTGGTGCAGACCCTCGTCCCTGCGGACATGCAGGGGCGCGTGTTCACGCTTCTCACGAGCATCTGCCAAGGTGTCTATCCGATCAGCCTGATTGTGCTCGACCCGGTCGTCCGCCTCATCGGCTTGCGCACCTGGTACGTCGGAGGCGGCCTGCTGGTCTTCCTCGTCTGCGCAGCGGCTCTCTTCGTCCCGTCGATCGCCCACCTCGAGGAGCGCGCTGCCGGCGCGGAACACGCACCGCAGGACCTCTGAAACCGACCTGACCCACCCACACGAACACGCAGATCCCGGTCCCGCCCACCGTTTCGGCGCCCAGAGGGTGGCGAGCGCGACTTCAGCCTCCTCGTGCGTCTTGGCCGATGCGGTAGGTCATGCCGGATTCTCTCGCTCAAACGAGACCATCGCGCCTCGGGGCCGACAGGGGGTCTCCTCTAGCGTCACACCGAACGACCATCTCTCCCTCACGAAGCGACCATCCTTTCCTTGAACCCTCTGCGACGAGGTGAGACGCATAAGCGAGATGAGAGAAGCGATGCGCGACGTCAAACGGGCGATGAGCGAGCTGTCGAAGCAGGTCGCCGACGAGATGGGAGAGTTCACGCAGTTCATGGGGACGGTTCTTCGGCCCGGGAAGCTCGATCTGAAGACGAAGGAGCTGATCGCCGTCGGGATGGGACTCACGGCGCGCTGCAAGTACTGCATCGGCATCCACACGCAGAAGGCGCTCGCCGCCGGCGCTACCCCGGAGGAACTGTGGGAGGTGGCGACCGTCGCCGTCATGATGGGCGGCGGACCGGCGATGACCTACGTCGCCGAGCTCCAGAAGTCACTCGACGAGTTCGCCCCCGAGTAGCCCGAACATCTCACGTTCTCCCTGTCGCTGGTGAAAGCCGATCAAGACCGAAGATCGACGGTCGCAACAACCTGACCAGTCTCTGCCATTGGCCGCGGCAGCGTTGTGAGCGCCGGGCAGGATCGTTCGAGCTGCCCCCGGGGGGGCCGGCCTGCACTCCGAGCAGCTTCCGCGACTCGCTACGATCTATCGAGTCGCCAGATCCTCCGACAGGAGACCGTAGACGATCACGTCCGACGGCCCCGCCGGGAGGATCAGCTCGCAGCGGAGCACCCCTTCTCGGACGGCGCCGAGCTTCTCCGCCACGCGCTGACTCCCGCGGTTCTCTGTGGGAACCATGACGCTAATCCGGATCAGACCGAGGCCCTCGAACCCGGCACGGCAGACGAGCGACGCGGCGCGCGTGGCGATCCCCTCCCCCGTTCGCGAACTGCGAACCCAGTAGCCGAGCATCGCGTGCCTGTGCTCCGCTGAGTAGGCGCTGAGCCCGCACGCTCCGAGGAGCTGCCCGGTCCTCGCGTCTTCCACGGCGTAGTAGAAGGCCGTCTTCTCCCTTCGCGCCTCGATCCACCAGCCGACGTACGCCGCCGCCTCGTCCGCCGTGTACCCGTGATGGCACCACGTCTCGTACGGAGCCACTTCGTCGACGGACTCGCAGACCGCTGCGTGGAGCGGCTCGACGTCCTCCAGACCGAACGAACGCACGACCACACTCTCAGCTTCAAGTCGTTCTCTCATCCTCGAACCTCCAGATCGGCACAAGAAACGAACCCATGGAAGCCGTCCCCGACGAGGCCGGGGAGGCGCAAGACATGACAGGAAGGGTGAACCCGTTCGATCAGATCACGTGACCGGATTGTACGGCTCCGGCTCGCCTCGATCATCCTGCGCTCGCCGCTGGAGACGGGTGGAAACGCGTTCGCGACGTCGGTGAGACGGGCCGATCCAATGGTCGGGACGATGAAACGGGTCTGGATAGCGAGCTTGATTGGAGTGGCCTGTGCAGTCGCCACCCTCATCGCATCGCACGGAACGGACGGCGCTGCGACCGTGATCGTCCCACACGGAAAGGCGATCACGGTCGACGTCGTGATGGAACCGGACGAGTGGTCCGACGCCGAGAGAGTCCCGATCAAAGACGGCGCTTGGCTCCATCTGAAGCGGGCGGACGGGTTCCTGTTCCTCGGGGTGACGACCCCCCAGCCGATGGTGGGAAACGTCCTCATCCAGACCGGAAGAGAGGTTCTCGTCCTTCATTCGTCCGCCGCGCTCGGGACGGCGATCTACGCGAAGGAGGACGGCTTCTGGCGACGAACGCGCGACTTCCGGTGGCGCTGCCGGGGGCGCACGCTGACGGAACACGTTCGTGAGGAACGGGAGTCGTTCCTCCGCGAAGAGGGGTGGCTCGCCTCGATCACCTACCAGGGAGAAGACAACCACCTCGAGGTGCAGATCGTGATCCCCCCGGGCGATCACCGGCTGGCGCTCGTCCTCCTTGCCGCGGCCAGGCCGAGTGAGCTTCTCGCGTGGCCGGACGACGTCATCCAGGACCTCTTCCCCGGACCGATCCCGTCCGAGGCGCACTTCGATCCGCAAGCGTGGCCGATCCTCACCCTGTCGAACGAGGAACCGGTGGAGTGACACGCAGATGCGTCAGACGTCCACGTTGCGGCTCCTCCGCAGATGAACCACCCACCCCATTGCAGACCACCTACCGGCGACACCCGTGCTGAAGGAGATCCGATGAAGTCACGCGATGCATCGTTTCCCGACCCCACCGCCGACCTTCGCCGTCGTTTCGTCGATCAGGTCGCCGCGACCGTCCGCGAGCGCTACGTGCTCGAAGACAAGGCGAACGAGATGGCCGATCACCTGCTCGCACAGGAGCGAGCGGGCGCGTTCGATGCGGTCGAGTCGATCCCCAAGCTGGCGTCCGCGGTGACCTCGACGCTGCACAGCGTGCACGAGGATCTCCACCTGTTCATCGACGCGTGGATGCCCGCCGACGGCGGAGACGATGAATCCGCGAGCAATCTTCACGAGGACATGCTCGTCCACAAGCATCGGGTGAACTTCGACTTCCGGAAGATCGAGATCCTGATCGGGAACATCGGCTACCTCGATCTGCGATCGTTCTGTCCCGTGAGCCTGTGCGGACCGACCGCCGCCGCGGCGATGCAGTTCCTCGCACACGCCGACGCGCTCATCTTCGACCTTCGGGACAACGGCGGGGGCGCCGATCTGGTGCAGTTCCTGCAGAGCTACCTGTTCGCCGAGCCGACGCACATGATCACGCAACGCCACCGATCGGGACGCGTCCGACAGACGTGGACACACCCGTACGTCCCCGGGACGAAGCTCGTCGACGTTCCCGTCTACATCCTGATCAGCCGCAGCACGTTCTCCGCCGGCGAGGACTTCGCGTTCACCCTCCAGAAGCAGGGCCGCGCGGTCGTCGTCGGCGAGCAGACGCGCGGCGGCGCCCACCCGGTGGAGTTCCATCGCTTCCCAGACCTGTGTCTCGAGATCATGATTCCGGAGGAGTCGTCGGAGGACCCCGTCACGGGGATCAACTGGGAGGAGACCGGCGTGATCCCCGACCTCGCCGTCGACACCGACGGAGCGCTCGAGATCGCTCATGCCGAGGCGTTGCGAACGCTCCTCGAACGACCCGAGAGCGACGAGTCCCTCGTGCGGTTCCGCAAGTGGGCCCTGGAGAGCGTCGATGCACGGCGAAATCGCTCAAAGCTGCCGCTTGAGGATCTCGAGCGCCACGTCGGCGCGTACGGACGCTCGATCGAGGTCTTCCTCGACGGAGAGAACCTGAAGATCTGCTGGGGCGGCCGACGGGACCACGTCCTCCACCCGCTCGGCGAAGACGAGTTCGAGTTCGATCACGGCCTCCAGCGCGCGCTGTTCGTCTTCGAGGATGGGGCACCCGTCGAACTCATCGGCCGCGACCAGGACGGAGGCGAGTGGCGACTCCCGCGCAGGGACTGCCCGACCGAGGCATGACTGCCTCCGATCCGCATCGGCCGAACGATCGAGCGATCAGCCAGAACGTGCATCCGAGCCGTGCCCCGCGGAGGCCGAAGGACGCTACAGCGGCTCGGCGCCGATCATGACGCCGGCCATGATCGCCTCGGTGGTCCCGGTGTTCCGCCACGTGTGGCTGGTACCGCGCTGCACGACCACGTCGAACGGCCTCAGGACTACCTCGTCGTCGTCGACGACCAGGGTCACTTCGCCGGCGAGGAGGATGATGTAATCCACTGTTCTCGTCCGATGCATGCTCGGGTCACGCTCGGAGGGGACGCCGGCGTTCTCAGCACCGATCAGCTCGAGACCCTCGCGCATCGCCGCTCGCTCCGCCTCCGTCGGTCGGCGCCTGATCTCCGTCTGCTCGAGCGGCGGGATGTGGGCAACGAAGAATCCCGACCCCCCGGCCAGAGGCTCGATGGCAATCGGACCGTCTCCGGCATCCGCCGAGCCTCGATTGCTCGCCGGCGCACGATCGGTCGCCCAGAGCTTGGTGAAGCACCCGCCTGAGCCGGGCGGGTACGCTACCGCGTTCGGTGCCGGACCATCGAACAGAACCACCGAACGCCCCTCCTCGTCGTGCCCCGTCACTACCCGTCGAACCGTCTGGCTCACTGCGATCCCCTTCCCCGCGGCAGGCTCCATCGGGCCCGTGCGATTCCGTCACTCGAGCGTACTGGAGTATGCGAGGCCGCCCGGCACCCCTCAACACATCCCGACCCGAGTCGCACCGCACGATCAGCGCAGCGACATCACCACGTTTGGGCTCAACTGCATCTCGCCACCAAGTCGCGGACGCCCGCCCGCCGTCGGACATCCGGGAAACCGCTATCACCGCGGTCCTGCTCAGAAGCCGCCCCGCCGCCCACCTGCTGGAGTGACAGGACTCCGCGCGCGATCCAACTTGGCTTCAGATGCGTGCGCATCGACGGGGCGATCTTGATCCTGGTCGAGGGCACCTTCTCGACCAACGAGTCGCCAGGCGGTCCAAACATCGTTGTGAATCCGGCCACGCGATAACTCTTGTGATACGCTCTTGTCATTATGGGTCAGGTCTGTGGATTGTTGTCAATGCAGGATCGTGTACGTAGAATGCTGAAGCATTCGTCATGTTCGACTCACCCCGAAAGGAGGTCAACGCACGCATCGTAGGAACCGCGCCGCGCCCGGTCCGGCCTCCCGGGCGACCGGACCGACGGAGTCACGTCCGGGGAATCGACAGGAGGAACCATGAAGAAGTGGATTGCAGTACTGGCCGTCGTCACGGCCCTCGGCATCGGACTCGCGGCCTACGCCGTCAACTGCGATACGATTGACGACGCGATCGCATACACCATGCAGCAGTACGGGCCGATCGGAGTCTCCGTCAACCTGATGATCGTCACCGACACACACTCGGACTTCCCGCCGTACGAGTGGGTCAGCGTGACGGTCGCGGTGGCCCCGGTGGTCCCTGACCCCGAGTGGCGTCTGGACACGTGGTACTTCGGCGGGATCATTCACCGAGAAAGCCACGGCATGCGCCTCGGGATTCGGATGATCGATCAGGACAAGCTCCTGCCCTGCTCGGAGATCGTGAAACTACTCCCACCTGGATTCCGCGTCGATTGGGCGTCGTGCGAGCTCTTCTGGCCCGTCGTCGCCGAGTTGGACGAGCCCATCTGGGTCTTCCAGTGGGGTGAGGCCGTAATCGAGATCGGTGCGTACACCGGAAAGATCTACCTCAACCAGGACTAGCTCCTGCGCAATCGCAGGCAAACGTGCGAGCCGCGCCGGTCGCCCGGTGCGGCTCGCGGTTGGGTGAGGCCTCGCGCCGCAGACGGCTGAATTCCACGAAACCCAGCTCCGCGTGCACCGCGGGTCCCCGTCTCATGCTGTACGTGCTGTGAGTTGCTCTCCTTCCCCCTAGAAGTCTCCCGGCCCGGGCACGTCCTCCGGCGTCTTGTAGGGACCGCCGACGATCGGCTTCTTCCCCGGCGTCGGCTCCCACTTTCCGGTCTCCTTGTTGTACGTCTCGTGCGTGGCGGTGACCTTCTCCCCGTCGAAGACGTAGCGAATCCGCACGCCCTTCTCGTCGTACATGCTCGTCCAGACGGCCCGGCCATCTTCCATCGTCTGCTTGTTGCGACCGTCGGGGTACGGGCAGCGGCCGATGTAGCCGTTCGGCTCACCTGGATCGACCTTCCCGTTTCCGTTCTTGTCGACGTGGACCTTCTTGGCGAAGCCCGTCGCCGCGGAGTACTCCCAGTAGGTCGTCTTCCCCTCTTTCTTCGGCCATCCGTGATAGAGGCCGTTCTGGTCCGCCTCCTCGGGGATCTTCGCCGGCCACCACTTGAACTCCGACTCTTGCACCTGGCCTCGCTGCTGGCGTCGCCAGACCTCGGTCTGCTGCCACGGAGTCGTCGCGATCTGATCGATCTCGTAGGCGATGTAGTCGAGGCCGGGGACCGGTGTCGTGTAGGTCTGCTGGTGCTCCGGATCCCACGTCAGCGAGACGAACGCCGTCATCTCGTCGCTGTAGTAGGGAATGTGAAACTGGATGATTCCCTCCGGGCAGTTGAGCGACGTGAAGACGGACTCCTCGAGCACGTCGAAGTCGGGTGTCACGATCCACGTGCGGCGCGCCGATCGGTAGAGGACGAGATCGTGCTCCGGCGAGTCGAGGTAGATCTGCAGCTGGAAGACGTTGGAGAAGAAGATCGCGTTGGCGTCGGCGACGCCCGGTTCAACGTAGACCGTAATCGTCGTCCCCGTGTCGTAGTCCCACGTCTCCTCGACGTCCTCGTGCGCTCCGTACGGCCTCACGTGGAGCATGGCCCCCGGATCGATCCGGTCGAGCGTGACCGCCGCCAGGCCGACGGGCCCGATCTGGACCGGCTCCCCGATGTCGACGATGTCGTCGACGGGACCCGTTCCCGACAGGACCGGCAGCGCGATCCAGACGATCGCGAGATAGGTCGCGACGGTCGCCCACGCTCTTCTCTTCCTGTGCATGGTCTCCTCCTCTGGAGCCGCCCCTCGGCCTCGTTCGGGAGGCAAGGGCGAAATCCGAATAGATTACCATAGCAAATTTGATCCTTCTTGTACAGTGCTGTGCATCGGTGAAAGGTGTTTGTCCGCTCACACAGACTGCTCGCGCGATTCCCAGGCCACAACGATCGGCGTTCAAACGGCGAAACGCATCCCCTCCGCCTGATGCCGGCCGACCGGGTAAGATTCGGGCCGAGGCTCTGGCTCGATCGGACGAGGAGACACGATGCTGGCGAATGGGGAAACCCGAGACGATCTGACAGGCGAGCACGCGCTGACCGACGCCGGTCAGCTCGTTCTTGCTGTTCTCTTCTTCGGCAGCTGGACCGCCGACTCGTTCTTCCTCCATCTCACGACGTTCCTCAACGGATTCGTCCCGATCGCCGTCCGCGCTCCCGTGGGCGCCATCCTGCTCGTGGTTGCCGCCGTCCTCGCGATCACGAGCCACCGGTTGATCTTCGGCGTGCGCCGACGGTCACCGCACGTCGTCCGAAGCGGGGTCTTCGCGGTCGTGAGACATCCGATGTACTTGAGCGAACTGCTGCTCTACGCAGGCGTCCTTCTGCTCAGCCTGTCGTTGATCGCCGGAGGCATCTGGATCGTCGCGATCGGGTTTCTCCACCGCGTCGCGCGGACCGAGGAACGCCTCCTCGCGGCGCGGTTCGGAGAAGCGTACGCCGCGTACGCGCGGGACGTGCCGATGTGGATCCCGCGCCTTCGGCGCCCCGGTCCTGGACCCCGTCCGTGACGTGGCGCCAGCTTGACCGCGACGAGCGCGGCGTGCTTGCGCCTCTGTTCGCCGGCCACCGGCCGAGCTTCCTCATCGACGCGATCGTCGAGGGGCATCTCGGGATCGCGACGGTCGACGACGCATCCGCTCCACACGTCGCGATGCTCGCGTACGCGGACATCCTCGTCTTCGGCGGAGACCCGGCCCATCCGCTGGCGGCGCCGCTCGCCGAACGTCTCCCCGTCGAACGGGCGGTGCTCCCCTCGCCACCAGGTTGGCCGGAGCTCCTCGCTGCGGTCCACGGAGAGCGCCTCGGAGCGATCGAACGGCACGCGTTTCGCGACGATACGCTCGATCTCGATCGGCTCCGCGCGCTCGCGGACGCCGCTCCCACCGGATGCGACATTCGACGCATCGACCTTCCGCTCGCCCGACGGATCGTCGCCGATGAGGCACCGTTCCTCGCCGATCACGTGCGGAACTTCGATTCGCCCGAGGACTTCGTCGCCCGCGGGATCGGGTTCTGCATCCTCGGCGGCGACGCCATCGTCGCCGCGGCTTCGTCCTACGCGATCTGCCGATCGGGGATCGAGATCCAGGTCAACACGCACCCCGCGTGGCAGCGGCGAGGCCTCGCAACCGTCGTCAGCGCCCGGTTGATCGTTGACACGCTCGAGCGCGGCCTTCGCGCACCGTGGGACGCCGCCAATGCCGCGTCCGCCGCTCTGGCCGAGAGACTTGGCTACACGCCGGCGGGAGGCTACACCGTCTGGCTTCGCCTCCCGGAGAACGACTGACCCGATCGCGCCGACGAGGGACCGCGTCGCCCGCCACCCGCGTCAACCACGCCTCTCAACCGCTGTTCACCCTCCTCGAGTCCGACCGGCGCGCCCCACCCGTGATCCGCGACCACCTTCCCTACGATCGCATGGATCGGCATCTCGCGATCGAGTAGAGTCCACGCATGCTTTCCAGAGGCAGTGGATGTGGTGGGACACGGCTGGGAAGCGCTACGAAGCGGATCGCTTCGTAGGGCTATCAACCTCCACAACTCCTAACCAACGAGCGTAACTCATGTCGCAGCTCGCCCACGCGCGAGTGCGTTCTGACCGGTGTGCAGTCAAGTCTACTTCTCTCTCGATCAAGAGCGCCTCGCTTCGCGAGCGCGCACCTCCCCCTTTCGATCATCGTTGCGGCGTCAACCGACAGCACGAATCGAACGGATTGAGGAGGGATGATGCGTGATCCACAACGTCAGATGAACCGCTCGGGCGGTGTCAGAGTGCCTCAAGCGAGCCAGCATCGGGAAGCTACCGGTCATCTGTCCGACAGCCCCACGCGATGCGGCGTGAAGCTCATCGTCTCCAAGCTGGAGCGCGTCGATGAGGATGGAGCGAACCGATGAGCGAGACACCGGATCGGATGCGTCGTCGCTCGACTCTCTCACGGGGCATGGGAGGTTTCACGACGGTCTGGGCCGGGCAGTTCGTCTCTCTGCTCGGATCGGCGATGACGCGATTCGCCATCTCCGTCTGGGCGTGGCAGACAACGGGACAGGCAACCTCGTTGGCGCTGATCGGGTTCTTCTCGTTCGCGCCGACCGTTCTGCTTGCACCCTTGGCCGGAGCGATCATCGACCGGCACAGCCGGAAGCTGGTCCTCATCCTGAGCGATGCCGCGGCGGCCGTGTCGACGCTTGCACTCCTTGCCCTACACAGCGCGGGCGCACTCGAAATCTGGCACCTGTTCGTATTGGGACTGTTCGCGTCAGCCTTCGAAGCGTTTCAGCTTCCGGCGTTCATCGCGACAATCTCGACGATGGTCAGCCGTCGCCACTACGCACGCGCCAACGCAATGCAGGGCGGCAATCGCTTCGCGTCGTCGCTGGCGGCGCCGGTGTTGGCCAGCGCGCTCCTGGTGACCATCGGTCTGCGCGGCATTCTGCTGATCGACCTGTTCACGTTCGCCGCCGCCGTGGGCACATTGGCGTGGGTGCGCATCCCGAGGCCGGAGGCGAGTGAGCGTACCAAGAAGACTCGGCTCGGAGATCAGATCCGGGAAGGCCTGATCTACATTCGGGCGAGACCGAGCCTGATGGGGCTGATCGTCCTGCTCTTCCTGCTCAATCTGCCCGGCTCCGCGGCGATGATCACATTCCCGGCGATGATTCTCGCCCGAACCGGGAACGACAAGGTCGTCCTCGGAATCGTTCAGAGCATCATGGGTGCGGGGGGCGTCATCGGCGGCCTCGTGGTCGCCGCTTGGGCGGATCGCATTCGCCGACGGATGCGCGCCGTGCTGTGGCTTCGCGGGGTGCGACGGCTTGCGTCCTTCCTCCTGCTGGCGGTGGCTCGAACGCCCGTGCTCTGGTCGATTGGCGCCTTCTTCGCCACCTTCTTCGCGGTCGCTGCGACGAGCGTCAACACGAGCCTCCTTCAGGCTAAGGTCCCCCATGAGCTCCAGGGCCGGTTCTTAAGCGTCTACCGGGTGGTCGGTCAGATGACGATCCCGCTGGGGTTCCTTCTGGCCGGGCCGCTTGTGGATCGCGTCCTGGAGCCAGCGATGGCGACGGAGACGGAGCTCTCACGCGTTCTCGGCCCCCTCGTCGGCACGGGGCCCGGGGCGGGCATGGCCGTTCTGTTTGCTGCGACGGCTGTTCTGGGCGTCCTAACCTGTCTGGGGGCGTCGCTGTATCGGCCGATTCGCGAGATCGACCGTCTCCTTCCCGACCGTGTGGCCGAGGAGGCTGAGTGCAAACTCGATCCAGATTCGCCCCAGCGCGGGACCCGAACAAGCAGGACAAGGGGCCCAAACGAAGAACGCAGCACTCTGTCGACCGGTCAGCGCCCCCCAAGTAGACCGTGATTCAAACGTCACGCCGGAATCCTCGGTTCGCGGCGCCCCGTCGACACGTTGCCGTAATCCGGAAGGTCCTCGACAATGCGTGTGTCCTGACCGAATGCTACGAGGTCTCATGGCCAGACTGAGGCATGTCTTCGACCACATCGACTCGCACCGCGAGGCGTTCCTCGAACGCCTATTAGACTACCTCCGCCGCCCGAGCATCAGCGCGCAGGGCGTCGGGGTCGTCGAGACGGCCGAGTACCTCGAGTGTCTGCTCGAGAAGGTCGGCCTCGCGAGCGCAGTCCTGCCGACCGACGGCTGGCCGATGGTCCTCGGAGAGCGGGTCGACGATCCCGACGCTCCGACCGCCCTCCTCTACGGCCACTACGACGTCCAGCCGCCCGAGCCGCTCAACGCGTGGGTCTCCCCGCCGTTCGACCCGGCGATCCGCGACGGCCGGATCTACGCCCGCGGCGTCGGCGACAACAAGGGTCAGCACTTCGCCAACCTGTTGGCGATCGAGTCGACGCTCGCCTGCCACGGTCGTCTCCCGTGCAACGTCCGGTTCCTCCTCGAGGGCGAGGAGGAGATCGGGAGTCCCCACGTCGCCGGCTTCGTCCGCGCACACGCAGACCGGCTCAGGGCGGACCTCGCGGTGACCTCGGACGGGGGAGTCCACGAGAGCGGAAGGCCGTGCATCACATTCGGCGTCCGTGGGGTCGCCGTCTTCGAGCTGCGCGCGAAGGGCGCGGTCCGCGACGTCCACTCCGGGAACCTCGGAGGGATCGTGCCGAATCCGCTCTGGCGCCTCGTCCATCTCCTCGGCACGATGAAGAACGAAGCGGGCGAGATCACGATCGACGGGTTCTACGACGACGTCGAAGCGCCGACGCCGCTCGAACGAGATGCGCTCGACGCCCTCCCGTTCGACGAAGGACGGATCAAGCAGCAACTCGGCCTCACCGAGTTCGACGCCCCCGCCGGCCGGGCGATCGCCGACCGGCTCGCCGTCTGGCCGACGCTGACGATCAACGGCCTCCACGGCGGCTACGGGGGCGAGGGGCCGAAGACGGTTCTCCCGCGCGAGGCGATCGCCAAGTGCGACGTCCGCCTCGTCCACGCCCAGTCGCGCGACGACGTGTTCGCGAAAATCGCGGCCCACGTGAGCAAGCACGCACCCGACGTCGAATTCGTTCCCCTCGGGGGAATGGAACCATCGAAGACGCCGATCGAATCCCCGTTCACCGAGCCGCTCCGTCAGGCCATTGTCGACGCACAGAAGGTCGAGCCACTCCTCGTCCCGGCGATGGGCGGAACGCTTCCCGACTACGTCTTCACCCGCATCCTCGGCATTCCGTCGTTCGTCATCCCCTACGCCAACTTCGACGAAGCCAATCATGCGCCGAACGAGAACCTGGCGATTGCCCGGTTCTTCGCCGGCATTCGCACGGGCGCCGCGATCTTCGCCCGGCTCGGCGCGTTGCCGCGCTGACCGTCGGCGACACGCGTCGATCGATCGGCGATCGGTCGCGCCACGCATGCAGGCACTCCGATTCACGATCCCATCTAGACAAGCTCGATTCAGAGATCTCCGATCTCTGCCGAGAAACACCCCGTTCATCCTCCGGCGGCGTTCTCGATATGTGAGACATGTAAAGCCCGCTGATCCCAGGTTGCGAGATCCCCCCCCGACGCTATAATGCGCGCCGCCCTGGGGGGTGATCGCTGTGGCTCAGACGATGACGGAAAAGATCCTCGCGGCACACCTGCGCGAGGGGACCCTCGAGCGAGGCCAGGAGATCGGGATCCAGATCGACCACTGCCTGACGCAGGACTCGACCGGAACGATGGCGTGGCTCGAGTTCGAAGCCCTGGGAATGGACCGTGTGAAGGCCGAGGTGGTCGTTTCGTACTCCGACCACACGTCGCTCGGATTCAAGGGGGAGTCGACCGACGACCACGTCTTCCTCCAGACGATCGCCTCGCACTACGGCGCGAAGTTCTCCAAGAACGGAAACGGCGTCTGCCATCAACTTCACTACGAGCGATTCGGCGTCCCCGGCAAAACGCTGATCGGCTCCGACTCGCACACGCCGACGAGCAGCGGCCTCGGGATGCTGGCGATCGGCGCCGGGGGGATGGACGTGGCGGTGGCGATGGGCGGCGGGCTGTTCTACCTGACCGTTCCCAAGATGATGAAGGTCGTCCTCACCGGGCGCCTGCCGGCCAACGTGAGTGCGAAGGACATCGCCCTCGAGGTCCTACGACGGATCTCAGTCAAGGGCGGCGTCGGCTACTTCCTCGAGTACACCGGCCCTGGCGTGGAGACCCTCTCCGTCCCCGAGCGCGCGACGATCACCAACATGGGAACCGAGACCGGCGCGACCTCGTCGATCTTCCCGTCCGATGACGTCACTCGCAGGTTCCTCCGGATGCAGGGCCGCGAATCCGATTGGAGCGAACTGTCCGCCGACGCCGACGCCGCCTACGACGAAACGCTCGAGATCGACCTGTCGACGCTGAAGCCGCTGGTGGCGATGCCCGGGATGCCCGACAACGTGTTCGACGTCGACGAGGTCACCGGCACGAAGCTCGACCAGGTGTTCATCGGCTCGTGCACCAACGGCTCGTACCGCGATCTCAAGGTCGTCGCTGAGATGCTGAAGGGGAAGAAGGTCTCGACCGACGTCGACGTCATCGTCTCCCCCGGCTCACGACAGGCGTGGGAGATGCTGATCGAAGACGGGAGTTTCCTCGAGCTGACCAAGGCGGGCGTACGAATGATCGAGCCCGGCTGCAACGCGTGCATCGGGATCGGCTTCGTTCCCGGCACGGGGCATCTGTCTCTGCGCACCGTCAACCGGAATTGGCAAGGGCGGGGCGGGAACAAGAACGGCAAGCTCGCCCTCTGCGGCCCGGAAGTGGCGGCGGCCTCTGCGCTCGAAGGCGCGATCGCCGATCCGCGCAAGCTTCCGGCGCCGTCCTTCACGATCGACCGACTGACGGTCGACGACTACCTGATCCTCGAACCGAAGGGGCCGAACGTCGAGATCCGGCGGAGCCCGAACATCGTCCCGCTCGGGAAGCAGACCCCGCTCGCGGAGAGCCTCGACGGCGAGGTGCTGTTGAAGCTCGCCGACGGGGTCTCAACCGACGCGATCCTCCCCGCCGGCCCGCTGACCCAGCACCTGCGATCGAACCTCCCCGAGATCGCCAAGTTCACGTTCTACTACGAGGACGAGACGTTCGCGCAGCGTGCGATCGACGCCGGCGGCGGATTCCTCGTCGGCGGCGAGAACTACGGCCAGGGGAGCTCGCGCGAGCACGCGGCCCTCGCGCCATGGCACCTCGGGATCACGGCGGTCCTCGCCAAGGGCTACGCCCGGATCCACCGGGCGAACCTGATCAACATGGGCATCCTTCCGCTCATCGCCGACACCAACGGGATCGACCAGGGCGACCGATTGCAGATCGACGTCTCGGACCTCGACCGCGGCGCGCTGGCGGTGACCAACGCGACGAAGGGGGCGACGCTCACGGCGACGCACGATCTCTCCGACCGGGAGCGCGCGATGATCCGCGCCGGCGGGCTCCTCGCGTACACGGCGCTGGGAAGCACGGAGAGTTCACCGAGCGGGAACGACAGATGACCACTGCGACACCGCGCGCAGGTCGCGCGGATCAGCACCCAGATCGAGCGCGGGCGGCGCACGGTCGCGCGCCTTCGGGATTCGCCGAGCGAACCATCGACTCGAGTACGAGCGCGTATCCGACGCCCTCGGATGCGCAAAGGAGGCCCACGTGGGCAACAGGGGAGAGATGACTGGAGAAGCGATCACGCTCACGAACGGCGAGCTTCGCGTTCCGGATCGGCCGATCATCCCGTTCATCCGCGGAGACCTGATCGGCATCGACATCACACCGGCGATGCTGGAGGTCGTCGACGCGGCGGTGGCGAAGGCGTACGGAGGCAAGCGAAAGGTCGAGTGGCTCAAGATCCTGGCCGGCGACGAAGCCGTCTCGACCAACCACCCGACAATGACCGAGGACGAACTGGCGCAAATCCCGGCGGAGGAGCGGCAGACCTACTACCTCCCCCAGGAGACCGTCGACGCGATCAAGACGTACCTCGTGGCGATCAAGGGACCGCTGACGACGCCGGTCGGTGGCGGGATCCGCAGCCTCAACGTCACCCTGCGCAAGCTCCTCGACCTCTACGTCTGTCTGCGCCCCGTTCGCTGGTACGGGACCCCGGCTCCGGTCAAGCGCCCGGGCGATCTCGACATCGCGTTCTTCCGCGAGAACACCGAGGACGTCTACGCCGGGATCGAGTGGCGCGCCGGCACGCCGGACGCGGACAAGGTCATCGCCTGGCTGACTGACGAGATGGGCATCGGCGGCAAGATCCGATTCCCCGACAACTGCGGGATCGGGCTCAAGCCGATCTCCGCAGAGGGCTCGAAGCGCCTCATCCGCGCCGCGATCGACTACGCGATCCGGAACGGCCGCAAGAGCGTCACCCTCGTGCACAAGGGGAACATCATGAAGTTCACCGAGGGCGCGTTCCGCGACTGGGGCTACGAGGTCGGCGAGGAGTTCCCGCAGGTCGTCACCGAGGCCGAGGCGTTCGAGAAGCACGGCGGCCAGGTGCCCGACGGCAAGATCCTGCTGAAGGATCGGATCGCCGACCAGTTCTTCCAGCAGATGCTCCTCCGCCCGGACGAGTACGACGTGGTGGCGACGATGAACCTGAACGGCGACTACATGTCCGACGCCGCCGCGGCCCAGGTCGGCGGTCTCGGGGTCGCGCCCGGCGCGAACATCAACTACGCCACCGGGATCGCCTGCTTCGAGCCGACCCACGGAACGGCGCCGAAGTACGCCGGCCTCGACAAGGTCAACCCGGGAAGCCTCATTCTCTCTGCGGTCGAGATGCTCCGGTACATCGGTTGGCGCGAAGCGGCCGAGCGGATCATCGACGCGCTCAAGGCGGCGATCCTCGCCGGACGCGTCACCTACGACCTCGCCCGTCAGATGGACGGCGCAGTCGAGGTCTCCTGCTCGCAGTTCGGCCACGAAATCGTGAAGCACCTGTAGGGGGCGACGATGGCACAGAAAGGCATTCGCGAGTACGACGCCAAGCGTCTGCTCGCCCGCGCGCTCGCCGCAGACGACGCGCTCACGTTCGACGATCGACTCGTTCTCGTTGGACCGGAGACCGACCTCGGCCGTCTTCCCGAGAGCCATCCGTGGCTGAAGGACGCCCGTCTCGTCTGCAAGCCCGACCAGCTGTTCGGCAAGCGCGGCAAGAACGATCTGCTGTACGTCGACAAGACGTTCGACGAGATCGTCTCCTGGATCGACGCGCGCCGCGGGAAGGAGACCACGATCGAGGGGACCGGCGGAAAGACGACGGGCACCCTGACGCACTTCCTGATCGAACCGTTCGTTCCGCACGAGGCCGAGTACTACCTCGCGTTCACCACGTCGCACGACGCCGACCGGATCCTGTTCTCGACGCAGGGCGGCGTCGACATCGAGTCGGTCTGGGAGAGCGTCGTGACAATCGAGGTTCCGATCCTCGGCGAGCTCGACCGAGTTGAGCTCGAGGCGAAGCTGCCCGACCTCCCAGACCGGGATCGGGTGGCCGACTTCATCGAAGCGCTCTACCGCGTGTTCGTCGCCAACCACTTCACGACCCTCGAGTTCAACCCGATCACACTCGTCCAAGGTGCAATCGCGCCGTTGGACGCCGTAGCCAAACTCGACGATACCGCGGCGTTCCAGTGCGCCGAGCAGTGGGGGAAGATCGAGTTCCCGAAGGCGTTCGGCTCGGCCGCTACGCCGGAGGAGGCGTACATCGCCTCGCTCGACGAGAAGACCGGGGCGAGTCTCAAGCTGACGGTCCTGAATCCGGACGGCCGCGTCTGGCCGATGGTCGCCGGCGGCGGCGCGTCGGTCATCTACGCCGACACCGTTGTTGATCTGGGCTTTGCCGACGAGCTCGCCTGCTACGGCGAGTACTCGGGAAACCCGTCGACCGAGCTGACGAACGAGTACGCCAAGACGCTCCTCGACCTGATGACGCGCACGCCCGATGCTGAAGGGCGAGAGAAGTACCTGCTGATCGGCGGAGGGATCGCCAACTTCACCGACGTCGCCAAGACGTTCACCGGAATCATCGACGCACTCAAGAGCTACAAGGACAGGCTGCAGGCGAACAGGGTCAGGATCTTCGTCCGCCGCGGCGGACCGAACTACGTCGAAGGATTGGAGAACATGCGCCGCGTCGGCGAGGAGATCGGCGTCCCGGTCGAGGTCTACGGACCGGAGACCCACATGACGCGCATCGTTTCGATGGCGCTGTCGGGAGGTGAGAAGTGAACGACTACGATCTCTTCTCCAGGGAAACCCAAGCGTTCGTCTACGGCGCGCAAACGGCCGCCGTCCAGCGAATGCTCGACTTCGACTACCTCTGCCGGAAGGACGCACCGTCGGTCGTGGCGATCATCACGCCGGAACGCGGCGGGTTCGAGAAGTTCTTCTGGGGGACGCGCGAAGTCAGGATCCCTCGACTTCGGTCGATCGGCGAGGCGGTCCGACAGTTCCCTCAGGCCGACGTGATGGTCAACTTCGCCTCGCAGCGCTCGGCGTTCGATACGACGATGGAGGCGCTCGGCACAGAGACGATCCGCACGATCGCCGTCATCGCCGAGGGCGTCCCCGAGCGGCAGGCGCGGATCCTGTCGGCGACGGCGAAGCAGAAGTCGAAGTGGATCATCGGCCCGGCGACCGTCGGCGGGATCAAGGCCGGCGCGTTCAAGATCGGAAACACCGCCGGCACGATGGACAACATCAAGATGTCGAAGCTTCATCGACCCGGCTCGGTCGGGTTCGTCTCCGTCTCCGGCGGGATGTCGAACGAGGCGTACAACATCGTCTCGCGGACGACCGACGGCGTGAACGAGGGGATCGCGATCGGCGGCGACGCCCACCCCGGCTCGAGCCTCCTCGACCACCTCCTCCGCTACGAGGAGAACCCGGAGATCAAGCTTCTCGTCTGCCTCGGCGAGGTCGGCGGCACGGCCGAGCACGAGATCGCCGCCGCGGTGAAGGACGGCACGATCAAGAAGCCGCTCGTGATGTGGACGACGGGGACGTGCGCCAAGGTCCTTCCGGGGCAGGTGCAGTTCGGCCACGCCGGCGCGAAGGCAGGCGGCGAATCGGAGACCGCCGACGCCAAGAACCAGGCTCTCCGCGATGCGGGCGTCGTCGTTCCGACCTCGTTCGACGACTTCGGCGACGCGATCAAACAGACATTCGATGAGCTCGTGACCGGAGGGGCGATAGCCCCGGCGGCAGATGTTGCCCCGCCGCACGTCCCGATGGACTACAAGCAGGCGAAGGCCGAGGGACTCGTGCGGAAGCCGACGAGCTTCATCTCCACGATCTGCGACGAATCGGGCGACGTGCACACCTACGCCGGCGTGCCGATCGACGAGGTGATCGACCGGAAGCTCGGGATTGGCGGCGTGATCGGCCTGTTGTGGTTCAAGAAGGAGATTCCGCAGTACGCGCGCGACTTCCTGGAGATGGTGATCCAGATCGTCGCCGACCACGGCGCGGCCGTCTCCGGCGCGCACAACACCATCGTCACCGCCCGGGCGGGCAAGGATCTGATCAGCTCGCTCGTCAGCGGAATCCTGACGATCGGACCGCGGTTCGGCGGAGCGGTCAACGGCGCCGCCGAGCACTTCCTGTTCGGACTCCGCAACCAGCTCGCCCCGCGCGCGTTCATCGCGGCGATGAAGGACAAGAATGTTCGGATCCAGGGAATCGGCCACAAGCTGAAGACGCTCGAGAACCCGGACAAGCGCGTCGAGCTGATGAAGAACTTCGCCCAGGCGAACTTCAAGGCGACGCCGCTGCTCAACTACGCGCTCAGCGTCGAAGCTGTCACGACCCAGAAGAAGTCGAACCTGATCCTGAACGTCGACGGCACGATCGGCGTGCTGCTGGTTGACCTGCTCAAGGAGCTCGGATTCGCCGACGACGAGATCGACCGGATGATCGCGATGGGCACGTTCAACGCCCTGTTTGTCCTCGGACGTTCGATCGGATTCATGGGCCACTACTTCGACCAAAACCGGATGTCACAGGGCCTGTATCGTCACCCGCTCGACGACATCCTCTACGACGTCCCGGACCGACCGGAGGTTGTTGGGTAGCCGACCGTCATCACACGGCGTTCGAATGCGACGAGGCCGAGCCACCGTGCTCGGCCTCGTTCGTTCCTACCCACAGGTCGCAGGATTCCACGGCGAAGCGCGGTTCGGCCGACTACAACAGCCCGGCCATCTCGAGGATCGCCCGGACGGCCCACGGTTGGTCGGCGAGGCGCCCGGGAAGATACGACGGCGGATCGTCGACGGTGAAGGTCGCGTTGACCGCGTTTCCCTGCGGCGGAAGGTTGACGCGTACCCACGGCACGCCCCCGGCGATCGCGGCGTCGACCATGTCCGTCGCGTGCTTGTTCTGCCACCACGCCGGGCCGCCGCCCGGCCACCCGTTCGGATGATGGTAGGTCGGGATCCCCGCCGCGGACTCCGGCGGTTGAGCGTGGTCCCACGTCGCCTGGAGCCTCAGGTAGGCGCCGCGGAACGCGCCGATGAACCGGATCGCCTCGCGCTCCGACCACCAGTCGGCGTTCGGTTGCGAGCCATCCTGCCAGACGGCGAGACGCCCGAAGATGGTCTTGACCGTGTCGTACTTCTGCGTGTCGCCGGCGAGGAACCGCGGCCCGTGGCAGGTGACGAAGCTGTCCGGCGGCCCCTCACCGTCGACGAGGTATCGGATCGGCAGATCGGGATGACGCCCGACGCACCCGGTCGCCATCGTGATCCCGTACGACTGGCTCTTCAGCCCGACGTTGTCCGGGTCGACCCCGTCGAGACCGAGCACGTACTCGACGATCGCGGCGAGGCCGTCCTGATGCCGGAATCCATTGAAGTCTTCGGTTCCCTCCGAGCGCAGATCGTCCGGCGCGAGCGTGTCGACGCGCCCTTCGGCGTTGAAGCAGACGACGACCATCCCCTCTCGGGAGAGGACCTCGGCGTCCTTGCCGTGAACGTCCATTCGTCCGGGGTTGATCCCGCCGGGAACGAGGATGACAGCGGGGAACGCCCGCCCCGGATACTTGGACGGATCGGGGCGACGGATCTGCCCGTAGATCCGGTTCCCGGTCGGTCCGACGACCTCGAACGCCTCGATCGACGTCTCGAACGGCGACCCCGAATCGACGCCGAGCGTGCACGACGTTAGCGTCGCCTGTCCGAACAGAACGACCGCGGCGACGAGCACCGCGCCCCCGACACCCTTCCTGCGTCCTGCCATCCCGCGTCCTCCTCGCTCGCGTCCCCGGCCCTCCTCGGGCCCGTCAACCGATCATCGAGAACGCGACGCGGGAGGGCAAACGGCCCCGCGCACGCCTCAACCGAGAATGTCCGTCGCGACACCCTTCTGCACCGCGACCAGCCCGAGCATCTGGGCGACGATCGCTCGGCCGGCGAGCGCCGTGATCCGTCCGACGTCGTGCGGCGGGGAGACCTCGACCAGATCGAACCCGGCGATCGGCGGAAGCCCCGACGGCGAGCGCTCTCGGGCGGTCAGCGCCTGCAGGACGTCGAGCAAGTACCGCGTCGTGATCCCGCCCGGGATCGGAACCCCCGTCCCCGGCGCGCAGGCGGGGTCGAGGACGTCGATGTCGACACTCACGTAGAGCCGATCGACCGTCCCGAACGTCCGCGCCATCCGATCAGCGAGCGCGGACGGAGAGATCTCCGGCAGCTCGTTCGCGTAGACGACGTCCAGATCGGCGTCGCGGATGAACCGCACTTCGTCGGGAAGAAGATCCCGCACACCGACGATGAGGACGTTCTCGGTGGAGACGGTCGGCAACTCGCAGATCCTTCGAAGCGGACAGGCGTGGTTCCAGCGACTCGTCGTCCGACCACGGATCCCGCGGAACGTGTCCATCACGTCCGCGTGCGCGTCGAACCAGAGGACGCCGGTCGGTCCGCGCGAACGGAGTCCGGCGACGACGCCGGCCGTGATGCTGTGGTCCCCGCCGAGGGTCAGGACGACCGCGTCGTCGGGGAGGCCGCGGACCCGCGCTTCGATCGCCGCCTGCGTCGCCTCGTCGTCGTCCGTGTCGATCTCGACGTCGCCGAAATCCCGCAGACGAAGCGCGGCGAACGAGACGAGGTCCTCCGTCCACGGCCCGGCGTCGGCGGTGAGCGCCCGCAGGACGTCGGGCGCCTCGGCCGCACCGCGGTCGTGCGACACCGATCCGTCGTAGGGAACGCCGAGGACGGCGACGTCCAGCCCGTCGGCACTCTCGGCGTTCTCATCGCATCGATGGAGCCCCATCCACAGGGTCGGATCGTCGATCATCGACCGTCCTCCTCTCGGCGCCTCCTCGACACAGCGCGCCACACCATCTTGCCCGATGGGCGCGCCGCGCCACCAGCCGGCGACTGCCAGCGGACGTGGACTCCGTGCGGTCGCTCTGTTGACACGGGCTCGTCTCTCACGCTAGCTTCGCTCGGAGGCTTCGCAGTCATCTCTGAGGAAGCGCGCTGCAGCCCTCCGAAAGGCGATGGTCTTCGTGAAGAGACGTCTGGCAGTCGCTGTTCTCCTCCTCGTCGGGATCTCCGGTCTCACATCCTCACAATTCGAGGGGTGGCCCGGTTCTCAAGGAACCGGCTCACCCGGGGAGTCGATCGACTTCGGTGATGTCGCCGTCGGCCAAACGGCGACGGCGGGATACACGTTCAAGGTCCTCGAATCGAGCCAGACATCGGTGCAGGTGACCTTCCACGATCCGTGTTCACCGTTCGGCTTCTCCAGACTCTCGTCGCACAGCATGACTCTTGCGCCGGGTCAATCGGTGCGCTTCGACGTCACGTTCACCCCCTCCGAAGCCCGAAGCTACGCGTGCAGTTTCGTCGTGCGTGCCTCGGGCGGGTACCCCGTGCGAACGACAGAGACGGTCGTGCGACTCTCCGGTCGAGGGGTAACGGGCGGAGGAGCTCCGTCCGAGAGCCCCGGGTCAACCCTCCCCGGACTGCCAATCGGCCTTCCGCTCGTGGAGACGCCCCCAGCGAGCACCCCGCAGGGCATCGCCGGAACAACGGACGACGAAGGACGATTCGAAGTCACCGTGCCGCCCGCGGCCACCGTGACCGGGCGACTGACCGAGTGCGGCGGGCTGCCGCTCGACGCACGCCCGTTCCGCATCGCGCCCGTCGGCGACGGGTACGAGATCGCGGTACCCGGATACGAAGTCGTTGCCGTGGAGCCGGTCGAGTCGATCTCGTTCCTGGGGATGGAGAGCGTCGGTCTCGGAGACGTCTGCCTCGAGCCCCTCCCTGAGGAAGTCGCTGCACCGCCGACAGACTTGGAAACCGAGGAATCGGGCGCCTGCCCGTGCTGTTCGATCGTCGTCGAAGCGCGGATGTGTTGCCGTCCGCGCGGGGAGTACATCGAGACCGACACGGTCTACGCGCCGCAGTCCGTCAGGATCCGGGTCGCGTACTGCGAACCGCCGGAGGAACTCGGCGACGTCGATCTCACGCCGCTGCCGCTGACGAGCACCGGCGGGGTGCTCGTCAATCCGGGCCTTGCTCCGAGCGACCCCTCAATGCCTGATCCAGGCCAGATCGGCGTCACGTCGATCACGCTCGACGGGGAGGGTCTGTTCGAAGGCGCCGGCGAGTTCGAGACGACGGTTCACGCGGGCACACTCGAACCGGGATCGCACACCGTTCGGGTGACAATCGGTCGTCTCGACGGGGAGGAGTGCGTCTGCGAGAAGACGTTCGAGGTCCTCGCCTGCCCGGAGGTCGATGCGAAGATCGAGTCAGCCCTCGATCCGGAGAACGGCTGCGCACCGGTCGAGGCTGCGTACGATCTCGATTGGCCGGGCGGGAAGGACGATATCTGTCGCATCCTGTTCTGGGACGAACGTGGCGGCATCTTGGAAGGCGATCTCATCGACGGCTTCCCGTTGACGAAGACATACCTCGCCCTCGACGCATGCACGCCGCGTCTCGTCGAACCCGCGGCCTACTTCGATGCCAACAACTGTTGCCGCTATGACGCACGCGGGGAGCCGTTCGAGGTGCATCCACCGCTGCGGATGGCCGGCGACTGCGTCTGCCTTCGCCTCGTGCCGAACCCGGACGGAACGATCGCCACCCAAGTCGTCTTCCAGCGGAAGGTTCCCGCGTCCGGGGGGCTCCCCTGTATCCTGTGCGCGGACGACATCGTGGCCATCGATTGGGGCGACGGCGAGTCCGGTTTGCACAGCCCCTCGAGCAACGACGACACCGGGGAATGGACCGTCACGCACCAATACGACACGAAGCCCGAATACGAAGATCAGCGTCCCCCGGTGGACATTCACGTGAAGGTCAGCAGCGATCCATGCGGCAGTACGGAGAAGAAGCTGACCGGCAAGTGTGAGTTCCCCGCTGATCTGATCCCGCAAGACGAGATCGATCTATTCTTGAAGCTCGCCGGCGGTATCACCAACCCTGAAGACATTGCCCTCGTGGTCGACAACCTGTTCGCCGTCTTCGACAAGGTCGGCGAGACACGGGGCGAGACGACGGTTTGCTCGGTTCTTCTCGACATGCGGCTGAAGGGACTCGACATGGAGTACTACGCCGACTTCGATGCCCTGGTCAAAGGGTTCCGTAGCGGCGTCGCGGGGGGCGTCTTCAGCGGGAAGCACGACGGAGAAGAGGAAGACGACGAATCGTGGCGATTCTATCCGTCGAGCAGCCCCCCAAACGGCAAGGACTACGCCTCGGCGAAACTCGTCTACAGGCCGGGCAAGCCCGGAGAGAGCCCGTACTTCGAGCTGACGATCCTGCGCGGCGGATGTGACGACTGCCCGATCCCGCCGACCTACCGGATCGTTTCCACGTTGACCGATCGAGCGGAGAAGCGCGAAACGGATGAGACCCGATACGGCGGAGGCGATCCCTCCAGCGAGTCCCCGTCGACGGTCTCCGGCCAGACCTTCGAGGTCACCCTCTCGATCGGGCTCTGCTGTCCTCCCGACCTGTGTGACGAGTAGCCGCGTGGCCACGCGGGCCTTCACCCCGGCAGTAGATGCCGGTCGAACCAGGCGAGGATCTCCTCGAGACGCCGCAGGCGGTGTTTCGGCTTCCCGCTGCGCGACAGCTCGTGGTTCTCGTCGCGGAACATGACCAGACGCGTCTCGACGTCATGGTAGCGCAGAGCGGTGAACATCTGGATCCCCTCCGGGAGCCAACAGCGGTAGTCCTGCTCGGAGTGGATGAACAGCGTCGGCGTCCTCACGCGGTCGGCGTACCGCAGCGGCGAGTGCCACCACATCTTCTCGTCCCCGCCGTCCTCCCACGGCGTGGTCCCCAACTGATCCCGGTTGAAGTAGTAGCCGATGTCGGTCGTGCAGAACTTGTGGATCCAGTTGGCGATCGAGCGTTGAGAGACGGCGGCCTTGAAGCGGTCGGTGTGGCCGACGATCCAGTTGGTCATGAACCCGCCGTACGAGCCGCCCATCACGCCGAGGCGCTCCGAGTCGATGAACGCGAAGCGGTCGAGCGCCGCGTCGACGACCGCCATCAGGTCCTCGAAGTCGACCGTGCCGTACTTGCCACGCAGGTCGCCGAACGCGTTCCCTCGGCCCGATCCGCCGCGCGGATTGGAGATCAGGATCACGTACCCTCGCCCGGCCATCGCCTGCATCTGGTGGAAGAAGACGTCGCCGTAGGCGGCGCGCGGCCCGCCGTGGATCGTCAGCACCGCCGGGTAGCGTTTCGACGGATCGAACCCGGCCGGACGAAGGATCCAGGCGTCGAGCTCCGTTCCGTCCGACGCGCGCACGGCGAACGGCTCCGGGGTCGACAGGTCCCGCCCCGCCAGGCTCTCGTCGTTGAGCGACGTCACCCGCGCAGCGGTCCCGTCACGATACGCGTAGACCTCCTGCAGCGCGTCCGGACGCAGCTCGACCGTCAGGATCGTGCCGCCGACCACGGCGTAGGCGTCGATCGATCCCGGCGCGTCGACGACGACCTCGGAGGTCCCGTTCGAGCCGAGCCGTACGAGCTGCGAGCGCGTCCGTTCGGTCACCGAGAGGTAGATGCGCTCCCCGTCAACGCGGAGCGCCGGCCCGCCGCCGTGGCGACAGTCGGCAGCGATCGAGTTGCCGGTCGACGTGTCCCAGCCGGAGAGAAGCGGCGTCACTGCTCCCGTCTCGAGATCGATCGCCAGCGGCTCGCGGTTCTGAAGCAGTCCGTAGCGGGCGGCGTCGGTGGCGACGACGACCGCCGTCGTCTCGTCGAGGAAGCGGGCTCCGCCGATGAGGATCTCGGGGATCGGAACCTGCCTGCGCTCTCCGCTCTCGAGGTCGATCTGCCACAGCTCGTGGACGGTGCGGGCGACCCCTTCGAACCGCGGCCCGTAGACGAGCGCACGGGTCCCGCGGAGATCGACCCCGTCGACGTCGAGGTTCGCCTCACACAGATCGGTCGACTCGCCGGTTCCCCGATCGAATCGGTGGAGGTGCAAGCGCTTCCGGTTGGTGAACCCCTTCCCGTTCACCCAGAACGGGATCTCGGTCAGAACCTCGTAGTCGCCCGCATCCTCGGCGTCGTCCGGGTCGTCGAGCGGGACGCCGGCCGTGTACAGAACGGTCTTCTCGTCGCATCGAACGAGCGCCTCGGCCTTGTGCGGCAGTTCGGCGACCCGTTCCGCTTCGCCCCCGTCGAGCGGAATCCGGAACAGGATCGACGCGTTCTCCGTCTCTTCCCGCTTGGAGAGGAAGTACAGGTCCGTTCCGTCTTCGCCCCAGACGAACGGCCCGTCCTTCCCGCTCGACGTCAGCCGGCGCGACGTGAGCGTCGCCAGGTCGATCACGTGGATGTTCGACGTGTACGCGTTCTCCTTGACGTTCGCACGCTTGACGACGAGTGCGGCGTGTCCGCCACCGGGCGCAATCTCGAGGCTGGAGAGAAAGCGGTAGGTCAACAGGTCTTCGAGCCGGACGGGATTCATGACGCCTCCTTCGGGGAGCGAGTCTACTCGCGGAGGAGGACGGGCGCAGCTCGCAGCGCCGCAGGCCGAAGACGATGAGGAACGCGCAATCTCCTTCCGCTCTCTCAAGATGTCATCTTCGTGGATCAGTGGTACCCTGTGCCTAGTACATCTCTTGCGGGAGGATGAAACCATGCTTCGAACGAAGGCCTCTCGAATCCTGTCCGTCGGCTCCTCATTGATTCCCCTGGTTGCGTTCTTGGCACTCGCCGGTTGGCCGGTGGGCGGAGCCACGTCCTCACTCGTCGGCTCCCTGGCGCTGGACGGAGAGTCCATCGCCGTCGCTGCCACGCCTGACGTAGCCTACGTTCTAGCGCTCAACTCCAACGGCCTCTACCTCAATGCCGTATCGATTGACGACCCGGCCTTTCCGGAGCTGCTGAGTTCGACCCTAGTGGACACCAGTACTTCCCGAGACGTCGGGATCGCGGCGTGCGACGGTTGGGTGCTCATCCGGATCGACAGCGCCGGCGTCTGGATCTATCCCGTCGATGCCCGGGATCCCGGGTCCCCGGTCGTCGGGGCCGGCGTGCTGTGCGGCTCGACCGTCTGCTCTACCAAAGGATTGGGCTCCCTGTCCGTAATCCCGGCGACAGTCCGTCCAGTCGCACAAGGCGAGTTGGCAAAGAACGCCATGCGATTCGAAGGTGTTCTCTACTACGCAGATGGCGATTTGGAAGCGTCTTCCTGCGCCTCGGGCCAATCGCGCGCACAGCAAGTTCTCGCCACGCCCGGCGACGCTTCCGACGTCTGGGCGATCGACGATCTTCTCTTCGTCGCCGATGGGGAAGCGGCGGGCCTGACCGTGATCCGAACGGAGCATCCGACGTCCGATGCGGAGGCATTCGTCCGCGCGACCGGGTGGGTCTCGACGAACACCCCCGGCTCGGCGGAGGCTGTCGTCGTCGCCGGCGACCTTGCCCTTGTCGCCGATGGGGCGGAGGGCCTGGCGATCCTCTCGGTGGCGCCCCTCACCGCAACCGGGCGCGACGGTGAGCCCGCAGCGCCGGTCCTCGTCGGGAACGTGGACACACCGGGGATCGCCACCGACGTCGTCGCCGTCAACGACCTCGCCGTCGTTGCCGACGGCCCCGAAGGGATTCAGATCGTCCGTGTTGCCAGTCCCGAACTCTCAGAGCAGTCGGCCCCGTTCGAGTCGCGGATCGTCGACATCTCGCCGCCGACCGCGAGCGTGCCAGCCAGCTACAGCATCCTGCTTCGGACCGACAACCCACTCGTAGCAGGCACCGACACCATCACCATCCGCTTCCCGCTCGGCGTGTCCTTCGTCGCGAGTCCACGCAAGGCTCCTGTCCCACTCGGCCTTCTCCCAGGACCGGATGTCGTGGCTCCTGACGCGCTCCCCGACGGCAGCGTGGAGTTCAAGGTCGAGGACAAGGCCGCCGTGGGCTTTCCGAAGATCGACCTCGTGACCGAGAGATCCTCGATCGGCGATGCTCGATGGAACGACGACACCCGCGAGCTGACCCTCACGGTTCCCCGAGACGTCGGTGCCGGCCAGACTGTCCTGATCACCATCCAGAGGTCCGCCGGGATCACGACGCCGCCGCACGGAACGAGGTACGTCCTCCACCTCAAGACCTCGCAGCACCCGATGCCCGCCGCAACGATCAACACGTTCTCCATCGAACCGAACGATTGGCTCTCGAGCATCATCCGAATGATGTCTGTCACGCCCGACACCGAGCTTGCGAACTCGAGCTGCGTCGTCGCGTTCGAGACGAGCCTCGTCGGGGATCTGGACGTGGGCGACACGATCGAGGTCACCTTCCCGCCCGGCATGGCGCTCCGGGCTCCCGGAGCCTGCGGTCCCGTGCACATCCAGATCGGTGCCGCCGCTCCCGTCCTCGCGGCCGGAGCCGTTGCGGTTGCGCCCGTGCTCCCCGAGGGGCCCACGGTGACCATTCCCGTCCCGTCGACGATTCCGGCCCGCACCCGCGTCGCCATCTACTTCGGCAAGAAGGTCAGCTTGGTGAACCCGCCCTTCGGGACCAACTACACCGTCTCCGTCTCCACATCGGCCGATCCCGTGCCGATCCACAGCGATCCATACACGATCCGGCCGATCGAGGTCCGGGTCGGCGACGTCGGCGATCAAGATGACGGAGAGAAGGCGGAGCCGGAACGAGTTCGGGTTCGGAACATCCAGCCCCCCTACGGACGCCACAGATCGCGGTACGACATCTACGTCACCACGTCATCCTCCGAGAAGTTGTCCGGAGCCAGCGGCGACACGATTACCGTCACCTTCCCGTACGAGACGAAGCTGTCGGAGCGGTACGACCAGGCCGAGGTCTCCGTGAACGGCAGACCAGCGACGTTGCGCGTCGGCCTCTCACCGTCCGTTGCCGAAGTCGTGCTTCCCTCCGACCTGGAGATCTCCGCGGGCGAGACCGTCGTCCTGCAGTTCCGCGACGTCATCAACCCACCGGCCGGCACAGCCTACGAGATCGCCGTCCACACCAGCGCCGAGCCCGAAGACGCGTTCAGCAATCCGTACGACATCGTTGACGAAGTGACGCTCGCCGACGAAACGCTGGAAGACCTTGGCGGAAAGCTCGATCAACTCATCGCGCTGCTGCAGCAGAACGCGGCGCAAGAGCAGGCAACGCTCGAGTCCTTGCGTGCCGAGCTGGCCGGGCTGCGAAGTGCGCTCTCGAACCTCTCCGGCGACTTGCTCGGCCGTCTCCAACAGATCCTCGACGAGCTCTCCGACCAGTCCAGTCTCAGCGGAAGCATCCGCCAGATCCTTCGCGAGATCCGCGATTGCTTGGAGTCGCTTGAGTTCACCGGAACAGCCATCCCACCGGCGGAGCGGATGCCCGTACATGTCGTACTCACGATCGACGTGTCCGGCAGCATGGGGGACAACGACCCTGATAACGACCGGGAGAGCGGAGCGCTCGAACTGGTCGCCCGACTCGATCCTGCAAAGGACTTTGTCGGCGTCGTCACCTGGGATGATGCCGTCGACGTTTCGCTCAATCCGACCCATGATTTCGACACGGTCCGCGATGCGCTGAGCAGGATCACCGAAGATGGAGGCACGAGCTTCGATGCCGGCCTCAGGGCCGCGGTCGAGATGCTCGAAGGCGTCAGTGGGGACAGCAAGGTCATCGTCTTCCTCACCGACGGCGAACCTCAGACGTACACGCCGCCCGGAACCTCCGGGTCTTGGGTCGACCGCGCCAAGGCGGCAGGGATCCGGATCTACGCCATCGGCCTCGGGGATCGCTACTCCGAGCCGGACATCCGGAACCGGCTCGAGACGATGGCTTCGGTGACCGGCGGGGCGGCGTTCCACGCACAGCACGCGTCCGATCTGGTGCAGGTCTACAACGCGATCGCCAGCGCTCTCGCCGGCCCGTGGCAGATCGAGCTTCAGGGAGGCTGCGATGACTAGTCGACAGCTTCACCGGCGGATGCACTTCTCGGCTCCCACGGGCGGCCTCCTGCTGCTGCTCGTCGCAGGTCTGTCCTTCCACGCAGCCGGGGCGGAGCGGATTGTCTTCGCCTCCGACCGCGACGGCGACTTCGAGATCTACGTGATGGACGCAGACGGTACCGACGTGCGACAGCTGACCGACAACGACGCCTACGACGACCAGCCCGTCGTCTCCCCCGACGGCTCGTTGGTCGCGTTCGTCTCCAATCGTGACGGAAACGACGAGATCTACGTCATGGCGATCGACGGCGCGAACGTCGTTCGCCTGACCGACGACTCCGCCACCGACCAGCACCCGACGTGGTCGCCCGACGGGACGCAGATCGCGTTCGCGTCCAACCGGACCGGGGACCTTGAGATCTACACGATGTCGGCCGACGGAACCGGTCTGCGGAACCTCACGAACCAGCCGGCTGCCCAGGATGCCTTCCCCGCGTGGTCGCCGGACGGCGACCGGATCGCGTTCGTCTCCGATCGGGATGGCGGCGAGAACCTCTACACGATCGACGTCGACGGAGGCAACGTCGTGCAGCTGACCGACACCTCGGCGCGTGATCGCGATCCGGCGTGGTCTCCTGATGGAAGCCGGATTGCGTTCGCCTCCGATCGCGACGGTGACTTCGAGATCTACGTGATGAGCGCGGACGGAACCGATCCCGTTCGCCTGACCGACTCGCTTGGCGACGACACCGACCCGGCGTGGTCGCTCGATGGAGAGCGGATCGCGTTCGTCTCGACCCGCGACGCGAATCGTGAGATCTACACCATCGCCGCCGACGGCGCAGACCCGGTCAACCTCACCGCGAACCTCGCGAATGACGTTTCGCCCGGGTGGATGACGGTCAAGACGCTCGGAGCCGCGGAGATCACGCCCGAAAACGTCGACCAGCTCGAGCAACTGGCCATGCTCGGACGGGGGCACCCAAACGCCATGGACTGGTCCCCGGACGGGCAAACGCTGGCTGTCGCTTCCACCACTGGAGTGTGGCTCTACAACACTGTCGATCCGGGATTGCCCCCACTGCGTCTCGGAACTCACACCGATGCGGTGTGGGCGGTATGCTTTAGCCCGGATGGACAACTTCTCGCTTCCGGATCAAAAGACACCACAATCAAGCTGTGGGATCCCAACACGGGAGATGAGATCGCAACTCTCAGTGGCCATGCTGGTAGCATCAATCGCGTGACATTCGGCTCTGACGGCGCGCTGCTCGCCTCTGCATCCCGCGATGACACAGTCAGACTGTGGAACACCGCGATAGGCAAGGAGACGCAAACTCTCACTGGACACGCTGGCGATGTCATGTCCGTGGCATTCAGCCCTGACGGCAGGCTTCTTGCGTCTGGATCCGACGACGGGACGATCAAGCTGTGGAACACCAGCGATGGCACCGAAGTGAGAAGCTTGGCCGGACATGCTGAAGGTGAGGGTATCGCCCTGGTAGGTTTCTCTCGTGACGGCGAATCGCTTCACTCCGTGTCCTCTTATGAGCTGAGAACGTGGGACGTAGACACCGGCCACGCGATTCAGGCCTTCGACATCAGTGGATCCCGTTGGACGGGTTCTGTCACGCTCAGTCCAGATCGATCACTCCTTCTGTCCAACAACATCGAAGACGATCTCCACGTCTGGGATGTCGCCAACGGAGCGGAGCTGAGGACCCTTCCGGGGCATCGTGGAGGGAGCCTGGCCGTAGCGTCAGTCGCTTTCAGCCCCGACGGTCGGCTTCTCGCCACGGGAGCAGGAGATGACACAATCAGGCTGTGGGACGTCAGCACTTGGACACAGATCTCCAGACTCTCGCCCGGCTTCGGCGGTGTCCTCTCTGTGGCGATCGATCCGAACAGCCGCAGGCTGGCAGCCGCGGCTTCGTGCAGAAGCCTTTTATGGGTCTGGGATTTCGCTACCGGCGAGGAGATGCACAAGCTCGACGCAGACCCATGGTATGTCGTTTCGGTCGCCTTCTCTCCGGATGGACGCCTCCTCGCCTCAGGCGGACGGCACGGAGCCGTCAAGTTGTGGGATTCCTCAACCGGAGATGAGCTCGAGACAATCACTGGGAGCGCCAGCTGGAGCAACGTGGTGGCATTCAGCTCAGACCAGCGCTTTCTCGCGTTCGTATCTGACAATAGGACGATCAAGGTGTGGGATATCGCCAGCAGACTTGAGGTCTCTATCCTCGCTGGGCACACTGGTGTCATTCGTTCACTGGCATTCAGCCCAGATGGGCAGTCCCTCGTATCTGGCTCCTCAGACCACACGATTCGGTTGTGGGATGTTGCTACTGGAGACGAGCGGGCAGCATTCACCGGACACACTGAAGCAGTCTGGTCCGTCGCATTCAGTCCGGATGGCCGGCTCCTCGCGTCAGGATCTGATGACGGTACGATCAAGCTTTGGGATGTTGTCGCCGGGCGCGAACTCGAGATGCTCTGCGAGCAGACTGGTACCATCAACTCGGTGTCATTCAGCCCGGATGGCCGGCTTCTCGCCTGCGGGGTCGCAGCCTACGGGGCCACGGATGATACGATCAGGCTATTCGACGTTGAAGCTGGATTGGAGATCTGTGCGCTTCGGGGGCACGCCTACTCGGTCAACGCTGTCGTGTTCAGCACAGATGGTCGGCTCCTTGTCTCAGGGTCCGACGATGGCACGATCCGCCTGTGGGGAATCCCGGAGTGATGGACGAGGATACCGCGGGCTACAGGTCTCGAAGCGCGTTAACCAGACAGCGCTTGTGAAGCGAAGCTCCGCGCGGATGGGCTTCGTCTCGTGAAGCCACGACGGATCGTCGTCAACGATCGGATGCAGCGGGGACACGGCTACTAGCTTGTCTAGCGTCCGGGCGAGGTTCGACCGGCCTTTCCGGCCGGAACCTGGCTGATTCGTCTTCACGGCCATCGGGTTGCCTTCAGGTAGCTCGAAGCCTACAGTCTCCGTCCGGCCCGCGTCGATGGCGAGGCGACCAGGAATCTCGATCCGGTTCGTGCATGCCAACCCGCTCGCGTACGTCCGTGAGAGGCTCGCGCCGCTGAGGAGCAAGAGCAAGTGAGAATCAGACGCTTCCGAACGACGGACGCCCGCGAAGTCGGTCGACTGATCGCCGACACGTTCCGCGAGTTCAACCTGGCGTACGCGCCCCCGGACGAGCAAGAGAAGCTTCTCGGGCCGTTTCGCCACGCACGATCCCGGAGGGCCGAGAGGCAAGCGGAGATCGAACGGCTCATCCGGGCGCCGTGGGTCCTCGTCGCCGTCGACGAAGGGAGAATCGTCGGCGTTCTGCGAGGAAGTCCGGGCCGGCTGCACAGCCTGTTCGTCCGCAAGCAGGCTCATCGCCGCGGGATCGGACGGCGGCTGATGGACGCGTTCGAAAGGGAGTGTCGCCGGGCAGGCGTCGACACGATCACGATGCAATCGTCGTTGTACGCCGTTCCGTTCTACCAGGCCCTCGGCTACCGGCGCTCCACCGGCGTGCGAACCGGGCCGTGCTTCGACGGCGTGGACTTCCCCTACCAACCGATGAAGAAGATCCTCGCCCCCTGACGACCTCTCTTCTCCCCGGTCGCCCTCGACGGTAGGATGACCGAACGGAGGTCGCCGTGCCCGAGATCGTCGTACGCGACATGCAGCCGGAGGACGAGGACTTCGTCTCGACGTGTTCCCACGTCGACGAGTCCGCCGAGATCGACGCCTGCGGGCGCCGGCGCGCACGTCTTCTTCACGACCTGATCGACCGGGGCGCCGTCGTCAAGGCGGCCCTCCTCAACGGAACCCCCGTCGGGTTCGCCCACGGCGTCCCGATCGAGCTCTCGTCGTGGGGCCCGGTCGGAGAGCGACTGACGGTGATCCCCTGCCTCTACGTGCAAGACCGATCGGCCCGACAGGGGATCGGCCGCGCCCTGATCGCGGCGGTCGAGGCCGACGCCCGCCGCACCGGCCGGTGCGGGACGACGACGATGGCCTATCGCGACCTCCCGGGAGCGGAGTGGTTCATGCCCGCCGCCTTCTTCGAACACCTCGGGTACGAGGAAGTCGACGGCCGTGGGCGGTACGTCCTTCTCTGGAAGCCGTTCACCGACGACGCCGAGAGTCCTCGTTTCCTCGATCCGGCCTACGCGTACGTGCCTGTCGCGGGGAAGGTCGTCGTCGACCTGTTCTGGAACGGCTTCTGTCCGACGAGCGACATCGAGGCGGAGCGCGTGCGCAACGTCTGCGCCGAGTTCGACGATCAGGTCATCCTGAACGCGTCCTGCGCCGAGGATCGGAACGCCCTTCTGGCCTGTCAGATCCCGCGCGCGATCTACGTCGACGGCACGGAGATCGGGTGGGGGTACGAGGCGCCGAAGGACGGGATCCGAGTCGCGATCGAGCGGGCGCTCGAGACGTCGGGGGCGTAGGTCCCGGCGGGATCTGGTCTTCGATCGACGCCGCGTCGATTGCCGGCCGGCGTCTCCTCGGCTACGATCGCCTCCACTCGGAGAAGGCCGCGGAGCCTGTGGAATCCGCCGCGGCAGTCATCCGACAAGGCGAGTCGGCTCTTCCGGTCGCTGGCTGACAGACGGCAACCGCGGCGCAAGGCAAGGAGATGGCATGGCTGAGCAGTCGGTCGGACCGATGGGGGAAGCGTTCGAGATTCCGGATGCCCAGGCGCACGCCGCGGAGTTCGAGCGGGTGCGCGCGCTCGCCGAGGCCGCGCGCGCCGACGGCAAGGAGATCGTCGTCGTCGTCGGGCTCGGCTTCGTTGGCGCCGTGATGGCGGCGATCATCGCCGACAGCGAGGTTCCGGAGACCGGCCGGCCGGGCAAGTTCGTCATCGGCCTTCAGCGGCCGAGCCGCCGCAGCTTCTGGAAGGTGCCGGTGCTCAACCGCGGCGAGTCCCCCGTCAAGAGCGAGGACCCGACCGTCGATGCCCTCATCGCCCGCTGCGTGCACGAGAAGAAGACGCTCACCGCGACGTTCGTCAACGAGAGCCTCTCGCTCGCCGACTGTGTGGTCGTCGACGTGCAGTGCGACTACATCAAGCGGGATCTCGGCAACATGCGTTCGGGCGAGGCCGACATGCGCGCGCTCGAGGCGACCTTGCGGACGATCGGCGAGAACGTGCCCGCCGATTGCCTCGTCCTCATCGAAACGACCGTCGCCCCGGGCACGACCGAGTTCGTCGCCTTCCCGATCATGAAGGCGGCGTTCGAGAAGCGTGGGATCACGTCCGATCCGGTCCTCGCGCACAGCTTCGAGCGCGTGATGCCGGGACGGGAGTACGTCTCGTCGATTCGCAACTTCTGGCGCGTCTGCGCCGGCTGCACCGACGAATCGCGGCAGCGCGTCGAGACGTTCCTCCGCGACGTGCTGAACACCGACGACTACCCGCTCACGGTGATGGATCGCCCGATCGAGTCGGAGACGACGAAAATCGTCGAGAACACGTACCGCGCAACGATCCTAGCCCTGCTGAACGAGTGGAGCCTGTTCGCCGAGCGAAACGGCGTCGACCTGATCAAGGTGATCGAGGCGATCCGGATGCGCCCGACCCACAACAACATCATGTTCCCCGGCCCGGGGATCGGCGGCTACTGCCTCCCCAAGGACGGCGGGCTCGGCTACTGGGCGTACCGGCGCATCCTCGGCTTCACCGACGGGGAAGGGATTTTCCGGATCACGCCGCAGGCGCTCGACATCAACGACACCCGCGGCCTCCACGTAGCCGAGCTGGCGCGCGAGGTTCTGCGCGAGCGGGGGCAGCACATCGCCGGAGCCAAGATCCTCGTCTGCGGAGCCAGCTACCGTCAGGACGTCGGGGATACCCGCTACAGCGGTTCCGAGGTCGTCGTCCGCAAGCTCGCCGAGATGCGGGCCGAGATCCGGGTCCACGACCCGTACGTAGGCCACTGGGACGAATTCGAGAACCAGGACGCGAATCTCGAGGAGGGCACCTCACTCGCCCGCTTCTTCACCAACCAGGATCATCTCCACGCACTCACCGTCGGGCACGATCTCGCCGAATCCGTGGCCGGCGTCGACGCGATCGTCCTCGCCGTTCCGCACGATACCTACGTCGACCTCAGCCCGGACGACGTCGTCGCGTGGGCGGGCGGCCCGCTGGCGGTGATCGACTGCTTCGGGATCCTGAAGGACGAGCAGATCCGCCGGTACTTCGAGCTCGGCTGCGAGGTC
>Ga0180429_10000285_pt1 | contig 45419 bp, 36 predicted proteins | sample SS_ome_FD_132428 | JGI IMG/M metagenome (GOLD analysis project Ga0180429, IMG submission 132428) | Hypersaline lake sediment archaeal communities from the Salton Sea, California, USA - SS_1_S_1 metaG | ecosystem: Environmental > Aquatic > Non-marine Saline and Alkaline > Hypersaline > Sediment ... | reverse complement strand
GGTCGCCCGCGCCGGCGCCGCTCTCCGCCTGGTCTGTCTCTGTCTCTGTCGCGGCGTCGTCGTCGTCGTCGTCGTCGTCGTCGCTCTCGACGTCGATCGATTCGCTGGTGCCGTGATAGAGGCGCGCCGACTCGGTGCCGGCGGTCGTGGTGCCGCTGGTGAGCAGCATGTCGTCGAGCGCGGCGCTGGTCGGCAGCAGCGGCACCGGCGGCGCGTACTCGCGCCGCTCGGCGACGCGCGGCGACGCGGCGTGGCCCTTGGGCGACGCGATGCCGGCCGGGCTGAGCGCGACAAAGTAGACGCACAGCTGCAGCTCGATGTGCACCGGCGCCGAGGCGCGTGTGGCGCGCGCCGCGTCGTCGGCACCGGCGTCGGCGGCGCGCGCGGCGTCGGCGCTGGCGAGCGCCGCCTGCCACGCCTCGACCCACGGCACGTCGTCAAACGGCGTCACCGCAAAGCAGAGTCGGCCGACGTCGTACGGCACGTTGGCCGGCGCGAGCCGCTGCTCGATAAACTTGACGGCGGCGTCGAGCTGCGCCGCGCCAATGCGCAGGTGCGTCTGCGTGCGTGGCAGCGTGTAGGACGACGGCGGCTCGCACTCGAGCTGCAGCGCGTCGGTGCGCGCGGCGCGCAGCTGCGCAATGGTCGACGCGGCGTGCACGCGCCGCAGCAGGCCGCAGTAGGCGTACGAGAGCGGCACAATGAACGAGCGGTTGTCGTGCGTGCGGCGCGCGACGTTTTGCACGAGGCGCGCGGCGTCAAAGCCGACGGCGTCGATTGACGTAAACTCGACGCCGAGCGCCGGTTCGTCGCAGTGCACCGGGTCGTTGAGCAGCTCGGCCGGCCGGCGCGTGCCGGCGGCCCAGTGCTCGCGCGCCGTGCACGCGTACGGCGTCGAGCGCTCGAAGCGGCACACGTCTTCGCCGCTGCCGGCCACGGTGCGTGGCACGATCGCCGGCGCGGCGGCGTCGTCGAGCGGCGCGGCGCGCGTCAGCTGCAGCGTCCAGAGCGTGTCGAACGGCGCCGCGCGCGCATCGGCGCCGACGACGCGCGCGCTCAGCGGAAACGCCTGCACGCCGCGCGTCTCGCGCAGCGCGAGCCACTTTTCGAGGTTCCACTCGGGCGCCACTTCGGCCTGCAGATAGAGCGTGTGCTCGAGTTCGCCGGCGCGCAGCTCGTCGGGCGTCAGCCGCAGCGCGGCGCGGTACGGCACGCGAAAGATGCAGCGGCCGTGGCCGCGCTCCTCGAGCGTCCGCTCGACGGCGCGCACAATCGGCGGCGCGGCGGCAGCGGCGTCGAGCGCGGCGGCGTCGCGGCGCGCGAGGGCGGCGCGCTGGGCGGCGAGCGCGCGCGCCATTTTCTGCGACTCGGCGTCCCAGCCGACCGCCTTGCGCAGGCCCTCGAGCGACATTTCGAGGCGGCCGGCGAGCGAGACGGGTGCTGTGCTGCCGTGTGCGTCGACGCTCCACTCGTTTAGCGGCCAAACGGCCTCTTGCGCCCCCGGTTCATTCGCCGCCGGCGTCGTCGGTCGCATCGCGCCGCAGACGCGCCAGCTCGCTGCGCGCGTCGCCGACCATGCGCTGCACGGCGTCGAGCAGCGCCTCGATGTTGGCGGCGCGCAGGCGCGCGCGCTCGCGTCGCCCGCGCGCCGATGCGACGTCGTGCAGCACGGGCACGTCAGGCTCGAGCATTGCGTCGTCACCGCCGCCCAGCGACGGCGACGGATTCTCGTCTTGCGCGCGCCGTTCTTCGGCCTCGAGGCTCTCGACGTCGCTCTCCGGATACGGGCACGCCGCCGGCGCCTCGTACGACGACGACGACGGCGGGCTGCCGCTGTCGTCGTCGTCGTCGTCGTCGACTACCTGTTGCGTTACGGCGCGGCGTTTGCGCCAAGCGGCAGACATTGTTGCGTGCGCGCGCGCGGTGGGCGGTGCGCGCCACTTACCGGTGTTCAAGTCTGCGTGGTCTGTCTGTCTGTCTCTTCCGACGCACACACAAAGGGAGAGGGCGCGCGCGCGCGACTTATCTTGACTTTCGACGGGTACGACGAGATCTTGCGGATGTCGCCGTCGGGGCCGCGCATCTCGATCGTCTCGACGTTGTGCTTGATGATCATCTCCTCCATGCCCGGGATGCGGCAGATAAACGTGTAGATGAGCTCGAGCAGCTTTTGCGACGCGCGGCGGCCGGTCGAGAAGATCGACTGCTCGAGGCCCTCGACGGCGAGCGCCATGGCGACGACAAACATGGCGACCGAGTACGTCTTGCCCCAGCGGCGCGGCGTAATGGCCATGAACTGCGGCACGAGGCGCTCGACCTGCAGCTCGACGAGCAGGTCGTCGATCTCCGACTCGAGGTCGTCCTTGAAGATGAGGCCGGCGCACGCGCCCGCCATCTGGTTGTGAAAGTCGCGCTGCGTATCGCTGCGGTCGAGCCCAAAGCCGTCGAGCGTGCGCTTCAGAATCGCCATGCGCTCGCGTCCGGTGCGCCGCGCCGACGACGCCGCCGGATCGGGCGCAATCAGGTCCGACACGAGGTTGGGCACGCGCAGCTCGGCCGAGCGCTTGGCCTGCTCGCGCTCGTAGCACATGTGCGCGCGCGCCAGCACGCGCTGGTAGCGCTGTGCGCCGAGAGCCGCCTCGCGGCCGAGCAAATCGAACGCGTCGGCGCGCGCCGAGCGCCGCAGCGCTCGGTCCATGTCGGCCGTGCTGCCCGCGCCGACGCGGCGCGCGAAAAAGCTGCCGCCGCGCGGCGGCACCGCATCGTCGCCGCGGCCGCCGTCGTCGGCGACGCCCATTCTGTCAAGCGCGACGCGTCGGCGCGTGCCTGTACGCCGCGCGGTTTGTTTTGCGGGCCTCTAAGCTGTGTCGCGGCGCGCGTACTGCGCGTCAATGATGACGTCTGCCAGGCTCGACGACGTGCGTCGCGTTGCGCTCTTGTCGCACCGCTCGCGGCTGCCGCGCGACGAGCTGCGGCGCGCGCTCGCCGCCATCACAACGCTCGACGCAGCGCTCGTCTCGCACGTGCTGCTCGCACTGCTGCTCGATTCGAGCGGCGGCGGCGGCGCGTCGCTCGTCGTGCTGCACGCGCCGCACGTCTTTCTGCTGCTGCTCGGCACCGCGGCGCTCTACCACACGCTGTTTGCGCACAGCGTGCTCGGCTGGCTGCAGCACCTGGCCGTCGCCGCCACGCTCTGCGACGTCGGCGCGGCCGTTGCGCGCCTGGTGCTCGCGCTGCGCGTCGCCGACGCCGACCGCGAGCCAGACGCCGTGTTCTGGGTCTACGTGGTGCTGGCGCTCGTGCTGTGCGCCGTCGACGTCGCGTACGCGTTTGCGGCCGACGCGCTGCGCGTCTACGCGCCGCCGCCGATCGGCAACCGCGACGCGGCGCACGCCGCCGTGGCGCACACCGAGCAGCGCGCCGCGCAGCTGGCGCGCGCAGCGCGGGTGTAGGCACAGCCAGGCGCGCGTATAGGCGAGGCCGCGTCACAGGCACGCGACAGATGTGGTCGCTGCTGGCGCTGGCGCTAGCGGTGCGCGCCGACGACGTGGTGCTGCTGCGCGCGCAGCACGGCGCGCACGCGCACCGCGACGCCATACGCTGCGCCGGCGCCGACGACAGCGGCCCGCTGCGCATCGAAGACCTCGTCGAGCACCTCATGCTGCCGACTGCGCTGTGGTGCGACACGAGCGTCGCCGCGGGCGGTGCGCTGTGCCACGACCGCACGGCGCAGCGCGCGCTGCGCGCAGTGTCGCTGCGCTGCGACGCGACCGCCAGCGTGCGCTGCGTGGCCGAGTTTGAGTGCGCGCCGCTCGCCGCCGAGCTGTGGCGCGCCGCCGGCGCGACGCTGGCGTGCTGCGTGCTGCTGCTGGCCGCGGCGCGCTGCGCCGCGACGGCGCGCAGGAGACACCGGCGGCGCGCGCGACACAAGAGCGCCTAGGCCTAAAGCGGCGCGCTGCGTCGCCAACCAGTGCATGAACGAGTGGTTCAAGAGTCTGCTGGCCGACGACGCGCCGCCGCCGCCGCCCGACGACGTCGACAGCGCGCGGCGTGCTGCGACGGCGACGGTGCGCACGCTGCTCGCAAGCTACTTTCCGTCGGCGCTGCTCGCCGACGTGCTGCTCGGCCTCGGGCTGCTGTTGCTCGCGGCGTATGTGTTTTACCGCGGCGCGCGCTCGTTGTTCGAGACGCTGAGAGACGCGTGGCACATTGTGCGCGCGCTCGGCCGCTTTGTGCCGCGCACGCTGCTCGTGGCGTTTCTCGTGCTGGTGCTCTACGCGCTGCTCGGCGTCGGCGCCGACATGCTGGCGCTGTCGCGCGCCGACTTTCCCGAGCAGCACCGGGCAGCCGAGCTGGTCGTGAGCCGTCTGGCGCGAGCCACTGGCGTGCGCAGTACATAGAGCGCCGCGCACAGCGCACACACAGTAAAGCGCGCACGAGTTGCGCTCCTCTGTGTACGTGTGCGTCGCAGACCAATGGTGCTCGCGCTGCAGCCGCCCGACTTTTGGCTCTACGGCTACCTGGGCGCGCTGTTCGCCGGCACGCCGTGGTTTGCGGTGGCCGTGCCGCTGCTCATCTGGCTGCTCGCCGTGTTTGCCGTGCACCGCGCCGACGAGTTTGACGGCCAGGCCGGTCTCGAGGCGCTGCTGGCCGATCTCATTCTCTTCATTCCGGCCAACGCCGTGCTCGGCGCGCTGGCCGGCCTCGTGGTGCAGTACGCCGCGGCGCTGCCGCCGCTGGTGCGCTTCTTTGCGCGTCCGTGGCACTTTGGCGTCGAGGCGCGCGACGACGGCAGCGGACGCGACATCGACGGCACGCGGCGCGTCGACGCCGACGCGCGGCCGACGCTCTTTGCCGCCGGCGGCCTGCTCGGCGCGCTGGCCGGCTACTTTCTGCGCGACGGCTTTGCGTTTGGCACCGGCGTCTCGCTGGTGGTCGGTCTGGCGCTGCTCGCGCTGGCGCTCGTGCTCGGCATCGGCGCGCTCTGGTCGCAGTTTGCGTCGTCGGAGCGCGCGGCGCGCGCCGACGCGCGCTACCAGCTGTACCTGGCCACCGGCGTGCTGGCGGCGTTCTTCTACGACTCGCTCGAGCCGTACCGGCCCGCGCACGGCATTGCGGCGCTCGTCTACATTGTGCTGTGGGCCGGCGTGGTGCTGTGGATCGAGGTGAGCGTGCTCGGCGTCGACGGCAAGCCGGCCCAGCACGAGGGCGACGCGCGCTACCTGCGCATCGAGCGCTATCCGGGCCGCATTGCGCTGCGCTGGCTCGTCTTTACGGCGCTGCCGCTGCTCGGCGCCTACGCGCTCGGCTGGGCGCTCGACGTGGCGTCGGGCGGCCTGGTTGTCAACATCACGGCGGCGATGGGCGGCTACACGCTCGGCATTGTGGTGCTCGCGCTGGTGCTCGGCGGCGTGCGCTCGCGCGCGCTCGGCACGTCGGCGTTTCGCTCGACCGTCGTGACGGGCGGCGATGCGCGCACTCAGGCCGCGGCGTCGCCGGCGCCGGCGGCGTGGGCGCGGCACCCGAGCACGGCGCACTTGTCGCACCGCGGCAGCGGTGGCAGCTTTGCGGTGCCGCTCGATTGAACACACCGGACGCGTTTACTAGCGCACGCCGAGCTGCGCGAGCAGCGCCGCGGCCTGTGCGAGCAGCGCGCCGGGCTCGGCGTCAAAGCGGGCCAGCTCGAGCTCGAGCTCGTAGCGCAGCAGCGGCGCCGCGTCGGCGTCGTCGGAGCGCCGCTCTTCGACGCGCGTCGCATCGACGCGCCACGCCGGTGCCGTGTGGCGCAGCACAAACGACGCGCGCTGCTTGGCGCGCAGCAGCGCGCCGTTGGCGGCAGACGCGGCGGCGACGCGCTGCTCGTCGTCTGCCGTCCACGCGACGCGGTAGTGCTCTTGCGCCGCGTCGACGAGCCAGCGCTGCTGGCTGCCGGCGAGCTGCACGCCGCGCGGCTCGCGCAGCAGCCGTCGCTTGTGCAGCGCGTACTGCAGCGCCGCGTCGGCGCCTGTCGAGTAGGTGACGCGCAGCGGCGCCGGCTCGTCGGCGCGTGGCGCGCACAGCAGATCGTTGTGGTCTGTAAACCACGCGTCGCTGGCGCACGCCGCGAGCCGCTGCACGAGCGCGTAGAACGTTGTCGCATCGGCAATGCGTGTGCGGCACTCGACCTCGATGGGCGCTGTGGGCGGCGCGTCGGCGGCGAGTCGCGCGCAGTGCCGCACCACCGGCGCCAGCGCGGCGAGCAGTGCGTCGGCGCTCATCGTTTATTGGCGTCCGCCGGTGGTGTTATAACGCGCCGTCGGCGCGGCGCACCGTGTGCCATGCTTGTCGCAACGCGTCAGTCGGCGCGCGCGTGTCCCACCGTGCGCCGGCCGAGCGCGAACAGCGCCCAAGGCCGCCGCTGGGCGCGCGTGGCGCATCAGTGCACCGCGGCACTGCTGGTGTGCGACCGCGCCGTCGGCGTGCCGAGCACCGCCGTCGCCTGGCTCGGCACGCTGCTCAAAGAGTGGGCCGATCCGACCCGCCGCGACGCACGACCGCGGCTCGCGCTGCTCGTCGCCGCCGACGTCGTCCAGCAGCGCGCCGTGCTCGCCGAGCTGATCGTCACGAGCGATTTCGACGCTCTGGCGGCGCACTATGGCGTGCAGCTGACGCACCAGAGCACCGACGGCATGCTGTTTCGCAACACGGCCAACGGCGGCGACGCAATTGACGTGCGCGTGCTTACGCCGCTCGCCGCCACGCTTCTCGTGACGCGCCAGCCGGCCGGCGCCCGCGCGCCCAGCGCCATTTTTGTGTGCGACTTGCAGCGCGCCGCCACGCTGCAGACGGTGCCGTTTGTGGCGCGCGTCCTGGCGCCGGCGCTCACCGGCACGCTCGAGGCGCACGAGCCGCCGCACGTGTGCGCGACGCACGTGGTGGCGGCGGGGCGGCGCCATGCTGCCACCGTCGCGCGCCGGCTCGCTGCCGGCACGTTTGCGGCGCGCCCCGGCGGCGCGCCGCGCGCCGCGGCGCGCCAGCTGACGCGCGACCTGCTCAACAACTATGCGCGCGCGCTTTTGACGGCCGAAGCCAGCGCAGCGGTCCGGACGCCTGTCGCCACAAGGCCGCGTGCCGCGAACAGCAGGTCGCTGCGCAACAATGCGCGCGTCGCGCTCATGCTGGCCGGCCGAGAAGCGGCGCTAGATGCAGCGACGCCGCGACACCGACGGCGCGACGGCCGTCCGACGCAGCCGGCGCCCGAGCCACCGGCGCGCACCCCGTCGCGCTGCGAGAACAGCACAACGAGCAGCGCCGACGACGACGACGACGACGACGACGACCAAGTCGACGCGCCCGGAACGCGTCAATCTACGCTGTTCGTCGACACTGCCGCGGGGCTCGGCGCCGACGATTGAAGCGAGCAACATTGCCAGTGCGGCTTTACTTTTGCTTCTTGGTGCGCGCCCAGCGCGCCACCGGGTCGGCGGCCTTGGCCTTGCCGCTGCCCGCCGACTTGGCGGCGCTGAGGTAGTTGAACGCGTTCGAGTTGGCCTTGACCGCTCCGGCGCGGGACAGCTGCACCGGCTTCGGCGCCGCCTGCTTGGCCGCGGCCGCGGCGGCACCGGCGGCGGCCAGACTGGCGCCCGCTGCGCCAGCAGCGCCGGCGGCAGCCTCGACGAGCTGGTCGCCAATCACACCAGTCTCCTCGAGCGTGTGATGCAGGTGGTTGAACTCGACGGTGAGCACAATGAGCCAGATGAGGCCGCCTGTGATGAACAGGCAGGTGCAGACGCCGCAAAGGTACTGCACCCACGGCGTGTCGCGGTTGCGGTCCATTGTTGAGGGTGCGTGCGTGTGCGTCTGCCGGCTCGCTGGGGCGGGGCGCGGGGTAGTCGCTGATTCGCGCAGTGGGCGCGCGCGTGCACTCTTGGATGCGCGCTGCACTGCGAGCGTAACGCGCAAGGAGACCCCCGGCTCGCTTTACTCTTGCTGTGCTTCGACGCGCGCGGCGACTTGGCGAATGAGGCTGGTCGGCAGCATGACAATCGAGCGCTGGCGCGCCCGCGCCGTGTCGGCGCCCTGCATGCGCTCGTGCGTGCGCGCGCCGGCCGGCTCGGCGTACCACGCGTGGCGGTGCGCGGCGTCGGCGCGGTGTGCCGTGCACAGCGAGCGCTGCGTGAGCAGCGCCGAGAGCGGCACCTTGGTGCCCATCTGCATGATGTCGGCCACCGTCTCGTCGGTGTCGAGCGCGTCAAAGTGGCGCGTAAACGTGCGCATGGCGTCCGAGTCGAACGGCACCGGCAGCGCCGCGGCGTCGGGGTCGGCGCGCGCCTCGGCCGCCAGCTCGTCGATGGTGAGCGCCGCGGCGCGACTGTGCGCCGGCATTGCCGCGGCGACGGTGTGCATGTGCGACACGTGCAGCTTGTGCGCGTCGTTGAGCGGCGGCGCGGTCTCGCGCACCATCTGGTCGGTGACGAGCGCGCGGCGCTCGTTGGCGGCCGGGTGCAGCGCCGCGTCGCCGTCCCAGCGCACCTTGCGCTCAAACGCGGCGCGTGTCGCGTCGCTCGTGTTGCGGTGCAGCGCCGGCTCGCCGTGCTCGCCGGCGACGTGGTGCGGCGCGTCAGTCGACAGCGCCGACAGCTGGTCGGTGTGCCACGCCGACGACGCAAAGCCCGACGACAGCGTCTGCTGGTGCGTGTTGCGCACGTGCGCATAGCCGCCCAGCGGACCCTGGTAGACGAGCGCGCCGCTGTGCGCCGCGCTCGTGTCGGTGGCGCCGTTGTACACCACGTACTCTTCGGTGCCGTCGTTGCGCGCCGCCGGCGTCGACGACTGGTGCGCCGCGGGCTCGGCGCGCACCAGCGCGTGCGTCGGCGTGGTGCAGTCGGGCGCCGCTTGCGCGAGCTGCAGGCCGAGCGCGGCGGCCGTGCGGTGCGCCAGCTCGTCGCGCACGTGCTGCGACGCCTCGCGCACGTCGGCGTAGGCGGCCGACTTGGCGAGCTCGGCCAGCGTCGGGCGCGTGCGCTGCGCCTCCTCGACCAGGTGCAGCGCGTTGGGCGCGTCGTTGGCGCGCACCACCACAAAGTAGCGATCGTTGCCGCTGGCGGCGTCGTACGCGCGGTGCACGCCGACGTGCGCGTGCGTCTGCAGCGCGTCGAGCGCCGGCAGCCGGCCCGCGGCGTGCGCCGTCGCCCAGCGGCGCTCGAGCTCGGCCGCGTCGACGCCGCTCGGCACCGTGAGCGGGTAGCGCGACGACGCCGTGCCGAGCTCGGCGCCGCCGAGCAGCAGCGCCGTCAAGTCGCGCTCGTCGGTGCGCAGCGGCATGGCGCCGGCGGCGCGCACCACAAAGCCGCGCGGCGCTGCGGCGGCGCCGGCGTAGTGCGGCGCCAGCTCGCGCGGCACCGACTCGAGCGCCAGGTCTTCGAGCACCATGACGGCGCGCACGTGCGTGTTGCCTTTGAGCGCGGCGCGCAGCGCCGCCTCTGCGTCGGCGGTGCGCTGCGCCGTCTCGCTGTCCGGCAGACGCATGTCGGTAAACGACACGGTGTGCTGCGGCGCGTCGCTCATGATGGGTGTGCGCGTGCCGCGGCAGGACAGGCGTGAGTTGGCGTCTGCGCGCGTGCGTTCGGCCTGTGCGCGCCGTGTGTCACTTTCTATATACGCGGCTTCATTCACTGTTCCGGCGCATAGTGGTGCAGCAGCACCAGTTCGGCAAACGCCGACGGCGCGCGCGCCAGCGGCCGCGGCAGCCGGCCGGCGTACAGCAGGTGCTCGCTGCGCGCCAGCAGCGTCTTGCTGTCGACCGCCTCGCCAATGTACCGGTCGTCGGCGCCCGCCGGCGCCTGCGACTCGGCCATGGCCGAGTCGCAGAGCGGGAACAGCAGCTCGTCGCCGCACGCCGGCTCGGGCGGCTCGCTGTCGGTCAGCGTTGCCAGCTCGTTCTCGTTGAGCGGCCCGAGCAGCGGCTCGGCGCCGCGGCCGTCGCGCTTGGCGTCGGCGGCAATGAGCGCGGCGTGCGGCACCAGCGCCGCGAGCTCGAGCGCCACCAGCAGCGCGCACAGCTCGGCGTCGACCACGCGCGCGCTGTCGAGCGCGCGCGGCGGTGCGCGCGCAACGGCGCGCCGCGTCTGCGCCACAATGTGCTCGACCGACGGCCGCAGCGGCGCCGCGGCGCCGCGCGAGCCGCGCCGCTGCAGACTGCGCGCCGCGGCGTCGCGCGGCAGCGGCGTGTTGTGCGCGCGGTCGACGCGTCGGCCGACGCGCAGCGTGCACATCCAGTCGGCGTTGCGCTCGAGCGCCAGCGCGGCGACGAGCTGTGCCGCCGGCGCGCCGGTCGGCTCGCCCGGCGCGTAGAGCACAATGTGGTTTTTGTGCGTCTGCGTCGACGTGACGGGATGCTGCAGGCGGCAAAAGCCGCACGCCTCGACGTCGCTGTCGCTCTCGTAGCGGCCGGCCGTGCGCTTGCGGCCGCGGCTCTCGGCGGCGCGCCGCAGCCGCCGCCGCTCGCAGTTGCAGCAGCGCGGCTTGCGGCGCGCGCCGCTGCGCTCCAGCTGCCGCCGCATGCGGTCGCACTCTTGCGCCGACGTCTGGCAGTCGCAGAAGAGCAGGGCGTTGCGCGCCGCGAGCGGGTCCTCGGCGGCGATCGCCGCGGCCTCGTCTTCGGCGCGCCAGCGCACGCGGTTGTCGTCGGTGGCGCGCAGCTGGGTCGCGGCGCAGTACGCCACCGGCGCGTTGCCATCGAACAGATCCGGCCCGGTCTGCGCCACGAGCGCGTGCGCGTCGCGCGACGTCATGAACACGTAGCACTCGTCGCCGGCGAGCGCCGCGTGCAGCGCGCTGAAAATGCTGCTCATGCGCGTCGTGCGGCCGCCGTCGACAGCGGCGTCGCGCGTCGCGAGTCCGCCGCACAGCCGGCTGATGCGCGACTGCTGCCGGCGCGCCCAGTTGCCGCTCGGACAGAGCGCGCTGGCCACGGCGCGCAGCGCCTCGACGGCGTGCCGCGCGCCGCGCCGCCGCGCGTCAATGCCCGGCAGCCACTGCGTCGGCATTGCGCCCTGCAGCGACGTGCAGAGCGTCTGCACGGCGCCGAGCGCGTCGATCACCGTGTCGGGGTCGGCGGCGCGCAGCGCGTGCACGAGCACCGGCGCGACGAGCGGCGCGTGCTCGACCGTGGCGCCGCCGGCGCGCCGCTCGGCCACGGCGCGCGGCGTGGCGCCGAGCAGCAGGCGGCGCCACAGCGTGTGCGACAGCGCCAGATAGATGTGCGGCGGCTCGCGCGCCGCGTGCCGCTGCTTGAGCGCGCGGTCGCGCGGCGTCCAGACGACGAGAAAGTCGACGCCGTCGGCGGCCTGCGCGGCAAACGCGCGCACCGACGTCAGCAGCGCGAGCGGCGACGCGACGGTGGCGTCGAAGCGCAGCACGTAGCTGAGCGCGGCGTCGGGTCGTGCGCGCGCGACGGCGTCGAGCCGCCGCTGCGCCCACGTGAGCGCGTGGCGCTCGGCAAAGTCGCGCAGCTCACGCTCCGAGACGCGCTGGGCGACGCGCAGCGCGGCGTGCGTGCGCCGGCGACGCGGCAGGCACTCGGAGCGCGTCTGAAAGCTGTCGAGCACCGCGTGCAGCTGCACATTCTTGTCGAAGAGCGTCGCGACGAGCGGCGCGACGCGCTCCGCTTCGTCGAGCGACGACTCGTCGCGGCACGCGCTCACCAGCGCGCGCAGCTCGTCGACGTCGGCCACGGCGTCGAGCACGCCGTCGAGCATGTGCACGGCGTCGAGCTCGGCGGCCGTCGGCTCGCTCGGCAGCAGCGCCAGCTGGTGCAGGTAAAAGTAGTCGACGGCGCGCCAGCGGTCGATGCGCCGGCCGCAGTAGCGGTCGAGCAGGCGCACGGCGCACGTGAGCGCCGTGCGCACGCGCGCCACAAACGCGGCGGGCGGCGCGCGCTCGAGCCAGAACGACGGCACGCGCGCCGCCTGCTCGGCGCTCAGCGTGTGGTCGGCCGGCAGCGGCGGCGCCGGTCGCGCGCGCAGCTCGGTGCCGCGCAGCCGATCGCTCAGCTCGCTCGGCACCAGCACCGAGCTGTACGGGTTGCGCTCAAAGCTGTAGTCGGCGACGCCCGGCACGCTGCGCTGCGACGTGACCGACACGCTGGTCGTCGCCACGCTGTACACGCTGCGCACGTCGTCGGCGTCGCCGTCGTCGTCGTCGACCAGCGCGCGCCGCTTGTTGTTGGGCGTCGGCTCGCCGAGCTCGAGCGTGTCGGTGCCGACGCCGTTCATGGCGGCGACGGCGGCCGCGATCGAGTTGACCTGCCGCTCGTCGCCGAGCGTCTCGGTGTAGAAGCGCAGCAGGTCGACGTCGACAAAGTAGTCGAACATTGCGCGCGTCGCGCCGCGCCGCGTCAGCTCGGCGCCGAGCGGCGTGGCGGGCACGCAGCAGAGAAACGCCGCGTCGACCACCGCCTGCATGGCACGCGGCAGCGACACGCCGAGCCGCGACGCCTCGAAAAACGACTCGATCACAATGCGCTGCATTGTGCCGTAGTCGAGGCCGAACAGCGTGGCGTAGCACGTGCCGCGCGCCATCCTGCGCCGCTCGCGCGCCACGCGCTCCTGCAGCGCGCGCCAGCGGCCGCGGTCGCCGGCCTGCACGGCGCGGTTGATCGCCACGTTCTCTTCGCGCGTCGCCGGCAGCAGGTACGGCTGGCCGACAAACGCCAGCACGCCGTGCGCCGTCGAGTTGAGCTCCTCGACGTCGGGCAGCTCGCTCTCAGCGTACCAGCGCGCCGCGGCGTTGCGCTTGATGCAAGCGCCCGTAAACCGGATTTGCTCGCAGCTGGCCGAGCGCGGCCCGCTGCGGTGCCGCAGCTGCAGCGGCTCGGACGCGTCAAACTCGGCGTCGGCGGTGTAGCGCCGCACAATCGGCATGAGCACGCGCGCAACAAACGTCGCATCGCGTTTGACGTCGACCGGCACAAAGTAGACGCGCTGAAACGCGAGACGCGCAAACGCGAGCTCGGTGTCGCGGCGCAGTTGCTCGGCGGCGTCGGCGACAAAGCGACTCATTCGTGCTGGCCGCGCGGCGCGATGCGATACGGCGCTCGCTTTGCCGGTGAGGCGCGCCAAAGCGGCTGTATAGAGAGATGGCGTGCGGTCCAATCGCATCGTACGGTATACAGACCGGCGTCGACGAGCAGACATGTCGGCGATGTGGCGACCGACGACGCAGTCGCTCGGCGCGCTGGCGCGCGCACACCCGCTCGACGCGTTTGACGGTCCGGTGCGCTTTGCCGACGCGATGCGCGTCGATCCGGCGTCGCGGCGCGCCGTCGCGGTGTGCGACGACGACGCCGCCGCCGCTGCGACCGCGCTCTGGTCGCACTGCTACACGGTGCACGGCCGCGCCATGCCGTACTCGGTGTCGCGCCTGCTCGCCGACCTGTTTGGCGAGTTTGAGCGCGACGCGCACGCGTGGCGCATTGCGCGCGCGCCGCGCACGCTGGTCGACGCCGCCTACAAGTACTGGCAAGTCGGACGCGCGCCAATGACGCTGCTGTGGGACGAGCACGTGCGGCTCGAGCGCCCAGAGTGGCGCGAAGCCGCTGTGCTCTTTGCGCTGCTGGCCGCCGAGGCAGACGACGGCGGCGGCGACGTGCGCGCATTCCGCGAGCACTATGCGCGCGTCGCGTACCGCGAGCTGTGCGCCGCGTGGGCGCAGACGTCGGTCACCGGCACCGACGAGCACCTGTCGGCCGAGGCGTTTTACAACGGCGTCTACTGCGTCGAGCTGCCGCGCTTCCAGACGCCGGCGTTTCGCCAGTTTCTGCTGTGGCACGCCGAGTGGGTGCGCGCGCGCGGCCTCGTGCCGTTCCGCACCGAGCTGCGCGTCTGCGACTTTGGCTCTGCGGCGCGCGGCGCCGACGGCCGCATTCTCGAGGCGCTGTGCGGCTCGGTCGATCTGGTGCTCGCCGCAGAGCGCGACGTGGCGCGCTGGCAGCGCGGCGCGCCGCTCGACGTCGTCGTGGTCGACTACAAGTTCAACGACTCGATCAGCGACTATGCCGAGGGCTTTGCGCGCGCGCCGCTCGACCGCGTGCGCGCGTCCAAGCGCGAGAAGCAGGCGACGCAGCTGGCGGCGTACACCGCCATGATCGAGGCGCACACGCCGCTGCGCGTGCGCTCGGCGCACGTGGCGCAGTTTACGCGCGACGCGTACCACGTGTACGACATGCCGCGCGAGCGCGTCGCGCTGATGCCCGCCGCGTTTCGCCAGTTCATTGAGCGGCGGCAATGCGCCGACTGAGTAAAGTGGCGCCGCACGCGGTCGCGCGGGTTTACTGTGCCGCCAACAAGTCGGCCGGCGCTCGCCTAGAGCGCCAGCTCGGGCCGGGGCGGCGCGTGTTCGCGCCGCCGGCGCGGCAGCGGCAGGTCGGCGTGACGCAGCGCGCGCTGCACGGCGCGCAGCGTCGCCAGGTTGGCCGACGACGCGTTGTACGGCTGGCGCATGGCGGCGACGTGCGTCTGCGCGGCGTCGAGCGCCAGCAGCAGTGTGTGGCGCAGCGCGTCGGCGTGATTCGAATCGCACTGGTCGAGCGCGGCGCGACACACGCCCCACAGCAGCGCGTGCCGAGAGCCGAGCGCGCACTCGAGCGCCGAGTTGTGCCGGAACGCGTCGAGCCGTGTGCGGACGGCGCTCTCGCGCGACTCGCGGCCAAACACCAGCTCGCCGTGCGCCAGCAGCACAAAGAGCGCGCGCGCGCCGCTCTCCGGCAGGTCGGCGACGCGCAGCGCCAGCTCGGGACAGCCGGCAAACAGGTTGACGGTCAGGTGCTCGACGTGCGCACTCACGGCGCGCTGCTCGTCGGCGCTCGGCGACGCGCTGCCGAGCGCGAGCCGGCCAATCTCGCGCACTTCGAGCGCCGCGTCGCAGCGCGCCACGGCCAGCTCGACGGCGAGCGCCGCCGGCTCGAGCAGCAGCGCGACAAATGTGCGCCCCAGCCGCGCCGCGTCGCTGTCGGCCTCGTAGATGCGGTCGTAGAACGCGCAGAGCGACGCGCTGGCGGCGCCGATTTCGGCCGGAGTGCACCACTGGCCGCCGCTCATGTCGACGAGCTTGGTTGCGGTCGCGTCGCGGCCCAGACGCGACTCGGTGGCGTGCAGGGTCGACGTCGCGCCAACGTGCGCCAGCTGCACGCCAGACTTGGCGCCGTCGCCGCCGGCCGACGCCGGCTTGACGTCGGGCTTGACATCGGGCGGCAGCGGCAGTCGGTGCGCGGTCACGGCGCGCGGCTTGGCGTCGGCGTCGTCGTCGGTCGGCTCGGGCTTGACGCGCACGCCGGCCGGCTCGGCGGCGTGCCACGGCGCGCGCAGACTGCTGTGCTCGTCGGTCACGCGCGCGTCGTAGTCGCGGCGCGGCACAGTGCGCAGCAGACTCAGCGCCAGCGGCGCGCCCACGGCGCCCGGCGACGTGCCGCTCTCGTAGAGCGCGGCGTGCAGCGCTTGGCACGCGCGGTGCACCGCGGCAGTCATCGGTGCGGGCGCGATGCGATGCGATGCGGTGCAAGTGCGGCGCACGCTAAACCACCACTTGTCACGTGCACGCAACGCTGACTGGTACACACGCAACGCAACCTGTTTGCCATGGACATTGACGACATGTTCCCGAGCGCGGCGCCGCCGCCGTCGCCGCCGCCCGCGTCGCCGCCGCCGCGCGCCGATGCAAAGCGCAAGGCGCCCGACGCGGCGCCGCGCCCGACGCCTGCCGCCGCCAGCGCGAGCCACAAGCTGCTCAACGACGTCGAGGTCGAGCCGGTGGCCGGCCAGCAGCTGCCCGGCGCGCTCGGCGCCGGCGCGTCGTTTGGCGCGCTGGCGCCCGACGACTATGCCGCGGCGCAGCGCGCCGCGGCGGCGCAGGCGGCGGCCGGCGGCGGCGTGGCGCTCGGCGCGACGCGCCTGGCTGCGATGACCAACCACTATGTCGGCGTCGTCGACCGCGAGGCGCGCGGCACCGCCGGCTTGCATCTGGCGGCGACGCCGTACACGACGCCGACCGCCGGCGCCGCGTTTGGCCGCGCGTTCTTCATGGCGGCGCTGACCGAGCAGGCGCACCTGTCGCGCTCGATCGTCGAGGACACCGAGGCGCTGCGCGCGCTGCAGTCGCAGGTGCAGTTTGTGCGGCGCGCGCACATCGAGGCGATGACGCGCACGCCGCGCGCCACCGAGCCGGCGTGCGACTCGGGCGACCAGTGCGCCGGCCGCGCGCTCTGCGACGCTCAAGGCGAGCGCATCGGTGGCCGCACGCTGGTCGCGTTCATGACCGAAGACGAGGCGGCGCAGTACCGCGTCGACCGCGCGTCGCTGGCGCAGCGTCTGGCCAAGCGCCGCTGCATTCTGTGCCTGACGCGCGCCGCCAACCGGCTGCTGGTGCAGCTGCGCGCCGACAACACGGCGTTTACGGCACACCGCCAGCTGCTCATTCCGTACTGCGTCAAAGTCGACGTGCAGGGCGAGTATCCGGTCGGCGCGACGGTCGGCGCCGGCGAGGACACGTTCGAGGGCCTGCTCTACAACGTGCCGCGCTTCTCGCTGCTCGACTGGACCGCGCTCGAGCAGCCCAACGGCGAAGAGTACACGCAGTACCGCAACATCGCCGTGCCCGAGTACCCGGTGCCGCGCGAGCACATTGAGCGCTACACGCGCCAGGGTTTCTCGGCGGCGTCGTGAGCTGGGAGCCGGTCGGCGACGGCCGCAAGCACGCACCGTGGGACCACACCGCGGCGGCCTACTGTGCTTACTGGCGCGCCGTCGTCGACCGCTCACGACGCCAGCTCGCGTCTGCAGACGCAGAGCTCTCACCATCACCATCACCATCATCACCACTGCCCGGACCGCCGCGCGCGTTTGCCAACGCGCCCAACTGCCACCTCTACGCGTTCTACGGCAGCAAGGCGACCAGCGCCGCCGAGCTGGCGCTCTACTGCTTTCTGTTTGCGGCGCCGTTTGCCGCGGTGGCGCGCGACGACGCGCTGTTTGCGGTGGCGCGCGCCAAGATCAGCGAGCCGCCGAGCGGGCAGCGCGACGCGCAGCGCTGGTGCCCGGTGTCGCTCGAGCGCGCCGGCTCGCGCTACTACGCGGCGCTCGTGCTGCGTCTCTCGTTTCTCGCGACGTCGATCGACAAGACGGCGCAGCTGCTTGCGCGCGCCGCCGACATGCGCCGCTCGTCGCGCCGCGCCATCGAGCGCGCGCACCGGCAGCTCGTGCTGTGGCGCGACGCGCACACGCTGCTCGTCGTCGCGCTCGACCAGCTCGGCGCCGTGCCGCGCGACGACGACGGCGCGCTGTGGCGCGTGCTGCTCGAGCGCTACGCGCCCGACATCAACACGTTCTTCCACGACGGCGAGCTGCCGGCGCTCTATCCGCAGCTGGTCGCGACGCCGTTCTTTGCGGCGACGCTCGGCGCGCGCTCGGCGGCCGGCGACCCGATTGTCAACAAGTTTCGCAAAGTGCTGCCCAAGCCGTGCGCGACGCGCGACTCGTCGGCGCGCGAGTCGGACCACGCGACGCGCTCGCCCGACTACTTTTGCTTCACCAAGGCGATTGTGGCGGCGGCGCTGCTCGGCGTCTACCAGCGCGCGCAGCTGCCGCCCGGCTGGCGCATGCGCCGCGCCGTCTACGAGCTGTTCTTCTTCGAGCTCGACGAGCGGCTCGCGGCGCACTGCGTCGCGCCGCCCGGCGAGCGGCTGCGGCGCGAGTACGCCGTCGAGCGCTCGGCGTTTGACATGTCGACGCGGCCTCGCAACGCACGCGTCGTCCTGCCGTCGTATGCCGGCGCCGTGCAGGCGCAGTGGCGCGCGGCGCGCGGCGGCGCCGGCGCCACCAAGACCGTCGAGGCGCGCAAGCGCACCAAGAGCGGTCCGCGGCGCTCGCGCACGGCCGCGGTCGACGCTGCGCTCGACGCGCGCACCACTCTCGCGCTGCACACGGTGGTGCGCGCCACCGGCGCGCATCCGACCGCGCTGCGCCGGTCGTTTGCGCTCGGCTACGCGCTGGCGCGCCTGCATTTGGCGCAGGCGCGCGGCATCGACTACTACGAGCAGGCGCGCGCAGCCGGCGCGCTGCCGGCGCAGCACGTGGGCGGTGCCGGCGCACCGCCGCCGCCGGCGCGCCGCCAGACCGTCGGCGACGCGTACGTCGCCGATCACGTGCTGCCGTGCGACGAGCGCCTGCCGACGCGCCTCGACGCCGACGAGGCGCTGTTTGCGTGGCTGCACGCGCGCATCGAGTGGCGCACCGAGCGCGGCAAGCTGTCGCACCAGCACATCTTCCAGGACATGCTGACGATGGCGACACGCGCGCTGCTCATCGAGCAGCTGCGGCGCGCGCCCGAGCTGCGCAACGAGCTGGCGGCGCGCACCGACTGGGCGGCGTGGGAGTGCCGGGTGCACGAGCTGCTCGACTGCATGCGCGCATCGCTGTCGCGCATCGCCGACGAGCCCGGCACCGCGGCCGGCGCCTTTCTGTCGCACCATCCGTCGTTTGCGTTTATGCACGCGTCCAAACGCACGCCGATCAACGCGCTCTACCAGGTGCGCCGCATGCCGTTTGCCGAGTGCGTGCAGCTCGAGATCGAAAAGCTGCTCAAGGCGGGCGCGCTCGACCGGCCGTGCGACGCCGTCGCGCCGCTCGAGTACGAGACCATGATGCGGCTCTGTCTGTACGCGTACCGCTATCCGCGGCACTACGAGTCGCTGGCGGCGCGTGCCGACGCCGCCGCCGACGACACCAGCGCCACGACGTTTGCCGGCCAGTCGTCCGACTCGGAGGCGACGGACGCTGCCGGCGAGCCGCCGTACACCGAGCGCATTGCGACGCCGCTGCCGGCGTTTACGATTGCGCCAACGACCGACGTGCCGCGCGCCGGCGCCACGATGGCCGAGTGCCGCGCGCAGTTTGCGGCGCGCGCGCTCTTCCCGCTGCGCGCGTTTCGCGCCACGCCGCACACCATCAACGCGTTCAACGCCGCGCGCCAAAAGTACGCGCGCACGCTCAGCGCCAAGTGCGTCGCCGAGTTTGTCGCGACGCTGGCCGGCAGCTCGCTCTTCCAGCTGCAGGTGGTGCTGGCGTTTGTGCGCACCGTCAACAGCTATCTCATGGTGTACACGTTTCCGCTGCCGCGCTATCTCGAGGCGCAGCACGAGACGCTGCTCGCGCGCCAGCACCGCTACGCCGGCGCCGCCGACGCGCTGCCGCCGCACACGGCGCGCGCGCTCGTCTGCCTGCGCTGCCGGCGCGTCGCTGCCTTTCTCTACAGCAAGCGCGCCAAGAACCTCGACTCGGCGCTCGGCGCCAACGCGGTCTACGTGGCCGAGCGCACGCTCGAAGACGCGGTGTGCGAGCGCGTGCGCTGCCGCGGCGCGCTGCTGGCGCCCGACCAGCTGCCGGGCGCGCGCTCGCTGTTTGCCGCGCTGCAGCAGCGCGCGCTGCGCAGCACGGCGCTGGTCGACCAGCGGCACGCGGCCGACAGCGTGGCGCAGCGCACCGCCGAGCAGCGGCGCGCCGAGTGCGACGCGCCGCTGCTCGCCGCCGGGCCGTTTGGCGCGCGGCGCGCAGACCGGGTCGCTGCGATGGTCGCCGCGCTACCGTCGCCGCCGCCGCCCGCGCCGGCCGTGGCGGCGCGCCGCGGCACACTGCGGCAGATTGGCGCCGGCACGGCGTCGCCGGTGCGCGCCATGTGCGACTTTGAGAGTGCGCTGTGGCGCGCCTACGACCGCCGCGCGCCGCTGAGCGGGCTCGTGTACGGGCACGCCATGGCGCTGCGCGACGACGCGCCGACGGCGGCGCGCGTCGTGTGCACCGACAACGCCGTGCAGCTGAAGAACGAGGCGAAGAAGCGCGGGCGGCTGCCCGAGCGGCGCGCCGAGGCGGCGCTCGAGGCCGACGTCCGCGAGCGCGCCAAGCGGCTGGCGCGCCTCGAAAAGTCGCGCCGCGGCGGCGCGCTGGCGCACGAGCAGCGGCGCATGTGCGCCGAAGAGCAGATGTTCGAGTACGACGGCCGGCACGCGCTGGTGGCCGAGGCGCCGCGCATGGCGGCGCGCGGCACGCTCGACTTTTACACGCACTGCCTGGCGTGCGGCGTCGCGGCGCGCCGCTCCGAGCTGCGCTGGCTCGGCGCCGCGCTGGTGTGCGCCAAGTGCTACGCGGCGCGCGACGACCGCCACGGTGCCGTGGGCCGCGCCGGCATTATGGCGCGCTCGGCGGTGCACGACGCGCGCTCGGTGATCGAGCGCGCCGAGGCGGCCGACACGCGGCGCGCGCTCATCGACGCGCTGCTCTCGCCCGACCGCACCGCGATTGGCGCGGCGCACGTGCCGCACGGCGTGGCATGCAGCGTGCCCAAGTGCACCGCGGTGCGCGATCCGCAGACGCCGGTGTACGCGCGCGAAGTGCTGCTCGACACCGAGGTCGGCGCCGAGCGCATGGCGCTCGTCTACGTGTGCCACCGGCACGCCAACGACCGGCGCTGGATCTTTTCGGCGTCGCTGCCGCTGGCGCTGTGCGCGTCGACGCTCTACGTGCTCTGTCTCGAGCACCAGTCGCGCGCCGCCGCCGCGCAGCAGCGCGCCGACTATGTGGTGCGCTACATGGAGCAGCTGGCGGCGGCGCAGAGCGTCGGCCGCGGCGTGGTCGAGAGTGGCGCGCAGCGCGCGCGCGCGCTGCGCGAGGAGCGGCGCGTGGCGGCCATTCGCCGCGAGCTGGCCGCGGGCGAGTAAACACACACACACACACACACACACACACACACACACACACACACACCGCACATGCATTGCGCCGCAGGTGCCCACTTTACTTCTTCTTGTGCGGGTACGCGACGCGGTAGCGCACCTCGGCCATGACGCGGTGCGACTGCTCGGCCGCCAGGCGACGCTGCTTCTCCGAGAGGCCCGGCGCGCTGGCCAGAAACGACGACGCGTTGTTCGAGTCCTTGCTGCCGTAGTGGCGCAGCGAGGCGCTGTGGTCGTTGGCGTTGATTCGCGACGTGCGCTTGTAGCCGCCCTTGGCCTTGTAGGCGCTGACGAGCCGCTCGTGGTCCTCGCGCGACAGCGCAAAGCCCGGGTTGTCGTCGTTGTTGATCGGAAACTTGGTGCTCACCGGCGACTGCGCGACCATGTTGTAGAGCGCCGGCGAGCGGTTCTTGAGCACTTCGACGTGCGTGTCGGCCATCTGGCCGCCCTTGCCGTAGTACGGCGCCACGGCCTGCGACAGCTCGTTGACGTCGACGGCCATGTTGTCGGCAAAGTCGGCGGCCGACAGCTCGTTGGCTTGGCGCACGTAGATCGGACGGCCGTCGGCGCCGTACGTCTGCGTGCCGGTCGGCACGATAAACGTGTGCGCCTGACCCTCGACGTCGGCGCCAGACACCACGTGCTCGTCCTTGGCCGCCACGCCGGTCAGGTTGAGCACCATCGGCACCGGCGTCGTGTTGTGCGTGTGCATGACGTGCGCCGACTGCACCACAATCTGGTCGCTGTACTTGTCGCCCAGCTTGGCCTTGAGCGGCTGCACGAGCGGCGTCTGCACCGGAAACTGCTGCGACGACGGCGTCCAGGCAAACGTGAGCGGCACGACGACCTCGACTTCGTCGTAGCCCTGGCCGAGCGACTGGGCAATCTGCTGCGACGGGTGCTGCGGCGCGGCGGCAGCGGCGCCCGACGTGTCGGTCGCCGGCGTGCTGGCAAACAGCGGCGCCGCGGCGCCGGCCGGCGCGCCGGCCGGCGGATAGGGCGCCGCAGCGCCGGTGCGCGCCGCGGCGTAGACCTGGGCCGGATCGGCGTAGCCCTTCTTGGCCTTGCTGGTGTCGATGTTGGACATCGGGGGTGGTGGTGCTTTGACAGGAGCGGCGCGCGCACGGGGGCTTAGAGGCGTCGCGGTGCTTGCTGCGGCGCCGATTGTGGTGCGTTCGGTCTGTGCACACTGCGGCGCAGAGTCTATAGCAGTACGCCTTGCGCCGCTTATTTCACTCTCGGGCGTGCTCAGTAGCGCGCGGTGTGCGGCCGCGTCGCGATGGTGAACAGCGGCGTGTAGCCGGCGGCGGCGGTGCGCTCGTCGCGCCGGTCGACAAAGACGCGCCGCGTCGTATCGTAGTAGTAGAAGCGGCGCAGCTGCGCGAGCACACCGTTGGCCGCCTGCGCAATGCGCTGCGCGTCGTGCTGAAAGCGCACGCCGCGGCCCTGTCGGTCGCGCCGCTCGGCGTACGCCTCGGCGACCAGCTGCGCAAACAGCGTGCGCACCGTGGCCGACGCTGTCTTGCCGTCGCGCGTCGGCGGCCGCCGGCGCATAAACTCGGCGCGCGGCACGTTGCGCAGACCGGCGCCGCCGAGCGACTGCGTCCACGCGTGCGCCTCGGCCAGCGCCCACACGTACGCCGGGTTGAGGTAGAAGACGCCGGTGGCGAGCGAGCGCGTGATCCACGGCAGCGCGCGCTGCGCAGTGAGGCGCGCCTGGCGGCGCGCCTCGCGCGCCTCGTCCGACTGGCCCTCGTCAAACCACGGCGGCGTGTGCAGCGCGTCGAGCTCGCGCCGCGTCGGCCGGAAGCGGCCGCCCGACTGCGCCAGCGGCTCGCCGGTCGACGCCGCCGCTTCGGCAACGGCGCGCGCAATGACGCTCTCGACGCGCTCGTCGGTCGGTCGGTCGAACTGGCTCGCGCGTCCCGTCTCGCTCGCCGTGCCAATGGGCGACTGCGCCCACTGCGCCGCGAGACGCTCCGACACGTCGGCGCGCTCGCTGCGCTCGGCGCGGCCCGGGCCGTCGTCGCGCGGCAGAAACGAGCCGTACGGCTGGGCGACTGGCGCGTCGGGCGCAAAGAGCGTCGGCGTGCCGTCGAGCTGCACCGCCGGCGACGCGAGCCCGGCCGTGCCGAGTTCGCCGAGCGCGCCAAAGTCGGCGCCGCCGCCGCCGGCAGCCGCAAAGCGCGACTCGCCGACGCGCGACGGCGCGACGTCGCGCGCCGACTGCGAGCGCGCCTGGTTGTCGATAAAGACGCCGATGTCGCCGCCGACTGCCGCGCCGCTCACGAGCTCGAGAAACGCAAACCAGTCCATTGCGCGCAGGTGCGCATAGTCGTAGACTTCGAGCACGTGCCAGTCGCGCACTTTGCGCAGCGTCGACGGCGCGACGTTGGGCGCCCACGGCGGCTTGTTGGCGGCGGCAAACTCGCGCGCCGAGTCGCGCGCAAACTGCTCGAAACGCGACGGCAGCACGCGCAGCGTGTCGTCGGCGCGCGGCACCGGCAGCGCGCCGCTCGTCAGCGGCGGTGGCGCGGCAAAGCGCACGCGCTTGTCGGGCCGCGTCTCGGGCGCGTGCTCGTCCTCCTCCGACGTCGTCGGCTGCCGGCTGGCATCGGCGCACTTGGCCGCCTCGGGCGCCGGCGGCGGCGACTGGCGGCGCGCGCGGCGGCCCGTCGCGGCGCTCCGCGTCATCGGCCGCCGCGTCCGGTCGCGGCGGACGCGCACCGGCTCGAGTTCGCTGGCGAATGTCGCCGCGTCGCTGAGGTCCGCCATGCCGTGTGTGCGTGTGCGCGCATCTGGCTCTGCTTTATACATGAGTCGTGCGCGCCGCGCCACCGGACGACCGCGCGCAAATGGCCACACGATGGCTGCTGGCGCTCGCCGCGTCGCCGCTGGCAGCGCTGGCTGCCAGCGTCGGCGCGGCGCAGCCGTTTCGCGTACCGCCGCCTGCGCACGCGCCGGCGCCGTCGGTGCGCAACGTCGACTTTGACGACTACGAGACGCTTGACGACGCCGCCGTGCGCGCGCGCGCCACCTACTGGATCGAACTGGCGCTCTACTTTGTCGCCGCTGTGCTCTTTCTGCTCGTGACGGTGCGCGGCTGTGCCGCCATGCCGCGCGTGCGCAAAGCGCTGCGCCGACGGCGACGCGAAGCTGTGCCGCTCGACATTGGCGCGCAGAAGCGCGCGGCGCGCGCCACCTGATTACGCCACAGTAAACCGCCACCACGCACGCGACCATGCACGCCGAAACCGTCCTGCTGCTCGCTGCGCTGGCCGCCGACGACGTCGCCGCCGACGACGGCCGCTGCCGGCCGCTTGTTGCGTTAGCCGCGTTTGTCGTTGCGTGCGCCGTGCTCTAGAAGCGTGTCTGCTGCGCACTACGAGTGAAGCATGCTGCCGGCTCTGATTTTCTGTGCGGCGCTCGGCGCGTCGCGCGCGCAGCTGAGCGCCGATGACAGCGTGCTGGCCGCTGGCATCGCGGCGTTGCGCGACGAGGCGGCTGCCCAAGCGGGTCTGCTGTTTGCGGCGCTGCCGGCCGACGAACAGCGCGCCGCCGACGCCAGTTCGACCAGCGCCATGCTGCGCGCTGTCGCGAGTTCGCGCGCAGCGCGCTCCGACAAGCAAGTGCGCGCGGCGCTCGCGAGCGCGTCGCGCCGCATCGAGCCGGCCGCAGTCGAGTGCGTGCTGCTCGGCGACGCGCCGCCCGCGTTTGTCGCGCCGCAAGAGTTTTACGGCACGCAGGCCGTCTACGAGTCGCGCGCCGCGCTCGACGCGACGTGTGCGACAAACGAAGAGGACGCGCCGCAGCTGCAGCCGCTGCCGCCGGCGTTTGCCGAACAACTAGGCGAGGAATTCTTTGGCTTTGTCACAACGCAGTCGACGCTCGACTCTGACCTGGGGTTCGTGAACATCGGCATCAAGTTTGACGAGGCGGTTGCGGGGCCGGTCGCCATTTCGCAGGTGCGCGGCGCGCTGCTGCCGGCGCTCGTGGCGCCGTCAATCGACGACGACCTGGAAGAACGGCACAACATCCTGCCGGCGCCGATTGAGAGACACGGAGGTGCTGACGCGTCTGTCACCGCCATCGGCGCGACGTGCGTGCTCGAGGGACTGGGCGCGTTCAACCCGTCGCCGCTCGATCTCACGTTTGCGCTGAGCCGCGATCCGGTCGGCGAAGGCGAGCGCGCCGGCCTCTGTATCAACGGTCTCGATGAACAGCCAGCCGACGCCGACATTGGCGTCGTCGTCGGCAAGGCGTTTCTCGACACCAATGCCGACGGTGTGCGACAGCCCACCGAGTCACTGGTCGATCTCAGCGAGGACAACATTCTGCAGCCGTTTATCTTCTCGCTCGACACCGGTTCGGCCGAGGCCGCGTCGTCATTCGGGACGGAGACCGGCGATTTCTTAGGCATCTACGAAGCGACGGTCGCACAGCCTGCCATCGGGCTGCGCACGTCGGAGGCCCGCTTTGATACCGGCGGCTTTGCGCTCGTGCCCGAGCTGTGTGGCGACGACGACCCGCGGCTCGCCGTGACGCGCGGGCTGTTGGCCGGCGGGCCGCCCCTCAACATACTGTTGTCGACTGCACAGACGCGCGACGAACTGCCGGCCGCCGCCAACGCCAACGCGGCTGCGACAGCACTTGGCTTTGTGCAGCTCAGCGACGCGCTGCGCGCCGTGTCGGTCAGCATTGGCGTGCGCTGTGTCGGCGAGCAGCCCAACAGCGAGGCGCCGCCGATCGTGGTCGAGCCGCTGTGCGGCGTCGAGCAGCTCGAGGTCGGGCAGGCCGAGGTGGTCGACACGTTTCGCGTCACGGCGACGCGCCGCCAGGTGTTTGCCGAGTTCCAGACGTGGCTCGTCGCGGCGTCGATTGGCGACGCGCCGACGGCCGGCGCGTCGCCGCTCGCGCCCACAGTCACCACCGATCTGCCGAGAAACGTCGGAGCGCAAGCCGACGAGCGCGTGACGCGCATCGCGGCGCGCAGTCAGCGCGGCAGCGAGAGTCTGACCGGCGGCGGACCGGCCGACGAGATGGTCACGTTTATGGTCGAAGTGCGCACGCCGTACGCGACCGATGCCGCGCAGCGCTGCCCCGGGCTGGCTGGCGCCGTGCTGCGCAACGAACTGGCGCTGGCGTCGCACTCGCTGAGCGGCATGAACGACGCGGCGCGACTCGGCGACATCGGCGCAGTGTGCGCGCATCGGCAGGCGCCCGAGTGCGTCCAGCAGCTGCCGCGCCGCGACGGCGCCTACATTGCGGCGTTTATGGCGTTTTCGATCGTGGTCGCGTGCGTCTGCTGCGCGCTGAGCGCCGACCCGTACCGCGCGCGCGGCGACATTGAACGCTTCTGATTGCCGGCCCGCAGAGGAGCAAACCGGGCGGCGTCGTCTGCCGCTTTACTGTACACACACACACACACACACACACAGAACGGGGCGCGGTGCTATGCGGCCGCGTCGTCGGCGGCGACGGTCGCGTACACGCCGTAGCGCGCGCGGCAAAACGGGCACGTGGCACTGGCTTCGGTGCCACACGCGCTGCTCTCAAACGAGTGCCGCAGCGCGCACTCGCCGCACAGCGCGGCGCCGCAGCATCGCATCGCGTGCGTCGCGGCGCCGCAGCACAGCGGGTCGTCGGCCGGCGCAGCGAGCGGCACGGCCGCCGTCTCCAGGCAAAAGTCGGCCCGGAACGCGGCGAGCTGCTCGGCGCGCAGCGCGCTGCGGAGCGTCTGCCACTGGTCGTCGAGCGCGCTGCGGTACTCTTGCATCTGGCGCGCCATGCGCGCCACAATGGCGGCGCTCGGCTCGACGAGCGGCTCGCTGGCGTCGCCGGGCTTGTGCGACGCGCTGACAAACGCCGCGGCGCCGAGGAACGAGTGCTCGATTCGCGAGAAGCGGCGCGCCACGCTGTACGCGCGGCGCGCCGCGGCGCGCTGCCTCTCGAGCGCGCCCTGCTGGGACACGACAAGGCTCATGGTTGATGTGTGTGTGTGTAGTTGTCCAGTGGCGCACTCACACGTGCTCTTTATACGCCAGTTGCCGCCGGCGCGTTGCATCGCACGCGCAGCGTCACGGCAGGCGCATCGTACGTCAGCTCGGCGGCGTTTGCATCGGCGCACGAGAGGCGCGCCAGCGTCGGCGCGCGCAGCTCTGGGCCGCCGCCGACGAGCCGCGCGTCGACGCGCGGCGTGCGGCCCGCGCAGAAAAAGCGCGTCGAGGCGCCGAGCGCGTCGCACACGCTGCGGTGCGCGTCGCGATCGACCTCGGCGGCGGCGCGCACGTCGGCGGTGCACGCTTCGCGCACCGCGCCGACGCACAGCGCGTCGGCCGCCGCAAACAGATGATCCGAGACGGCGGGCGCGTCGGCAGAGCCGGCGAGATCGAAGACGGCGCGCGACGCACACCGCAGCGCGCCCGAGCGCGCGTCGCGCGCCGCGGCGAGCAGCGCCGCGCGCACTGTCTGCGGACACACGTTGTACGGCGCCGAGCGCGCCGCGTCGGTGAGCAGGCGCGCGCGCTCGGCGCCGCGCAGCGCGGCGAGCACGGCGCTCTCGGCCGACACGTCGGGCTGCAGCAGCGCCGCGAACAGCAGCAGCGCGACGCACTGCTCGTAAAAGTGCGGCGCGCACACAAACGCGCGCCCGGTGACGCCGGGCGGCAGCGCGGCGTCGCGCGCCCGCGCGCACTCGGCGGCGCGCGCGGCAAACGAGAGCGCGTCGGCGAGATTGCCGGCGCGCGCCGCCGCCGCCAGCGCGAGGAAGAGCGCCGCGACGCGCTCGCAGTCGGGCGGCACGCTAATCGCAAACGGCTCGCTCGCTGCGCCGCCGGCGCGCAGCGGCGCGTCGACAAAACGCCACCGCAGCGGTGTGCTGGGCGCGGCACAGTCGGCGTAGCGGCGCGCCGCCGCCGCGAGCTCGGCAAACTCGGCGGCGCTGGCCGCGGCCAGCGCGTGCTCGGCGCGCGCCGCCAGCGCGATGCGCGTCGCGTCGCGCGCGTCGGCGACGGGCGCCAGCAAACCGAAACTCATTGCGGCGCCGCTTTACTGCTGTTGGCGCACGCCGGCGGCGCTTGTAGGCCGGCGCCGGGCAGCGGCGTCGCATCGGCATAGTGCGGCGCGACGTGCGGCGCGGCGGCGTCGAGCAGCCGCGCCGCCAGCGCGGCGTCGTCGAGCGCCGGCGGCGCGCCGTGCCGTCGGTCGTTAAGCGCGGCGCTGGCAGCCATCAGCGCGTCGTGCAGGCGCGCGCGCGCCGAGTGCTGCCGCTCGATTGGCACGCGGCAGTCGTAGTGCAGCGCGCGCAGCGCGCAGCGGCGCGACGCCACATAGTCGAGCGCCGGCATGTAGACGTACTTGACCGTCTCGGCGTTCCAGCACACGACGTGCGGCACATCGAGGCAGATGACGAGCGCGCCACCGTGCTCGCCGGCGATGCACGGCGCGCCGGCGAGCGGCGAGCGCGCCAGCGCTCGCAGCGCCCAGTCGCGCCAGCCGAGCAGCGCGTCGTCGGCAGCGTCGCCGAGCAGCACGAGCCGGTCGCCGGTACGGGCCGCGGCCAGCAGCTGTGGCGCCGGCAGCGGCGACAGCAGCCGGTGCATGGGGGACTCGGTCAGTTGCGGTGACGCCGGCGCGTCTTTTACTCTGGCAAACCAAGCGGGCGGGCGGGCGTGCGCGCGCGCGCTCAGCCGAGGCCGGGCGCCTCGACGCCAAAGTTGATGCCGAGCGCGAGCCACGGCACGACGAGCGCCAGCACGAGCTGCACGATCTGCAGCGCAAAGACGACGTCGATCGTCTTCTCGAAGAACCAGCGCAGGTAGTGCGCCAGAATGAAGACGATGAAGACGAGGTAGATCACGATCGTCACAATCGGCACCGCGATCAGCGAGGTGCGCGGCGCCACGACGCCGGCGGCCAGCGCTTCGTCGCCGGGGAAGAACGTAAACACCATGTGCGTGATCACAATGCCAATGTACACGAGAAAGAGCAGCGCCGAGACGACCAGAAACGCCCACGACCACGTGTAGCCGCCAAACTTGAACATGGCGTTGCGGTAAAAGTACTGGTTGATGACGTCGCCGAGCAGGAAGACGCCGATCCACGCAAACACGACGGCCGACAGCAGCGTCAGCTCGATGACCGACGACGCGCCGCTGAGCAGCGCGACGGCGAGGAAGAGCGGAATCTGGCCGATCATCAGCGAGCCCCACAGGTAGCCGTCCGAGCCGCGCGCAATCTGGTCGGTCTCCTTGCCGTGCAGGACCGCGACGAGCACAAAGCCGAGCGCGGCAAACAGCTGCGCAATCGCAAAGTAGAGCGACGTGTCGGCGACGCTGAACGCCTCGATGGTCGTCAGCGGGTACGCGTTGCTGCTGCCGGCGTTGGCGCCGCGCCGCAGTACGGTCACCGTGTCGACGTCGACGTCAAACGACTCGAACGCGGCGACCATAATGATCTGGATAATGCCCGAGATCGCGAGCAGCGCGAGCGCCACCCACTTGAGAATCTTGTAGCGCTGCGCCTCGTCCTCGCGGACAATGAGCACGCCGCTCTGCTTGTCGTCGCTGAGCATAGCCTGCGCTTCGGGGTTCATGCTGGCTGTGCGCACACAGGAAAGACCGGTGCGCGGTGTGCGTGAGGAGCGCTTGCTTGCACGGTGCGCGCGCCGCGCGCAATGTAGACACGCCGCACGCGTCACGCATAAGACCATTGTTGGCGGCGCGCGCCTGCCTGCGCCGCTACAAGAGGTGCGGCGCGGCTGCACACACCAAGAGCGCCCATGTGGCAGTATTTGGCGCTGGCGCTGGCGCTGGCGCTGGCGCGTGCCACGCCAATCGAGCTGGCGCACCGCACGCTCGACGACAGCGGCGCGGTCGGCGCGCTGCGCGTCGACGCGCCTGGCGTCTACGTGGCGCAGTTTCGCGCGCGCATCGACGCCACGACGTTGCGGCGCGCCGCCAGCGCGCTCGGCTACGCGCCCGAGGACTACGTGCCGCGGCACGCGCTGCTGGTGCACTTTGCCGACGTCGACGCCGGGCGCCGCTTTGTGCGCGCGCTCGACACACGCCTGCGGCGGCTCGTGCCGCTGCGTGCCGCCGACCGGCTCGCGGCCGACATTGACGCGCGCGCCAAGGTCATCGGCAAGCAAGCGATGATGGCGGCCGCGCCGCTGGTGGCGCACCGCAACGGCACCAGCGGCGGCGCGCGCAACCTGCACACCGGCCGCAAGCGCGTCGCCGCCGACGCGCAGCCAATCGTGACGCTGCGCGCGCACCGCATCGGGGTGCGCAACGCGTCGGCCGCCGGTGCGCTGGCTGCCGCGGTGAGCGCGGCGCGCTGCCGCACCGCGGTGCGTGCCGAGCACGGCGTCGCGCACGACTTTGCGCTGCACGACGTGCACTGCGACGACGCGGCGCGCACCGCCGACACCGTGGTGCGCGCGCTCGGCGACGTCGCGTGGATCGACGTCGAAGAGCCGCCGGCGCTGCTCAACCGCTGGTCGGTACCGGCGGTGCACCGCGCCGCCGACGCCGAGCGGCGCGCCAAGCCGCTCGCCGCGCAGGGCCGCGCCGGCTGGCGACCGCTGCTCGGCCTGCGCGGCGCCGGCCAGATTGCGGCGGTGAGCGACACTGGCGTCGCGCTCGAGACGTGCTTTTTCGCGCGCGATACAGCCGACGCGGTGCCGCGCGCCGCCGGCCACCGCGTGCCGCTCGACACCGGCCACGCGCGCATCCGGGCGTACACGTCGGGCGTCGGCGGTGACCACGGCGACGCCGGCGGCCACGGCACGCACGTCGCCGGCACGCTGCTCGGCGCCGGCACCGGCGCCGCGGCGCTCTTTGACGGCGTGGCGCCCGCCGCGCGGCTCGCGTTCTACGACCTGCTGCCCGACTGCGAGCGCTGCGGGCTCGCCGTGCCGCTCGAGCTCGACGAGACGCTGCTGCGCTGGTCGTACGACGCCGGCGCGCGCGTGCACTCGGGCTCGTGGGGCGCCGCCACGCGCGGCCGCTACAACGCCGACGCCGCCGCGGTCGACCGCTTTGCGTGGCGCGAGCGCACGTTTCTCTCGGTGTTTGCGGCCGGCAACGACGGCCCGACGGCCGACTCGATGACGTCGCCGGCCGTCGCCAAGAACGCGCTCGCCGTCGCTGCCACGATGAACGGCGTCGAGGCGGCCGAGCTCGTGGGCGCGCGCGGCTCGGCGGCGGCGCTGAGCGGCGAGTGGCTCGCCGACTTTTCGTCGCGCGGCTCGCCGACGGCGCCGCTCGCCAAGCCCGACCTGGCGGCGCCGGGCGGCGCGTACGTCTGGTCGGCCGCCTACGACGCGCCGCTGTCGGGCGCGTGCGCGCCGCTCGGCGACACGCTGCTCGGCCTCGAGGGCACGTCGATGGCGACGCCGGCGGTCGCCGGCGCGGCGCTGCTGGTGCGCGAGGCGCTGCAGAAAGAGCTGGTCGGCGCCGCCGGCGTGCACATGGCGCACGCCGAGCACGCCGAGAGCAGCACAGCGCTGCTCGAGCGCGACGGCGCCGGCGGGCTGCCGGTGCGCGCGTCGCTCGTGCGCGCCCTGCTCGCCGCGTCGGCGCGCCCGCTGATCGGCAGCGTCGGCGGCGGCGAGTTTCGCAGCGTTGCCGAGGCGCGCGCCGCCGGCGGCTTTGGGCGCGTGGCGCTCGACCGCGTGCTCGGCGACGCCGTCGAGACGCGTGTGCTGTCGAACGAGCGCGCCGAGCACGCGCTCGGTCGCGTCGGCGAGTCGCGGCGCGCGTGCGTGGCGCTCGCGGCGCACGACGCCGACGACGCGCTGCGCGACGCCGAGCTTGTGGTGCAGCTCGCGTACACCGACTACCCGTCGACGCCGGGCACCGTCATCGGCCTCGTCAACGATCTCGATCTGGTGGTGCGCGACGCGAGCGGCGCCGCGCTCGCCGTCAACGGGCTCGCGGCAAGCGTCGCCGAGCGCCGCTCGACCATGGAGCGCGTCGTGGTGCGACCGGCACGCGCCGTCGACATCGAAGTGCGCGCCACGCAGCTCGACTTTGGCGGCGCGCAAGACTACTCGCTGACGCTGACGCTGCGCTACGCCGACGTGCACCACGGCGCCGAGGCAAGCGCGCCGCCGGCGCAGCTCGTCGTCTCGCCGCTCGCCGACAGCGCCGAGTGCGTCGTGTGCGCCGCCGAGCACACGTTTGTGCCGCGCGACGCGTGCGCCGCGTGCGGCAACGGCCGCGTCGAGCCGGGCGAGCAGTGCGAGCCGGCGGCCGACGGCGCCGAGTGCTGCGACGAGGCGAGCTGCCGCTGGCGCGCCGCCGGCACGCTGTGCGCGCTCGACATTGCCGAGTGCCGCGTGCGCGGGCGCTGCGCCGCCGGCGGCCAGTGCGTGCCCGACGCCGGCGTCGACTACCAGCCGGTGGCCGGCACGTGCGCGCCGGTAAACGGCGACGGCGCCACTGCCGCCGACACCTGCCTGCGCTCGGCGGCGCAGTGGCGCGACGCGCTGCGCGCCGACCCGGCGCTCGGCGACGACGCCGACGGCGCGCCGCTCACGCTCTGCTGCACGCCGTTTGCCGCGCTGGCGGCGCGCGCCGACGCCGACGTCGCCGAGCCGCTGCGGCACGCGCTGGCGCTCGAGTATGTCGCGGCGCGCCTCGACGCGCGCCACGCCGGCGGCGGACTCAGTAGTGAGCGGCTGCTCGCGCTGCGCGACGCCGAGCGGCTGCTGGGCGCGTCGTGCGGCGCCGCCGGCCTGCTCGACGCCGACGAGCGCGACGCCGGCGCGCACGTGCTCGCGCGCCTGCGCGAAACGGCCGCCGCCACCGGCCGGCCGCCGTGCGCCGAGCCAGTGGCGACGGCAGCCGACGAGTGCGTCGTCGACGCAGCGGCGCGCGCCGATCTGCTCTGCTCGGGCGCGCCCAACCGCTACATCGAAGCCGAGCACCGGTGCGCGTGCTCGGCGCTGCGGCATCCGGGCGAGCCCGACTGCGCGCACCTGGCGTGCTCGGGCCACGGCGCGTCGGTCTACGACTATGCGCGCCAGGAGGAGCGCTGCTCGTGTCTGCCGGGCTGGGCCGGCTCGGCGTGTGCGCGCTGCGAGACGGCGGCCGGCGATGCGACCGAGTTTCTCTGCGTCGGCCTGCCGGTCGGCGTGCGCGCGGCAACGGGTCTGACGCACGCGCGACGCGCCGTGCTGCGCGACGAGACGGCGGCGCGACTCTCGGGCGCCTTTTACGCGACGCGCGACAAGGCGCTCGACGCGCGACCGGGCACCGCCGGGCTCGACTGCGCGTGCGCGCCCGTCGGCGTCGTCAGCGTGGCGAGCTTTGCGTCGCATCGCGACGCGCTCGAGGCGGCGCTCGACGCCGAGGTCGCCGGCATGGACGCGTACGCGCGCGCCGAGCCACTTCTGATGGGCGCTAGCGGCAGCGGCGGCAGTCCGACGACGGTGCGCAGGAGTCTGGCAGCGTCGGTGGCGGCGCGCGCGCGTCCTGCGCTCGCGCTTGTCGCGCTCGTGTGTGCATGGCAGTAAATGCGCCGCGCACGACGCCAACGATGTTTCCTGCGGCGGTCCGCGCCCGCTGCCGTTGCTCAGAGCCGCCGACCGTAGACGTGCAGGGGGTGCGCAGCTTGCGCGGCCCAGCGTCCGCTGGGCGCGATCGCATCGCGCCCAACTATGCAGCAGTGCGGCCGATGCGCAGGTGGTCCGGTACCGCGCCGAGGGCGGCGGCGGCGTACGCCTCGACGCAGCGCGCGAGCATGTGCACCCGCACACTGACGACGACGATCTGTTGTGCTGCTCAACCACACCTCGTCGTCGGTCGCGATGCGCGCGCACTGCTGCGCCGCTATGCGCGCAATGCGGTCGCCGAAATCGCCATGGCGCTGGCCGGCGCGGCACTGCCGGCGCTGGTCGTCTACAACGTCGTCGACGCGCTCACCGGCCGTGCGGCACTGGCCGGCGAGCACTTTTGCCGCCGCGCCACCGATCTCGTTTTGCCAGGCGCGGTGGCGGCTGCGCGAGTAAACGCGCCAACCCTCGCGCCAACCATGACTTTTTCGGCGCGCACACATCTCGCGCGCGCCACCGAGCGCGTCGCGACGCATCTTGCCAACATTGCCGCGCTGCAGCGCACGCTGGCCGAGCACGGGCCGCCGCCGGGCGTCGCGAGCGCCGCCGACGGCATCAGCGCCGACGGCGAGTTTCCGGCCATGCGACGCGACGAAATCCCGTCGATTCGCGTCTGGATTGAGCGGCAGCCGGCGCTGGCCGACGACTGTCCGCTGTTCACCGCCAACCAGGCGCTGCTGTGCGCACTCAGCCTGGTGCCGCTGACCGACGAACTCGCCGCGCTGCTCAACGCGGGCGCGGGCTTGCGCCAGTACTTGCGCTGTGTCGAGGCCGAGTTTGTGCGCCGCCGCATTGTCGGGTGAACGCGCCGTGGTGCCAGTAAAGCTGCGCTGGCCGTGCGGCTGGCGGTGCGAGAGATGTGCGCGCAGGCCGTTTGCTGGCATCGGGTTCGGTCCAGCGACGAGCGCGCGCTCTGGCGCCGCCGACAATCGCGGAAGAGGCTTTCGAACGGTCGCGCGTTCTGATGCGAGCGTACAGCGTGCGCGCCGTCCATTGACCAGCCGCGCTGCCTCACTTGCACAAATGAGTGCGCTGTTCCGCGATTCGTGCGAGTCGGACGTCGACGGCCTGCCGCTTGCCGACACCGAAGCGGTGCGCGCGCTGATGCGCGCCATCGCGACCGACGGCGCCATCGCGGCGGCGACCGCTGCCAAGGAGCTGCAGATGCTGAACAAGAGCGGCCGCAAGCTGACGCTCACCATCTCGCCTACCGAGCTGACGCCGGCTGGTCTGCGCGCATACGGCCAGCTCGCCGCACTGTGCCTCGTGAGCGAGCGCAGCGAGCTGATTGCCATCTGTCCGCGCCATTCGCGCGAACACGATGCGACGGCGTGGGCCGACGCCGAGTGGCGCGAGGCGCTGTACGAGCTGATCGAGGCAGGTGCGCTCAACACGACGCGCGGCGCCTCGGTCGACTGTCCGACCGAGTGCGGCGACGACGAGCTGCCGGCCCTGCTCACGCACTACGGCAAATCGGCTGCGTAAACGTTCACTTGCGTCCCTTGCGACCGCCGCTGCCGCGATTGGCCGCGTAGCGCATGTCGGGCGTGCCGTCGGCCTTGCGCGGTCCGCTCGCGCGCGTCGACGACGCCGTCGACGACGACGCCGCCGAACGGACCATCGCCGACCGGCCGTCGACCCGGCCGTCGTTTCGCACCATCAGGTCGCCGCGGCGCACTGCCGCCGAGCGCTGGTCAATCGTGCCGTCGCGGTTGAAGCGCACGTCGCCGTCGGCGGCCGCGGTCGCGACGGCGGTGCGCGCCGACGACGAGAGCGACAGATTGGCAATGCCCTGCGCGACGCGGTCGAGCTCGGCCGCGCTCGTCGGCGCGCGGTCGCGACGCGCCGCGCGAAAGTCGCGCCCGGCCGACGCCAGCTGTCGGCGGTCGATCATCGACTTGCCAGTGTCGGCGTCCTTGACGGCGTGCAGCATGTCGCCGAGCCGGCGCACGAGGCCCTCGGGCAGCACGTCCTTGTTGTCGACGAGCCACTGCGCCTGGTGCGCCACTTTGGCGCGCGCGTGACCGCGCACCTCGCCGCCGTTCATCGAGATGTTGGCGGTGCGCCGCTCGATGCCCGTCTCTGGGCGATTGCGCTCGGCCACCAGCGGCCGGTGGTTGGAGCGGCCCTCGCCGCGCACCACCTGCGCCACCTCGCGCAGGTACTCCCAGCTCGGCTTGGGTCCGGGCATGGTCTCGATGCCGCGCGCCACCCACTCGACGTCGGCCCAGTGCGCGTTGTCGCGGCTCGGCAGCGGGCGCTGGTCCGCCTTCCACGCGAGCCGCAGAATGCACGTGCGCAGCGACTCTTTGTTGTCGCTGCGGCACCAGTCGTCGTAGTGCTCACGCGGCGTCTTCTTCGTCTTCTCGGTGCTCATCGGTTGTTTGTGTCAGCGTGTGGGTTGCCGATCGCGCACTTGAACGTCGCATCGGCACGCGCACAGTCGCATCGAGACCAGCGATGGCCGGTGTGACGTGCAGCACCACGCTGGCCGTGTGTCCGTGCCGTTGGAGACGCAAGGACACGGCACCGGGCGAACCCGACCATCTCAGCAAGCTCGACGTCGCGACGCTCGGCCGGCTCTACGAGCGTGCGTACTCTACGTTTTCCGCACCGTGCGAGCGCATACTCGCACGCAACGACGACCCGACGATGCACGTCGAGCGGCCGCTGACGCTGCTGCTGGCACGCCGTCGGCCGTCGACGTTTGACGCGGCACACGCACGCCGCCGCGCGCGCGCATGCGCCTCTGCGCACGCCGCCGGCGTGCGCACAGCGTTGCTGCGCGCCGCGCTGTGCCAGGAGGTGCTGCCCATCGTGGCGCGTGCCGATGCGATTGACGTTGCCGTCGGTCTCGCGTCGCTGCGCCTGCCCTATCTGGTGTTGCGCCGCATCATCGACGCCGCAGTGCCCGACGCCGAGCAGGTGCGCGAGTATGTGCGCGACGCGATCGCCATTGCAGTACGCCAGGCACACCAGCACGCGTAAACGCCACCGATGCTTGTCCGCCCGCACACGCTGTGGCGCCGCGTGCGCTGCGGCACGGTCTACCGCATTGTCGCGAGCGCGCGCGCGGCCGCCAAACCGCGCCAGACGCTCGTCGTCTACGAGCAGATGCACCCGTCGCGATGCGAGCGCACCGGCGCGCTGTTTGCTACCGGCACGACCTGGGTGCGCGCCGAGCGCGAGTTTCTCTGCGCCGATGCGCGCGGCGTGCCGCGCTTTCAGCGTGTACGCACGCCGCTGCTGCTGCTGGCCGACGACGACACCGAGTAAAGAAGTACAGATCCCCTCGATCCGCGGTCGCTCGATCCCGATCCATCATCCACCATCCGCTGTCAGCAATGAGTGCCCAGCGTCTGCTTCACTGCGATTTGCGCATTACGCGCAAACAGCGGGCTGCCATGAACAAGGAGCCCGAGCGCCGCGTTCGCATGTACGTGAAGTGTCCGTGTCGTCGCGAGTACACCGACGACGATTTGCGCCATTTCGCCAGCGCCTTTGGCAATCCGCGCATTGACCTCATAACGCACGATTACTACTGTAACGGCGAGCATCTGTACGCCTTTGTTGCGGATATGCTCGCTAGGTGGTACCGGCGAGCGTTTGCATCGCCGGTCGCGCGGCGGCGCACACGCTGGTCTCTGCGGGCGTCGCCGCAACGCTTGCAGCATTTCGGAGAGAGCTTTGCGATTCAATTGGAGTTGTTTCAAGCAACCACGCGTTTTCCGCTGACGTACTACGACTACATCGACGCCGCGGTGGCGCTTGCCGCCACCGGCTGGCCGTACCTGGTCGCGCGCGCCGTGCTCGACTTTGCCATTGACGATTGCGACTACATACGCGACTTTCGGCGCGACAGCATTACCATTGGAGTGCAGCGAGCGCACGCGCGAGTGAACAGCAGCGCCTAGTGTACATGATCCGCTTTTACTCGGTGTCGTCGGCGCGCGTCTCGGCGTACGCGTCGCGCGCATGCAGCGGCGGCGCGTAGATGCTGTACAGGCGCAGCGGCGCGTCGCCGCGCCGCACCACGGTGTGCGACGCGCCGGGCGGTATCACGACAGTTTCGCCGGCGCGCACCACGAGCCGCGCGTCGTCGAGGTAGACGCGCGCGCGCCCGCTCGCCACCGTGATGATCTGTGTCGCGTACGCGTGCCGTTCCTGCGGCACGAGGTCGTCGATGCACATGAGACTCACTTGCGCGTACGGCGTGGTGAGCACGACGCGCCGGTAGGCGTCGTTGGCTGCGGCCTGCTGTGCCCAGTCGACTGCCATTGGCGCGCAGCGGCGTGTGTGGCGTGCACGCCACACTATCTAGTCAAACGCGACCCATACGCAGACAGTTTACTGCTGGCCACGGCGGTGGTGCGCGGCGCGGTGACGCAGCTGCGTGCTCGGCGCCGCGGACGCAGCGCCGTCGTCGTCGTCGTCCATGTTGACAGCGAGCGTGTAGCCGAGCTCGCCGGCCGACGCGCCGGCATACACCACAGCGGCGCCAGACGACGACGTCGACGCCGCCGCGCCGTTGCCGCGCGACGTCGCGTAAAAGATGCAGCCGCCCACGGCGCACAGCAGCAAAATGCCGAGCGCGATCCAGAGCGGCAGCAGGCGCAGCGCGGTGCTCGGCTCGCCGTCGGCGGTCGCGGTGACGCGTGCCGCGACCGGCTTGGGCCGCGCGGCGGCGGCGGCGACGACGACGGTGCGCGGCTCGGTGCACGCGCAGTACGGCGCGTCGGGCACGTCGGCGCACCGCAGCACCGCGCCCGAGACCGGATCGATGAACGAGCCGCGCGCTTTGGGCGCGCCACGCGGCAGCAGGCGCACCGCCGTCGACGCGTGCACCAGCAGCGACTCGTCGATCGCAAAGCCGCCGAGCGCCGCCTCGTGCGCCGCCGCGCACTCGGAGCGCGCCGACGCGCCGCCGACGAGCGCGTCGGCGAGCGTCGTGTGCGCCAGGTCGAGCGCGACGTCGTGCAGCACGACCGACGACGCGGCGCCGTCGAGCACGCCAATGGCCGAGTTGCGGCCGAGCAGTGTCGCCTGCGAGACGCGCACGTCGCGCGAGTCGACGACCGAGAGCCGCACGTCGAGCCACTGGCGCGCCGCACCGCCCACGATGCGCACGCGGTCGGCGGCGCGCACCTCGAGCTCGCAGTGCGCGCCGAGCTCGTTGTCGACCGCCGCGAGCACGGCGCCGTTGCGCGCCGAGAGGCAGACCGCACCCGCGGCGTCGCGGGCGTCAAAGTGGTTGGCCGTCGCGCGCAGCTCGGCGCCGGCGCCCAGCACGCGCAGCGCGCCGGCGCGCACCGCATTCGAGTCGAGACGCGCCGCGCCGCGCACCAGCGCGCCGCCGCCGCCGAGCGTGTTGCCCTCGCCGAGCACGCGCGCACCGACGCCGACCACGAGCGCCGGCTCGTCGCGCGCCGGCTCGATGTCGTTGCCAAAGAGCGCCACCTCGCCCGCGGTGCCGTCGGCGACGCACACGCCGCCGGCGAGCGCCGAAAACGCGACGCGCAGGGCGCCGCGCGCCTCGAGCGCACAGCGCGGCACCGCCGACGCGGCACCGCCGGCCGCCTGCGGCGCCAGCGTCAGGTAGCGCAGCGTGACGCCGGCGCCGGCGCGCGCGCCCGGGTGCGTGGCGGCGCACGCCGCCGGCCGGCGCACGCCGCCGCGCTCGGCGGCCGACAGGCCTTCGATGGTGAGCAGCGCGTCGGCGTCGTCGCCCAGTTCGAGCGTGCACTGCTCGGTGGCGCACGCGTCGCCGTAGACAAGCAGCGAGACCGAGTGGCCGTCGGCGCGCGCGCCGGCCGCCGCCGCGAGCGCCGCGTCAAAGTCGGCAAACACAGCGGCCGAGTCGCCGCCGCAGCGCTCGTCGAGCGCGTGCGCCGGCAGCGCCGCGCCGTCGCACGCGACGCACAGCTGACGCTCGGCGCGCGGCACGGCCAGCACGCCGCTCGTCGAGCCGCTGGTGAGCGCGACGGCGCGCTCCTGCGCATTGGCGCGCGCGGCGAGTACAGCGGCGCGCGCCAGTGCACCGCGCGCCGCCGCCGCGCGCACCAGCGCGCCGTCGCGCCGCAGCACGGCGTGCGTGTCGGCCGCCGACGGCGCCCACTGAGTCGCCGACGCGGCGTCGATGCGCACCGGCGAGCGCACCGAGAGGTCGGCGGCGTCGTGCGCCGTCGCGGTGACGTTGGCGATCGCAAACTGCAGCTCGACGGCGACGCACTCGCGCGGCGCGTCGGTCGCCAGCTCCCAGACGTTGGAGACGACGCGCGGCGCGGCGCCGGCGTCGGCCGGCAGCGAGCCGTCAAAGCACTCGGCGCGCATCGGCACGTACGACGCCAGCACAAACGCGCCGTCGTCGAGACCGGTGACGGCGGCGCGCACCGCCGCCAGCCGGCCCTGGTGGTCGGCGAGCGAGAACCAGTGCGCGCCGCCGCGCGCGCCGAGCGCCACGCGCACAAACTCGTCGATGCCGCGCGATCCGGCGACGCGCTCGACGTGGTTGGCGCCGCGCGCCAGCGCACGGCCGCGCGGCAGCGTGCGCTCGTGGTCGACGCGCTCGACCAGCGTGTTGTGCGCCAGCGCACCGGCGCATGCGCCAGAGCAGTCGGCCGGCGCGCGCAGCGGCGCGTCGACAAAGCGCGTGCAGCCGACGTAAAACTCGGCGAGCCGCGCCGCCTGCACCGTCGGCGCGTAGACCAGCGCGCCGTGCGGCGCGCCGACAAACAGGCTGCCGGCCACCGAGAGGCCGGTCGCGGCGCCCGAGCCGCGCACCGCAATCGCCGCCGCGCTGTGGCCGACAAAGGTCGAGTCGGCGACGGTGAGCGCGCCGCCGCCGAGCGCGACGCCGGTCGCCAGCGCCGCAAACAGCGAGTCGCGCACCGCGACGCGCACGTGCGGCGCGCTGACGTTGAGCGCACAGTGCGCGTCGGTGGCACCGTCGCCGACAAACGCGACGCGCGCCAGCTCGACGTCGGCCGCCGCGCCGCCGGCGGCGTACGCGAGCGCCGTGCCGGCGCCGGCGTGCAGCCGGAAGCGCACGTCGCGCACGGCCGCGAGCGCGCCACCCTCCGACGTCAGCGTCGCGCCGCCGTCGACCGCAATCGTCGGCCGGCTGCAGCCGCCGACGCGGCCCTCGAGCACAGTGCCGGCGCGCGTCACGGTCACATTGCCGCCGAGCGGCGCGTCGGGCGCCGTCACCAGCACGTGGCCGACGTTGGCCGCGAGCGCCGCCGCCACGCTGGCGTACGCGCGCTCGGCCGGCCGCGCGCCGTCGGCCACGGGCGCCAGCAGCGCGCACGAGCGGTCGGCGCAGTAGGTGTCGGCCCAGCGGCGCGGCGCCGCCGGCGTCCAGTAGTTGCGCGCCAGCAGCGCCGCGCCGTTGTCGGTGATGGCGGCGGCGCGCAGCGGCGCCGCGTCAAACACGTTGCGCCGCAGCGCGCGCCAGTCGGCAAAGCGCGCCGTCGGCGCCGCAGCCAGCGCCGCCGACGCGGCGTGCGCCGCAAACACGCACGCGTCGACCGACGCGCCGACGTAGGCGCCGGCGGCAAACGCCAGATTGACGGCGGCGCGCGACGCCGAAAAGTCGACGTTGTGCAGCGCAAAGTTGCGCAGCGCGCGGTTGGCGCTCGCAGCAGCCGGCGCGCTAGCAGCGGCGCTCGGCGACGCCGATGCGCGCGCCAGCGCGACCAGCGAGCCGAGCGAGCGCTTGCGCGCCGCGCCGTCGCCGCCGTACGCATCGCCAGCCGCCGCCGCGTCGTACGTGCCGGCGTCGACCAGCACGTCGATGCGCCGCGCGCCGTCGCCGACGCCGCGACCGACCACCAGATCGCGCAGCGCAACGTCGTTGGCGCGCACGTCGAGCAGCACGCCGACGTCGCTGCCGGCGGCGCGCAGTACGGCGCGCGCACCGCCAGCCGCCGACCGCAGCTCGACGCGCGGCACGTCGAGCACGAGCGGCGCGTCGAGCACATACTCGCCCGGCGCAGCCAGCTCGAGCACGTCGTCGGGCTCGGCGCGCTCGACTGCGCCGCGCAGCTCGGCGACCGACGCGATAGACACGCGCCGCGCCGCCACAACACTCAATAGCGCCGCCACCAAAACCAGCATAGAGGTACGCGCGCGCGCGATCAAGTGCGTCCAGTAACGCTGCCGGCAGCCTTATTAGACCGGCACACGCCGCACCGCCTAACAAATGAGCGTGCTGCGCATTGCGGCGCTCGCCGAACAGCTCGTCGACTCGGACTGGCAGCACCACCTGGCGCTCCTCGTCGCGCTCTACACCGGCTCGCTGGCCGCGCTCGCCGCGCAGTGCTTTTGCGGCTGCCTGCTGCCGGCACGCTTTCGCCGCGCGCTCGTGCTCGCCGGCGCGTTTCTGCTCGTCGTGGCGTTTACTGTCTCGGCGCACCTGGCGTCGGTGCTCAGGAGGCGTGCCGCTGCCGCTCTGCATCTGTAAAAGGCCGATCGCGCGTCACTCGTGCTTGTCGAGCACGGCCAGCAGCTTGTCGAGCTCGGTGTCGAGATCGGCGCCGCCCGTCTCCAGCAGCGTCTTGCAGTCGCTGAGCGCACGCGTGCGCGCCTCGGCCGGCGCGTCGAGCGCCTCGAGCGCTTTTTCGATGATCGCGAGCCGCGCCGACTGCGGCATGCGCGCGTTCAGCGCAGCGACGCACACCGGCGTCGCCGCGCTGCTCAGCGCCGACCACTCGGCGTCGTCGAGCGCGACGCCGTCGAGCAGCTCGGCGAGCGCGCCGGCGTCCTGCGCGCGCGCCGCGCCATAGAGCGCCTCGTCGTGTCGCGCGCGTCGCTCGGCGCCGGCGCCGAGCAGCGCGCGCACCCGGTCGGCGTCGCCAAACTCGGCCGCGCGCCGCAGCGCGTACGACTCGAACGCCTTGGCGTCGGCGCCGGCGTCGAGCAGCGCTTCGAGAACGGCGAGCGGCGCGTGCTCTTCGGCGGCGCGGCCGAGCGCGACGTCGCGCGCCTCGTCCGGCACGTCCTCGCGCGCCAACAGCGCGCACACGCACTCGGCGGCGCCGCGCGCCGCCGCCAGCCGCAGCAGCAGGCCGTCGTCGTGCCACACGTTGCCCTCTAGCGCCGGGTCGTCGAGCAGCTCTTGCAGCTCGTCGACGGCGTCGGTGCGCGCAAAGTGGCACGCTGCCGCAAAGCGCGCCTCGAGCAGGTCGACCTGCTCGCGCGGCAGTGCGTCGGCCTTGGAGACGCGCGGCGCACCGGTCGCTGGCGGCAGCTCGTCGGCGACCGGTGCGCGCGCAGTGTCGGCGCGCAGTTCGTCCAGCTCGCCGCCGTCGTCCGGCTCGCCGTCGAGCAGCACGCGGCAGCAGAGGTCGAGCGTGCGCGCGCCGCCGGCCAGCGCCGCGAGCGTGTGCGTGGCCGGCTCGCGCGCCGCCGCCACCAGCGCCAGCAGGTGTTCGCGGCCCGGCGCCAGCGGTGCGCCACTCGGGCGGTGGCTGAGCAGACCGGCGCTCTGCAGACGCGTCGCGCTCGCCACCGCCTCGGCGCCGCACTTGACGCGCACCGTGTCGAGCAGGACGAGACGCGTCGCGGCGCGCACGTCGACCGCTTCGAGCAGCGCCGGCAGCGCGCGCCACGCGCGCAGCGCCGCGGCCAGAAACACGAGCCGGTCGGCGAGCGTCGAGCGGCCCGGCGGCTCGCGCATGTCGGTGCGCGTCTCGGCCACGTAGCGGTAGTAGGCGGCGAGCGCGCGCGGCTCGCGCTCGTCGAGGCGCGGCCAAAAGCCAAACACCGCCACAGTCGCGGCGCGCTGCGCGCCCTCGGCCAGCGCCGCCTCGTAGCGCTCGCGGGCCGCGCGCTCCTCGCTGGTCTCGTCCTCGGTCTCGCCGTCGTCGACGTCGTCGTCGTCATCGTCGGTGTCGCACGCGTCGAGCTGCGGCGGCGGCGGCGCGTCGACTTGCGCGTGCGCCAGACGCGCCCCGTCGACCACGGCGTGCACCAGCTCGGCGTCGTCCTCCATAAACGCGTGCAGCAGCAACAGCAGCGGCGGGTAGTAGTCGTCCTGCAGCGTACGGCGCACGTAGAGCAGCAGCGTGTCGTACGACAGCGCAACGCGCTCGCGCGCCTCGGCGAGCAGATTGAAGAGGCCGAGCGTGCCGGCGACCGGCGCGTCCTTGTCGGTGCCGCGCGCCGCGCGCTCGGCGGCGTCCAGCTCGTCGTCGAGCGGCGAGAGCGCGCCGCATGCGTAGACGCGCTCGGCGGCGGCGCCGCGCGCGCACACAAGCGCCAGCTCGGCGTGGCGCGCGCACGAGCGGCCCAGCAGCCGCAGAAAGTGCACATCGGCTTCGTTGCCGAGCGCGCAGAGCGCGGCCAGCGTCGGCGAGCACGGTGCGACGCTCACGTCGCCGTCCGAGTAGCTCATGTTTGTGCGCAGTGCGCCGCGTGATGCGACTACTCAGAGCGCGCCGGCGCTCTTTGGCCGATGCGAGTCGGCAGCACGCGCACGCGCACGCCGTGCTGTGCGCCCAGCTCGCGCAGCGCCGCGTAATAGCGCTCGGCGAGCGCGTCGACGCGCGTCGCGTACGCCGCCGCCGCGATCGGCGCGCCCACGACGCAGCGCACCGGCCGCCGCGTCTTGACGTGCACCGCGAGCAGCGGCGGCAGCCAGCGCGCGCCCAGGCAGCGCCACGAGCGCGTCGTGTCGAGCACGAGCACGGGCACAATGTGCGCGCCGCGGCGCGCCGCCAGCGCGCAAAAGCCGGCGCGCGCCGGGCGCCGGTACACGTTGACCGCGCCGGCCGGCGGCGCGGCGTCGCCAATGCAGCGCAGCGCGCCGGCCAGACCGCTCGGCGCGAGCGCGATGTGTGCGCCGCTGCGCAGCGCGGCGTCGACGTCGGCGCGCCAGTGCGGCACGGCGCCAAACACGGCGTAGAGCTCGCGCACGCCGGGCAGCGCGCGAAACGCGCCGTGCGCCACGACGCGCGTCCCGTCGAGCATGCGCCGCAGCGCGCCGTCGCGCGCGACGCCGTGGCACGCAAAGCCGGCCACCAGGCCGTCGGCAGCGGCGCCGTGCGGCGCGACGGCAAACACATACTGGCGCCGGTGTGCGCGGCGCGCCACGCGCCGCAGCGCGCGGCTGCGCACCAGACCGCCAAACGCGCTGCGCAGCCAGCGCGGCGCAAAGCGACGCCGCAGCCAGGCGCACGCGTCGACGCGCGCACCGGCCCACGCATAGAGCAGCAGCGCGCCGACGCCGCCGACTGCCGCCAGCCGCCACAGCGCCGCGGCGCCGAGCGCGGCGACCACGAAGAGAAACATTGCACACACACACACACACGTGCACCGCTCAGTGGTGCACTTTTACTCGGCGGCGCGTCTTGCGGCGCGCAAGCTGCGGCGGCGGTCGGCGCACGGCCGTCAGCACAAACTGCGTGTGCGCGCGACGCGCCAGACTCTGCGTCACGGCATCGCGCGCCGCCTCGGACATGGTCTCGGGCGCGTGCACGACCAGCGTGTCAATCCGCACGGCGAGACGGTCGACGGTCGCCACTGTGTCGACGCGCGCTGCCGCAAAGAGCACAGAGACGCGGCCGTGGCACAGCATCAGGCGCGAGACGCCACGCGCGTCGATACGCGTCGTCGCGGGCATGCGGCTGCGCTCGCACGTGTCGCGCAGCGCTTTCGCGGCGTCGACGACGGTGACGGCGCGCTGCGCGACAAACACCAGAGTGTAGCGCGCCGTGTCGCGCTCGTCCGACGCAAAGATGCGCAGGCCGAGCACGACGCGCGCCACGGCCGCGAAAATGTCGTGGCCGGCCATGCACTCGTGGTGCGTCAGCGTGTAGCGCACAATCGACCGCCGCCGGGCCAGATGCGGCAAAACGCGCGCGCGGTACAGCGCACGCGCGTCGTCGGCCGGCACGTAGCCGTAGCGGCGCGAGTCGACGGCCAGATGATTCATGGCCGGCAGGCAGAGGAGCAGACGCGCCGCGCCGCCGCTCGTCGCCTCCAGGCCGTAGTCGAATGGCATGCCGTCGTCGACCGACGCCGACGCCGACGACGACGACGACG
>Ga0180429_10000284_pt1 | contig 45605 bp, 39 predicted proteins | sample SS_ome_FD_132428 | JGI IMG/M metagenome (GOLD analysis project Ga0180429, IMG submission 132428) | Hypersaline lake sediment archaeal communities from the Salton Sea, California, USA - SS_1_S_1 metaG | ecosystem: Environmental > Aquatic > Non-marine Saline and Alkaline > Hypersaline > Sediment ... | reverse complement strand
TCCCGGCCGGGTTCGCATTCGATGCTACAACGCCGGGGACCAGCTGCTCGGCGGTGAGGATCTGTTCTACTGCACGGGTCTGCCGAAGCTGACTCTGAGATACTGGGACAACCGCTTCGGCGGGTGCTACCAGTTCAACGCGGATTCCAGTGGTGACGCGTTCTTCACCGTGCATGAAGACGTGGTAGCCGTTGATGTGTTGATAACCGGCGGGACGGAGGATGTCGAGCTGCAGAACTTCACAGTCGAATCAGTCGACGGCGGGACTCCGGGTTGCTTTCTCCACGCAGGCTTGCCGCACGATCCACATCTCAGGCTGGCAGTGGAAGCGCCGCAGTTCGGTCACTACGCCAACGGGACGCGGGTCTATCCTGCCAGCCCGTCGTCGGGCCAGCCGCAGGGGTGGGGGCTGACGGGTGCAGGCACGTGGGCTGCCCTGCCGAACTTGTAGGCAAGGTACTTGCGGCAGCGAGCCCGAACGCGGCGCCGGAGACCGCCGTCAGGCTGGTTATCGACCCCGCTGGGGTAGAATAAGAGGCTATCACTAAAGCAAGGCGGTTCACTATGCGTCCAGGTTCGGTGGCTGCGGTGGCATTGGCAGCGGTTCTGCTCGTATCATGCGGCGGTGGCGGTGGTGACGGCGACGGCGTAACGATCACGGGCATCAACCTCAACCCGGCCGCCGTCACGGCGGGCAGTATCGTGGCCCTGACGGCCTCGATCAGCGCGCCGGGCCAAAGCGTCAGCAGCCTGGTCAAGAACTGGTCGGTGACCGCCGGGTCGCTGACCGTGGCCGCACCGGACTTCTCGCTGCTGCTGCGCGAAACCGCGCGCGGAACCAGCGCCACCAGCGTCAGCACCACCGGCGCCACGGTATACTGGCTGGCACCCGCCGCGGGCGGGCCGGCCACCGTGACGGTGGCCGTTGAAGGTGACAGCGAGTCGCTGGACGTCACGGTCCAGACCAGCCCGGTTACGCTGTCCGTAACCAGCGGGTCGGGCGGGGCCAAGATCTGCACGATTGCCACCAATGAGGTGACCGACCTCTATCAGGCCGCCTTCCGCGTCAATTTCACCAGTGCCTGGCAGCCCGCCAGCGCCGAAGCCGGCGACTTCCTCGGCGGGGCAAACGACATCTTGACGCTGGCGATGCTCGATCAGAACGGCTTCGTGCCGATGGCGATCACCCGCAAGGGCGACGTCGCCGGGATTGACGGCAGCGGCACGCTGGCCACGATCGAGTTTACGCCGGCCCAGGCCACGTCGGCCACCCGCGAGGTCGCCGAGGTGCCGTTCGAGCTGTCGATGGTGATCCTGCGCAACAGCACCGACGAGCCGATCGAGCTCTAGCCGCGCGCCGTCGCTATAATGCCCGCCGATGGCGATCTACCTGATCAGGCACGCGCAGAGCGAGGGCAACGCGCGGCGCGTCTTCCAGGGGATTCTGGACTACCCGCTGACGCCCCGTGGGCGCGAGCAGGCGCATGCCCTGGCCAGGTGGCTGGCAGCTCTGCCGGTCAGCCCGCAGCGGGTCTTCGCCAGCCCGCTCAAGCGCGCGGCCCAGACCGCGGAGATCCTGGCCGCCGAGCTGGGGGCGCAATCGCCCACCGGGCTGCCGGAGCTCAAGGAGTATCACGCCGGCCAGATCGAGGGACTGACCCTCGACGAGCTCGGTGAGCGCTTCCCCGAATACCTGACGCGGGGGCTGGATGAACGCGGGGACTTCAGCAGGTACGGCGGCGAGAGCCGGGCTGACATGCATACGCGGCTGAGGCGGTTCATCGCGCGAGTGGAAGCGGAGCATGCGGGCGATGATATCCTGGCGGTGGCGCACGGCGGCAGCCTCTACCAGCTGCTGCAGCTGTGGTGCGCCTGGCCGACGCCGCGCCACGTCTTCACCCGGCTGTCCAATTGCTGCTGCCTGAAGCTGGGGCTGCGCGAGGTCGCCGGTCACAAGGTCGCCGAGCTGCAGTGGTTCGTGACGCTGGAGCTCATCGCTCCCGAGCTGCTGGCCGAGCCCCCGGCGGGCGACGCACAGCGAACGCCGACGGAGTAGCACGGGGCCGGGGGACGGTAGCGCGCCGCGACGGTGGGTAAACTCAGATGATGGCGGGAATGCCGAGGGAGACACTGGTATGCATGGCGCGACTGCTGGTCGCCTTGGTCGCCGTGGGCCTGGCGGCGGGCTGTCCGCAGGACGGTGATTCCGACCGATCGACGGAGCCCGCGGTCGGCAGTGAGCTTTCGCTCCGGAAGCTGATCGACATCGTCGCGGCCGGCGACGGCGCCGCGCTGGTCAAGGACTGGATCGCCTGGCGCCAGCCCTATGGCGAGGCTTATTCGTTTCTTGAGTATCCCGGCGAGTTCGGCGCAGGCCGGGCCTACTACTGGGGAGACTGGCAAACGCGCACGCAGGCGTTCTGCGCGGTCCGGATGCAGACGGACTATACGCCCGTCCAGGTCGATTTCACCCTCGGCTGGTTCGCTGAGCTGACCGGACGTACCGCCGCGGACCTCAGGCAGGAGTTTATGAGCCTGTACGCGGAGCATGGCGGCGACTCCGAGCCCAATCTGCGCGACTCCGGCGAGCGGATCGGCGAGATGCTCACCTACTCCACGGATGCGGCCGTCGTCCGCCTGTTCGCCGACGACAGTCGCGCGGCCCGGCACTGGGTGCTGGCGATGATGCTGCCGGCGGAGCAGGTGGCCCGCGTCGTGGCACGCAACGATGCACATCCCGAGCTGAATGAATATGCCACCGAGTATCAGCCCGCCACGCTCAGCGAGTTGATCGTCCTGCTCCGCGAGCAGGGCGCTCGCGGGATGCTCCAGCAGTTCGACTACACCGCGTTCAAGCGCGGCAAGTGGCACACGCCGCTGGACGGCAGCGATCCGCGCGACTACCAGCAGGCGACGATCTACCTGCGCAGCTCGCTGGCCTGGGACGACCCCGGCACCTGCTACTTCAGCGCCTTCGACGACGGTGCCCGCGCCCAGCTGCTGTTTGCCGCGGCCTGGTATGAGACCTACCTCGGCCACAGCGCGGATCAACTGGCCGCCGAGTTCGACGCTCTGCTCGCGCAGCACGACGGCACGCTACTTAGGCTCGACGCCGCCAACGACGCCTACGACATGGAGTTCGGCTATCTGGACCTCGACGGCGTGACGGCTGTGCGCCGGCGGTATCTAAGCCCGCCCTCGCCCGGCCACGCCCACTATGTGCTCTGGGCGGGCGCCCCCCTCTTCGCCGCCGCGCCGGCCTCGTTTCCTGCCTGGAGTGCCGATGAGCTGCCGCCGCTGGGCGAGGCCGCAGGCCCGTTCGAACGGTTTGTCCACGAAGTGGCCGCCACACCCGTTCCCGAACTCAGGGCGCAGCGGCTGTACGGCTTCAGCTACGAGGAGTGGCCGCGCAAGCTGCATCAGGTCAGTCCATTCACGATGCTGAATGTGCTGAGGTCTACCGAGGATGTTACACAGCGGCAGCTGTGCTACGTGGAGCTGCTGGATGACACGTGGCTGGTGCTGATTGAGTTCCGCCCAGACTGGTTCTGCCGGCTGACCGGTGCCACCCAGGGCGGACTGGAGAGTGAATTCGCCGCACTGGAGGACCGCTACGAAGCCGCTGGCACCGCAGTCCCAGGGTCCTCGAATGAGTCGGGGGATCACGGCGGCGCGGTGGCGTTCGAGTATGGGCCACTGACAATCCGTCACCTGCCCGGAGACAGCCCGGACGGGTCCGAGGATTGGTACCGGATCGAGCTGCCGACCTGGCCCTGAGCCGCGCCGCGCCTGCTACAATCGCGGGGCGATGGCCTGCTATACGGTCTACACCATTGGGCATGGCGAGCTGAGCTGGGACGGGTTCGCGTGCCTGCTCGGCCCGCACCAGGTCGAGGTGCTGGTGGACGTGCGCAGCTTTCCCTACAGCCCGGCCGCGCCGTGGTTCAATCGTGACCAGTTGGAGCACCTGGCCCGGCGAGCGGGTCTGGAGTACGCCTGGCTGGGCTCGCGGCTGGGGCCACTTACGGAGGACGGCCGGGTCGACTACCTGGCCAAGGAGAACGAGGTCCGCTACCGGCAGGGCATCGACCAGCTGCTCAGCATGGCCGGCGAGCGGCGCACCTGTCTGCTGGGCGGACCGGCCGAACCCCAGGGCAGCCACCGCCACCAGCTGATCGCGCAAACGCTTCTCAGGCACGACGTGGGTGTCGTGCATCTCCTCCACGACGGAACCACCTGCACGGCGCACGCGGACCTGTTCCACGGCTGCCCGTAGCGGCGCGGGGCGGCAGGCCTTCGCCGTCGGTTGCTCACGGATCGATGGGCGGCGCTACTTGTCAGCGCGCAGCCAACTTGGGCGGTAGGTAGGGTCCATCATCCAGATCTCGTTCTCGGCGCAGCGTGCCAGTGCGTGCTTGGCGTCGAGCGCCACCACACGCTTGAACATCTCAATCGCCTGCTCGCTTTTGCCCAGGTTCTTGTAGATGAACCCCAGGTCGCAGACCAGTTGGATGTCGTCACCCTTGGAGTTGAGCAGATCGGTCAGCAGACGCTCCGCCTCGTCGTAGCGGCCGACGTCGAAGAGGGCGTGGGCCAGCGCAGCCTGGGTCTGGGCCGAGGGGTCGCTTTGGTACGCGGTTTTCGCCTCGGCCAGCACGCGCTGCTTGCGCTGCGCGTCGCCAGCCTTGGCCGTAGCCTTCGCGTCCCCAAACAGATAGTCGCGGCTCATACTGCTGGTGGCTCCTGTCCCTCAGCTGTCCTTACGGCGTAGCGGCGGTGCCGTGCACCCGGCAGGCGGCACCGATCCCCAGTCAAGTGTTATACCCTGGCTGTCCGAGCGGCAACCGCCTGTGCTAAGCGAGCAATTATATCCAATGACTGCCAGCTGTGCAGCCCGTGTTCACCGACATCCGTGGTCGGGCGCGGTCCTCGCCCGGCTGGTGTTACTGGGCCGGTGGGTGGGGGCCTCCCGTGCGGGGAAGACTGAAGTGGATGAACAGCGCAGCGAGGCCGATCGCCGCGGGTACCAGCGCGAATCCCAGCATGCGATAAGCGCCGCGCAGCGCGTCGGCGGCCCAGATGCCCAGGACCAGCGCCAACGCGACTGCCAGCAGGATGATCCCGGCCTTGAGGTTTCCCAGCGGATCGCCCTGCTCGCGTTCGTCCAGCTCCAGCTTGATCTCGCGCGGGTCGACGCCCTGCTCCAGCGCCTTCTCGTACAGATCCGCCAGCCGCTTGTTGCGGCGCGCCTTCAGCTGCATCCCGTAGACCAGGATGAAAGCGCTGATCCCGACCAGCAGCAACAGCAGACCAAGATTGCCCATGCGAGTTTCCTCACCTGGTGGGAGCGGCGGCCCGCCACCTAAGTTTCAAGCTGATTGTACAGGATGGCGGGTGGGGCGCCGAGCCAGTGCGTGGGCAGGTGCCGGTACGTACAATACTCCCCTGGTGCTGACAACGGACGTGCTGGTGGTGGGCGGTGGCCATGCTGGCTGCGAGGCGGCGCACGCCGCGGCGCGGCTGGGCTTGCGGTCACTGCTGGTCACGCTGGAGATGGAGGCCGTGGCCAGGATGAGCTGCAATCCCAGCATCGGCGGGCCGGCCAAGGGGCATCTGACCCGCGAGATCGATGCGCTGGGCGGCCTGCAGGGGGCCGTCACCGACGCGACCTACGTGAACCTGCGGATGCTCAACACCGGCAAAGGCGCCAGCGTGCAGGCACTGCGAGCCCAGAGCGACCGGTCGGCCTACAGCCGTGAGATGCGCCGCCGGCTGCAGGCCGCCCCCGGACTCGAGCTGCTGGCCGGCGAAGTAGCGGAAGTCCAGACCGAGCGGCCGGCGGGCCGGGCCAAACCGCGTGCCTGCGGCGCGCTGCTGACCGACGGACGGGAGATCAGGGCGCGGCGGGTGATCGTCTGCCCCGGGACGTTTACGCGCGGGCGCTGCTTCGTGGGCCGGGAGCGGTCCGTGGGTGGCCGGCTCGGCGAGTCTGCGGCCGACGCGCTGGGAGCGGGTCTGGCCTCACTGGGACTTAGCCTCCACCGGCTGAAAACCGGCACCTCGCCGCGCATCGCTCGCGGCAGCATCGACTATACGGCGCTGTCACCACAGCTTAGCGAGTGGCGGAGCGAGGGCTTCGAGGTCCTCGCACCGGCGATGCTGCCGGCCTGGTTTTTGCCCTGCTGGTTGACGCGCACCACCGCTGAGACGCGGCAGCTGATCATGGCCCGTCAGAGCGAGAGCGCGCTGCTCAGTGGGCTGATCGACGGTCCGGGTCCCCGTTACTGCCCGAGCATCGAGGACAAGATGCACCGGTTCCCCACTGCCCGCGGGCATCCCGTCTTCGTGGAACCAGACGGCCTGGACACGGACGTGGTCTATCTGCAGGGGCTGGCCACGTCGCTGTCGCAGGACGCGCAGCGGGGTTTTCTGGGCACCATTCCGGGGCTCGAGCGCGCGCGCGTCATCAAGCCCGGCTACGCGGTCGAATACGACGCGATCAACCCGCTGAACCTGACCGCGCAGCTGGAGAGCAAGGACATCGACTGCCTGTACTGCGCCGGGCAGTTCAACGGAACCAGCGGCTATGAGGAAGCCGCCGCCCAGGGCTTGGTGGCCGGCGCCAACGCGGCGCTGTCGCTGTTGGGGCGTGAGCCGCTGCCGCTGACCCGCGCGAACAGCTACACGGGAGTGCTGATCGATGATCTGACGACGCGCGGGACCGAGGAGCCGTACCGCATGCTGACGGCGCGAGCCGAACACCGCCTGCTGCTGCGCCACGACAATGCGGCCTTGCGCCTTGGACCGATCGCGCGCGACTGGGGACTGCTGACGGCTGTCCAGTGTCGGGGGCTGGAGAGTCTGCGTCGACGAGTCCACGTCGTAGCGGCGGAACTCGACCGGCGCAAGATCAGCATCGATCAGCAGCGGCGGCTGGGCGTCAATGATCGACGACCGCGCGGACTGAGAGCGACTGATCTCGTACGGCGCGGGATTCCGGCCGAGGCGGTGCTGGCCGACGACCTTGCGCGCGCGGATCACGGAGCTGCCAGCGACGAGGAGTTCCTGGGCGACTGTGCCTTGCGGCACGTCGAGATCGAACTGCGCTACGCCGGCTACCTGGATCGCGCACGGGCCGAGACCGACCGTGTGGCGCGCCAGGGCAACCTGCCGATTCCCGACGGGTTCGACTTCAGCGCCGTGCGCAGCATTCTCAAGGCCACCCGCGAGCAGCTGGACCGCGTCCGGCCGCTGACGCTGGGGCAGGCGGCGCGCGTACCCGGCGTGACGCCCGCCGACGTCGCCAACCTGCTGGTGGAGCTCAGACGACGCAGTTCAATCGGCTAGCCTGCCCCACGCGCTCGGACGGTGCGGCAGGCGCGCACGATGCCTCACTGCCGGACGGGTTCAATCCGCATGGTTGCGCGGAACGCGGTTGTGGTATAATCCGCAAGCTCCCCCAGTTCCACGCTTCAAAGTGGCGGGCGATCTATTGTCGATTCCCCCTTGAACTCCGGGAGTGGTGTTATTTGCGGAACATTTCCATCCCCGTGGCCCCTGGCCTGCCGGGGTTTGCTAGAGGGCTCCCATGACCGAGAAGCTGACGGCTGAACTGCTATCCACCATGACGCTTTCACGTCTCTACGAGTTGGCGCGCGAACACAGCATCAAGAACCCGCGCAAGTACAAGAAGGCGGAGCTGGTGGAGAAGATCCTCAGCGCCGTACCCGCCGAGGCCGAGACACGGCCGGCTGCGGCGGAGAGTGGCGGTGAGGAGCCTGCCGGCGCGTCGGCCGCCGCGCCCGCGGAGGCGCGTCCGGCAGAGGGCTCCGGCGGGGAGAAGCCGGCCTATGGGGCGGATTTCACGCCGCCCAGCCAGCAGGAGGAGAGCGACTACATCGAGGACGAGCAGGAGCAGAGCGATGCGACGGAACTGGCAGGACGACCGTCGGAACGCGGCGCCTATCCATCCAGCCAGCTGACCGGTTCACGCTCCCAGCGCCGCCAGTTGCGCTACGAGGATCGCGGACGAGGCCGGGAACGTCCGGATCGCGAGCGGGGCGGGCTCTCGGCGGGGGCCTCGCGCGATCTGGAGAATGCGGCCCTGGCCAAGGGTGTGCTGGAGATCATCGAGGACGCCAACTACGGGTTCATCCGCCAGCGGCAGTTCCGCCTCGGCGATGACGACATCTACGTCTCGATGAGCCAGATCAAGAAATTCGGCCTGCGCACCGGCGACGTGGTGGAAGGCTATGTCCGCCAGCCGCGCGAGCAGGAGCGCTACCAGAGCCTGGTCAAGATCGAGCGCATCAACGATGTGCCCTTCGAGGAGCAAACGCAGCGGATCAACTTCGCCAAGCTGACGCCGATCTACCCCAACCAGCGACTGCTGCTGGAGACCGATGAGAAGGAGCTCAGCACGCGGCTGATCGACCTGTTCTGCCCGATCGGGCGTGGGACGCGCGGCATCATCGTGGCCAAGCCCAAGGCCGGCAAGACGATCATGCTCAAGAAGATCGCCAACGCGATCGCGTCCAACCACGAAGACGTCGAGCTGATCGCGCTGCTGATCGATGAGCGCCCGGAGGAGGTCACCGATTTCGAGCGCAACATCAAGGGTGAGGTGATCTCCTCGACCTTCGACGAGAAGCCGGAGAACCACATCCAGACGGCGGAGCTGGTGATCGAGTACGCCAAGCGGCGCGTCGAGCAGGGCCGGGACGTGATGGTGCTGCTCGACAGCCTGACCAGGCTGGCGCGGGCCTATAACCTCACGTGCCCGCCGAGCGGCAAGACACTCAGCGGCGGGCTGGACCCGAACAGCCTCTACAAGCCCAAGCGCTTCCTCGGCGCGGCCCGCAAGATCGAGAACGGCGGCAGCCTGACGATTCTGTGCACCGCGCTGGTGGAGACCGGCAGTCGACTGGACGACATCATCTTCGAGGAGTTCAAGGGCACCGCCAACATGGAGCTGCACCTCAGTCGCGAGCTGGCTGACAAGCGGATCTTCCCCAGCGTCGACATCATCAAGAGCGGTACTCGCCACGAGGAGCTGCTCTACAACGGCGACGAACTGGACGTGGTCTGGCGGCTCAGAAAGATGGTGGCGGACATGGATGAGGCCGAGCGGATGAACCGCCTGATCACGCGGATGTATCAGACCGCCAGCAACCTCGAGCTGATGATGATCATCCAGCGCGCCACCGAATAGCGGGCGGCAATCACATCCGAGCCGAGACCAGCCTTACGCCGGGATCAATCCGCGCTCTGGCCCCGTGCGGCGATATAATGAACCAGTTCGATTCGTTTCTGGACGGAATGAAGGGTGTCTCAACCGCAACTTGTCCGCGTGGATGACCTCCAGCCCGGAGACCAGCTGGGACGCGACATCATGGTCAGTGATTTCGTGATGTTGCGGCGCGGAACGGTGCTGACCGCAGCCCATATCGCGCGGATCAAGCGTCTCCGTCTGGAGGAAGTGCTGATCGAGCTGCCCGGTCCGGGAGAGCTGCAGCTGGACATCTCCCCCGTCGAACTCGACGCCCGGTCGCTGGCCGACGACGAGCAGCCGACGTGGATGTCGCAGGCCACCTTCAGCCAGCCCGTACCGTTGCCGGAGCTGGGCGCCGCCGAACGCCTGCTGTTCGCCAGAAAGCAGGAGATTCGCACCGAAGCTGGGCTGGAGCCTTGTATCGATCCGGAGCGCGAAGCGGAACTGACCAAAGGCGTTCATGCCACGTTTATCGCGTCAGCTGTTAGCGGCGAGGTCGACCTCGATAGGCTGGGGGAACTGGCCGACCAGCTGTCGGAGGGGCTTCAGACCTCCAACGGCCGCTATGTCGGATTCACTGATGTGGAGCAATACGGGCAGGTGCTGGCGGCCCGCAGCGTGTTGTCTTCGAAGATCTACAGCTTCTCGGGATTCGCCAACGGTCAGTACCCCATGCAGGAGCAGCTGCGTGGCCACCTGGCACTGGCGAACGGCTTCGCCCTGATGCCCGCGAGCCTGTCGGAGTCGGGACTGGCCGGTGTCTGGAAGGACAAGGAAGCACTCAGCCAGGGTCTGCTGAGATACTACGGGTGGCTCCGCCAGCAGGGCTTCGGTGACGACGATGCGCTCGAGCAACAGCTTTCTTGCCTTGAGCGCCACGACGGCAGCGGTCTGCCACGCGGCCTGAGCGGCGACGAGATTCCACAGCTCAGCCAGAACTGGTCGTTGGCCTGGCACTACAGCGGCCAGCTGCTGAGCGTGCCTTCGCGTCCGCGGGTCAGCCCCCATCAGGCGGCAGTCGGCCTCGTTCAGCAGTCCGGGCGGGCGTTCTCCGGCGCCGCCGTGAATGGCTTTCTGCGCAGGATCGGCTACTACCCGGTCGGCTCGCTGGTGGAATTGAGTGACGACAGGCTGGGGCTGGTCGTTCAGCAGAACCGGCAGGCGTTGCTGAAGCCCGTGGTGCGGATCGTCGACAGCGACGGCAAGGTTGGCAAGGTTCTCGACCTCCAACAGGAAAGCCGGGTATTCCTCTCGCGCCAGGTGATGGAGTACTAGGATGCACGCGGTGGTGGCGGCGGGGGGGATTGCGTCAGACGGGCTGCGGGCGATGGGCGTCGAGCGGGTGCCATTGCTGCGGGTCGGAGGTGAGACCATTCTCAGTCGGACCTGCCGGCAGCTGCTGGCCGGCGGGTGCGAGGCCGTGCACGTTCTGGCGCCGGATGAGGTCCCGCTGCCGGAGCATTCCGCAGTCAGGCGGGCCCATTACTCGGGCGCGGTGGTGGAGGATCTACTGGCCTGCGTGGCCACCGCGACCGCGGGTGATGCAGTGCTGGTCGCCGGCGGCGACATGCCGCTGCTCAGCAGCGAAGCCGTTGCGGCCCTGGCGGCGGCGGGGCAGCGCGGCGCAGTGGACCTCGTATACCCGATCGTGGCCCGCTCGCTCATCGAGCAGCGCTTCGCCGGCAGCCGGCGCACGTATCTGCGGCTGCGCGACGGTGTGTATACCGGCGGCAATGTGTTCTGGCTCAGGCGCGATTGGCTGCTGGGGCAGGGCCCGCTGCTGCGCGAGCTCTTCGAGCAGCGCAAGGACGTGCTGGCGATGGCGCGGCGGTTCGGCCTGCTCTTCTTCCTGCGCGTGCTGACCGGCTGGGCCAGTCTGCGCTACCTGGAGCACCACCTCGGCCACGTGGTGGGCGGCAGGCTGTGCGCCGCGGTTCTGCCCTACCCGGAGATCGCCGCCGATCTGGACAAGGTGGCTGATCTGGAGACCTTTGCGGCCCACCTTGACCAATGGTAGTCTTGATACACCTGTATCGCGGGCCGGTGACACGGTGCGAGCCCGCAGCCAGTATGTCGTAGCCAGGCGGCCTGGTCGGCGCACGAGTCAGGAGTCATGCAATGAACACCCGGCATATAATGGTGCGTCGATAACGGAGGAGAGTTATGCATAGAGCGGCAGTCCTTGTCATGGTGATCGTGTTGAGCTGGGTAGCCCCGGCTCTCGCGAATGAACTTGAAGTGCAGTGGACCGGCGACGAGGCGGAGAGCTTCGAGTACCTGACCGACCATGCGCACTTCACGGTCTTCTACTCGCCCGAGGACTGGCCGGACGTGCTGTGCTCCGAGGTGCAGTTCTACGCGCGCCGCTTCGGCGATACGGAGAACATCTTCGGGACGGTGGTTGTCTACGGCCCGCCGGAAGACACCGGCGAGTTCCGAGGAGGCTCACGCGAGCATCGTCTGTCGGTGCTGGCGCGCAACCAGTTCATGCTGGCTGATGTTCCGGAGGACGGCGGCTGGATCACCGTCGGTGTGGCACCGGTCGCGGTCGGCAGTGAGTTCGCGGTCGCGGTGTACACCTACAGCAACGAGGATCGGGGAGTGGAGTTGGGCCTGGCGGCAACGACGGGGGAAAGCTCCCAGTCCGGGACGTTCCGCATGACCAAGGTAAAGACCCCGGATGAGATCACCACGACCGACCACTACACCTGGCGCGGTGGCAACATGGACTGGATGATCCGTGCCCGCGTCAGTTCGACCGTCTCACCGGACGACGTAGTTGACGCAAGCGCAATCGAGGGCCCGGACTACGCCTACCTCGATGATGGCACCGCCGAGGGCTTCTACACCAGTCAGAAGAACGGTCCGCTGGTCCGCTTCACCAATGCCGGCAGCCGGGTGGTGGACGAGGTCTACGTGCATGCCCACCTGGTCGGCGACTGGTTTGAAACCGATCGTGCCGCCTCGGTCTATCTGCTGGATCGGGATCTGAGGATCCTGCAGCGCAAGCGGCTGAAGTACAGCAACTACGCGACGGAGCCATCCTGGGGCCTCGTCGATTTCGACAGCATCACGGTGACCGCCGACTTCTACGTGCTCGTCGAACCGATCAGCAGGCCCGACGTGCAGATGATGATCGGTTGCGACGAATCCGGTGAGAATCTCGGCAGCCAGTGGGGCACCGCCGGCTCGGTGCTGGCCTGGGGCAGCGAAGCGCCGGAGGAAAGCGCGAACTGGATGGTGCGCGTCCACTACGAGCAGTAGGCGAGCGCGGCTTGTGCGCCGGCGCCAATCGGGTACAATAGGTCACCCGAGTTGCGGTGCGGGACGGAAAGACGCTGCACCGCGCAAGGACAGTGCGATGGTGAGGCACGGAGGTACAGCTCACAGCTGGAGCCTGGTCCGCCCCGCGTAGGCGGGGCTCACGCACGCGCACCGGGATGGAGCTGCCCCACATCCCGCCTGATTGTCCGATCCCCGGCACGATCACGGCATTTCTGGTGTAATCGAGCATCCCGGTGGAGCGTTTGCCCGGGCAGCCGCCCGGCAGGTGGGGCAATCCAGCAAACCAGGACATCGAGATGAGCGAGCAAGCGACACACAAAGCAGGCCAGCCGCGGATGAGCGAGCGCTATGACTTCCACGCGGTCGAGGCGCGCTGGCAGCAGGTCTGGGAGGACCGCGGGACCTTCGAAGCGCCGGACGACGATCCCCGACGCAAGCTGTACGTGCTGCAGATGTTTCCTTATCCGTCGGGTGAGCTGCACGCCGGACACATTCGCAACTACGTGATCGGCGATGCCGTGGCCCGCTTCTGGCGCATGCACGACTTCAATGTCATGCACCCGATGGGTTTCGACTCCTTCGGGCTGCCCGCCGAGCAGGCGGCGATCGACCGCGGAGTCCAGCCCGCGGACTGGATTGAGCACTGCGTCAGCAACAGCCGGCGGCAGTTCAAGCGCTACGGTTTCTCCTTCGACTGGTCCCGTGAAGTGGTCACCAGCGATCCGGCCTACTACCGCTGGACCCAGTGGCTGTTCCTCAGGTTCTACGAGATGGGCCTGATCTATCGCAAGGAGGTCGAGGTCAACTGGTGCCCGGAGCACGGTGTGCTGGCCAACGACGAGGTCAAGGAAGGATGCTGCTGGCGCTGCGAGTCGCCGGTGGTCAAGAAGAAGATGGCGCAGTGGAACATGCGCACCTCGCAGTACGCCCAGCGGCTGCTGGACGGACTGGAACTGATTCCGGGCTGGACCGAGGGCGTGCGCACCATGCAGCGCAACTGGATCGGACGCAGCGAAGGCACCGAAATCGTGTTTGACGTGCCGGCGCTGCACGGCAAGCTGCCCGGGGAGCTGGAGGCGCAACTGGCCGTATTCACGACGCGGGTGGACACCATCTTCGGCTGCACCTTCATGGCGATCGCTCCGGACCACCCGCTGGCCGAGTACCTCGCCGCCGCGGGTGCCACCAGCGCCGAGCTGCGGAAGTTCGCGGAGGAGAGCGCGCGGGAGGACGTGCAGTACACGGTGGCCGAGGAGAAGCCCAAGCGTGGCTTGAGGCTGGGCGTGGATTGCGTCAACCCGTTCAACGGCGAGGAAATCCCGATCTTCGCCGTCAACTACGTGGTCAGCGATTTCGGCACTGGCGCGGTGATGGCCGTTCCGGCCCACGACACCCGCGATCACGCCTTCGCCCGCGAGTACGATCTGGTGATCCGCCAGTCGATCGCGCCCGCCGAGGGCGACCTGGCGGCGCCGATCGAAGCCGCGGCCTACGCGGAGAAGGGCGTCTGCGTCAACTCCGGCCCATACGACGGTTTGGACTTCGCGCGGGCCAAGGAAGCGATGGACGAGTGGCTGGCGGGCGAAGGTCTGGGCGGCGCGGCGGTGCAGTACCGGCTACGTGACTGGAATATGGGCCGCCAGCGGTTCTGGGGCGCACCGATCCCGATGGTCTACTGCGAGCAGTGCGGCTGGCAGCCGGTGCCGCCGGATCAGCTGCCGGTGCGCCTGCCGGAGCAGGCCGACTACAGCGATATCCGCGTCAGTCCGCTGGCCAATGACGAGCAGTGGCAGCGGGCCACCTGCCCGGCCTGCGACGGGCCTGCGCGGCGCGACACGGACACCATGACGACGTTCATGTGCAGCGCCTGGTACTTCCTGCGCTTCTGCGATCCGCACAACGATCGGGCTCCGTTTGATGCCGAGAAGGCCCAGGCGTGGCTGCCGGTCGACTACTACGTGGGCGGCAAGGAGCACGCGGTGGGGCACCTGCTTTACAGCCGCTTCGTCACCCAGGCGCTCTGCGATGACGGGATGCTGGCGTTGAGCAAGCCCGATCACGAGCAGCGGTTGCCGGAGCTTGCCGACGAGCCGTTCCGGCGGCTGTTCAACCAGGGCATCGTTTACAAGGACGGCGCCAAGATGAGCAAGAGCCGTGGTAACGTAGTCAGCGCTGACGAGTTGGCCGAGCAGTACGGCGCGGATACGGCACGGCTGTTCGCCTTTTTCGGCGGCCCCGCCGAGCAGGACCTGGAATGGACGACCAGCGGGGTCGAGGGCTGCCATCGGTTCCTCAAGCGGGTCTGGCGGCTGGCCCGCGAAGTGCAGGCCGCGCGCAGTGATCTGGACCATTGCGACGACCACTGCGAGGCCGCGGTGCGCGCTGCCCACGCCGCAGTCGCCGGCGTGACAGAGGACATCCGAAACTGGCGCTTCAACACCGCGGTGGCCAAGCTGATGGAGTTCCTCAACGCACTGGAGGGTGAGTGGCAGCGGACGGGCGGCGAGGACAGCGGCGGGGCGTTCAGCTTCGCCATCCAGACGCTGGCGCCGCTGCTCAGCCCGTTTGCCCCGCACATCGCCGAGGAGCTCTGGCAGCAGTTCGGTGGGCTGGGCCTCTGCTGCGACAGCGACTGGCCGATCCACGATCCGGACCTGCTGGTGGAGGAGACCGTGGAGCTGCCGGTCCAGGTCAACGGCAAGGTGCGCGGACGGATTACAGTCGCAACCGGTGCTGCCGAGGATGAGGTCATGGCAGCGGCGCTCAGCGACGAGCGCGTCAGGCAGTGGCTGGAGGGCAAGCAGCTGGTCAAGCAGATCTACGTGCCGGGCCGGATGATAACGTTGGTGGTGAAGTAGAGCGGCTCTGCCCATTTGTCCGTCTGCGCTACAATAGCCGCGAGGCGGAGGAATTGAAGTACCTGCAGGGCATGCTTGAGTTCATCGGGGGCGTTACCATCCTGACGGGCAACGTGCTGCGGCTCCTGCTGCGCGGACGGCTGAATTTCTCGCTGCTGGTACAGCAGATGGCCGTGCTCGGCGTCAACTCGATTCCGATCTCGGTGCTGGTGTTGTGCTTTGCCAGCGCGGTATTCACGTACATCATCGCCGGCGAGCTGGTCGAGCGGGGGGCCGCGCACTGGACGGGCGGCCTGCTGATGATTGTGCTGCTGCGTGAGTTTATTCCGGTGTTCACCGGCATCGCGCTGGCGGGCAAAATCGGTGCACCGATTACCAGCGAGATTGGCACGATGAAGATCAGCGAGCAGATCGACGCGCTCAAGGCGCTGTCAACCGATCCGGACTGGTATCTGACGCTGCCACGGGTGCTGGCGGGCATAATCATGATGCCGGTCGTTGCCGTCTTCTCGGGCTATGCTGGCTGGTTCGCCGGCTACCTGACGGCTCATCGGGAAACCGACATCTCCTATCTGATGTTCAAGTCGAGCGTCAGTACGCTGGTCGACGTCAGTGATTACGTCATGTGCGTGGTCAAGTGCGTGGTATTCAGCGCCGTGATCGTCCTGACGGCGTGCTACATGGGCTTCCGCGCGGAGGGCGGCGCCGCCGGCGTGGGACGGGCGGTCACCAACGGCGTGGTGGTCAACATCGTGCTGCTGTTTGTGTTCGACCTGTTGCTGACGATGGTGATGACGAAATGATCGTCTTTGAAGACGTGCGGGTGAGGTTTGGCCGGCAGCAGGTGCTGCGCGACGTGAATCTGCATGCCGCGGAAGGCCGGATCACCGCGATCGTCGGTCAGTCCGGGTCCGGCAAGTCCACGGCGCTCAGGCTGATGATGGGCCTGATCGTGGCCGAGGCAGGCCGGATCATCATTGACGGGCAGGACGTCACGGACCTGGGAGAGCGCGAGTGGTTCGCGGTCAGGCGCAAGATGGGCATGGTGTTTCAGAACTCGGCGTTGTTTGACAGCCTGACCGTCTGCCAGAACGTCGGGTTCTTCCCGCACTTCGTTGACGGCGTATCGTGGCGCCGGGTCCGGGCCCAGGCGATGGAAATGCTGGCCGAAGTCGGGCTGGAGGATCACGCGCTCAAGCTGCCGGGCGAGCTGTCCGGCGGGATGCGGCGGCGGGTGGCGCTGGCGCGCAGTCTGATCTACCGGCCCAAGATCCTGCTCTACGACGAACCGACCACCGGGCTGGACCCACAGATGATCGCAGTGGTTAACGAGCTGATCCTGGAGATGAGTGAGAGATACGGCGTCACCAGCGTGGTTGTCACACATGACCTGGAGTGCGTGCATGAGGTAGCCGACCATGTAGTACTGCTGGAAAACGGCGTGGCCGTGACGGTCGGATCGGCACATCAGCTGCTGGTCAGTGATGATCCGGCGGTGCTGGCTTTCACCGGCAACTGGCGCAGGACGATCCAGGGCTACGCACAGGAACTGGCCGGCGATTAGCAGCAATCTGCGAACCGGTTGCAGATGCGGAGGAGGATGAAGGATGGAAACCAGGGATACTACTTTGAAGGTGGGGCTGGTGATCGGGGCGGCAATCATCCTGGGCGTACTCGGATTCATGGTGCTGCAGGACGTGCAACTGAGGGGTACAACGGAAATCTACTACGTCGACTACGATTCCAGAGAGGGAACCAGCGAAGGCACGCCCGTGCGGATGCACGGCAACCCGATCGGCAAGATCGTCTCGTTTGACATGCTGCCGGCGGGGGCGCGGGCGACGCTGCGGCTGAAGACTGAGTACAACGATAAGCCCGTGCAGCTGTATCCCGAGTTTGTGTTTGTCGTCGCACAGGACGACCTGTTCGGCGAGAAGTACGTCAGTGTGGTTGATCCCATCTCAGACATCAACGAGATCGCGGACCGGCTGGTGGATGTGTTGGACAGCATCATGGAGCTCGCTGCGTCAGACGCGCAAACTGTCCGCGAGAGCGGGGACTACAGCGTGAGAAGAGCGGAGCTGACGGCCGTCTACAACCAGTTAGCCAGGCTGGTACAGGACCCCAGACAGCTCAGACACTGGAGGCCGGTTCTGGCCGATGTCGAGGAACTCAGCACCAATCTTGCCAGCCTCGCCGCGCCGCTGGACAAGCGCGTCATCGATCCGGAGGTCCTGCAGGGCGTCATCGAGGATGTGCGCCTGACAACGGATTCCCTGGAGAAGACGCGCAGCGCCGTGATCAAGGCCAAGAGCGACATGAACGTCAGAGCGCAGGTAGCACCGGAGTTCGTATTCACCGGTCATAACCGCTCCGGCATCGGCAACATGCTCGCCGGTGCATTCACCGAGACAATGAACGAAGCAGGTATATCCGGTGCGCTGGAGGCGGTCATCAGCGTTATGGGCAGCGAATCACTGCAGGAGAGCCTCGTGCGCTTTGAGGAGACGCTGACCAACATCAATGCCCTGGTGCTCTCAGTCAGCGAGGTTGTGACCGGCAGCGAGGGCTATGTCACCGGCTCCCTGGCCAACGTGCACGCCATGAGCGAGAACTTCCGGTCGATGAGCGAGGACTTGCACGCGCTGAGCAGCATGCTGGCGGAAGCGGCGACCGACCCGCAGGAGCGTGCCCGCTGGGAGCGCGTGCTGGTCAACATCGAGCAGACCACGGCCAATATCAACAGCCTGACCGCGTCGCTCGATGAACTGGCCGGCGATGATGCACTGCAGCAGGACATCAAGGACAGCGTGCGCCTGACCAGGGAGACCTTGGAGGAGACCAAGGAGACCGTCGTGCGGTTCCAGGATACGCTGGACAACGTGGACAGCACGCTGGAGAGCGCCGACTCGCTGATGGGAACGGCGGAAGGCACGATCGTCGAGGCCAAGGACAAGCTGGACAAGCTCGGCCGGGTCGGCGACGCGATCGAGATCAAGATGGGCCTCAACGTGCGGGCGGTCGATTTGGATGATAACCAGTCGCTGGGCAATGAGGACGTCTACGTCGGCGACCTTAATGCTGCCGTCGGCTACGAGGATACTTACGTCTACTTCGGGGCGGACGATATCGGTGAAGAGAACAACTTCAACCTGATGATGGGCTACGGCGACCTGGCGGGCCTGAGTTTCCGCGGCGGCGTCTATCGGGGCGAGCTGGGTCTCGGCGCGGCCTACTACGGTGACCTGGGCGCGGAGGTGACCTGGTACGACACCGAGGATCCCAAGGTCAACGCCTACGGCTACATCCCGATCGCGGACAAGCTCAACCTGGTGGTCGGGGGCGAGGACCTGGGCAACGACCCGATGGCCAGTGTCGGCGTGGGTGTCGAGCTGCAGTAGTGCGTCGAGGTCCCTGCGGTGCCGGGTCAGTCCGATTCGGTCAGCGATTCCGCCAGCATCGCGGCGGTGTAGTCCACGTCCTCCAGCGTCATCGACGGGAACAGCGGCAGTGTGATGCTGCGGCGCGACAGGTCGGCCGCCACCGGTGTCCGGGTGCCGGCTGTGCCGTACTGCTGGCGATAGAGCTCCGTCTCCGTCAGACAGACGTAATGCACGTAGGCCTCGACCTGGCGGGCCCGGAGGCGGTGGATTACCTGATCGCGCGGTGGGCTGGCCAGCGGATTGTCGGTGTCGGCGGCCTGCTCCGCACTGCCCTTCAGCAGCGCATCGCTCAGCCGGACCAGGTAGAGGTGATGCGCCGGCTTGACATCTGCGGGATAGCTCAGCGGCGTCACGCCGTCGATCCCGGCCACCAGCTCGTCGTAGCGCTGCACCAGCCGCCGGCGGCGCTCCCAGTTCTCGTCCAGCTTGCTGAGCTGCACCAGTCCCAGCGCGGCCTGCAGGTCGTACATGTTGTACTTGTAGCCCGCCGCGATGATGTCGTAGAGCCTGAACCCGCCGTCGCCACCGGCGCCGGCGTAGCGCTGCCAGGCGTCGGCGCTCATGCCGTGCAGTCCCAGCACGGCGGCGCGGCTCCGGTCATCCTCGCTGCGGCAGGTCAGCATGCCGCCCTCGCCCGTGATCAGGTTCTTGGTGGAATAGAAGCTGTAGGCGGCGAAGCGTGTCGCAGGGCCTGACGCCACGCCGACCGGATGCCCGTGGTGCTCGGCTTCGACCGCGTGCGCGCAGTCCTCGATGACGAACAGCCCGTGCTGGTTGGCCAGGCGATGCAGCGCCTCCATGCGGGCCGGAATGCCCGCGAAGTGCACCACGATGAGCGCGCGGGTCCGCGGCGAGATCAGGCGCGCGACGTGCTCGGGGTCAATGGTATGCGTGTCCGGCAGCACGTCGGCGAAGACCGGAGTCGCCCCGCAGTGAACAACGACGTTGGCGCTGGCGGCGAAAGTCAGCGCCGGAACGATGACCTCGTCGCCGGGGCCGATGCCGGCGGTCGCCAGCGATAGGTGCAGCGCCGCGGTGCAGGAGTTGGTGCCCAGGGCAAACGGCGCGCCGACCCGGCGGGCGAACTCCTGTTCGAAACGCTGGGTACGCGGACCGCGGGTCAGCCACCCGCTGCGCAGCGCTTCCACGAGCGCCTGTTCTTCAGCGGCCCCCATATCGGCCTGGTGCAGCTTCAGCATCTCATCGCGCATGAAACAGATTCCTCCGCCGGGCGTCCTACAGCCATTATCGGTCATGGAGTCGATGTTGTTGCGCACAGGTATAATGCCTCACTGGGCAATTATCTGGGATGGAATCTGTTTGAGGGGTTAGATATGCGGTTTGCCTTTCTATTTGCAGTTCTGGGCCTGCTGATCGCGGCCACGCCGGCACTGGCGGTGGACGACTTCTACGGTCCGGAGACGGACTCGACCTACGACGACAGCCGGAGGCCTGATCTGGGGATCACACCCGAGCGCTATCAGCGCGACCGCACGGGGGCGGGCAGGATGACGATTGGAGACTCGGCCTGGGAGGAGCTCTACATCAGCGACGTCCACGTGGGGCCGTTCATGGACCGGCTCTATGAGGTGCTGACCCGCGAGGACTGGCTGGGTCAGTATCCGCAGGTGGCCGGGATTGCCGAGTTTCTGCACGAAGCTGGGTTCTTCAGCCTGGAGCGCCTCTATTCGGAGTATCAGGCCAGCGGCGACTACATCTACATCATGGGCCACGAGGGGTTTGAGGATCTCGACCCGGAGAGCTACTACGGCCGCTTCCTGGCTCTGCCCGATGCTGAGCTGAGAACCGCCGAGCATGTTTCCGGCGACCACATGCTCTACATCGCGATCAACAACCTCCACGAGATGATGCTGATCTACGCCGACTACATGATGGCGTCGATGGAAATGGCCCAGCAGATCTCCGGCGAGGAGATGGACGGCGACATGGCCGAGTTCCAGGAAATCTTCGGGATGATCGAGGCCTTCCAGCTGGAGGAGTTGCTGGGTAACGTCGTTACCGGCGAGGTGGCGCTGGTGCTCTACGACCTGCCGCCGCTGGAGCAGCTGGTGCTGGGCGACATCCAGCCCGATGACATCGAGATGGCGTTGATGGTTGGAATCAAGGACGCGGAGTACGTCGGCGGCATGATTGCCAACTATGGAAGCAGCGTGGGGCTGATGGGACGGGAGTACGAAGACGATGACTGGTCGTACTACATCATGCAGGGCGAAGAGAGCATCGGCCTGATGTTCAATGATGAGCTGCTGATCGCCTCGCCGAACATCGAATCGACGCGCAGGCACGTGCAGGATGCCCTCGCCAACGGTGGGCTGGAGATCGCGCCGTGCCAGATGTACTTCGATCTAAACGTTGCGGCCCTGCACGACAACCTGCTGGAGCCTGGCGCCCGGCTGGCGATGGCGGAGTTCGGCGGCGACATCACGCTGCCCGTCGAACCCATGAGCTACCTGGTCAGCCTGCCGGAGAGCGACAACCTGGGGCACCTGACGGTTGCCTCCTATTACGACGACGGATACACGGTGGAGATGGAGATGAAGAAGGCCGTTGTGCAGTACCTGGTGTACTACGGTGGGCTGGCGCTGTGCGGCGCCGCGCAGAGCGGGGTCTTCAACTAGCCAGCCGGACGATCGAGACAAGGCGCCCTGGTACCGTGGTTCAGCGGGCCCCGGTGCCGGGGCGGGTCGCTTTCCGCTGCGGCTACATCGTGTCGCCGTAGTAGTAGCCGATCGCCGCGGCGTCGTGCTCCGTGATGACGCCGTCCAGGTTGGTGTCGAAGAACGGCACGTAGCCCGTGTCCTCGCTGGTGCGTCCGACCATGCCGGAGAAGCCCAGCAGATCGTCATCGTTGACGATGCCGTCGTTGTTGGTGTCGCCCAGCTGATTGAACAGGTACACCGGCACCGTCTTGGGGGGGCCGGGCACTTCGCTGCTGTCGTAGTAGTACACCAGCAAATGTGCCAGCTGGTTGTGCTGGTCGCCCGGCACGTCCAGCAGCACCTGGAACGGCGCGGCGTCGTCACTGACGGTCACGTCGTAGAGGTCGACGCTGCCCAGTGGCTGGAAGTCCAGCGCGAAGCGCACCCGCGCCACGTTGTCCGGATTGAGCACCGAGGCTCCCAGCTGCAGCTGTTGCGGCACCGATCCCAGCACGCTGTAGTCCGCCACGGACACGCCTTCGATCGACGGGATATCCTCGGCATACTCCATGGCGATGGTGAACTTGTCGACCCACCAGCCCGCGGGCTGCTCGGTATTCTCGCCGGATGTCTCTTCGTCGCTTTCCATCAGCAGCACGATGTGAATCTGGTCTCCGCTGTAGGCGCTGAGGTCGATCTCGACGCGCGCCCACGTCGGCTGGTAGCCGCTGAACAGCGCCTGGCCGCCGCCGTTGAGTTCCGCCGGCACGAAGCTGAGGCCGTCGTCATCACTGATGTAGACCAGGGCGCGGTCGGCCTGGCCGCCGCCGTCCTCGATGTTGTAGCGCTGGTAGAAGACCATCGTTGGCTGGTCCTCGGCGAACAGGTCGATCCGGCGCGAGACCAGCGCGTCGACCTCGAAGCCGCCGTAGGTCTGGTCACCGGCACCGAAGTACTTGCAGGTCGGCCCGTCATAGGCTCCGGTGGATAGATCGCTCCAGGCACCGGCTCCGCCGCTGGCGACGTCGTCGGCCGTCCATCCCGACTCGATGCTCTTAATGCTGGACAGCAGGTTGGGGTGGTACGTCTTGACGTCCATCGGCAGGAGGTCGCGCCCCGCGCCGTCGAAGCTCTCGGTGATCGGGAAGTTGCCCGTCGAGTTATCGACGATCAGCCGCAGCTGCTCCTTGGACTCGAGCTGGCCGAGCACGCCGACGAACTCGACGTTGGCGATGCCGAAGTTGATGCTGCTGGTGTCGATGGTGAAGGTCCAGGGGCCGTGCTCGCGGCTTTCGACCAGGAAGCTGTTGAGATAGCAGTCGATGCGGTCCGGGTCGCCGATCACCTCCAGCGTCAGATTCAGGGTGCCGGAGTGGATGAGCCGGGTCGGCCTAGGGGGCGTCATGTGGATCGGCGTGACTTCCATCAGCGCGGCGGCGATGTCGAGGCGCCCCACCGTGCCCTGGGTGAAGCCGGTGGTCGGCGCCGTGTTGTTTTCCAGCAGGTTGCGGATCTCGTGATTCTCGAGCGTGGGGTCCAGGCTCCACAGCAGCGCGGCTGCGGCGGCGACCAGTGGGCTGGCGAAGCTGGTGCCCGCCGAGGTCGTCCAGTTGCCGTAGTCGCTGTCGCTGTCCCGGCCGCAGCTCTTGATCCCCAGGCCGGGCGCCGCCATGTCCACGTACTGGCTGTAGTTGGAGAAATCGGCGCGGGCGTCGGCGATGTCGGTCGCACCGACGCTGATGGCGTTGGCGTAGTCGCTGGGGTAGTGCGGATCGGTTACGCCGTCGTTGCCCGCTGAGGCGACGAATATTCCGCCGAATCCCCAGATCTGATCGACGAGGCTCTCGATGCCGGGATTGGTGTGGTAGTCGCCCCAGCTGAGGCTGATCACCTTGGCGCCGAGGTTCCAGCCCAAGGCGCAGCCCTCGTAGATGCGCGCGTCGCTGGCCAGGCCGCCGTCGCTGATCTTGATCGGCATGACCTCGCAGTGGTGCGCTGCCCCGACGATCGTGCGGCCGTTGTTGCCCTCGGCCGCGATCTGGCCGGCGATGAACGTGCCGTGGCCGTCGAGATCCTCGACTGTGTTGTCGTCGTTGGCCACGTCGAGCTTCTCGTCGGGAAACTCCACCTGTGGGTCGAGCACCTGGGCCTGCAGCTCCTCGTGCGTGATCCTGACGCCGGTATCGACCACCGCCACCTTTACGGCGTCGTCGCCGCGCGTGATGCCCCAGGCGTCGGCGCACTCGATCTTGTGCAGGCTCCAGAGCGGCGAGTACAACGGTCCCGCGCCCGAACTCATGATGAAGTCCGGGTCATTGGGCACGAACGAGTCGTGCTTGAACAGCATGCTGAAGCTGGCGTATTCGATGGCGTCCGCGAATTCCGACCGCAACCTGGCCAGAATCGCCTCACCGTCCGCGTCGGCGCCGATTCTGAAACCGGCGACGTTGATCGCCCCCCAATAGACCTGGGAGTCGATCTCCAGTCCGTAGCGTGCCGCGATCGCGTCGGTCAGCGACTCGAAGCCCGGGTTCTGGCGCAGAATCGCGTTGCGGCAGTCCGCGGCCCGCTTGCCCACCGAAGGGACGGCGGCGCTGATGCCCTTGGGCAGCCGCGCGGTTTCCAGGTACTTGACCGTGATGCTCAGCGGATCGTAGTCCACGCCGGGCTCGCCCGGATCGTTCAGCCAGGCCTGCCACTCGTCCAGGTCCGTCGTCAGGTCGCCCGGTGCGTCCGCCTGGGTCTGAGCGGCCGAGGACTGCTGGCTGTCCCTGTCCGGCGGCTGGATGCTCGTCGACTGGCCGCCGCAGCTGATCAGCAGTGCGGCGCACAGCAGCGGTGTGATGTGTGCTAGTGATCGATGCAAATTGGCATCCTCGTATGTGGTCGGCTTAGCGGTGGCGCTAGCATACCTATTATACGCGTGAACCCGCGGAGATAACCTGAGAGGCCGGCTGTCGCCCGGTGGCTCGCGCGGTAGAATCTGCCCCATGTCTGAAGCGAAACCGGTCCGTCTCCGATTCGCCCCGTCACCAACGGGCTACCTGCACACCGGCGGCGCCCGCACTGCGCTGTTCAACTGGCTGTGGGCCCGGCAGTGCGGCGGTCGGTTCATTCTGCGCATCGAGGACACCGACGAGCAGCGCAGCACGGAGGAATCGACGCGCGCGATCCTGGACGGCCTTCAGTGGCTGGGCCTCGACTGGGATGAGGGACCGGATCCCGCCCCGGAGCGATTCGGTGAGTCGCTCGGTCCGCATGGCCCCTATTTCCAGAGCCGGCGCAGCGACCGGCATCGCCGGCTGCTTGAGCGTCTGCTGGCCGAGGGCAAGGCTTTCTACTGCCCGGCCAGCGCGGAGGAGATGATGACAGCGGACGGCAGCAAGCGGCTGCTCTCGCCCTGGCGCGATCTCAGCTCCGCCGAGCAGCGGACGCGGCTGGACGAGGCGGACGGCCGCCTGCCGATACGCTTCAGATGCCCGCTGGGCGAGGAGGTGGCCTGGGACGACGCCGTGCGCGGACCGGTGCGCTTTCAAAGCGATGAGATCGGCGACTTCATCTTCGTCAAGAGCGACGGGCAGCCGCTCTACAACTTCGCGGCCGTCTGCGATGACGCGGAGATGCAGATCACACACGTGCTGCGCGGCGAGGACCATATCAGCAACACGCCCAAGCAGATCCTGCTCTACCGCGCGCTGGGCCTCACCCCTCCGATCTTCGGCCACGCGCCGCTGATCGTCGGGATGGATCGCGCGCGTCTCAGCAAGCGCCACGGCGCGACGCAGGTGGGCGCCTACCGCGAGTTGGGGGTGCTGCCCGAGGCGCTGGTCAATTTCCTGCTGTTGATCGGCTGGGCGCCCAAGGACAACAAGGAGCTGTTCAGCCGTGATGAGATGATCGAGTACTTCAATCCGGCGGACATCGGCAAAAGCGCCGGCGCGTTCAACATCGAGAAGCTCCATCACTTCAACGGCCTCTACATTCGGGCGCTGACCCCCGCGCAGTTCGTCGAGCGCCTCAGACCCTACCTGCCGGCGGGCTGGATCGAGCATCGCGGGGAGGAGTACGCCCAGGCGGCGCTGGCGCTGTACCAGGACAAGGTTGTGCTGCTCAGCGAGATCGAGCAGCACGCCTGGTACTTCTTCCGCGAGCCGGCGGAGGCCGACCTGAGCGAGCAGAGCGTGGCGAAGTTCCTGACCGGCAACGAGCACGCCCCGCGGATTCTGAGCACGCTGATTGCGGCCTACACATCGATTGCAGACGAGCAGTGGGACGAGCAGCACCTGGCGCCGCCGGTCGAGGCGCTGTGCGAGGAGCTGGGGGTCGGCAAAGGCAAGGTGATGCAGCCCGTGCGCGTGGCGCTCACCGGTGACAAGATCAGCCCGGGGTTCTTCGACCTGGTGGGTGTCCTGGGCAAGCGGACTGTCCTCGACAGACTCGGCAGGTGGAGCAGCCGGCTGGCCTAGGCGGCGCGACGGGTTTGCGCTGTATAATCCTCCATGGCTGCGTCGCTGGATGCGGCGCGGGTGATGCTGATGGCGGGCAAGGTTCACACCTGGGAGATTCGGGCCTCGGGCCGGGTGCAGGGCGTGTCCTATCGGTTCTACGCCGTGCAGAAGGCCCGGCAGCTGGGTGTGACCGGCTGGGTGCGCAACGAGCGTGACGGTGCCGTGCGCGGGGTGCTGCAGCACGCCGACGCGGACGTGCTTAGCCACATGGTGCGGCTGCTGCGCGAAGGGCCGCCGGCGGCGAGAGTCGACGAGTTCGAGACCACGCATACCAGCACCGAGGAGCGCTTCCAGAGCTTCGAGGTCCGTCACCTCAGCCCCTGGCGCGAGCGGCACTCCGGGCCCTGAGGCGCGGGCGCGCCGCGAGCCAGTGGCAGAAGCCGGAGCCTGATGCGGCTCCGGCTCGATTCCAGTCCTTGTTAAATGCGGTGCTAGGCGCTGCTGCGGCTGCGGCCGTTGCGGTCGAACTCGCCCGTGCTCTCGGGGCAGGCATCCGGATACTCGCAGACCGGCGCGGGGCAGCACTTGCTGGGCGGCTCGGGGCACGGCGGCGGTGTGCAGACCACGGGGCAGCACGGCTGGCAGGGATTGCAGCACGGGTCGCACACGGGCTTGCACGGATCGCAGCAGCGGTCCACGCAGCGGTCGCAGACGTTCCAGACGTGGAACGCCTGGTAGTAGGTCTCGTTGAAGTCCCCGTCAGCAGCCTGGGCAATGCCGGCGACCAGACAAGCGGCCGCTACCAGCATTGTCACGATCATTGCTTTGCGCATCTCACCCTCCAGGGCTTACGTCCTTTCTCACACTACTGACGCGCGCCACATCGGGTGGCGGGCGCCGTCGCTCGGCGCTGAGCCGGGCTAGTCTTCGTCCTCAAGATAGATGTTGCCGTCGCCGTTCTCGTTGAACCACCAGGGGATCACCCGCGGGCGCTCGATCTCGCGGCAGACTGTCTCGTAGACGTACTTGACCTTGGTCCTGCACGGGTCGCAGGGATCGCAGATCTCGACGCACTTGCAGACGGTCTCGCAGGTCACGCAGCAAGTCTTGCACGGCATGTAAGTGCCGCAACAGCCGGTGTCGCAGAGCATGCCGTCGCCCGGCCAGCAGGCCTCGTACGGGTGCTTGTAGGTCCTGCAGCACGGATCGCAGTTGGGCTTGCAGGGATCGCACTTGGGCTTGCAGGGATCACAGCATGGATCGCACTTGGGCTTGCACGGCCTGGTGCAGGTATCCTGCTTGCACTTCGGCTTGCAGGGATTGCAGCACGGGTCGCACTTGGGCTTGCAGACCGGCTTGCACGGATCGCACTTCGGCTTGCATGGCCTGGTGCAGGTGTCCTGCTTGCACTTGGGCTTGCAGACCGGCTTGCACGGATCGCACTTCGGCTTGCAGACCGGCTTGCACGGGTCGCACTTGGGCTTGCAGACCGGCTTGCACGGGTCGCACTTGGGCTTGCAGACCGGCTTGCACGGATCGCACTTCGGCTTACATGGATCGCACTTCGGCTTGCACGGCGTGGTGCAAGTGTCCTGTTTACATTTCGGCTTGCAGCAGTCGCCCGCGTAGGCGACGCTGGCCCCGGCGAAACACCCCAGTGCCAGCACAAACAGCGCGGCAATAACTAGCTTCCGCATTCCACCCTCCACAGGGTTAGGCTTGGTCGAGCAATTATACACGGTGCTGCTGGCAATGGGCAAGTATCCACAATCTGTCCACAGTTAAATCGGGGTGTGATTATTCCGCACTGGTAGAATCAAGTCGTTGCAGATCACAGCGAGGTGGCGACATGCGTTTGGTTATTGCAGTCCTGATGTGCGTTGCGCTGGCCAGCGGCACCGCGTACGCGCAGGATGGCGCGGGGCGCGGCGGGCCTAACATGCTGGCGCGGCTGCTGGGCGGCCTGCTGGAGAAGGCCGGCGCGACGCTCAGCGGCGACGACAACGAGCTTGAGCCGATCATCGTCGACGGCACGGGCAACGAGGTGATCAGGATCGATGAGCTCGTCCTCAACATCAATATCGGGGACGTCTCCTTCACGCGCGAGGGCGGCGGGATGACGATGGACGGCCCCTGGCGCGAGCGGATGCGCGAGATGTTCGAGCGGCGGCGCATGGATGAGGGGATGCACGGCATGCGCGGGCCGCATCCGCCGGTGCCGACCCCCACGTATCCGCCGGGGATGGGGGCGATGCCGCCGGAGCAGCCGGGGCCGCGGGGTTTCCGCGACCGGCCGGAGTTGCGCCCGGAGCTGCTGGAGATGATGATGAACATCCCGCCCGAGGTCGAGCCGGAGTTCGTCGGCTGGATGATGCACGTCGGCCAGCTGGCCTGGGAGTATCCCGAGTTTCGCGAGCGGCTGGAGGAACTGGTGATGCGAGCCGAGGAGCGTCTTGGGCGCTGACGGGATTCCGCCCGCGGGTGACGCCCAGCTGCTGGCCGCGGCGCGGGCCGTGCGCGAGCGCGCCTACTGCCCGCACTCGGGCTTCGCGGTCGGCGCCGCGGTGCGCACCGTCGCGGGGGACGTTTTCACCGGCGTCAACGTGGAGAACGCCAGCTACGGGCTGACCATCTGCGCCGAACGGAGCGCCGTGGCGGCTGCGGTGGCGGCCGGGATGCGGCCGGGCCAGCTGGCGGCGGTGGCGCTCGTGGCGGATGCGGACCAGCCGGTCACGCCCTGCGGCGCCTGCCGTCAGGTGATCGCCGAGTTCGCCGCACCCGACTGCCGGATCGTCAGCGGGCTGGTGCGCGGCGAGGCCGTCAGGGTCTGGAGCCTGCCTGAGCTGCTGCCGGAGGGGTTTACGCTGTGACGGGCCAGGCGGCGGCCGAGAGCAGCGCGGCGCAGTATGCGATCTTCGAAGGGGATCCCGCGCACGGCCGGCGGCTGACGCTGCACCATGAGCGCGGCTGCGACTGCAAGCCCAGCCACCTGTGCTGCCTGACGGCCAAGGAGTGGCTGAAGCGGCAGGTCGGCGTCTGGCAGTTCTACTACGAAGGCCGCGACATCCGCGACAAGCAGCTGCACCCCGCGACGTTTCCCATCGCGCTGGCGCGGCAGGTGATCGAGCTGTTCAGCCATCGCGGCGAGCTGGTGCTCGATCCGTTCGTCGGCAGCGGCACCACGCTGGTCGCCGCCCAGGACTGCGGGCGAAACGCCGCCGGCTTCGACCTGCAGCGCGACTACGTTCAGCTCAGCGCGGAGCGGCTGACGGCGGGTGAGCCCCTTGGCGGCGCCCGCCAGCTGGCGATTGAGGACGACGCGCGCGCCGTTCCCGCGTATCTTGCGCCGGAGAGCGTCGCCCTGATCTGGACCAGCCCGCCCTATGCCAACCTGCTCAACCGCCAGCGCAAGAACAAGTCGCGGCGCGATCGTGCCAACGAGCAGCTGGGCAAGGTGGAGCAGTACAGCCAGGACCCGCGCGATCTGGGCACCCTGGCGCTGGAGGAGTACACGGAGCAGATGGGGCGGATCTTCGAGGGCCTGCTGCCGCTGCTGAGGCCCAAAGGCCACTGCGTGGTCAACGTGCCCGACATGTGGTGGGAGAACCAGCGGATCACCATTCACGTGTCCCTGATCGAGGAGCTCAGGCGGCGCGGCTTCGAGCTGCGCAACATCATCATCTGGGACCGCACCAATATCGTCAACCGCATGGGCATCTTCGGCTGGCCCAGCAACTACATCACGATGGGCGTGACCTTCGAGTATCTGCTCGACTTCTGGCGGCCGCCGGAGTAGGGCCGGTCGCTGCCCGCTGCTAGAATCGCCGCGATGGACGGTGACGCGCGGCAGGCTCAGGGCGACGCCCAGCTCAGTTGGTCGGTGAGTCCCTGGGCCGTCAACTGGCGGCGGCCGGCGGCGGCGCTGGCGCTGTGCGTGTTCGTCGCGCTGCTGGGCGGCTTCGCCTTCACCTATCCCAACTACTCGGCTGAGGGGCTGTCGGCGGCCGAGCTGGCGGCGCGCGACAACTGGTGGATCAGCATGATCGGCTGGAGTGCCCTGGGTCTGCTGCTGATGGTGGGTATGACGTGGACGATCTACCTGCCGGTGCACTACAAGCTTGATGCCGACGGTGTAACGACGCGCTTCCTGGGCGTGGGTCAGCAGCGCGCCTGGGCGCACTACCGCAACTACTACGTCCACGACACCGGCGTGCACCTGACCACCATGCCGAAGCCCTCGCGGCTCGACGCCTTCCGCGGCCACTTTCTGCAGTACGCGGGCAACCGCGACGAGGTGGTGGCATTCATCGAGCGGCACCTGACGCTGCGCGGGGTGCCCGAAGGCCGCGAGCCTTAAGCCTCAAAGGCCCGGCGGGTGGCTCCATCCTTGATGCTAAACTGCCCCCATGGCAACGATGAAGAGCACCTTCGCCCGCCTGCAGGGCGTCGATCCGTCGGGTCTGGAGGCGCTGGCGACGCGCCTGCGCAAGATCGCGTTTTCGATCAACAGCGAGGAGCAGGTGCTGGGGGTTGACGTCGGCGCTGCGCGGCTGACGGTGGAGGTGGCGGTGCGCCGCGAGCGCGACGTGCCGGTCTTCGACGAGCTGAAGCGCACACTGGGCACCGAGAAGCGCTACGAGTACCGGCGGCTGCTGTTCAGCCTGGATGCCAAGGCCGGCATCACCAGCACGCCGGGGGCGCGGCGGGACCTGGCGCTGTTGACCGAACTGCTCAAGCGCGCCGGCGCCGGCGGGGCGGAGCTGAGCGAGCTGAAGGTGGACGTGCTGGCCTGGGGGCGGGCGCTGCTGAAGATGTACGACACCGCCCAGCTGGGGCAGCTGGTGCTGGACCGCTTCTACGCCGAGCCCAAACTGATCGGTCGCTTCAGCGCCAAGTCGGTGGACAACCGCATCGACTTCGGCGCGCTTCAGGAGCTGGCGGGCAACCTGCGCTCGCTCAGATTCAGCTTCTTCTACTACGACGCGCGGCGCACCGTCGAGGCGCGCGCCGATGGCGTGTTGAGCGTCGGCTCCAGTGACGACGAGGAGCTGGAGCACTTCTATGCGGAGCAATCCGCGCTGCTGCTGAAGCATGCCGGGGCGGCTGAGAAGGAGTAGCGGCGGTTGTTGCGGGGCGGCTCGGCCGTAAGTTACTATAAAGAGCTAGCCCGCTTTGCGGGTAGTATTAAGCAGGCTGAGATTAAGCAACACAGGAGTTACTCCATGAACCGCATCGCAATCACACTGATGCTGATGCTGCTGACGGCCGCGCTGCTCGGCTGCGGTGGCGGGGGTACCGGGGCTCCGGCGCCCGATGACGGAAACACCACGGTCGATGACAATCCGGCGTGGACGCCGGTCGGCCCCAGCGAGGTGGTCGGCGGCCATACCACCAGCGTGCTGCCCGACCAGCTGAACGTGCTGACCGGCGCGTCGGTGGGCGACCTGGGCGCGCAGCTGGCCCGCTTCGGCATCTCGGTGCTGAGCAAGAGCGGCGGCTGGGCGACGGTTGAGCTGCCGGCCGGCATGGACCTCGACTGGGCGGCGGCGGAGCTGAAAAAGGAATACAACATCGCCACGGTGGAGAAGGTCAATGTTCTTCAGACACCGCGCGTCATGTACGACTACCCCGACGGCGTCAAAGCGCCCAGCTACATGCCGTTCGATCCGATGTACACGTATTCGTTCCTGCGCCCCGGTGGTTCTGCGGAGGGAACCGTGAACTACTTCTACATCGGCCAGGAAGCGGGCATGGACATCCACGGTTTTGAAGGTGCATGGGAGGTCGGGCTCAGTCCGGGCGTTGCGGGTCGTGAAGTGCGTGTTGCGATCATCGGCGCGGGCTTCTGGCCCGAAGCCACGCTGACTGGCTGGGCGACCGCCGAAGACAATCTTGACGCGGATTACTCAGGGCTGGTAGCTGGTGACGGCACCGTGACTACCGGACTGGACCAGGTCACATGGGAGATATACGAGGATACGGTCTATGATCAGCGTGACGAGCCCTATGACGACGCTGCTTCGCTGATACTCGGGATGCTTGCCGAGGACATTGGTGATCAGGTCGCCCAGACCGGCTTCATACCCAACTACTTCGACTATGACGGCGAGGAAGATGTTGACGAGATCGAGATCTACAACACCGGCATCGCGGGAATCAACCCGAGCGCAGATTACATCCTGATCAAGACCGGCCAGGCGAGCGGAGGTACGTGGAATTACACCGACAACGAGATCGCGCAAGCGATCAAGTACGCGGCGGGTGACAGTGGAGATGACAACGGCGGCCTGTGGCCGAACGGGGGCTGCGAGGCGGATATCATTATTCTCACTATGTTCGCAGAGGGCGCAGTCGGCGGCGTGATCAGCACCGAGACGCAGGCCGCTCGTGACGCCAATGCCCTGGTGATCGCGCCGGCTGGCGATGTCGTTGACGAGGGACTCGTGGGCGATCCGGCGTTTTGGGCAGGTACACCGGTCGATATCGGTGTCACCGCGGTGACACCCGCCGCCGATCCGAATGTAATCTCGGTCAGCGCTACGGGAGCCCAGGCGGCCAACGACCTCGGGGACGTAATTATCGACGAGGTTACCTACGAAAACCCCGGGAATGGCTGGTATCCACAGTGGGCGGACTTCCTCAAGCATTCCACGGTGGAAGTGGCAACGATGTATGCGAATAGTGGTGGCGACATCGCAGCTGTAGGATTCGGTATCGGGTGGCGGTTCGATTCGCAGTTCCAGTTCGGGGACGGCACCGAAGAAGACCCGTTGCAGTATGCCTTCTACGGGTACAACTACCAGAGCGACCTGACGCGGTTCGGCTCGCTCTACTCAACAGCGTATGTGGCCGGTGCCGCCAGCATCGTGCACCAGGCGCTGCATGAGGCCAACAACGCCGAGCCGACTGATGATGATGTCTGGCAGGTGATCGTTGACACCATGCGCTTCGCGCCGATGACCGGTATCGCTGACAACGGCGGCTTGCTCAACGCCGCCGGTGCGGCGCTGAACGCCATTGAGGGCGGCACCCTCTATCAGCCGTCGATGTACCTCGATGGCCTCGTGATCAGCCAGCTGCCGAACTACGTCGAAATCGAGACCGACTTCGAGATGACGCCGACAGTGCAGCTCGGCACCGCGCCCTTCACCATCCGCGTCAACTGGGACAACGGCGAGGACGAGGTGGAGCAGCCCTGGGACAACGGCACGCCGGTGACGCTGACCGGCGGCTGGGACACGCTGGGCCTGAAGGGCATCAACCTCGAGATCGAGGACGCCGACGGCCAGCTGGTCACCTTCGAGCTGCGGGTCCACGTGGTGGGACGCCTCGGCGTGGGCATCACCATCAACGACGTCAACGGCTCGCTGGTGCTGCCGTCCACCCTGGCGGCGGGTCTGAACTATCGGTTCAACGCCAACCCGACCAACCTGTACACCGGCGAGATCGACGGTGAGCCCAACGTGACCACCTTCAGCTGGGACTTTGACGGCGAAGGGACGGAGGACGCCACGGGCACCAGCCCGGCCTTCGGCTACCCGGCGGCGGGCGACTATACGCTGAGGCTGACCGTCACCGAGACGGTGCGGCCCAGCATCATCTTCACCATGGACGTGAACGTCAGCTAGCTGGCGCGGTAACTGTGTTGCGAGTTAAGCCCCGGCTCCCGGTGAGCCGGGGCTTCCGTGTTCCCGGGTGAGCCCCGATGCAATGAAGCCGCCGCCCGGATCACGCGACCCGGGCGGCGGCTGTGCTTCATCACTTGCGCCGCAAGCGGCGAGCTTAGGCCTCGTCCTTCATCGAGATCGCCTCAACCGGACACTCCTCGACGCAGGCCTCGCAGCCCGTGCACTCCTCGGGATCGACCAGCGCCACCTCGCCCTCCATCTTGATCGCGTCAACGGGGCAGGCCTCCACGCAGGCCTCGCAGCCAGTGCACAGTTCCTTGTCGACAAACGCAACGGCCATCGCTATCTCCTTGCATACCCCGGCGCCAGCGTGATGGCTACCGGCAACTGGGGGGCTATATCGCTCGCATTGTATCAAAGCGGGACTGGGCAAACAAGCCGCCGGGGCGGTGGGCGGCGCGTGTTATCATCGCGCCATGCAGAACGCCAAGTTCGACCGGGGCCGCATCGAGGCGGCGGTGCGCGAAATCCTGCTGGCGATCGGGGAGGACGTCGAGCGTGACGGCGTACGCCAGACGCCCGAGCGCGTGGCGCGGATGTACGAGGAGATCTTCGCCGGCCAGAACGGCGGGGCCGAGGACTACCTGGAGACCCAGTTCGACGTCGAGCATCGCGAGCTGATCCTGTTCCGCGACGTCAAGTTCCACTCGATGTGCGAGCATCATCTGATGCCGTTCATCGGGGTGGCGCACATCGCCTACATCCCGGACGGGCGCGTGACGGGTCTCAGCAAGGTGGTGCGCGCCTTCAAGAACCTCGCGGCGCGGCCCCAGGTGCAGGAGCGCCTGACGATGCAGATGGCGGACCTGATGATGGACAAGCTCAAACCGCTGGGCGTCGCCGTGATCGTCGAGGCGCGCCACCTGTGCATGGAGCTGCGGGGCGTGCGGGCGCCGGGCAGCATCATTACTACCTCGGCGCTGAGAGGCGCCTTTGAGGCCCGGGAGTCGACGCGGATGGAGTTGTTCACGCTGATCAAGGGCGGACGGCAGGTCGTATGAGCGCTCTCTGGCGGCTGGGGGACAAGGTCATCGACGTGACGGCGCCGCGGATCATGGCGGTGGCCAACATCACGCCGGACAGCTTCTTTGACGGCAGCCGCGTCGCCGAGAGCCCGGACCCCCAGCGCTCGGCGCTGCTCGGGCTGATCGAGGCCGGCGCGGATATCGTCGACGTCGGCGGCCAGAGCACGCGGCCGGGCAGTGAGCGCGTCGGGCCGGCGGAGGAGCTCAGCCGCGTGCTGCCCGCGATCGAGGAGCTGCGCTGGCTGAGCGACACCATCCCGATTACGGTGGACACCTACTACGCCGAGGTGGCGCGCGCGGCGCTGGAGGCCGGGGCCGACGGCGTCAACGACATCTCCGGCGGGTTGCTGGACCCGCAGCTGCTGCCGCTGGTAGCCGAGAGCGGCTGCGGCTACGTGCTGATGCACATGCAGGGCACCCCCGAGACCATGCAGCAGGCGCCCAGCTATCAGGACTGCGCTGGCGAGGTGCGCGATTTCCTCGCCGAGCGGCTGGCCGAGCTGGACCGCCTGGGCATCGAGCGCGAGCGCATCGTGCTCGACCCCGGGATCGGCTTCGGCAAGCGGCTGGAGGATAACGCGGCGCTGGTCAGCGAGGCGCACCGGCTGGCGGACCTGGGCCTGCCGCTGCTTTACGGCGTGTCGCGCAAGCGCTTTCTGGGGGAGCTGAGCGGCGAGAAGGATGCCGCGGGCCGGCTGGCGGGTACCCTGGGCGTCACCTGGAAGCTGCTCGGCCAGGGGGTGATGCTGCATCGTGTGCACGACGTGGCCGAGACGCGCCAGCTGATGGACGTCTGGGCGGGCCTCCAGGCCGCGCGGGTGGGGTGAATTCAGGACCGCGTAACCGGGTCTGCATGGTGCCCCGGAATCTTCCGCAAATCCGGGAACACATCCGCCGCGCGTGAGTCTCAAACGGTGGCTGCAACATGAGTGGCGGCCAACCAGCAATTATTCCCCCTACGGCGGCCTCCGCAATGCGGAGGCTTCTTTTTGGCCTGGGCGAACCGGGACGTCAGGGCCGGAAGCGATAGAGGGACACGCCGTTCTTGTCGATTACCTCGATGTTGATCCAGTTGTCGACGGGATGCGGTGTCGGCAGTCCGGCGGTGTGCGACCTGTCCTGGTGCCGGCCGCAGAAGAAGCCTGTGATCGGAGCCACATTCGGCCCTCCCATCTCGAACAGGAAGTCGCCGGGACGGCCATCGCCGGCGAACAGATCGCCGGTCACCGGATTGACGGAGCGCTCGGTAATCGGCGTCAGATCGCTGCTGATGAACTCCCGCCAGGTCCGTGGTAAGCGTCCGTGGGCTCTGACGAACATCCACACCGATTCTCTGATCAGCATCTCGCGGATCGCGATCAGCTTCAGCACGTCGGGATCGTCCAGGATGCCGGGATACGGCTCCGGCCACTCGCCGCATGCCTGCTGCTCGTAGTACTCGGCATAGGTGCGGCCCGGGTCACGCACCTCGCTGAGGTTCGGCTGCTGCGGCGTCATGGTGGACGCGTCCACGATCAGCGGCTTGGTCTGCTCGCCCTGGTAGACGTAGGCCATATCGCCCACGAAGTCGTCCGTACCATCGTCGGGATCAATGATGTTGCCCTCGAATGCTCGAAGCGGCGCCAGGAACAGGCCCGCCTCGTTTATGGCGGCCCAGCTCTTGGGCCACTCGCCGTGGACTCTATAGTAGACCGCCGGAGCTTCGACCAGCCAAGTCCTGCTTGGAGACACAAAGCACCCGCTGAAACCCGGATATACCAAGGGATTGACCGGGACCGGACCTTCCTTCGGGACGATGGGCAGTGCCTGTGCGGCTGCGCCGGGCGCAAGGGCGACGGCGGCCACGGCGAGTATCGGGAGTAAGCATCTCATGAGCGCGCTCCACTGTCAGCGTTGATGGATTATACCGCCGCTCAAGATTCGTGGCCGCACGGCAGCCCGGCGGCCTAACTACCCGTGCTCTCGTAGCGGCGCAGGCCGACTGAGACTGACCTGTCTTACGGGTCCTACACACTCCTGACGTGCGCTGCGTTAGTAGTCTACACGCCAGGGCGTGTCACCGTTTTCGTCGGTCACCTGGATGTTGTACCAGTGCTCACCGTCAGACTCGTAAAGGAAGTTGTTCGCCCGCCCGTCGCCGTAGAACGGCCCGCCGGTAATGGGATTCACGGAGTGCTCGTCGATCGGTGTCAGACCACTGGTGATTAACTCATTCCATGTAAGCGGGACACGCCCATGGGTCCTGCTGAACCACCCGACTGCACCGAGGAGCATTCTCTGCAGCGCGCACATCTTCAGGCGATCAGGCTGCTCGATCAGAGGCCCATACACATCTTCGTCGTATCCGAAGTCGGTTAGGTAGTCCGCGTAGCTGTAGGGAGCATCGGTCACTTCCTCGGCATGGACGGTCAATCCGCCGCGTGTACCTGCATTCTGGATCAGCGGCTTGGTCTGAGGTCCGCGATAGTGATAGGCCATGTCGCCGTTGAAGTCGAATGACTCGTCGTCGGGGTCAATCGTCTCCCCCATGGCGCCTTTCAAGGGGACCTGGAATAGCCCGGCATTCACAATCGCGGACCAGGCCTCCGGCCACTCCCCATACACCTTGTAGTATGCCGCTGGTGCAACCGCCATCCAGGTTGGCGTCGTGAAAAGAAAAACACCGTCCTGGACCTCGTACATGTCGCCAGCGATTTCGTCCGTCGCCGCGCATGCGGGTTGGGCAGTGGCGATGACTGTTAAGACCACGATTGCCAGCCCCATGATTGTCGCAACGCTCACGTCGCTTAACTTCATGATCATATCCCTCCTCGCAGATGATTCAACTCAGCACACAACGCTCAGATCCAGCAAATCACGCCCTGTTCGTAGTAGCCTGTGCAGCACTCGTAGTGCTCTGTGACAGCCAAATACGACGGACTGCCCAGCGGCGTGCCAGTGCACTGAGACAGGTCCACGCGCCAGTCGCAATCCGTACAGCTCACTTGCACGCAGAGGTTGGATTTGTCCGGATCGTACTCGCAGTTCGGCACCGGCCCCATCAAACACCAGTAGATTTTCACTTGCCAGGTAGCATAGCCTCCGCCACTACAGAAGACCGCATAGGTATCGGCCCAGTTGTAACCGTAATTCCCCGTGAAGTTGAACATGCACTGGTAGTTGTCACAGTCGCCTACTATGCGCTGCGCGCAGACGGTGTCTGCGCAGCAAGCCTGAGCGTTGGCTTGACCATGAATCACGAACACAAGTGCTATCGCAGCAAACGGCATCAGCAAGTACTTCAAAGCAATCTCCCATTGGTGAGGCTGTTGTACCTACAGTACTGGGCGAATATATCACCCCCCCCCTTGCTGTCAAGCCTGATGTACGAACGCGGCCTAGGCGGCGGGCTAACTACCCGTGCTCTCGTAGCGGCGCAGGCCCCGATAGAAGACGAAGACGCCCAGGGCGAACATCGCCGCGGCGATCAGCGGGCCCGCCAGCAGCCACAGCCGCCAGCTCAGGGGATCGACGAAGTAGACCGCCGGATAGAACGCGCAGAAGCCGAAGGGGATCAGCAGGCTGAAGAAGACCTGCACCGCCGGGTGGTAGATCGTCAGCGGATAGCGCGCCGCCTCGCTGATCGAGAACAGCGGCGAGGTGAAGCCGACGCGGTCCTTGACCCAGAAGCTGATGGAGGTCACCGCCAGAAACACGCCGGCGTAGACCACCGCGCCGACGATGCCCAGCAGCTGCGCCATCAGGAAGACGCCCACCGTCATCGGTACCGGCGGATCCATGCTCACGAGCGCCCACCAGACGATCACCGTGCCCTTGAGCACGATTGTCACGTCGCGTAGCGCGATGTTCTCCATCACGAGTTGAAACAGGGGCGAAAGCGGCCTGAGTAACGGGCGGTCAAGGTTGCCCTCGATCACGTAGTAGTCGCCGAAGCCGATCACCAGGCTGAAGAAGCTGACCGAGAAGTAGCCGAAGCTGAGCTGGCCGAAGCCGTAGATCAGCACCACCTGCTCGAAGCTCCAGCCGGCGATGGTCGGCACGCGGTAGAACAGCGCCCAGATGAAGAAGATCTGGATCACGCTGTAGAGGAAGCTGACGCCGACGTTGACCAGGAAGTCGCTGCGGTAGGCCATCTCCACCTTCTGCCGCTGCAGCGCGTAGTGCCAGCACATCGCCAGCGCGCGTCCCAGTCTGGTCGGCAGCGTGCGCACGGCCAGCATTGTAGTGGCTGTGTGGCGCGCGGTGCCACAGAAAGCAAACAGGCCCCGGGCAGGGCCCGGGGCCCGGGCTATGCATCCCCTTCGGCCTCGGACGGATCGGCCCCAGACCAAAGGGGCTCACATCCATGTTCACCGGCCGTGCGCCTCGCGCCGGGGATGGTATGGCCATCGCATTCGATTGGCGCGCAGACCTGGATCCTCAGCAAGACGGAATTCTGCCGGAGACCGGCCTGACGTCTGTTCGAAAGCTATCGTGGCTAGCCATACTCTCCTACTCCTCCCTGAGCTGGAGACATTAGTAGTTTACCTTGTAAGCCGGATTGACGCAATGCTGGCTGTGGGCTGGTACAATACACTTGTACTACTGATGGGCCGCGTTGCCGCCGAGGAGGCGGTCAGCGAAGGTCTGCTACGAGCCGAGATGCCCCGGCTTGTGGGTTGGCGAATAGGGGCTCATGCCCCGACAGTAGCGCCGGGCGTTAGGCGTCCTGGGCACCGGTAATCCACAAGCACGCGAGGCGAGCATGGCATCCTCAGCAGCAGCTGGCACTGCAACAAGCACACGCAGCCCCCACCACTTCCACATTCCGGTCATGGGCACGGGCTTCACGATCGACACGGCGCTCAGGGTGGCGAAGTACGGCATTGACTCCGCGCTCTCATTGCTCGACGACGTGCTGATCGAGCAGATGCGGGAGTACCACAGCGAGCAGGCCGGCGAACCGTTCACGCCGATCGCAGCCACTGAGGACGACCGTCGGGCACGCCGCATCACCGCTTACCTGAACCTGCTGGGCAGGCTCGTCGACCGGCAAGTTGAACAGCTGCGCGCCCAGCGCTTTCAGCCGGGGAGCGAGATCGTGCGCTATTTCGAGCTGCTGCCCGAGGGACCGCTCAAGCAGCGGTACAACCACATGCAGGTCACCGCCGATCCCGAGCGGCGGCGGCGGTTGCAGGAAGAGCTGCGCGGAGAGATCGTGGCCGGCAGCATCGATGTCAACATCATGACGGCGGCCGACGGCGATACTTACTACGCCGGGTCGCGGCTGCCCGCCGAGCAGACGGTCGCGATGTCAGCGTTGCGGGGCTTCGCCCAGAGCGAACTGGAATCCGCGGTGGTGTTCTCCGCCGGCATGCACCAGCGCCTGTACGCCTACTGCGCGCAGTTTCCCGACTTCCTGCCGGATTATGCCGGTCGGCTGCGCAAGCGCATCATTCTCAAGGTCAGCGATTTCCGCTCGGCGCTGATCCAGGGCAGGTTCCTGGCCAGACAGGGGCTGTGGGTCTCGGAGTTCCGCGTCGAGTCCGGCATCAACTGCGGCGGGCACGCTTTCTCCGGCAAGGGTCACCTGCTGGGCTTCGTGCTGTCGGAGTTCCGCCTCAGGCGTGAGGAATTGCGAAGCACGCTGCACAAGGCGATGTGTAGCGCGCTCACGGAGCTGGGACGGCCTGTCCCCGACGTGCCCTACGAGATGCGCGTGACTGCTCAGGGCGGCATTGGTACCGCCGGCGAGCAGCGGGAACTGATGCGGGATTACGAACTGGACGGCACCGGCTGGGGGACACCGTTCCTGCTGGTTCCGGAAGTCACCAATGTTGACGAGGAGCACGTCCGGCGGCTGTGCGCGGCGACGGATCGCGACGTGTTCCTCAGTGACAGCTCGCCGCTGGGCGTGCCGTTCTGGAACCTGCGCAGTTCGGCGAGTGAGACAGCGCGGCGGCGGCGGATCGCCGCGGGCCGTCCCGGCAGCGCCTGCCCCAAGGGCTACGGCCGGATCAACACCGAGCTGACCGAGACGCCGATCTGCACGGCGTCGCGGGCGTACCAGCGGCTGAAGCTAGAGCAGCTGGAGGGGCAAGGGCTGACCAGGCGGCAGCTGGCCCACCGCCGCGAGGCTGTGCTGGCCAAGTCCTGCATCTGCCACGATCTGGCCGGCTGCGCGACGGTCAAGTGCGGGATTGAGCCCGAAGCCGCACCAGCGATGTGCTGCGGCCCGGCCATCACGAGCTTCACGCGCGTGGCGTCGCTGGACGAGATGGTGGGCCACATCTACGGGCGCCGCTCGATACTGGGTCGCAGGCGTCGCAACCACATGTTCACGCGTGAGCTGTTGCTCAACATCGCGGTGCTGCGTCGCAACGTACTCAAGCTGACCCGTGGAATATGGGCGGGCAAGCCGGCAAGCCTGCAGCAGATCAAGGAGAATCTCGTCGAGCAGATCGCCTACTACCGGCACCTGCTTGCGGACTCCGTCGATAAGAACAAGCATCGCTACCTGCGCGACCTCAATCTGGCGGGCCGCGCGCTGCGGGCGATCCCGCTGGCCGGCGCCATCAAAGCCTGGACACGGCGCCAGCGCACCCTGTCAGGCCGGGGAGGCTAGGGTCGGGCCTGGCGGACTGGTCCGCCGGGCCGCCAGCGAGTGCCGCGACTCCGGAGAAAGAGAAAGCCGGAGGCAGCATTCGCTACTTCCGGCTCACTCTCTTTCTTGCCAGTTGGATAGCCGTCTTCATCCCCCCGTGACGGTAGGGATCCCGGCCTGGGTGCCAGGGCTCCCGATCAATGATCGGTCTCCTAAGCTAGCACCCTCCGCACTTGGGCTTGCACTTGGGCTTCGCACATTCCTTGCGGGTGCAGTCCTTGCCTTTCACCACTGCGCTGCTGATTGTCGGGCAACCATCGCCACAGCCGGTGTAATCGCAGTCCCAGCACGCCATGCAGACAGGGAAGTCATTCTGGCAGCACTCGCCAGCGCACAGGTAGCCGCTGTAGAGAGCAGTCCAGTTCTCGAAGTCCAGGTCCTTGACCAAGCAAATCAGGTCGTTGCCAATCATCCACAGCGTCTCACCGTAGGATGCGAGGTCAGCGTAGTTACGCTCCTCCCCACGGCCGATCTCATCCTCGATCTTGCCCAGCACCTTGGTGCCGCTGTTAGCCTTCGAGGCGATCTTAGCCACGATCTTATCCATGTTCGGATAGAAGTTGTAGGTGGCCAGCTCGTCGGTGATCGAGTTGATCTGAGTGATCGTCACCTCGATCATATCAACGTGCAGACGCCAGGCCAACGGATCGATGATGTGCTCACGGCTGCGGCCCAGAACCACCAGCTCCGCCTCGATGTTGTCACGAATGCAGCTGTCCTGGAAGATCAACCACTCGTAGTTGTAGCCATCGAGTTGCAGAGACAGGCCATGGTCCCGGTATTGGCAAGCCAGGTCGCTTAGGTTGCGGATGTACTTCACAGCGCTGAACTGGTCCACGGCAGAACCATTGGCAAAGGCCGGCGCGGCCAAGCCCAGCAGCAGTACGGCAACCATCAGGGCCATCATGGTTTTGCGCATTTTTCTTGTCACCTCCTCTTCGCGCTGAATATGGCAGGAATTATAGCACGTTCTATTAACTGTCAAGCCACAATTCTCGATTAGATACGGTTAAACCGGGGTTTGGCCCGGGCGCCTAATCGACGAGCAGCCCCATCTCCAGGCCCGCGCTCTCGCGGGCGAAGTCCCAGAAGAGCCCCATCTCGTAGGTGCGCTGTCGTTTCAGCGCGCTGACCTTCAGCTGGTTGAACTCCCCCTCCTCAACGTCGTAGATGCCGCGCACCACGTGCCGCCAGTCAGGGTGAATCCGTACGCTGGTCATGAAGTCGACCTCGCGCTGGCGGACCTCGTCGAAGGAAAACACCGGGCGGCCGCCGATCCGGTGGCCGCGGTAGACCACGAAATGGTCGAAATGCCCGTGACGCCAGATCAGTCCGCCCTGGGCGCCGACGGCGCTGTAATGCTCGCTGGCGTCCTCGTAGTCGACATAGCGGCCGATCAGCGAGGCGGTCAGGTAGACCCCGCCGCCGAGGGGTACCAGTGGCAGCTCCACCCAGCCGTCGGCGAACAGGCGCGTGTCTTCCTGCCGCTCGGCGGGGATGCCATCGTCCAGCTGCGCGGGCGTGAAGGCGACGATCTCGCCGTACTCGACCCGGATCAGCGCGTCGCGCAGCCAGTCGTTATTGGCCTTGATGTACTGGCTGTAGATCAGGTTGTAGTCCGAGCGGCGCTCGACGCTGACGCGGTTGATGTCGAACACCGAGTGCGTGCCGGACTCGACGCCGACCTGGATGCCGGGGCCGGGCTCGGTGTAGGCGTAGTAGTTGGTCAGCAGCCCGTACTCGGGCGAGTAATCGAGCAGGGCGTCGAGCTTCATGACCTCGAAGTCCATGTTCAGCCCCTGCTTCCAGGCGACGCCCACGTCCTTCTCGAAGCGGACAATCGGGAACTCCAGCCCGTAGCGCCGCTTTCGTTGCTTCAGGTCGCGGGTGATCTTCGGCCAGGCCAGCAGTTCCATGCCGGAGAGCTGCAGGGATGCGCCGCGCAGCGTCACGCGGTCGTCGCCGCCCAGGCGCAGCTCATCGGCGTGGATGAACAGGTCCGGGTCCGGGGCGGGGTGATGGCAGAGCGTCACGTCGCTGAGCACGAACTCGTCGCTGCGTGGATCCAGGCTGAGTCGGGCCTGCCCGCAGGTTACGCGGACGTTCTCGGGCAGCGGCGTGTAGAAGTCGTTGCCGAAGGTGGCGCGCGGGCCGTCGTCGCTCAAATGCTTCTCATCCACCAGGACGCTGAGCGGGATGCTAAGCCGCGCCCCCGTCACCTCGACGATCTCCATCAGGGGATCGTAGAAGAACTCGTCGCACTCCAGCGCAAGCGAGGTGCCTTCCAGTTCCAGCCGCGCGTTGCCCGCGACGGAGGCTACACCGGTCGAAGGCGTGAACATGAGCTCGTCGGCGGTGATCACAAGTGTGCCGCCCTCGACGATCGATGAGATGTAGAGCGTCCCGTCGTGGGCGATGGCCGTATAGCCCCCGTCCGCCGGAATCAGCGTCGCCCCGCTGGCTTCCAGCCGGTCGGGCAGGGGGCCGTCCTGCCAGTCGGGTTCGCTGTAGTAGACCCGCGGGTCGGGGCGGCCCAGCGCATCCTGACCACCGGTGGCACCGAGATCGTAGTGGGTCAGGCGGTGGATTGCCTCGGCTTCGCCCGGCTGCGCGTCCGCGGCCTCAGCCGCCACAGCCCCGAGCACGCCCATGACCGCCGCCGCGAGGGCCACTATCATTTGTGCCCCGGGCCCGCGCCACAGCGCATGGCCTAAGCCAACGCCTTCCTTCCTCAAGGTTTACGATTCTAGCACCGGTGCGGGCGCGCGGGGAGGCAGGCCGGCTAGGGCGCGGACAGTCGGTGCGCGGACTCGGCGGCGCCTTCGCCGAGCGCCTGATTCTCGGTGTCGGGGGGCGCCTCGCGCAGCACCATGATATCCACTACGATGTGCTCGTTGCAGAAGGTGCAGGACTCACCGCTGGACTCGCAGATCGAGGCGAGAACCTCCAGCGGGATCGTGAGCGTGCCGTCGGGCACGCTGCGCCCGAGACGGATGGGAATCTCAGCGGTGTACTGCTCCAGATAGGATTCCAGTTCGAAATCCCAGACCGGCTGCTTGACCGCCAGCGGGGCGTCCTTCAGGAACTTCTCATCAAACTGCAGCCGCAGCGGCGTCAGGTAGTTGAGCTGCCAGTACTTCGGCGCCCTGAGCGTGATCGCCAGCGTCACTTCCGCGCCGGGGAGGAAGCTGGGGGGCTGCTGCTCCTGCTCGTCATCGGCCTGCGCGGCGGGCTGCTCCGGCTCGGCGGCTGGATCGCTGGCCGCGACGACCGGCAGGACCCAGAGCACCATCAGGGCCATCAGGGCAAGCACGCTCGCTGGTAATGGTCGCCGCATATGCTCTTTAGACGCCGACTGGCCGGCGCTGTTTGAAGTACCTACGGTTCAGGTCCATTATCGCCGGATCGCGGCTGGCAGGCAAACGCAGGTGCGGCTATAATCCCGCCATGCTCAAGGTGGGTGTAATCGGCGCGGGCAGCATGGGGCGGCACCACGTGCGGCTCTACAGCGAGCTGCCGCAGTGCGAACTGCTCGGCCTGGCGGACCCCGACGAGTCCAAGGCCGAACTGGCCGACAAGCATCAGACCGAGTACTTCGCCGATCATCGCGCGCTGCTGGCCCGTGGTCCGCAGCTGGTGTCGATCACCGCGCCAACATCGCTGCACCATGAACTGGCCATTGAGGTGCTGAGGGCCGGCTGCCATCTGCTGTTGGAGAAGCCAGTGTGTGACGATCTCGAGCAGGCCGAGGAGCTGGTCGAGCATGCCCGGGGCCGCGGGCTGGTGCTGGCCGTCGGCCACATCGAGCGGTTCAATCCGGCGGCGGTGATGCTCCGGCGCCTGATCGAGGCCGGCGAACTGGGCGAGGTCCTGGCGGTCAGCAACCTGCGCGTCGGTCCCTACCACGGGCGGATCATGGACACCGGCATCGTGCTGGATCTGGGGATTCACGATGTGGACCTGATTCAGCTGCTGACGGGCGCGCGCACCGAGCGGGTGTTCGCCACGGCGCTGAACCGCCAGCACCAGCACGAGGACCAGGCGGTGCTGCAGCTGGCGCTGGCCGACGGCCGGACCGGCATGATCGAACTCAGCTGGAACGCGCCCTACCGGATGCGCAACATCCTGGTGTCCGGCACGCGGCGCTACGCGATGTGCGATCTGCTCAACCAGCGGCTGATGATCTACGAGGAGCACGAGGAGTCCGGCCGCCTGCTGCCCCAGCCGTATCCGGTGACGGCGGGCGAGCCGCTCAGGGCCGAGCTGGAGAGCGTGATCGCCAGC
>Ga0180429_10000283_pt1 | contig 45621 bp, 33 predicted proteins | sample SS_ome_FD_132428 | JGI IMG/M metagenome (GOLD analysis project Ga0180429, IMG submission 132428) | Hypersaline lake sediment archaeal communities from the Salton Sea, California, USA - SS_1_S_1 metaG | ecosystem: Environmental > Aquatic > Non-marine Saline and Alkaline > Hypersaline > Sediment ... | reverse complement strand
TGCAAAGTCATGTCACAAAACGCACCCCTCCAGATGCGATTTTCAGCCACCCTATTGCGTTGTCCGTTCACTGTCAAACTCGGACAGGCGGTCGTTCTCGGCGCGGAGAACACTCTGGCGACCTCCCCGTCTCGCGAGATGGTCGGAGCAGTGGATGGGAGGCGATGCGAAAATGGCGTAACGGCTAGTTTGGGGTGGTGCAACTATCTGTTGCATCGGCAGCGATGCGACGTGGAAACGGCTCAGATTCGGCAGGCAGACTTGTCGCGCAGTGAGGATGCCGGTGCGCCCAACCGCACACTCGAGCGACGCCGCAGCGGCGAGCTATCACATCGCATCGCTCTCGCGCGGTTCGCATCGCGATGCGATTGGTGCAAAGTCATGTCACAAAACGCACCCCTCCGGATGCGATTTTCAGCCACCCTATTGCGTTGTCTGTTCACTGTCAAACTCGGGCAGGTGGTCGTTCTCGGCGTGGTGAACACTCTGGCGACCTCCCCGTCTCGCGAGATGGTCGGAGCAGTGGATGGGAGGCGATGCGAAAATGGCGTAACGGCTAGTTGGGGGTGGTGCAACTATCTGTTGCATCGGCAGCGATGCAACGCGGATTCGGCTCAGACTCGGTAGGTGGCTTGTTGGCGTCCCCCGTAGCTGGTTGCGGCCGACCGCGCGCTCGGCCGACGTCGGCGCGCCGAGCTATCGCATCTGCGACGAGCGCGACACGATGCGATGCAATCAGGCGCTGCGAAATTCAACACGCCCCAGCGACGCGTCGCATCGTACACAAGCACCAATTGTTGGCCAACGGTGAGTTGGTTGTCGCGCCGGGGACGCAGGGCGCGTACGCTGACGTCGCGTGTGTGCGCGCGCACAGATAGCCGACGCGCTCGACCACGCAGCGCGCATCCGCTTTCCCGCCTTCGACCAACTCGCTGCCACCGCGTACCGCACACCGCTCGACGCCAACCCACACGCACCCGACCTCGACTTTCAAATGGACGCCGACGACTTTGCTGAGATGTTTGCCGGCGACGAGGGCGCCGCGGCGCCCGCCTACACGCGCCTCGGCACCGCGACGACGACGATGCTTCTCGACACCGCGGTGTTTGAGGGCGACGGCGCCACCGACCGCACGCTGGCCGGCACGGACGCGTGCTCGTTTACGCACGAAAAGCGCGGCCCGATGACGCTCGCGGCCGGCCTCGACTTTTCGCAGGCGACCATGCTCGATGCGATCGAGACCGAGCCGTTTGCGATTGCCGGCGCGCCGGACAGCTGGCGCGCGCACAACTACACCGCGCCGCTGACGCGTGTCGATTTGTCGCGCGCGCTCAAGACGGTGCTGCTGGCGCCGGCGGCGCACGCCGGCGCCATTGGCGCCGTCGTCGGCTTTCCGGGGCGCGCGCAAAACGGCGACGTGCCGGCCGACGAGCTGCCGGTCAACGCGTGGCCCGACGCGCCCAAGTTTACCAACGAGGACCTGCGCGACGCGGCAGTGATCTGGGACCACGCCACCGGCAGTCCGAACATGGCGATTGCGCACAACGTGGCGCTGACGGCCGACAAGCTCGACGCGCACTTGGCCGCGCTCGAGTCGGCTGGCGGCGCGCCGAGCGCCGTGGGCGCGCTGCGCGCCGCCATCGCGCGCGTCTTTGCGCGCATCGAGCAGGGTCCGCCGAGCGCCGCCGAGCGCGCCAAGCTGAGCAAGGCCGAGCAGAAGACGTGGGAGGCGCTGCCGCCGGCGCCGTGCGGCCGCGAAACGCTCGTCTTTACGCTGACGCACTACACGCCGTGGCCCGTCGCGGGCGCCGAAGTCGTCAAGACGAGCGCCATTGTCGACATGATCCGCGGCGCCGACAACCCGCTGTGCGCGCCGCTCATCGCGGCGAAGAACCGCGGCACGCTGCGCGGCACGCTCAAGCTGCGCTCGCCCAAGGGCGGCGTCACGAGCGTGCTGCTCAAGTTTGCTGTGCCGGTCGTGCCGGCCGTTCTCTTTGACGTGCTGTGCAAGAAGATGGCGGCCAAGGCCAAGCAGGCGGCCGTCGCGCCGCCGTCGCCGAAAAAGGCGCAGATCAAGCCGGCGGCGGCGACGGCGGCCGACGTCGACGCGGCGCCGGTCGCCGCCGACGTCGGCAAGCTGACGACGGCGGCGACCGGCGACGCGATTGGCACGGCGCTCGCGCGCAACGCCACGAACGACGAGCCGCCGCCCGAGATCTGCGATCCGGACGCCGGCGCCGCCAAGCCGGCGGCCAAGGCCGTCAAGCGCGAGGTGAGCGACGACGCCAGCTGCAGCGACCAGCTGACCGGCGCGCAGGTGCCGCCAAAGAAGACGGCCGCCAAGCCGGCCAAGCGCAAGGCGGCGGCGGCGGCGAGCAAGCCCGCCGCCGTCGACGAGACGCCGCCGCCAAAGAAGGCGGCGACGCCCAAGGCGCCAAAGAAGAAGGCCAAGACCGCGCCGACGCAGACCGACATCGACGCCGAGTGCGCGACGCTGGGCGCCGCGGTGGCCAGCGACACGCTGCGCGCGCGCAACTGCTTCCACATCGGCGAGCTGTACGAGCGGTTCAACGCCATGGTGGCGCAGAAGAACCCACCGGCCCGTCGCCGCTTCAGCCGCGTCTGCGAGCACGACCTCGACCAGAAGCCGGTGCCGCGCGACGTGGCCGAGATGATCAGCCACTTTGCGCAGGTCTCGCACTATCTCAACCTGCACGAGCCGATCGGCCGCGCGCTGCGCGCGGCGCACGGCACCGAGCCGCCGGCGGCCGCGGCGGCCGCCGACGACGACGACAGCGACGACATGCCGGACATTTTCGATTGAACTCTGCGCTGGTTGCATCAACAATGAGCAGCGGGCACGGCGTCACCGGCAGCATGCGCGCGGCGCAGCGCCGCCGCGGCCGCACGCAGAAGGCGCTGCGTGCGGCGGCAGCATTCTACGACGCGCTGTGCGCGTTCTTTGTCGGCGCGCGCGATGCGACCATTGCGCGCCAGCAGCGCGCGGCGACCACGCTCAGCCACGCGCACATCGACCAGCTGTCGCTCGCCGCGTACCAGCGGGGCGAGCGCTGCGACGAGCGGTGCAGCGCCGGCGCGTCGGGCTTTCCGCTGCGCCTCTACTCGACGAGCGCCGGCGCGCCAGAGGCGGGTGCGCGCGGCGCGCTGCTGCCGGCGGGCGCCACTGCGCTGGCGATCGACGCCGGCATTCTGCCGCCGACGACGGCGCGCGACACCCGACTGCACGCGTGCGGCCAGTTTTGCGCGACGCGCGGCACGCTCGACGCGCTACACGCCCAGGAAGTCGCATCGGCGGCGCTCGAGTCGAGCGTGCACTACTGCGCGCGTCACCAGCGCTTTCACGTGTGCACGGCTACGTGCGCGCTGCGCCAGGCGGCCAGCAACACGCAGCAGCGCTGCGTGCTGTCGGCGCGCACGTTTGCCGGCGGCGCGCTGCAGTTTGTCTTTGGCGACGGCACCGGCACCGCCGAGCGCGCCGCGCAGACGGCGGCGGCGCGCGCCGCGCAGCGTCGCGCCGACGGCGGCGCGCTGACCACGACCGACGAGGCGGCCGCGGCCGTGCGGCGCGTGCGCGCGCCGCGCCGCGGTGGCCAGAAGCGGCGCGCCACGCTCGACGTGCGCAGCGAGCCGGCCGCCGCCGCCGCGGCCAAGAAAGGCGGCGGCGGCGGCGGCGGCGGCCGGCGCAAGAAGACGCGCAAGACGCGCGCGACGAGCGGCGCCGCGGCCGCCAACGGCACGGCGCAGCTGGCCGCCAACGCGGCCAAGATCGAGTGCCGGCTGGGCGCCGACGAGCACCAGCTGCTGGCGACGAGCGTGGCGGCGGCCGGCGTCGGCGCGCCGCTGCCCGAGACGTTTGGCGGCGACGTGCACACGCTCGCCAGCGTGCGGCCGGCGGCGCCGTTTGAGCGCCGCGAGGGCGACGCGCTCAAGCGCGAGCTGGTGCTCGACGCGCTGCACGACCGCCACTGCCGCGACGCGCTGGCGCGCGTCGTCAACGGCGCGCTGCCCGAGGCCGGCGCGCGCAACGCGTTCTTCATGAGCGGCGAGCTGGTGGCGCGGCACGTGGTGCGCGCCTACGAGATTGTGCGGCGCATGCTGTTCGGCTTTCAGCGGTGCGCCGTCGAGCGCCGGCGGCTGGAGCGCGCGCACGACGCCGCGCGGCGCGTCGTGCGCGCGCACATCGAGGCGTGCGCCAAGGACGGTCGCGTGCTGCTGCTGAGCGAGCTCGAGACGCTGTACGCCGGCGCGCTGACGACGCGCCGGCGCTACACACGCCTCACGCTGTCGGCCGCCGAGCAGCGCGCCGCGCTCGTCTACTACGCGCTGCTCGCGACCGAGTTTTACCTCGGTCTGCGCGCGCTGCCGGTGCGCGTGCCGCCCGCCGACGCCGACGCCGACTATGCCACGGTGCGCACGCAGTTTGCGTTTGAGCACTTTGTGCCGATTGCGCTCGACATGATGCGCGCCGACTTTACGATCGACGGCGTGCGCGTGCTGCCGCGCGACACGTTTCTGGTGGCCGAGTACGCGCCCGACCCGGCGGCGCTGCGCGCGCTCGGTCTGCCGGAGAACACGTGCACGCACGTGCGCAACGCGACCGTGCACCTGCTGCGCGTCGCGACGCGCCAGGGCGTTGCGCTGCGGCGCGTGCAGACGACCGAGTTTCAGGTCGCCGAGCTGTGCGCACTGGCGCGCACCGCGTCGCCGCGCGACGTGCTCGCCGAGACGGTGCGCCGCTTTGTGGCGCGCCGCGCCGCGCGCCTCGCCGCCATCACACGCGTCGTGGCGCCGCGCGACAACATGCACCCGGCCGTCGTCGACTTGCTCGCCGCCGACACGCCGGTGTGACGCGCGAGTAAACGTCTGCACACGCCGCCGCTTTCTGCGACCGGTTCGAGACCGCGCAGAGATGCCGTCGGTTTGGCCGCCGCAGCGCCAATGGCATTTGCAGCCCCCCCCCCCGGCGCAGTCGCACCGATGAGCGCCGCCCCCGGCGCATGGATCGACGGTCGTGTGCCACCGCGCGGGCGCTTGCTGGTCTTTGAGGGCGGCGACGGCGCCGGCAAGTCGACACAGGCTGCGCGGCTAGCAGCGGCGCTCGAGACGCGCGGCCGCGACGTCCTCTCGCTGGCGTTTCCGGCGCGCGGCACCGCCGTCGGTGTGCTGCTCAACGCGTACCTGCGCGGCGAGCGCGTGCTGCAGCCGCGCGTGGCCCACCTCCTGTTTGCCGCCAACCGCTGGGAGCTCGCGGATCGCATCCGCGACGCGCTCGACGCCGGCACCGACGTAGTGCTCGACCGCTACTGGTACTCGGGCGCCGCGTACACGATGGCGCTCGAGTGCGGTGCCGACGCCGACTGGTGCGCGGCGCCCGAGCGCGGTCTGCCGCGCGCCGACGTCGTCTTCTACCTCGAGTGCGACACGGCGGTGGCACTGGCGCGCGGCAAAGGCGCCGAGCGCTACGAGCGCGTCGCGTTTCAGGACAAGGTGGCGGCGGCGTTTGAGACGCTGGTGGCGCGCGCGCCGGCCACCGCGCAGCGCATCGATGCGAGCGCGCCGGCCGACGCGGTGCACGCCGCCGTGCTGCGCGCACTGGACCAGTGAAGGTGGCGCAGCTCGTGCATTGGCTGACCGCAGCGCTATTACGCGCCGCGTGCCGCGCTCCCGATGCAACGCGCAAATGGCGACCGACGGCACGTTTCTGTTCATTGTGGGCCACGTTGGCGCCAGCGGCACCGAGGCTGGCTCGGAGACGCTGATTGCGGCGGGCGGCGACGTGGCCGCCGCGCTGCGTGTGTACAACAACTCGACGCGCGGCGCGCGCGGCGCCAAGCTAGCCGGCGGGGCGCGCGGCATTGTGTGCGCGTGCATGCACGCGCCGACGGCGCGCCAGCTCGACACCGACGCGCTGCTCAAGCTGTGGCGCACGTCGCGCAAGCTGCACTGTCGCGTGCGCGCCGGCATCGAGCTGGCGCACGCGCTCGCGCTGCCGTGCGCCGTCGAGCGCAGCGTGCTGGCGAGCGCCGCGGCGCGCAAGGCAATGCCGCAGCTCGTCGAGCGCGCACTCGACGCCGCCTACGAGCCGCCGGCGCGTCGGCGGCGGCGGCGACGCGGGCGGCGCGTGTCGGCACGCGACCGCGCGATCGCCGCACACCCGCGCGTCGTCGCCATGCGCAGCGACGACGAGCTCGGCGCAATGCTGCGCACGCTCGCGGCGCACAGCGCGCGCGTACCGCCAACGGCGCTCTGGAAAACAGACGCCGAACTCGACGCGCTCAACACGCTCAGCGACAAAGCCGGCGAGTCGCGCTGCTTTACGCGCGGCAAGACGCAGCCAAAGTCGCGGCCCAAGGCGCGCGTCGGTCTGCGGCAGTCGAGCGCGGCGCTGCGCGAGCGCGCCGCGGCGCTGCGCGAAGACGAAGACGACGACACCGACGACGACGACGCCGCCGCCGACGAGCCTGGCGCAGATGTGTGCCAGACGCCGCCGCTGGCCGATGCCGCGCTCGATGCGCTCGAGATCGACCTGTACGCAGCCGACGAGGCGCGCGCGCGTCGCGCCCAGACCGCGCTGGCAGCGCGCGACGTGTGTGCCGACACGCGCATGCGCGCGGCCGATACGGCGCGCATCGAGTGTGCGTCGGCGTCGAGCGGCGCGCTCGACAACGCGGCGCTGGCCGCGCGCGCCGACGACTGCTACACCGACGCCAACGAGTTTATCTACGCGCGTCCGCTGGCGCGCGTCAAGCTGCACCGCGCGCGCGCCGCCGAGCGCCGCTGCGTGTGCGGCGCGGCGCAGCGGCGCGCCGGTGCGCTCTACGTGTGCGCGGCGCGCTGCGGGCGCACGTCGCGGCACACGCTGCTCTACCGCACCGACGTGGCGGCGCTCAAGAAAGCGGCGCTGCGCGGCGGCGCGCCGCGCGCGACGCGCCGCGAGCGCCGTGCGCTGCGAACGACGATGCGCAACGCCGAGCTGCGCCGGCCAATCGACGAGTTTGGCGCCAGCGTGGTCGAGGAGGCGCGCCACGCGCTCGGCCTCGACCGCTCGCCGGCGCGCAAGCGGGCGCGCACCGGTGCACCGGTGCCGCGCGAGGCGGCGCTCATCGACGCCGCGCTTGCCGGCGCGCTCGCACAGGACCAGTGAACCACAGGGCGCGCCACGAGGGCCGCTTTACGTCGCAATGCGAAACGCGCGCAGACAGAGCGGCGGCGGACGGTCGCCGCTGTTGCACCACGCCATCAGCAGGCGCGCGTGATACTTGCCGGCCAGCGCGCAGGCGCGCTTGTGCGACAGCTGCATGCGGCCGGCCGGCATAATCTCCTCCTCGATGCGCCGCTCCTCCTCGGCGTTGGCGCCGTCGAGCGGATCAAACATGGAGACCGACGCGTCGTCGGCGTCGATGCTGGCCGTGTCGGGCGACGGCGCCGGCGCAAACAGGTCGAGCGAGCCGTCGTCGGCCGAGTGCGCGCTGGCGCTCTCGTAGCTGCCCTCGCTCGCGTCGTCGGCGCCGCGCGTCGCCGGCGCCGCAAAGCCGGCGCGCGTCTCGTCGGCCGCGGCGGCGTCGCGCGCCTCGACCAGCACTACGTCGACGCGGTACGCAAAGTAGCGCGCCGGATCGCGCAAGTCTTGGCCTCCGTCGTAGTCGTCGTCGTCGTCTTCGTACTGGTCGGCGCCGTCGCTGCCGTCGTCGTCGTCGACATTGCCGTGCGTGCCGCGCGCCGTGTTTGGCCCGTCGGGCGCGGTGGCGGCGTGTCCCAGCACCGCGTCGACGTCGGTGCCGCGTGCCGCGCCGCGCCGCTGCGCCGCGGCAGCGGCGGCAGCGGCGGCCGCTTCGTTGGTGCGCTTGGCGCGGCGCACAAAGCGGAACGAGACGACGAGCAGCGTGGTGCGTCCGCCGCAGTAGTGCTCGTGACCGCCGCGCAGCGCGCCGTCGGCGCTGATGAATGCGCCGTAGTGTGCGCGATCGAGCGCCGCGCCGAGCCGCGCGCCGGCGGTGACGCGCGCAATGTCGCAAAACTTGGCACCGGCGGCGCACATGGCGCTGCACAGCTCGAGCAGGTTGACGTGCTGCTTGTCGCGCTCGTCGACAAAGAGATGCGGCTGCAGCACGCGCCAGACCGCGGCAAACTCGGTCAGCTCGAGCAGCGACACCTTGGTGCCGTACGGCACGTCGCCGAGCGGGTCGACGGGCAGCAGCGCTGCGAGATCGGCCGCGGTGCACTGGTGCGGCGCGTCGACCTGCTCGTCGGCAGCCAGCGGCGGCGGCGGCGGTGGCGGCGGCGCCCGATCGTCGGCGTCGGCGTCGGCGTCACTCGAACCGTCGTCGGCGTCGGCGCGCGTCTCGGGGCGCTCGCGCGCGGCTCGGCGTGCCTCTTGCGCGGCGCGCAGACGCTCGAACGCATCGTGACCGGCCAGCCGCTGCATCTGCTGACGCACGCCGGCGTAGTTGTGCTCGTTGCGCGCGAGCGCATCGGCGCGGCGCACGCGCTCGCGCGCCGCGCCCTCGCTCTCGCGGATGCGACTGGCAAAGCCGCGGCGAAAGTAGGACGTGCGCACGTCGGTGGCAAACTGCGCCACGTTTTCCGGCGCCTCTTCGGGCGCGCGCACTTCGCGGTCGTCGTACTGCTCGCCGTAGCGCTCGGCAAACGCGTCAATGTGCGTCGCATCAAAGTCGCTCAGGTCGCGCGCGCGCAGCGTCGCGAGCTGCTCGCGCGACGGCCGGTGCGCGTCGGGGTCAAAGTCGCGCTCCTCCTCGAGGTAGTACGTCTCGCGCGTGTACGAGCGCGCGGCGCGCGCGCGGCCAAATGCGGCTTCGCCGGCCACGGTGAGCGCGTGCGCGCCGAGCGAGAGCTGCGGCTGCGTTGGCTGGCGCGCGCCGCCTCTGCTCATCAGTCGTCGCGCTCGCGGTCGCACTGGTCTACGGAGTACAGGAGTGCGTCGCGCTGTTTACTCGACGCGATGACTGACCGGTCCGAGCGGTCGCCGGGCGGCGTGGCGCGCCTCTACCACACCGGCGAGCAGCTCGATCCGGACGGCGACGCCGAGCTGGCGGCGCTGCACGCCGACTTTTCGAGCGCGCCGGCGCGCGTGACGCGCTACGCCGAGCTCGTCAATCGGCCGTACTACCGCGTGACGCTGGCGCGCGGCGCCGACCTGCGCGGCGGTCCGCTGCGGCTCGCGTACGAGCGACCGCTGTGGCAATTCGACGCCGAGCGCGATCGGGCCGTGCCGTTTGACACCGAGCGCGTGGCGGCGCCGAGCGTGCTCTTTCTCGAGCCGCTGCTGGTGCCGCACGTCGCCGGCACAGTGGAGCAGTACGCCCCGCGCGGCGGGCGGCCGACCGCGGCGTCGGGCGAGCTGCTCTTTCAGCCGGCGCCCGACACGGACGGTGTGCTGGCGTGAGGTCGCACGCACGCACAGCCGCGCGCGTCGGCGGCCGGCACCGCGCCGACGTCCTCGGCGAGCACGGCGGCGAGCGCCGCGGCGCGGCGCGCCTCGATCTCGGCCGCGCCGACCGTCTTGGGCAGTTTGATCGCGAGCAGCGGGTCGAGCGAATGAAGCGCGCCGAGGTAGTCGCTGAGCTGCAGAAAGAGGCTGTGCGTGTCGTGCGCCGCGTCAATCAGGTCGGCGCGCGCAATCACGAGCCGCAGCGTCAGCTCGAAGAGCACGACGGCGCCGCGCACCAGCACCATGTCCCACAGCCAGTAGACGCAGTCGGCGCGCAGCACGGTGGCGTAGAGCGTCGAAAACCACGCCACCACAATGTGGCGCGCAAACAGCTGCTCTGGGTCGAGCGCGTCGAGCCGCTGCGCCAGTCGCGGTCGCTGGTTGTGCAGAAAGTAGCGCAGCACGCGCTGGTCGGCGCGCGCGCCGAGCCAGCTCTCGCGCCAGTAGTGCGGCAGCACGCGGTGCGCGACGTGGTCCATGAGCCAGAAGCGCGCCGCGGCGTCGTCGATGTTGACGACGAGCGCGCCGCCGACCATGTTCATGCCCTGCGCGTAGCCGAGCGCGGGGTTGTGCGCACAAAACGCCAGCAGCAGCTGATAGAGCGCGAGCTCGGCCGCGGCGCTCGTATTCTCGGCGTCGATGGCGCGCAACACGTCGGTGCACAGCTGCGCGTAGTCGCGCCGCGCGACGCCGCGTGCGCGCACCAGCACGCGCAGGTCGAGCGGTCCGCGCGTCGCTGCGCCGGCCAGCCGCGACCACATCAGGCCGCGCCACGCCGCCCCAAAGCCGCAGCGCGCCGCGTTCTGCAGCGCAGTCCAGCCAAACGACCGGCCGGCGACGTACGCGGTCAGCGTGTCTGTGTTGCGCTGCGCAACGTCGGCGCGCTGCCACAGACTGCTGACGCCGGTTCGCGGCGTCAGCGCCGTTGCCGTGTCGCCGCTCGTGCCACTGAGACGCCACGAGCGCCGCTTGCCGAGCTGCAGCGACGCGCGCCGCGACTGTCTGCCAAAGCCGTGGCGCGCGCCGCTGTAGTTGTAGCAGGTCGGCGGCAGCGTGTCCCAGTGCGTGGGCACAAAGAGGGCGTCGTCGTCGTCGTCGTCGTCGTCGTCGCTCTGCGGCCGCGGCGGCGTGTCGAGCGGCGGCGTGTCTTCGTCGCTGCCCACGGCGCCGTCGGCGCTTGCCGAGCGCGCGGTGGGCAGCACAAGCGCGCTGTCCGTTTTGGCGCGCGCGCGCGTACGTGCGCGAAGGCGCGCCAAGTTGAGCGGCGGAACGTTGCTGGTCATGAAAGCGCGCGTCGGTGCGCAGTGGTGTGCAGCGCGCGGCGTTTGAAGTGCCGGCGACTGCCACTCGCGCTGCCGATGCGATCCTCTAATCGCCGCGCGCACAGCACAACAGTCTGGCGATGAGTGTCTGCCTGCTCGTTGCGGCGACGCTGCTCGCGTCGGCGCGCGCCAGCATTGGCGCGCTGCGCACCGATGCGCTGGCGCCCGAGTGCGCCGACCTCGGCTGCCGTGTGCTGCGCGCCGCCGGTGCGCTGCGGCGCTGGCTCGACGGCGAGAGCGACGAGACGCTGCCGCGCGACGCCGCGCCGGCGCGCACCGCACACGAAGCGCAGCAGCGTGCGGGCGCCGCGATCATGGACGCGATCAACAAGCACAACGCGCGCTTCGTCCGCGATAAGTGCGGCGAGAGCAGCGACGCTGCGGCGCTGCACGCCGTGCAGATGGCCGCCGGTGCGCAGGCGCGCGAGTGCTCGGAAGAGGCAAAGGCGCGCGGAGTGTGCGAGTGAACCGGCGCTTTACTTGAAGAGCGGCAGCTCGTTTGCGAGGCTGGCGGTGTAGTTGTGCACGGGGTCGTACGCCGGCGACGTCGGCGAGTAGGCCGGCGACGTCGGCGAGTACTCGGCGCCGCCGACATCGGTGGGCGAGTAGGCCGGCGACGTCGGCGAGTACTCACCGCCGGTGGGCGAGTAGGCCGGCGACGTCGGCGAGTACTCGCCACAGCCCACTGGCGAGTAGGGCGGCGCGACGGGCGTATCGGCGTCGTCGCGCACGGCGTCCTCGTCGCCGGTGTTGTGCAGCGGCGAAAAGATGCCGCAGTCGGCCGGGCTGATGTACTCGTACGGCTGGACGGTGTCTGGCGCGTCGGAAAACGTGTGCACCGGCGACATTGGCACCTCGAGCTCGTCGATGATGCCAAACGGATTGGACGCGGCGTCTCCGCCGCGCCGCTTGCCGATCTCGGCGCCAAAGAGATCTGCGCCGCAGAGGTTGGGCTGTGCACACGCCTCGTCGGTCATCAGCGCGTCGACGTCGAGAATCAGCTGCGACGTCTGCGTGCCGAGGCCGGTCACAAACGAGCCGACCGCGACGCACGACGACGGCGAGCGCAGCTTGTCGATGCGCGTGCCGGCAATGGCGCTGTTGGTGCACATGTTCGACGCCTCTTCGAACGCAATCAGCTGCAGCGGCTCGACGTCGATCTTGGTGGCGCCGCGCACCGTAAACGGCACGTAGCGGCCCGTAAACGTCTGCGTGTCGGCGATCAGCGTCAGGTGTGCGCGGTGCACAAACGAGCCGCCCGACTGCACAATCGCCTCGAGCTGCTCGACGATGGCGTCGCGCGCCGCCGCCATGCCGCGCACCGAGGCAACGTCGTGCACGGCGTTGGTGTGCGCGCGCCGCCGATCGACGCCGCGCACGCCGCGCAGCAGCGCGCCAAAGTCGCGCGACTCGAGCCGCAGCACGCGCTCGGTCGTGTGCTCGGCGCCGCGCTCTGGCGTGTAGCGCACACACCGCTCGGCGTCGTACTCGATGGCGCAGTCGCCGGCGCCGGTGCGCAGCGGCGCGGCGCGCAGCTGCTCGAGCGAGCGGCGCAGCTCGTGCGCCACGTGCTCCGAGTGCAGCGTCCAGTACTGGCGCTCGAGGTCGGCCTCGGTGACGGGCGCGCCGCGCCGCGCGCGCCGCAGCTCGTCGAGGTAAAACGCCTCGGTGAGCCCGCCGCTGCAGCCGTCGTCGCGCGCCTCCTCCTCGGCGCGTGTGCGCGCCTCGCGCTCGTCGTCGCTCAGCTCGGCCTCGTGCAGCATCGTCGCCGTGAGCAGCGGCGGGTGCGGCGGCAGTGTGCCGCCAATCTTGCGCGCGCGCAGCGCGTCGAGCGCACACGTGTGCAGGCGCACGTGCACCGGCAGGTAGTCGGCGTCGTTGAACTCGCCGACAATGATCGAGTGCGTGTCGCCGAGCGCGCGCTCGAGCAGCGCGGCGAGCGCGCCGGCGTCGATGCCGAGGCGCTCGTACCACGAGCGGTCGAGCCGCAGCGCCAGCACGTACGGCGACAGGCAGCGCACGGTGTGCGCCGGCTGGCTCATGCGGTCGACGCGCTCGATGTACGCCTGCGGCTCGCCGCCGACACACTCGGCGCGCGCGCAGCCGAGCTCGGGCGAGTCGAGCGACTCGAGCGCGTAGTGCGTCTCGACGGCAAACCGCTCGCCGTCGCTGACGCCGTCGGGCAACGGGCGCACCAGCGCGAGCTGATCACCGTCGCGGCGCAGCGGCGCGTAGAGCACGTCGGCGCGCTGCAGCGTCGAGCCGACGGTGACGCGCTGCAGCGCGCTGCGCAGCGGGCCGAGCAGCGCTTCGTCGCAGCGCGCCTGGCGCACGCGCGCCTCGTCGTCGGGCGCATAGCTGCGCGCCAGCGTGCGCCGCACGCTGCGCAGCGCCGGCAGCACGTGCGCCGCCAGCTCGGCGTCGTCGGCCGTCGGCGCGTGCACCGGCACGGCGTCGCGCTCGCGGCGCAGCGTGTCGTACGCGGCCTCGGCCAGGCGCTCGGCCGAAAAGCCGAGGTGCGTCCACGTGCCCGCGATGTGGCCGAGCAAGGCGACGCGCAGCGCACAGTCGGCGCCGACGCGCAGCACGACTGCCTCCCACGCGCAGTGCGCCGCGTACTCGAGCCGCTCGGCGCTCCACGCTCGTGCCGCCGGCGCCAGGCGCGCCAGCAGCATCGGTCCGTTGCCCAGCGCGTCGCCGAGCGCCGCGGCGTACTGGGGCGGCTCGTCGAGCGCGCGCCAGTGATCGCACAGCGAGCCGAGCGTGTGCGCGTCAAACGCGGCGCACGCGGTGTTGACGGCCTTGAGCGCGCGAGCCAGTCGCCGCGCATGACCGGCGGCGTACTCGCGCTCGGCGGCGCGCTGTCGCTCGCGAAACGCCGCCTCGTCGCGCGTGCGCTTTTTGCCGCTCGGCGGCGCCGGCGCGCCGTAGCGGTCTGCGGCGGCAGCGGCGCGCAGCGCCTCCAGTTCGTCGGCGAGTCCAGAGCGGCCCGCGGCCTGCCACGCGCGCCGCAGCGGCGCGCGCTCGTCGGCCGCCGTGCGCTCGAGCGCCGCGAGAACGGCGCGCTCGCTGGCGCGCGCCTCGCACCAGCCGCGGCGCACCGGCACGATCGTCGCGACCGGCGTCTTCATGTTGTCGGTGCCGCGCGCATCGACGAGCTCGAGCGCGCGCGGCATGCCCTCGACGACGGCCACGTTCTTCTGGCCGGCCGAGTGAAACGTGTTGAGCTGTGCGGCGGCGGCGGCGTTAGTTGTCGCGCGGCTGTGAGCGGCGCGGTGTCGCGACGCACCGTCATCTGCATGCCGACGCTCGAGAACGACTGCGCCGCAATCACGCCGACCGCGTCGCCGGCCACGGCGCGCGCGCGCCGCAGCCAGCCGGCGTAGCACTCGAAGAACGCGTCGAGCGCCGCGCGCGTCGCGGCGTGCCGGCGCACGAGCTGCTTGGCGCACAGGCGCAGGCGCAGCTGTGCACGCGTCACCGGATCGAGCGCGGCGCCGAGCGAGTCGATCCACGCGCGCACCGCCTCGATCGCCTCGCACTCGTCGATCAGCGAGCAGTGGCGCGCGTGCTCGTCGGCGTCGAGCAGCGCGCGCAGTGCGCGCCAGTCGCGCCCTTGCTCGGCGAGTACCGCGTCGGTAAAGCCGGCGGCGCGCAGCTGTGTGCGTATCGTGTCGTAGCGCCACGCGTCGTACGCGTCGCACGCAGCGCGCGTGCGCGGCGACCAGTACGGCGCCGCGCTCTCGGCAAACGGCACGCTGACCGACGTCGAGCCGCCGGCGTGCTCGGCCAGCGCCGCCGCCAGCAGCTGCTCGACGTCGCCTACGGCGCTCAGCGCGCCGTAGGTCGCCGCGTCGGTGCGCTCGCGCACGTAGGCGAGCGCGGCGCGCAGCTCGCGCGTCTCGCGTCGCACAGTCTGCACGCGGCGCTCGTCGGCGAAGCGCAGCGCAACGGCGTCGTCGTCGGCCAGAAAGACGCAGCGCCCGAGCGCCGCGTCGGACATCAGCAGCGGCGGCAGCTTGCGCCGCTGGACAAACTGCGGCGCAAAGCCAGTGCCGCCGAGTGTCGGCTGGAGCAGCACGTTGCGCGCCGAGCGCACGCCGCCCTGCTCGGCGACAAACAGGTCCTCCATCATCTTGATGAGCCGGCGCGCCAGATAGCCGACAGGCGCCGTCTTGCACGCCGTGTCGATCAGGTTGCTGCGCGCGCCGACCGCGTAGTGGAAGAACTCGCGCGGGCCGAGGCCCTTGAGCAGCGACGAGAAGATCATGCCGCCCGCCTCGGCGCCCGGGTACTGGTTGAGATCGTGCGGCAGAAAGCGCGGCCGCGCGCGCGCCACCAGCCGCGCCTCGGTGCCGGCGCCGCCGTCGGGCATCGCCGCCAGGTCGATGTCGCTCGCCGCGTAGTCGCACGTGCGCCGGCCGTTGACCGTCTGCTGGCCGGGGCACGCCATAATCTCGCCGGCGTTGGTCACCGAGCCCTTGGAGCCGGCGTCGACCATCAGGCGGAACGAGTTGGTGCGCGGCATCGAGCGGAAGACGGCCGAGTGCGCCGCGTCGCGCGCCTCGGTCGTCGCCGCCACAATCGTCTGCTCGAGCGCTTCGACGCGCGCCATGTGCCCGCCGGGTCCGGGCGGCGTGCGCGCCCACTCGCGGCGCGTCTTGTCGATCAGCGCACGGACACGCGGCTCGCAGCGCGCCAGAATCTCCTGCACGGCAAACGTAGTGGCGCCGTCGTTCTCGAGCCGCTCGCAGAGCGCGTAGAGCGCGTGCTCGGCGCACGCAACCGACTCGCGCAGCGCGCGACTGCTGCGCGGCAGCGCGGCGAGGCGCGCGCGCGCGTCGCGCGCCAGCTGTGTCGCGCGCTGCGCGACGGCGCGCTGCTCGGCGGCGCGCCGCTCGGCGGCTGCGGCGGCCGCGCCGTGCTCCTTGAAGCGCCGCCCGCTGCTCTTGATCTGCTCGACGACGGCGGCGACGTCGCGCTCGCTGACTGCGTCGGCTGCCGCGTCGTGGTCGATGCGCTCGGCGTCTCGCAGGCGCTTTGTGAGCGCGACGCGTTCTTGGTCGGCGGCGCGGCGCTCGCTGTCGAGCGCCAGGAACGCGGCGCCGTCGCGCGACGCCAGCTGCTTGCCGCGCAGGACGCGGTCGCGCTGCGCCGTGTCGATGGCGCGCAGCTGTGCGCGCATCTCGTCGAGCGCGGCGGCGCGCGCCGCCGGCGCCATCTGCTGCAGCGCGCGCCGCTCGGCCAGCTTGGTGCCGTTGCGCTGCAGCGCGCGCGCCTTGACGCGCGCCGCCGCGCGTGCCACGCGCGCACGCAGCGCCGCGCGCTCGGCGTCGCGCGCGGCGCGCGTCGCCGTCTCGGCTTCTTCTTGCGCCGCGTCGAGCTGATGCTCGGCGTGCTCGGCCTCGCCGCTCGGCGCGGTCGCGGCGGCACGTTGGCGCGCCGCCGCGACCGCGCCACCGGCCGCGGCGTGCGCCTCGAGAAACTCGGGCGGCGCGCGGCCGGCGTAGCGCGAGCGCGCGCCGTCAAACACAAAGTGCGACTCGTCGGGCACCACGTCCTTGATGCCGATTGAAAAGCCGCGCATCGTGAGAAACTCGGTCGTGAGACGCGTCATGCCGTTGAGAAAGCGGCACGCGTTGTCGATGCAGCGCTCGGGCTCGGCGCCGGCTGCCGCCGAGCCGGCCAGCGACGGCTCGGCGCCGGTGCACAGCGCGCCGACAATGCGCTTGGCGAGCGACTTGTTGAGCGGGCCGTAGTGCAGCACGCCGCGCTGCACCAGCGCCGGCGGCGCGCTCGAGCGCGCGTCGGCGTCGCGCACGCAGTTGAGCAGCGTCGCGTCGAGCGTGCCGGCACGCAGCGTCAGCGACTCGGGCAGCAGTGTGCTGACGAGCTGGCGCGCCGTCCACAGCGGCCGCGGCCGCACAATGGCCGGCTGCGGCACGCAGTCGAGCGGCGCGTCGATGGCCATCCACAGCTGCATCATCTCGGCGCGCTCGAGAAACGCGTGCTCGCGCGTCATCAGGTACGCGCCGAGCAGGTGGTCCTGCACCAGTCCGATGCACGGACCGCCGTCCTTGGGCAGCAGCAGCTGCCGGCGCACCGTCATCAGCTCGGCTGCCTCGGCGGCGGCGCCGAGCGACTGCGGCACGTGCATGTTCATCTCGTCGCCGTCAAAGTCGGCGTTGTACCTGTGCGCCGGTGAGCCGGGTCGAGCGGCGGCGGCAGCGGCCGCAGTGCGACGACTTACGGGGGCGTCACCGCCAGGTTGAGCCGAAACGACTTGCCGCGCATGATGCGCACGCGGTGCGCCATGAACGACGGCCGGTGCAGCGACGGCGCGCGATTGAACAGCACATAGTCGCCGTCCTCGATCGGCAGCTCGACAATCGAGCCGCAGCACGCCAGCGGGTGCTCGTAGATGCAGCCGACGCTCAGCAGATCGACCGCCTGCTCGCGGTCGGCGTCGAAGATCTGCGGACGCGCGGCACCGGTCTGCGGCGCCTCGTTGAACACCTCGTCCTCGCCGTCGATGATGCGCTGCGCGCGTCGCAGCACGCGCGCAATGTTGACGGCGCACAGTCGGTGCGGGCGCGTCAGCACTGCGGCGACGCAGCGCGGCACGCCGATCTCGTCGACGTCGAGCGTCGGGTCGCCGGTGATCACCGAGCGCGCCGAAAAGTCGACGCGCTTGCCCATCAGGTTGCCGCGCAGCAGGCCGCCCTTGTGCTCGGCGTCGCGGGCAAACGAGCGGCCCTTGTTCTTGGTGCGCGCCGCGCCGCGCTTGGCCGTCGCCGGCAGGCGCACCGAGCTGTTGCGCGGCTTGTAGTGGCGCGCCTCGCCCGGGTTGATGAGCAGCGCGTAGTGGTACTGCGCCAGCGCATAGTGGTCGCCGACGCCGTGCATGTCGCACGGCCCGGCGTCGCACCAGCGCTCGGCGCGCCGGTGCACCACCGCGGCGCCGGTGTGCACGTTGCGCGACACCAGCGCGCCGCGAAACGCGAGCAGCCAGCCGCCGACGCGCTTGGTGCGCTCGTCCTCGCTAAACGTCTCGGGCGCGCGGCGCAGCACCATGTGCGCGCCGTGTCGCTCGAGGCGGCGCAGCGCGAGCAGCAAGTCGCGGTAGTTGACCGTCAGCTCGTTCCACGTCGCGTCGGCGTACTGGTCGCCGGCGAAGCGCGTCGGGCGCACGCAGTTGGGCACCACGGGCAGAACGCGCGGCACCAGCGCGCCAAACCAGTCCTCGAAGCGCACGCGCGCGCCGCGTCGCTCGTCGACCGACGCCGCGCCAAACACGCGCGCCAAAAACGCGCTGTCGGTCTCGTCGTCGGCGTCGTCGCCGCCGGCAGCCACCGCCTCGGTGAGCCAGCGCGGCAGCTGCGTCTCGAGCAGCGCGGCGACGCGCCACGACACCGCCTCGGCGGCGCGGCGCGCGCGCTCCGGCGTCAGGTCGCGGGCCAGCGCGTCGATGCGTTCGCGTCGCACAAAGGCGTCGAACGCCGTCTTGGCCGCCGCCGACGGCGCGCCGCTGTCGTCGGCCTTGAAGCGGTAGTGGTACGGAAACGCGCCGTTGACGCCGTCGGGCAGCGCGTTGTTGGTGCGCGCGCGCACCAGCTTGGGCCGAAACTGCACACCGGCGCTGCACGCGCCGCACTGATCGGCGGCGGTCCGGCACTCGTCGCAGCGGCGCGCGCGCCGGCACGTCTCGCAGCGCAGCCGCTTGCCAAACTGCTTGGCGAGCAGATCGAGCCGCGCGCGGCGCGTCAACGGCGCGCCGCGCGAGTCGCGCGCCAGCGCGGCGCGCACGGCGTCGGCGTTTTGCGCCGCGGTGCCCGGCAGCTCGCCGCAGAACCAGCAAAAGCAGCGCAGCGCCGCCACCGCCGTCTCGAGCAGCTGGCAGTTGAAGAGCGCGCCGGGCAGCTCGATGCGGCCAAAGTGGCCCGGGCAGATGTAGCCGTGCGCGCGCGAGTTGGCCAGATAGTAGTCGTGGTCGAGCGCGCCGCCGCACGTCTCGCACGGATCGTCGCGCGTCACCGGGCCCATGCGCGCGTCAATCAGCCCGTTCGGCCGCGGGCCTTGCGCCACGCCGTCGATTGTGAGCAGATTGTCGGTCTCGGTGACGTGCACTACCGCGCCGGCGCGCACTTCGCGCTCGCTGAGCATGTCGAGTTGCATCGCGCCGACTTGGCGCAACAGCGCCGGATCGCTGCTGGCGAGCGCCGCGCGGCGCTCGACGACGCCGCCGCGCATCACGCCGCGCGGCGGCGGCGCCGCGCGACGCACGTCGGACAGATCGTGCTCGAGGCGTGTCGCATCGGCGCTCATCGTTGACAGCAGACTCGGCGATGCGAATGAGCGGACACACAGACTCGGCGTTTTACTCAAGAGCCGCGAGCGCCGCCTGCACGTCGCTGGACGGCTCTTCGTCTTCCGGCTCGGCGGCCGGCTCGGCTGCCGGTTCGGCGGCCGGCTCGGGCGCCGGCTCGGCCGCCGCCGCAATCCCGCGTGCGGCAGCGGCGGCGCGGTTGGCGTCGCGTCGTGCGCGCGTCGCCGCGTTGGCGGCGGAGCGGTGCGCGCGAAACGCGTCGATAGTGGTGCGCTCGCCGTACGCCGTGCTCGCCAGCTTGAGCGGCGTGTAGCGCGAAATGCTGGCCGCGGCGCGCTGCATGTCGCGCGCCATCAGCGTCACGTGGCGCGCGTGGATGGCGGCCGAGTTGGCCTCGTCGAAAAAGTCGACCAGAAACGCCTCGACCGCAGTGTGCAGCGCGGCCAGCGCGTCGGCCGTGAAGCGCGCGTCTGCCATGTGCTCGTGTGCAATTTCGCGCACCAAACGCTGCAGCGACGCCTTGGGGATCAGCAGGTCGACGCTGTTCTGCAGCCGGCGGATCTCGCGCAGCGCGGCCGTGCCCGGCTTGGTGCGCCGCGGCGCCGCCGGCTTCTTGAGCTGCGCCGCCGCCGGCAGCTTCTTGGTGGGGAACGCGGTCTTGCGCGGCGCCTTTGTGGCGGCGTGCTGCCGCGCCAGTTGCTTGGTGCGAGCCATGGTTGTGGTCGAGTTCGGTTGGCCGGTGGCGTGTGCGCAGAGCGGTTTAGCGGCGCGCGCGTGCGATTGTGTCAAGAGACGCGCGCGCGCCGCCTTTTTTGCGCTGCACACACCGCGCACACATCGCATCGCGCGCGCGCACGGCACGCGTGCGCCGCCCGCAAATAGTCTTGTGCGCGTCAAAACAGCCGCCGCGGTCGCGGCCCGTCGTGGCGCTCGTGTGCCGCCACCGCCGACCGTCGCCGCGGCGCGACGGGCGCACCAGCCCGCCGGTTTTGGAGTTCACCGCCGACGTGGTCCAGCAGCTCAATCGCATCGACGAGCCGTTGATTGTGCTGGAGATCGGCGACGCGCCTGCCGCGCCCATCCGCGCGCAGCTGCGCGCCGCTGGATTTGTTGTCAGCACGTTTACGACTGCGTAAACCCGAGTCTCGGCGGGCTGGTGCGCGCGCGCGCGCGATGCAACCACCAACCCACCGCCGTCGTCAACAACAATGAGCAAACGCCGCGACCGCGCCCACAAGCGCAAGCGCGCCGACGCCGTCCTCAAGCTTGTGGCCGAGAGCGCGGCGTATCGCCGCGACTGGCGCAGCATCGCAGGCCACGGCAGTCGCCTTGATGCGATTGAGCAGCGCCTCGACGCGCTCGACAGCGGGCGCGTTGGCGGTGCGCAGAAGGCGGTCGGAAGCGTCGAGGAGCTCGAGGCGCGCCAGCGCGACTTGGCTGCTCGCGTCCGCCGGCTGAGTCGCACCACGGCCGCGCTGACGCTGCGCATCCATCGCAGCCAAGCCGCGACCGCAATCGATCGACGCGAGCTGTGCGAGTTTGCCGGCGAGCTGCGCGCCGCCGCCGCCGCGCTCGAGCGGCGCGCACAGCTCAGCCAGCAAGAGGCCGACGCCGACGCCGAGACCGAGGAGTCGACAGACGCCAGCGCGTAGCTCAGTGAATCGGTGCTTTACTCGCCGCGCGGCGGCTCAAAGTGCAGCCGGCTGCGGCCGAGTCGCTCGTAGAGCGCAGCGGCACTGACAAACTCGCGCGCGCGCGGCGCCACCAGCGCAAAGTAGTTGAAGACCAGCGCCGCGCGCTGCACGTCGGCGCGCGCGTCCTCGGCTGCGGCGGCGTCGTCGCTGCCGACCGCCGCGTTGAAGCGCACAATCTGCCGCTCGACGACGGCGCGCAGACCGGCAAAGTCGTACAAGTGGCCAACGGGGGTGGCGCCCGCGTGCGCCAGCGCGGCGCGCTCGGCTGCCAGCTCGCCGCTGAACACGACCTGCAGCGGGCGCGGCTGGTCGTCGAGCGCCGAGTGCGTGCCGCGCCACTCGGCGCGCTCGGCGCAGCACTCGTCGACGCGCGCCAGCTGCTCGGCGTCGGGCGCGAGCGTGTGCGCCAGCCGCCGGTACTCGGCCCACGAGTCGGCGTCGAAGAAAAACGCGCGACCGTCGCCGGCCAGCTCGCGCACGCGCTCGGCCGACAGCAGCGCCAAATCGCTGTCGATCTCGGCGCGCAGCGCGCCGCCGTTGCGCGCCTCGATGCGCGCGGCGCGCAGCGCGGCGAGCGGCCGCGACAGCTGGCCGACGGTGTAGAAGCGCGCGTCGAGCTCGCGCTGCCGATAGTGCTCGGCAAAGCGCTCGAAGCGGTCGGCGACGCGCGCCACAAAGCGGCGCTCGCGCGCCGTCAGCAGCAGCTGCACGTACGGCAGCGCCATGCACTGCAGCACGGCGGCCAGCGACGCGCCGGCAAGCGCGTCGCCAGAGCCGCGCGCCAGCGCCGCCAGCAGCGCGGCGGCGCCGCCGTCGGCCGCCAGCGTCACGTCGAGCGCGACGCGGTGCGTGCCGCTCGCGACGCGCACCGCGTCGTCGGCAAACGCGGCCACTGTGGCGCCGATTGCGGCGCGCACGGCCGTCTTGAAGCGCTGCGGCGCAGGCGGCCGCGACACGGCGTCGGCGTCGGCGCGCGCCGCGCCGCGCAGCGCGTCGGGTGCCGCGACACGAAACGCCGCGAGCGCGGCGGCGTAGTCGACGCCGCGCTCGTCGGCGGCGCGCAGCAGCGTGTCGATCTGCTCGCGGCACGCGCTGCGAAACAGGTCGGCGTTGCTGCGGTCCGCTGTTTCGGCGGCAGACGAGAGCGCGCGCACGACGCCGGCCACGCGGCGCACGACGCGCGCCACCAGCGCGTCGAACAGAAAGCGGGCGCGCACCGCCGCCTCGTCCTGCAGCGCCAGCTGCGCAAACGCCACCGGCGTGCTGGCGCCCCACGGCGGCTGCGGACGCTCGAGCGCCGCGCCGCGCGCCGCGGCAATGCGCTCGAGCTCGCGCCACGCGTCGCCGAGCGACTCGCGCCGGCGCTGCACGCGCAGCGCGTCGAGCGCGTCGCGACCGCCGTGCACCAGCACGGCGAGCTCTTCGAGCAGCTCGAGCTGCGCCTCGTCGCGCGGCGCGGCGCGCCACGCGCACTGCAGCGGCACCGGGTCGCTGCCGTCGGGCAGCGGCTCGAAGAGCGCGTCGTCGCGCACGCAGTGCGCCAGCACGCGCACCGTCGCGGCAAACTCGGAGCGGTAGACATCGGTGCCGCGGCGAAACTCGACGCGGTAGCTGCCGGCGCGCGCCACGGCGTGCTCGAGGTCGGCCGTGGCGTCGAGCGCGAGCAGCGCGTCGCCGGTCTGCGGCGGCGCGAGCCGCGCGCGCCGCACCTCGCGCTCGCCGCCGTACAGCGCCGCAAAGCGCGGGCGAAAGTACCAGCGCACTTCGAACGGCTCGGCGCCGAGCGCGCGCTCGGCGTCGCGCTCGGCGTCGCTCAGGTCCTGCGCCGGGTCGCGCGCCGCCAGGATGCGCGCCTCGAGCAGCGGTGAGAGGCGCAGCTCGGCGCGCAGCGTCACGTCGCGCGTCGACGGCACCACGACGCGCTCGACCAGCGGCACGTCGTGGTGCGTCGCCAGCGCGTGCTCCAGAGCGTGCTCGAGCTCGGCGCGCTGGCGCCGCAGCGCGCGGCGCGTAAAGTTGGCCTCGAGCGCGCGCCGCGTCTCCTGCGCCGCTTCGTGCGACGCCGCGGCATCGAAATCGGCACGGCCGGCGGCCACGCGGCCGAGCAGCTCGTCCATGCGCGCCCCGGTGCGCGCGCGGTCGAGCGGATAGCTGAGGTCAAACGGCGACCACGCGTCGCCGGTGTCGCGCACCACTGCCGCGCTGCGCGCCGTCGGCTCGAGACCGGTGTCGATGGCGTCCTGCACGCCGAGCGTGCGCCGGCCCTCGGCGACGAGCGCGGCGCGCAGCTCGGCCGGCACGAGCGCCGCGCTCGCCGGCTCGTCGGGCGCGTGCGGCGCCGTGGCGCGAATGCGCGGTCCGCCGAGCGCCGCCACGAGCTCTTCGAGTGCCGCGGCCCGCTCGCGCAGCTGGCGCTCGAGGACTTGGGCGCGCGCCGTCACCAGGCGCACGTCGTCGTCGCCGGCGCCGCCGGCGCACCCGGCACGCGGAATGGCGCCGCGCCGGCGCGCGACCGCGGCGTCGAGCAGCGCAAAGCGGTCGCGCGTCGGGTGCGCGAGCAGCGCCGCCACCGTCTGCTCCTGCGCCGTCGCCTCGCTGCGCAGGTACTCTTCAAACGCGCGCTGCAGCGCCACCGAGCCGCCAGTGCGCCCGCCGGCGTCGGGCTCGGCGACGGCGCGCGCGCGGTCGAGCGCCAGCTCGTCGAGCAGCAGCTGCCGGTACGCGGCGCGCGCCTCGGCCTCGCGCATGGTCGGCGGCGCGCTGAAGAAGCCGTTGCGCGTCGTGCCGGCGGCGCGCTCGGCGTCGGCGGCGCGCCGCTGCTCGACGAGCCGCAGCACGTAGCGGCGCAGCTCGACGGCGCGCGCCTCGCCGACGGCGAGCGGCTCGGCCGCCGTGGCGAGCCAGCACTCAAACCAGCGCTCGTAGTCGGCCGTGGCGTAGCGCTCGAGCGTGTCGGCGTAGTAGTCGAGCAGGTCGGTCTGCTCCTGGTCGGCGGCGGCGGCGGCGGCGGGCTGCACGCTCAGCGAGAGATACTCGGCCAGGTAGCGCTGCAGCGTTTCGGCGAGCAGCGGCATGTCCTCGTAGTTGGACGAGTCGATTTGCGCCAGCTGCGCGCGCAGCACGCGGTCGGCGACCTGGTTGAGCACGCCCTCGGTGAGCGCCGCGGCGCGCGCCTCGGCGTCGGCCGCCGAAAGCGTGTTGTACGGCCGCTGCAGCATGCGCTGGATGGCGGTGCGCGTCTCCTCGGCCAGCTGCTGGCGCACGGCGGCCACTTCCTGGCGCAGCAGCGCGCTCCACTGCGCGCGCAGGCGGCGCGCCTCGGCCGGCGGCTTGAGCGTCGTGGTGGCGCGCGCGCCGCCGAGCGCCGCGCAGCGCTCGAGCTGCGCGTAGAAGCGCTCGCAGTTGCGCTGCGCGGCGCGCGAGCGCTGCTGCACGCTCGGCGCCTCGGCGACGCTGGTCGCAAACGCCGACCACTGCGCGTCGCGGTGGTCGAGCTCGGCCATCTGCGCCACAATGTGCGCGCGCTGCTCGGCGAGCGCGGCGCTCGCCGGCGACGGCACGCGCGCCGACAGGCCGTGCACGACGTACGCCGCGGCGAGCGGCACGCTGGCGGCGCCCGCCTCGGTCGGATAGTGCGGCCGCAGCGCCGCGAGCTGCTTGCGCGCCATTTCGCCGACGTCGAAGAGCGGCCGCAGCTCGGCGGCGGTGAGCGGCTTGGCGCCGGCGCCGACGAGCGGCGCCGCGCCGCTGGCCAGCAGCGGCGCAAACGGGTCGCGCTGCGGCTCGCGGCGCGACAGCTGGAGCCGCGCGCGCTTCTCGCGCTGCAGCTCGTCCTCGAGCAGGTCAAAGATGTCGGCGTCGTTGTCGTTGTCGGCGCGCAACGCCTCTGCTGCCGTGATCACTGGCCGGGTCCGGCGGCGCCGGCGCCGGCGGCGGTCGCCGGCGCGCTTCCGAGTCGCGCTCTCTGTGGGCGGCATTTGGCAGAGACGGCGGCTGCGTCGGTCGGCGTGTGCGGCGCCGCGCACCCGCTTATACAGCCAGCCGCAGTTACATAGCCGTCGCTGTGCGCCGCACGCGCTGCACGATGGACCGGCTGAGCCAGTGGGCGCAGCGCGCCGGGTTGGCGCGCAGCGCGATGCGCCGGCGCCGGCCCGCAGCCACGCTCGCCTGCCAGGGCCCCTACGCCAACGATTGCACGCTGGTCGGCGCCGACGGCGAGCGCCGGCAGCGGCGCGCGTCCTGGTTCCGCGCGCGCTACCCGGGCGAGAGCGCGGCCGAGTACTGGCTCGACGTGCTGCACACGCAGTTGGCGCCGCACCGCGACAAGCTGTTTGGCGCGCTCGCGGTGCTGGTCGGCGCGCTCGTGCTTCTGCTGCTCGTCGATGTGTCGGCGAGTCGCGACGAACGCGCCGCCGTCGGCGGCGGCGTGCACGAGGCGCGCGGCGCCTACGCGCCGCGCGTCGCCGAGCAGCTCGCGCTCTACACGCCCGACGCACCGCTGCGCGCCGCCACCGAGCGCCTCGAGTACGCGCAGCTGCGCGGCGAGCGGCCGCTGCCCGACGGCGGCAGCCTGGAGCGCGCAATGAGCGCGGCGCGCGAGCTGCTCGCGACCAGCGACGAGCCGTGCGCGTGCGCGCCGATGTTTGGCGCGCGCGCATCGTACCTGGCCGTGCGGCGCGACGACGACGCCGCCGCCGGCACACCGCTGCACCTGTTCAACGTACGCGACGAGGCGCGCCCCGCGTTTGACGACCCGGCGCGCGTCGCCGAGCTCGGCGCGCTCTCGCTGGTCGAGCACACGCACGACGCGCTCTTCGACTGGCCCGGGCACGACGCGCAGCGCGCGCTGCGCGTCGTGCGGCGCGACGTGCTGCCGCTGCGCGTCACGGCGCTCTCGGGCGTCGAGCGCGCGCTCACGCTGCGCGGCCGCGCGGCGCACTGCGCGTGCGCGTGTCTCGACCTCATCGACGGCGTCGCGCTGTGGGAGCGCGCGCTGCGCCAACAGCCGCTGCTCGAGACGACCGAGACGGCTGCGCTGGCGTACGCGGCGCGCGTTCAAAAGCTGCTCGCCGGCGCCGACTTGTCAGAGTGAACCCGCCCGCGCATGGCCGCCGGCGACTTTTGGCGCGAGAACAGCGTCTATCCGTTTGTGCACTCGGTCGTGCCGGCGGCGCTCTACTTTGCGACGCGGCGCGTCGCGCTCGCGCTGCTGCTCATGTACGTCTGGGAGACGGTCGAGGCGACGCTGGCGCTCGTCGCGTCGCGCGCCACGTTTGGCGAGCACGCCGCCGACTCGCTCATCGGCGACCCGCTCGTCGGCGCGCTCGGCATCGGCGCGCTGGCGCTGCTCGACGCCGCGTACGGCTGGGCGGCCGCCGTGTGCGACGCAACGCCGCTCGCCACGCGCCTGCTGGCGTTTGCGTACATTGCCGGCCTGTCGCTCGCCTTTTTCCCGCTCGGCGCCGAGCGCGTGGTGCGCCTGCGGCCGCGCCTGGTGGCGGCGTACGGCGTCGCCATTGTGCTGATCGGCGCGCTCATGTACGCGCCGGCGCTGCGCGCGCCGCACGTGGCCGCGGCCGTGGCGGCGTGGCTCGCGCTCGTGGCCGCGCTCACACTCGCCGGCGCCGTGTCGCGGCCGAGCAGCGTGTACGTGCGCGTCGCCGCCGTCAACGGCGTCGCGTTTCTCGCGGCGCTCATTCTCTTTGCCATTGAACAGCTATGAGCTGGATCTCGCCGCTGGCGCGACCGGGCGGTCGGCCCCAGTTTCGCAGCAAATCCGACGCCATTGCGTACTTTCTGCTCGAGCAGGAGAGCGCGTGGCGCCCGTCGCGCACCGTCGATGCGATGTGCCTGGAGACGCGCGGCGCACCCGGCTCGGGCACGTACGGCGACGGCTCGCACATGCCGGTGCGGGCCCTCTCAGGCGACTTTGACGGGGAGCGCGCACCGGCGTGGCTCGACGCGGCGCGCGATGCGACCGGCGGCGCGTCGGAATTGCGCCAGCAGCTGGCGCTTGCGGCCATTTGCCCAAACTACGCAGACGAGCTTCACTGGCATATATGGTCATCGGACCGCCGTCGGTCGGCCACTCGTTCTGCGCCGCGTTTGCTCGAGAAGACTGACGAGCAGGCCGGACGCGGCGGCGGCAACGTGCCGGTTCACTCTACCGCCTCTTGAACGCACCGCCGGCGTCTTCATACAAGTCGGAAACGGCGAGATGGGCGTGTGGCGGCCGGCGCGCAGTAAAGTCGCGGTGGTACGCATGCACTGTGTAGATCTGCGAGCCAAAGTACGTGTTGGGCACCACGACGGCGTCGAGCGCCGCCGCGCGGCGCGCCTCAATGGCGCCGCGCTCGGCATCGGTCAGCGCGCCGCCGCCGCTGCCAATCAGCGCGCTGGTGGTGTTGAGCACCACGGTCGTCAGCCGCTGCTGGCGCACAATGCCGCGCACGCCGGCCACGCTGATCTCGTGACCGGGCAGCAGGTCGGCGTCGGCGCGAATCGCAAAGCCGGCGCCCAGATTGCCGAGCGTGCCGTTGAGCGCTGTCGTGATCGCAAAGCCGACAATGCCGAGGCCGAAGAAGACGGCCACGATGTCGATGCCGACCGTCTCGAGGGCGACGTAGGCGCCGAGCAGCAGCAGCGCCAGCTTCCACGTGTAGCGCGCCAGCGCTACATAGTGGGGCGGCGCGCGCGCGGCGCGCCCGGCGCGCGCCAGAAAGTAGCTGCCGGTCAGCGCCAGCGCCGCAAAGATCGAAAAGATGCCGAGCGCGATGAGCGCTCGCGGCAGCACGTCGCAGAAGAACGCGTCGACGGTGTCGATAAACTGGTGCGTCTCGAGTCGCAGATCGCGCGAGCTGAAGATGCGCGCGCGCGCGGCCGGCGGTGCTGGTGGCTGCTGCTGCTGCTGCTGCTGCTGCTGCTGCTGCTGCTGCGCGCGCCGCAGCACTGCGTCGGCGAGCTGCGCCAGCTCGGCGTCGTCAAACGTGAGCTCGGCGCGCGCCGCCGCCACAAGGCACGCGAGAAGGGCCAGCATCTGTCGCGTAGTGGTGCGCTGCGCCTTTTATTTGACGGCCAGCATGCGCGCCAGATCGCTGGCCGCGACGCGCGGCGCACCAGCGTCGCGGCCGGCGTCGTCGCCGTCGCAGTGCGCGCCGAGCCCGCCGTCGTCGTCGGTGGTCAAATCAACAAAGCGGTCCGACGCCAGCAGTTCGTCGATGGCGCTCTTCCGGTCGTCGAGCAGCTCGGCGCGCACGGCGTCGGCCAGCGCCGCGGCGCGCTCGGTGCGCGCCGCGGCCGCCGCCAGAGGCGTCTCGCGCTTGACTGCGACCGCGTCGTACGCGGCGCGCCGCGTCAGCACGTCGCCAATCGATGCGCACGTGGCCCGAATAACCGACGCCTCGTCGACCACACGCTCGCGGTACGAGCGCTCGCTGACGTGCGTCGCCGCGACGTCGGCGCGAAACTCGCGCAGCACGCGCGCATGCAACAGCGTCCACACAATGCGCGTCTCGGTGCGCGTCTTGAGGCCGGTCAGAATGCACTTGCCCGACTTGAAGAAGATGGCGACCGCCTGGCCGATGCCGAGCCGGAAGATGCAGCCCGGAAAGCGCTTCGGCTTGTAGTCGGCGTTCATCGGGAAGCGCGCCGCAATGCGGTCGAGGTGCAGCGGAAAGCCGACGGCGGCGTTGGACACCACGTTCTGCAGCCGGTACTTTTGCATCGTCGCCGGCACGCGCAGCTGGTTGAGCAGCAGCACAAACTCCTGGCACTTGGCGTTGGACAGCGCCGGGCCGCTCGGCCCGGTGCACACCGCCGAGCCGCTCGTAAACGTCAGCACGGTGCCGCCGCCGAAGCGCGCCACGCACGCCGCAAAGCGCTTCGGGTTGAACGAAAAGCCGGCGCAGCGCTGCACCAGGTCGAACAGGTCGGGCAGAAAGCCAATGTAGAACGTGGCGACCGAGTTGGTGTCGACAATGACCGGCGTGGTGCGCAGCATCCAGCGCTCAAACACAATCGCCTCGAGGTGCGCCGGCAGCTCGCAGACGCGCGCGCCGCCGCTCGGCGGCGGCGTCGTCGGCGACTCGCGCGCCGTCATCGACAGAATGCGCTCGTCGGCCGACCGATCGTCGTTGTAGACAATCTGCGCCGCCGCGTCGTCGAATATCCAGCCGTCGGGGTCAAACGCCGTGTACTCGAGCTGCCGCAGCTGCACCGGCTGCGAAAAGCCGTGCACGTCGTTCTCCAGCCGCTTCTCGATCGCCGCGAGCGCCAGTGTGTCGAGCGCGTCTACGCGGCGGCGCTTGCCGCTGCCGGCGTCGTCGCCATCGTTGTCGTCGTCGTCTTCGTCGTCGTCGTCGCCGTCGTCGTCGCCCACCTCGGGCTCGATGTCGTCGTCTGCGTCCTGGCCGTCGCCGCGCGCGCGCTCGGCGCGCACGCTGAGATTGAAGACTTCGGCGGCGAGCTCGTCGGCCAGGTCATCGTCGCCGAGCGCGTCCACGTCGCCAAACTCTTCGAGCAGCGGCAAGGCGTCGCGCAGAGCGGCGCGCGCCATTGTTGCTGCGCGGTGGTGTGGGCGATGCAACCTGTAGACCGGTTTTCGGCGGCGTCGCCAATCGCATCGGCGGCGGCGCGCGCACACGAACCGGGGCGGCGCAACTACTCCGACTCTTTACTGCTCTCGGAATCGGTGGCATCGACTTCGTACGCCATCTGCCTCAGGCCGGCGGCCACGAGCTCGGCGACGAGCGTGGTCCGGTCGGCGGCGACGCTGGCGCGGCTGACGGCGAGCAGCGACTGCCACGCGCCGTAGACCGAGGCGAGCGCGGCGCAGATTGGCGCGTGTCCGGTCTTCTTGTGCGCGCGCGCGCACTCGGTCGAGCAGTAGCGCGCCAGGCTGCACTTGGCACACACTTGCATCAGCCTCTGATCGGCGCCGCAGTGCCAGCACATGTGCGCCGTCATGGTGCCGGCGGCCGGGGCGTGTCGTGCGGCGCTCGGGTCTGCAGACATGGGCACAGCGTTGGCGTTCATTCTTTGTTGCACGTGTAGTGGGGGCGCTTGAGTTGCGTCGACGTCTGCCGATCGCGCGCTGGCCTCGGCGCCGGCGCCCAGGCGCGCCGACCGGCGCGCCGCCGGCGGCCGGCAATCGGCGCCTGCATGTAAAAGTGCTCGAAGCGCATGCGCTCGCTCAGCGCGCACTCGACCGGACCCGCGTCGCTGTTGAGCACGACACGGCCCGTCTCCAGCACGCTGCGCTTGCGCTTGTGCGCGCGGTCGGCCTCAAACTGTACACACACAAAGTGCGCCGGATTGACGCACACCATGTCGGTCGCCGCCGTCGGCCGCGGCGTGCCGTGGTTGTCCGGCACCATGTGCGGCGCGTCGCAGCGCGGTGGCGGCGCGCAGCGCGACACGATGCGAAACGGTGCGTCGGACGCGGCCAGCGTGTCGTCGCACAGCAGCGCCATGGCCTGCTGCAAGTACAGCTGCCGGCCGTTGACGCGCACGCGCCACCGCCTGTCGCCGTACACGCACCCCGAGCCGCTGCAGTCGGGCAGACGCGCAAACAGATTGGCGACATTGATGTGTACGCGCGCCGTGGCGCGCCGCAGCGCCACGCTGTTGCACAGCTGCGCGGCGCTCGCGACCCGCAGGTCGGGCGAGCGCCGCAGCGCGCACAGCGCCTGCTGCAGCTCGCCGAGCGAGCGCGCCAGCACGAGCCGCCGGCGCGTGCCGGGCACCGGTCCCGGCGGCGTCGTCGACGACGTCGACGTCTCTGGCGCGCACCTGGACCGCTTCCGCGGCGGCGAGACTGCCGCGCACGACGCCATGATGCAATCAGTATTTCTATAGTTTGTGCGCGGCCACGGCACCAGTTTATATCTGCGCGCCGTGCGACACGCGCCCCGGATGCGATGTACAACCACCAAGCCCACACAACCGGCCAACGTTGTCGGTCTGCTTGGTGTGCGTTTTCAATCCGGACGCGCGCGGCGGCACGCACTCGTGTCACGTGCGCCGAGCCAAAGTCTCTGTCATTCACCGCGTGGTTTTCTAGTCAGCCATGAGCCTCCCCTTTTTCCCGCCATTTCCTCTGCCGCCCGGAGCCGACGTCGCCGCCGCCGACGAGCACGACTTTGCCGCGTGCGTCGCGGCGTGCTCGGACGCAGCCAGCTTTGAGAGCGACGCCGATGGCGCGTTTGCGTGTCACTGCGACCCGGTGGCGGACGCCCGGGCGCTGACGGCCATGCTCGTCGTCGTTGCGGCGGCAGCGGGCGCCCTGCTCGCCACGGCGTGGCACCGGCGCGGGCGGACGGTCAAAGCCGCCGAGCACCACTAAACTGCGTCTGTCGACGCGCCGATGCGAACGTGCGCGTCGCATCGCCACTAAATCGACCGTCGTCGAGTCTGCTGGACGGCGCGCGCGTCTCGCGTGCGCCGACCGGTCGGCGCACGCGAAGCGCGTGACGCACACTCAGTTCACTTGCGTCGCGAGCCCGAGCCGGTGGCGCAGGCCGCCGACCAGCGCGCCGCCGCTCCACACGTCGCGCATGTAGGCGACACACAGGCGCGCCAGATCGGGCGGCATGACGCGCTCGGGTGCGCGCCGTTCGCGCGCGGTCGCGCACCGCGAGTTGTGGCACCGCTGCGTCCAGCGGCCGCGCAGCATGTCGAGCAGCAGATAGACCGGCGCCTTGCCCGGGCCGTGCGTGCCGGCAAAGTCGCAGTGCGAGCCGTAGCACGGCAGCACAAAGCGGCGCGGATCGTCGCTCTCCTTGAAGCGCCGCGCCGGCTGGTAGACGGCAAACGCGCGGTGCGCGCACACGCGCTCGGCGGCGCCGCCGTCGGCCGACGGCGGCGCGCGGTACGCCGACGCCGCGCGCCGCTTGACCGGCAGCGTCGGCGCCACGGTCGCGGCGACGGCGAGCAGGTCGACGCGATGTTCGGCGCGCGCCAAGTAGTGCGCCGTCGCCCACACGCACTCGGCGCCGGCGTCGGGCAGCGCGCCGCTGAGCCGCGGCACGTCGTCGAGATCGACGCGCTCGACGCGCGCCAGCGTGATGAGCGACGCCGCGAGCGTCGCCGGCGCCATGCAGCGCGGCGCGCCGCAGCACGCGCGCCGCGGCCCGTCGCGCAGCTCGCCGGCGAGCGGTCGCAGCATGCGACACGGCTCGGCCGCCTTGGACGAGCCGGTGCAGCGCATGATGCGATTGCGCGAGTAGACGCCGTCGTCGACAATGGCGGCGACGAGCGGCTCGCGCTTGGCGACGGCGTCGCGCGTCGCCAGCACGCACGCGCGGCAATCGCCGTTGGTGCGCCACAGCACGCTGGCGCCGTCGCGCGCGTCGAGCGTCGCGTGGCACGACCACTTGGCCGGCTTGTGCGCCGCCGACAGCGCATAGTCGATCGGCGCGTCGTCGTCGAGCGCCGCGCGCTGCCGCAATTGCATCGCGAGCGCGCCGAGCAGCGCGTCGCGCGCCGCGTCGAGCGCCGCCGCCGATGGCGGCCACGCGCCCGCATAGCCGGCCGCCTCGGCGCGGCGACGCGGCTCGGCGTCGCTAAACTTGACCTCGAGGTCGAGGTAGGTGCGGCACGGCGCGTCGGCCAGCACAATCTCCGACCAGCAAAAGTGCGCCGGCGCGCCGGCGCACTGCGCGCGCACAAACGCCGCCGCCTCGCAGACGCGGTACTCGCGCCACGAGCGGTTGGTGCGCGCGTTGTGCCGCTCGAGCGCAAGCAGCAGGTAGGCGGCGCCGCTGCGCTCGGCGCGCGCGTCGGCCCAGTCAAACGCGTCGCTCTGCGGACCGGCGAGCGACGCCGAGCGCTTGGCAAAGAGCGGCGACGCGAGCTGTAGCGCACCACTCATCGGTGTGTCTAAACCGAGTCGGTGCGCCGCACCGCTCGCATCGACGCGCGCGCGCAAATGGCGTACGCCACCGAGAGTGCGCGGCGCGCCTTTGTCGAAACGCTGCGCGACGGCTTTGCCGCCGCCGAGCGCACCGCAGTCTACGCCGCGCCGCTGGCCGACTCGCTGGCGGCGGCGCGCGACGCCGCCAACGCCGCGTTTGCGGCGCTGCCTCTGCCGACCGAGCTCGCCGACAGCGCCGAAGTGCGCGAGGCGCTGGCCGCCGCGCACGCGGCGCACCTCGGCGTGCTCGACGCGATTGCGTCGCGCAACCCGCGCGCCGAGCCACGCGACGACGAGCACACGCGCCGCACCACGCGCGCCTACCGGCGCTTCTCGCGCGCCGCGGCGCGCGCGCAGCGAGCCGTCGTCGCGCCGCCCACGGCGCAGGGCGAGCGCGACGCGGCGCGCAACACCGAGCTGCTGCTGCTGCCCCAGACGACCGACGGCGGCGCGCAGCGGCCCGACATCGCTGCCGCTGTCCAGAACGGCGACTTTGCGACGGTCGACGCGCTCGTCGCCGCCGAGGTACGCATCATGGCAGCGCTGCGCACGCGACGCGACGCGCCAGAGGTGACGGCCAAGCCGCTGCTGCTGTACGACCAGCGCAAGCAACAGTCGCGGCGCGGTGGCCGCGACGCCGTGCTGCGCGTGCTGCGCCGCGGCATGCCGCGCGGCTTTATGGCGGCGCCGACGGCGGCGCGGCCGGTGCCGCTGCCGCCGCTGCACACCGGCGCGCGTCGCCGACAGCCGTCTGGCTCGCTTGTGGCAGCCGAACAGAGTCTGTTTCGCGCCGTGGCGGCCCCGGTGACGCAGACGGCGCACCGGTTTATGCGTCTGCTCAACAGCCTGGTCGAGCAAGAGAACCACTTGCTGCAGCTGATCGAAGCGCGCGGCGCCGTGCTGCGCGCGCGCTACAACGAGCTCGACGCGGTCGTCGATCCGCAGAACGAGGCGCAGGTCGACGTCGTGTTTCGCCACTTGCGCGAAGACGTGGCGCAGTACGCCGACGCCGCCGGTCTCGCGTACTGGGCCGAGACGCCCGACGAGGCGTGGCCGGTCGGGCTCGACGACGCCGAGACGCGGCTCGACAAGTTTGACGACCTGCGGCGCAGCGGCGGTCCGCGCCGCCTGACTGGTGTCGCGCTCAGCAGCGCCATCGTCGACGAGTACCGCGATCTGCTGGCCGCCGACCAGCGCGCCAACACGCGCCAGGTGCAGATTGCGCGCAAGATCGATCCGCCGCCAGACGAGCCGTCGTTCATGGGCCGCCTTCTGGCGGCGCTGAGCCGCCTCGGTGGCGAGCGTGTGCTCTTCACGCCCGTCGTGTCGCTGGCCGAGAAGCGCGAAGAGTTTGAGCGTACGCTCGAGGCGGCCAACCGCGCCGAGGCGGCCGGCGGTCAGACGGCGCCCGCCAACGGCCTCGTCTACGACGCGCGCAACCAGACGCTGGTGCACAAGACCGAGAACACGACGCGCGTCTTTGTCGAGAGCGACGTCGACGCCGAGCTGCCGTACACGTACGACGTGCGCAAGGACGTGCGCTCGCCGTCTGGCGTGCGCATTGTGCCGTACGTGCACAGCGAGACGAGCCTGAGCCAGGCGCCGGTGCTCGGCGCGCTCAAAAACTGGCGCACCGGCATTCGCGGCCCGCTGACGCCGGTGCAGCTCGAGCTCTTTTTCACGCGCACCGACGTGACGTCTGAGGACGAGCGGCTGGCGCACTTTGCGGCGCTCGTCAGCTACGCCAAGTCGGTCGGCGTGCTTGATCGCGTGCTCGAAACGGGCGGCCTCGGCAGCGAGCTGCGCACCGACGAAGACGTCGACGACGCCGCGCGCGACACGCGCGAAACGCTGCTCGACCGCTGGCGCGCCGAAGCGCGCCGGCGGCGCGCGCTGGACCAGAAGCGCGACGCACTCGACCCGGACAGCCTGGCGCGTGAGCTGGGCGAGCTCGACGTCGACGAGCGCGCGCACGAGCTGATTGAGCTGGCGCAAGAGCTGCCGCGCGCGCTGCCCGAGCGCGGCAGCCCGCTGCGCGAAAACCTGCTAAAGTCGCTCGACGCGTTCTTGACAGTGGCGCGCACGGCCAACCTCGACGCGCGCTACCGCTTTGGCAACGTGCTGTCGTACATGTACCGGCCCGACGACGAGTCGGGCCTCGGTATTGCGCCCGACGTCGCCGAGGCCGTCATCGACGCGCGCGCCACCGAGCGCGCGCGCGAGGCGATCCAGACGGGCCTGGTCGCGCCGCTGCAAGTGGCGCAGGTGGCCGCGATCAACACCGCTGCTCTTCCGGCCGACCAGGCGTTTCGCGCGTTCATCGCGGCAGCCGAGACGACGCAGCTCGGCGAGGCGCGCGTCGTGCTGGCGCGCAGCGTGCCGGGCGAGTTCCTGGACGAGCGCTTTGCCGGCCGCGAGCTCGTGCTGCAGTACACACAGCCGACCGACGACCGCTTTGCCAACCTACCGGCCGACCAACAAGCTGTGCGCGAAGAACTGGCGCGCGTCGGCGTGCCGGTCTCGACGCGCACCGTGCGTGTCGACGAGCGACTGGCGCGCGCCGGTACCGACCGGCGCCGCCTGCGCATCACCGACACGATTGCGCACATCGATCCCAACACGGTCGAGCGCTTCCAGGTCGTCGACCAGGACACGCAGAGCGTGCTGACGGTGCTCGTCGGCGGCGCGCTCGGCACCGGGCCGGCCGCGCTGCGCGCGCTCGGCAGCGTGGCGGCCAACGGCTCGGCGCAGCCGGGCGCGATCGCCAACGCCATTGCCGAGCTGGAGGCGGCCTCGCAGCGGCCGTTTACCGAGGAAGCGACGTGGCTGCAGGTGATGCGCTCGGCGTTTCGCGAGTCGCTCAACGCCGACGCGCCGGGCGGCATTGCCGGCTTCTGGGGCGACGCGCTCAACCGCGGCCTGCTCGATCCGCTCGACTCGGCGTTCAATCTGCTGACGTCGCTGCGCGGCATCTCCGACGCGCCGTCCGATGTGCTGCTGGCGCAGACGCTGGCAATTGCCAACGTCTCGTGGCTGGTCACGCTCGCGGGCTGGGTGCGCTCGGCCGGCGTCGTGCTCGGCCTGGGCGGCCTGGCGAGCCGGGCGCGCCGCGCGCTCGCCGACGCCGTGGGCTGGCTGGCGCGCACGATCAGCAACCTGCTCACGTCGGCGTTTGTGCGCTCGGTGGTCGAGTCGGTGCGCGACACGGCCAACTATGCCAAGACCTCTGGCGCTGCCCAAAACGTGCTGAACAGCCTGACGACGGCGGCGGCGGCGGCGGCCGACCAAGGCCTGATCGACAAGCTGATTGCGGCCGCAAGCCCGTCGCCCGCCAAAGCAGCGCAGCTCAAAACGCTGTGGGCGCTCATGCTCGCGCTCGGCAGCGGCCTGTACCGGGTCGGCGGCGTTGTCGTCGGCGCCTTTGTCAGCGTCATGACGAGCGACGACGGCCAGCTCGACTTTTGCGGCACAATCGTCGGCGTCGTGCGCCTGGCGCTCGGCGGCGTGATCGCCTACACGCTGCCGCGCACCCAGCTGTGCCTCCTGACGACGCTCTCGACGTTTGCGTACGCCACACTCGTGCGCTACACGGTGCGCAAGTGCCTCGCGCCTCTGCAGCACTACGTCAGGAACAGCGCCGGCCTGCGCGGCGGTCTGCTCAAAGGCTTGGGTGCTGCCAGCCTGGGCGTCGTCGCTTTTGCGCCGTGGCTGATCAGCGCCGAGTACAACGTGCTCGGCGTCGTCGGCACGCTCGCAGAGCGCGTGTTCAGCAACATGCCGCTCACGGCGCTGCCCGACGCCGCTGTCGGCCGGCTCGGCCAGCAGCAGCAGCTGGCCGTCGTCGCAGGCCGCGCGCTGGCGCGCATCGGCGGTCTGCAGCTGCTCGACATTCTTCTCGGCTCGGCCGCGCGCTTCTCGCCATGGGCTGCCGGCACAAGCGTCGTCACGCCGGCCCGGCTCAAGGACTTTGCCGACAAGACGCTCATCGTCGCCTGGCCGGCCGTCGTCCGTCGGCCCAGCGTCGAGCTCGCCGACGACTCGGCCATGCTGGCCGAGCGCCTCGTGACGGCGCTGCGCGAGCGCCAGGCCGTCGTCGGCGCGTACCTGCAGCGCCGCGGCACCGAGCCGGCACAGGCTACGCCAGCCGACGTCATCGACGCGCTGCTCGCCGACGGCGCTCGGACCGGCCTGCTCGCCGGTCTCGCCACCGACCGCGACAGCGCGATTGCGCGCGATCTGCTGCGGCTGACGACGCCAGACGACGCGCTGCCGACACCGGCCGCCGACGCCCGTGTCGGCGTCATCGACGTCGACCGGCTCCGGGCGTTTGCGACCGAGACCATCGACGTCAGCGACTGGCCCGTGGCGCGGCGAGCCGCGCTCGGCAAGCGGGTGCGGCTCGAGCGCGACTCGAGCGCGCTAGTACAGCGCATTGTCGCGCTGCTGCGCGAGCGCCAGAGCGACGTCGCCGCGTACGCGCCGACCGAGGCGACGGGCGCCGACGCCATCGATGCGCTGCTCGCCGCCGGCGATGCGCAGGCCGTGCTGGACCGCCTGCTCGGCGGACTCGACACCGAGGAGGACGGAGAGATCGAGGCCGACCTGCTGGTGCTGGTCGCGCGCCGCGCGCGCCGGCGACAGGCGGACCAGTGAGGCCGAGGCGGTAGCGCCAGTCGGCTTTTCTGGTTGCGGCGGCGCGCCGCTAAACGAGCCGCGGCGCGCGCGACGAAAGAGTGAAGCGCATGAGTCTCAGACGCCGCAACTCGTCGCCGCCGCGCGCGCAGCGCAACGCGCCGCTGTACGTTGCGCCGCCGCTGTCGGCGGTCGCCGAGTCTGGCGCGACGACACAGTCGTCGCCACCGCCGGCAGCTCCGTCCCGGGCTCGGCGCTGGCGCAGCAACAGCAAGGCGAGCCACACGCTGGTGATCTACATGCGGCCCGTTGACGCGCTGGTCGGCGTCGCGCCGCACATGCTGCTCGTGCCCGACGAGCACATGGACGACGCGCTGCGCCACGTGCTCGAAACGGCGCACCGCGCGTCGAGCAACACGACGCTGGGCGACGACGACGGCGCGCGCGAGCGGTACCGCAAAGCGGCCGTGGCGCTCTGTGACGCGCACGCGCTGCTGCGGCAGACCGGGCTGGCGCGCGATCCGCGCACCACCAAGCCGCTCTCGGCGCATCCGGGCGCGCTCGGGCGCTACCGACTGCTGGCGCCCGAGACGCGCGTCACAGACGCGCGCATCAGCCACGTCTACTTTGTGCTCGGCATCGTTGGCGTGTGACCGCAGCGGCGATGCGATGCTACACTAGCGGCGCGCCGCAGTGCACACAGTGAAACGACAAATGAGCGCCAAGCGACCGACCACAGTTGCATCGCTGCGCGACACCGAGCCCGACTACCGCTCGCTGGTCGCGTCGGCCGACGCGTTTCGCGACGGCGCGATCGCGCTCGTCCTGCTGCGCACCGCAGTGCCGCTGCTGAGCGGCGCCGGCGCCGTGATGCGCGGCCGCGCGTGCACTATGGCGTTTTTCGTCGACGCGCGCGCGCCGCTGCGCGCCGTCATGGCGACGGTGCGCCGCTACGCCGCCGACGCGCACCACGGCGACACGCAGCAGCTGGCGCGGCGCGAAAAGCGCGCCAGCCAGTGCGCCATTGTCAGCGCCGCTGCTGGCTGGCTCTACGTCGACGCCGCCGACGGCGCGCCGCTGCTGCCGATGCGCGACGACGCGGGCGCACACGACGTGTTCTTCGGCGACTCGCTCGACGCCGCGCTCGAGAGCGGCACGGTGACGCGCTCGCCGCTGGCGCAGTCTGCTGTGCTGGCGACCGTGCGCGCCGCCGACCACGGCTCGCGGCCGTGCGTGGGGCGCGTCCGCGAGGCGCACGCGCTGATGTCGGACGCCGACGACGCCGCCGCTGCCGACGACGTGTGCACGTGCGACGCGCAGCCACAGGCGACGTGCGACGCGTGCCAGCGCGCCATTGTGGGCGAGCTGGTCACGCTGCGCGCCACGTACGGCGCCGCGGCGCGCTGCACCGGGCGCGACTCGTGCGCCTGCATGGCCGACGCCGCGGCGCGCGCCGCTGTCCGCGCCGGCCGCGTGGTTGAGCTGCGCGCCGTGCTGCGGGCGCACGACTGCGCCTATGCCGCGCTCGGCGACCATGTGTACGACCAAAACTCGCCGCTCGTCGTGCGCACGCTCGGCGCGTGCGCGGCGCGCGACAAGAGCGTGCCGTGCACGCCGCTGCCCGGCTTTGCGCTGCGGCCGCGGGTGCTGGCCAGCGCGCGACGCGCCGCGCAGCGGCGCTTCGACCTGCGCGCCGCGCCGTACGAGGCGGTGCGGCGCGCCGCCGAGCACGGCGCCACGCTGGCGCAGCACGTGGTGGCGAGCGGTGCGGTGCGTCGCCGTCAGCCGATCGAGCGCGCGCTGGAATGGCTGCCGCCGTTTGCCGCCGTCGTCCTGCGCACGTACACCGAGAGCAATGCGTACGACTTGGTGGCTGCCGAGGCCGAGCTGCTGGCGCGCCACACCGACGCGTGCGTCGCGCTGGCCGACGACGGCGTGCTGGAGCGCGCGCTGTACGACGAGGTGGCGCGCGACGGCGACACGCGGCGCGCCGTCGCGCGCGTGCTCGCGCTCTGCATCGACACGCCGGTCGACTACGACGAGTTTGTGTACATTGCCGCCGTCATCGCAGTGCTGGTGCACGTGCTCGAGTTTGCCGCCGACACGTGCCAGCGGCGCGCCGCCGTCGAGCGGCGGCTGGCGGCGGAGCGCGAGCGCCGCGTCAAGCAAGCGGCAGCCGCGCGCGCGGCGCCGACGCCGCCACCGCCGCGTGCACGCCCCAAGCGGCGGCGCGGCAAGAAGAAGAAGGCAAGGCCGCCGTCGCCGCCGCCGCCATGCGCGCCGCGCGAGCCGCTCAACGCGTGCATGCCGCCGCTGCCGCGCTTCGACGCCGACGACCAGCTTCCGCCGGTGCCGCACACTGCCGTGCTCACATGGACGCGACTCTGCTTTGCGCCGAGCATCGCAGTCTAGCGCGTGTTCACTCTACCGCGCCAAAGCCGGGTCGGTGCGTCAGCACGCCAAACGGCGGCGGCTTGGCGGCGCCCGGCGGCGGGTACTGCGCCGCCGACGGCGCTTTGCCAAAGTGCACCGACGGCGTGCAGGACGCGTGCGCAAACGGGAGCGCGCCGCGGCTGTTCATGCGCTCCCACAGCTGCCACACGATGTAGACAAAGAGCGCGAGCGCCAGCATGCCGCACAGCGGCACGATGAGCGTGATAAACGTAAAGATGTTGACCGTCACGCAACCGCCCGCCGGACAGATGCCCTGGCGCCGCAGCACGGCGTTGATCGCCTCGGTGCGCGGATTCATCTCGAGCCGCTCCTGGTCGGCGGCGCACCGGTCGTGGCCGCCGTGCGCAGCGAGCAGCGTCGCGCTCTTGCACACAATGTCGACGTTGGCCTGTGCCTTTTTGCGCTCGCGCAGCTGCACGCGCAGCTCTTCGTCGTACGGCAGGTAGAGCTGGAAGACAAAGAAGACCAGGCCGGCGCACAGCAGCGTCAGCTGCAGCACCGACGAGCCGAGCGCCATTCTGGGACGTGGGATGTGGGTGCGCTCTTCATTCGGGTGGCGTGCCGCGACAAGCTTTAGACTGCTAGCGCGTCTGGCGGCGACTGCGGCGCCGGCGACGTTGACGGCGGCGGCGGCTGGTGCGCGCAGCGCGCGGCGCGTCGCTGTGCGTGGTAGCGGCAGCCGCGAGCTGCGAGTAGGCACGCGCACGCACACTCTGCCGGGGCATCGGGCAGCCGGTGAGCGGCGCCGTCGCGCATTTTTACTGCGGCACCGAGTAGCGTACGCGCGCCTTGCGCCGCTTGCCGCTGTTGTGGTTGACCGCAAACACAACGTCGCTGTTGCGCTGCTGGACCGCGCGCACCACTGCCGCGACGCGCGCCGCTTCGCCGACAGTGCGCTGCGCGTAGATCGGGTGCCGGCGCGCCAGGCGCGCCGCGGCGGGCACAAAGTCGAGCAGCGTGACGCGGCGCAGCGCGGCCGCCGGCTCGGCGCTCTCGTCGGCGGCGGCCAGCGGCTCGCCGTCGACGTCGGCCGCCGCCTTGCTCATGAACATGGCCGGCAGCGGCCGGTTGTAGTAGGCGAGCGCCGACGCGGGACCGCGGTCGCGCTTCGCGGCGCGCGGCGCGCGCCGCGGCACCGCCGACAGGTTGTTGGCGCGCCGGCGGCCGGCGCGCACCGGATTCGGATTGACGCCGTCGCGCTCGCGGTCAAAGCGCTCGGTGTCGTTGCCCCACGTGTCCCACGACACGTCGTCGGCCGACGCGCGCGCAAACAGCTCGATGGCGCGCAGGTCGCCAAACACCGTCTTGATCATGGCGCGCACGCGCTCCGGCTTGCGCGAGTGCTCGCGCGGCCGCGCCACGAGCACCGAGCCGGTGCAAAAGTCGGCGCGCTGGCGCACGTGCAGCCGGCCGCGCACACCCAACAGCAGCAGCTCGGCGTTGGTCTGCGTGTACGCGCCGCCGCGGTAGATCGGCTGCGCCATGTAGCCGGCGCACTTGACCCACGTCGCAAACACCTGCTTGTACTCAAAGCCCCAGTCGCGCATCAGGCGGATCGCGCCGTCGAGCAGCGGCGTCGTGGCCCACATCAGGAGCGCGGCGTCGGCCTCGGCCAGGCCCGAGACGGGCAGCGCGGCGAGCTCGGCCATCGTCATGGTCGGGTACTGCGCCGCCGCCGAGTTGCGGTTGGCCGTGTCGCGGTACGCCCACGGCGGGTCGGCGTAGACGATCGAGTAGCGCTGCGCGGTGCCAAAGACGCGCCGCGCCGCTGCGCACAGGTCGGCGCCTTCGAGCGCCGGCTGCGCCTTGAGCAGCGCGTCGAGCGAGGTGCGCGCCGCGCGCAGCCCGACGCCGGTCGGCGCGTCGCCAATCGCATCGACGGCGGCGCGTAGAGCCGCGTAGCGGCGCTTGTGGCCGCGGCGCGCTGCTACGGCGCGCCGCTCGACCAGGCGCTCGCGCTCGGCTGCAACGTCAAACACACTGCCGTCGTCGTCGTCGTCGGTGCCGTCGGCGCCGCTCATTTACTGCCGTGTGCGTGCCTCTGGCGATTTGCATCGCGCGACGACTGAACGCGCCTCGGGCTGCTGCGGCACGCGCGCGCAGCGCGTCTCCAGAGCCGGCGGCACCGGCGTGCCGGCCCAGTGCAGCAGACGCAGCTCGACGCCGTCGAACGCGCGAGTGCTCGCGAGCGCGGCAAAGGCGTCGCAGGCGCACGCCTCGGCGTACGGCGGCGTGCACAGCACGACGCGAGGCGCCGGTCGGACAGTCGCAAAGCACTCGCGCGTGTCTCGTATGCGCACGACGAGCGGCACGCCGCGCGCGTTGACCCAGAGCAGCGCGTCGGCTCGGTGCGGGGCGCGCGCGGCATCGCACCACCGCAGCCGCGCGCCGGTCAGGGCGAGCAGCAGACGCGTGCACATTTCGGCCGTCGCCTGGGGAGACCAGAGCAATACGTCGACGCGCTGCACACACTGCCGCCACCTTTGCTCGCGGTCTGGCGCCAGCCGAGGCCCGACGCGCTCGAGCTCGGCGACCAGCGCGTCAAACTGCGCCGCACTCGGCGTCGCGTGGCCGGGAACGTCGTCCATTGCAAACGGCATAAACAGAGGCTCTTCGCAGGCCGCGACGTCGCACGCACTCATCGGCGGTCGCCGGCGGTGTCTGGTTGCATCACGCACACGCGCCACAACGAATGAGTGCCAAAGCAGCCGCGCTGCGCGCCGTCGAGACGGCGCTTCAGTACATTCCGCCGCAGATTGTCAACGGCACCGCGATGCCGGTGATGCTGTTGCAGAGCACACCGGAAGGCACGGTGTCGGGCAGCGGTCGCATCGGCGAGGAGTTCTCGTCCTACCTCGCCGCATCGCCGGCCGACGAGGTGGCGCTCGAGGCCGGCGGCGAGCCGTTGGAGAAACTTGACGTGTCGCGCCAGTCGATTAGAGTGTACGCGGCACCCGTGGGCAACACCTGGCAGAGCGTGCTGTGTACGCATGGCGCCAACCACCCCGTGCTGGTCCGGCCCGAGGTGGGCGCAGCGCTCGCCGCCGGCGCGGTGGCCGACACTCGGGCGCTCGACGGCATCGTGTTTCTCGTTCCGCTCAACTACTCGATCGAGCAGCGCGGCCAGCCGCTCAAGGCGACACTCGTGGTGCGCTCGCTCTACGCGTGGTGGCGGGACGCCGACGACGCGTCGCGCAAGCGGACTCGCACGGCCAGTCAGTGAAACGCGAGACCGGTTTACTTGCGCGGCGCCACGTCGAGCAGCGTCAGGTCGCGCTCGAGCTCGGCGACCGGGTCGGCGGGCGCGACGGCGGCGCGCGGGTCGGCGTCTTCGTCAATGTACAGGCCGCAGAGCGTGGCGTGCGGGCCCTTGGGCCAGCCGCACGTGCAGCGCGCCTCGCGGGGCTCCATGCTCGCCGCGAGCTGCTCGGCGGCAGCGTCGCGGCGCATCGCATCGGCAAACTGCTTGGTGCGCCGCAGGAACGATGCGATGCGAGCGCGACGCGCCGCGTGCAGTCTGGCGGCGTGCGCACGCCGCTGACGATCGTAGCCCACCATGCGGCGCACCAGCGACGGCGAGAACACAGTCTCTCGAGTCTTGCGGCGCGGCTTGTCAACCATTGTTGTGTGTTTCGCGCGGTGAATGGCGCGACGAGCGCCTAGAGGTCTGGACGCAACTATGTCGGCCGTCCAGCTGCTGTGCGCCGACGGCGCGCCGCACTTTGACGCCGCTGCCGTGCGCAATGTGAGCGGCATGTTTGTCATGCTGCGCGTCGGTGAGCGCTACGTCGCGCTGCGCGCACCGCTCGCCACTGGCGTGTGGCGCACCGACGCCGCCGCCGCCGCAGCCGACGACAGTCACGCGTTTGTCGACGCAAGCGTGCACCGGCGGCCGCTGGCGCCGGACGACGGCGCGCTGCGGCGCACGACACCCGCGGCGCTGCTTGTCGCGCCCGAGGTCGGGGCGCACTATGCCGACGAGCGCGTCTGGTCGCTCGGCGCCACCGTGCTGCTGGTGCCGCGGCGCTACCGGCTCGCGACGCGCCACGAGCTGGACGGCAGCGACGACCACCGGGCAGTGCTTGCTGTCGACGAGCTGTACGCTCTGCACGCGCCACCGCCCCGGCGTCGACGCCTGTTTTCCGACGACGGCGGCGACGACGCGGAGAGCAGCGGCGGGTGGATTGAACGTCTCGCCGACGACTTTTGAACGCGCACCCCCGCCGATGCAATCGCATCGCGTCCCATTGCCGCGCGCGGCGCAACCATGTCTGTCGACTATTTGACCGACGACGAGGTGCGCGCGCTGGTCGTGCACTGCACAGCCGCGGCCCACAAAAACGCCTACTTTACAGCGGCCGCGCTTTGTCGCGCCGAGGGCCTGAACCGCGGCTCGCTCAGCCACTGGCTCAGAGGCAACCGGCACACGCCGTCGCTGTTTGCCGGCGCGCGACGCTTCTGTCGCACGTTTTTCGGCAACGCGCGCCCGTTGCCGGCCCGGTTTGCCGCGGCCGCCGCAGCGGCTGCCGAAGCGGCGAACGGCGACGACCTGCCGCCGCTGCCGCCGCAGGAAGAGGACCAGCCACCGCTGCCACCGCCACCAGTCGAGAACGCCGCCGACCCGCCGCCGCCGCCGCCGGCCGAGAACGCCGTCGCCGATCTGCCGCCGCCGCTACCGCCGCCGGACGAAGACGCCGACGACGAGGACGGCGCAGACGATGGCGCCAAAGAAGCGGCAGCCGAGCCGGCGCCGGCGCCACCAGGCGCCGACAGCGAACTGCGCCTTTGCTCGTGGAACCTCAAGAACTTTGGCGGCCGCACCAGACCCGACCGCTGCTCCAACATTGCGCTGTTCATCCACTCGTTCGACGTTGTCGCAGTGCAAGAAGTGCGCAGCTCGTCGCTGCGCGAGGCGCTGCACGTGATCAAGTACCCGACTATGCGCGACTTTCGCGCCGTCAACTCGGCCATGTACGGCACCGACGCGCGGCGCGAGGCGCAGGGCTTTTACTACAAGCCGGCGACGGTGCGCTTTCTCGGCGCGCGCGTCGCCGACACTCCCGACGTCGCCGCGCTGCCGTACAAGCCGTACGTCGGGCGCTTCCAGTGCGTCGCGAGCAACGCCGTGTTCACGCTCGTCAACGTGCACATCAAGCTGGGCGCGCAAAGCGATCTCGAGACGCGACGCGCCCAGACGCGCGCACTGGCGGCGCTCGTCGAGCGCCTAGCCGCCGCCGCCGCCGAGCACGGCACAGTCTACGTGTGCGGCGACTTTAACCTCCAGCCGTCCGACGCCGGGTTCCACGCACTGCGCCGCCTGGGCTACACGGCGAGCAACTGGCGCACGCCGACGACGGTCGGCGCGGCTGGCAAGGTGTACGACACGTTCTGGTATCCGGCGACGTGCCTGGCCGTCCAGCCGCACTTGTCGCGCGTCGCCACGTTTGACGGCTCGCTGCACCGCAACGACGCCGACTCGTGCGCCGCGTTTCGCGCCGAGGTGTCCGACCATCTGCCCGTCACCGTCGTCGCGCGCCACTGACCGGCTGGCTTGTGAAGACGCACGCACACAGTTTACTCCCCCATCCCCCATTCCCCAGCGCAACAAGGCGCAAGCGCGGCAATCCACACCAGCATGTCGGCAGCACGTCCGCGCAGTGCCGACTGTTCGGTGTCGCGTACAGCGTAGACGACAGCAACGTCGGGGGGGGGGGGGGGGGGGGTTTTCATCACCGCACTCCCCATCACCCGCCCCGGCCAACCACGCTACCGCGCGCGGTTCGACCAACCCCCCCCGGACCAACCACCCCCGA